>Ga0268360_1001911_pt1 | contig 18645 bp, 22 predicted proteins | sample BioMet11_FD_192465 | JGI IMG/M metagenome (GOLD analysis project Ga0268360, IMG submission 192465) | Sewage microbial communities from Oakland, California, United States - Biofuel 11 (Illumina Assembly) | ecosystem: Engineered > Wastewater > Sewage > Unclassified | place: USA: California... | reverse complement strand
GATGTCCAAGCTCTACAGCCCTATAGTTATAATTTTACTTTGGGTGTAGGAGAGAAGACAGATCCTGCCTTGGCCACTATTTTGGATAAGAGTCTTAGATGTGTGGACGGCAAAGAAATTGACGAGATGTTTACCCAAAGTCGCTTAGAGCGGGCCACAACAATAAGAGGACTTTTGGAAAGGTTGCCGGTTTCTTATTTGGCGGCTTTTGGTATTTTCCTGTTAGCTTTGGTGTTAGGCCTAATTATTGCTCTTATCAGATTAAGCAAACATTCTCGCGAGAGAATGGTACTTATGAAGCAGGCTGCTGCTACCGAGCAGGAAAGGCTGAAGGTTGAAGCACTGGAAAAGAGCGCTGAGGAAAAGAACCAATTTTTTGCCAATATTAGTCATGATATGCGAACACCACTTAATGCTATTATTGGTTTGTCTTCCTTGGCCGGAGAAGAGCAAGATAAAGATGTAATAAAAGATTATTTGAGCAAGATACAGTCTTCCGGAGATTTGCTGAAGAGTCTGATTAATGATACTTTAAATATTTCCAAACTTAATAGTGGCAAAGTGGAACTGAAATTAGAACCGGTACCTTGTGAAGAAATATTTAACGATGTAGTGGTTCCCATCAAGGAAGCAGCTGATGCCAAGAATATTGAATTTGTGGCAGACAAAAGCCAAGTAAGATGTAAAGCCATAATGGCAGATAAGTTGAATCTGGAAAAAATTTTGCTTAATCTTTTAACCAATGCGGTTAAATATACACCACAAGGTGGACATATTAAATTCTCCGTACGGAAAGAAACAACAGCAGTTCCTGATATGAACAACATGCTTATTACTGTTCAAGATGATGGTATAGGCATGAGCAAGGAGTTTCTGCCTCATCTTTATGATACCTTCTCCCAAGAAGACGTAAATGGTCAGGGAACAGGTTTGGGCATGTCCATTGTTAAGCATCTTGTGGATTTAATGCAAGGAACTATTACAGTACAAAGCGTTAAAGGCAAGGGCACCACTTTTACAGTCAGCCTTCCTATGCAAGAAGCTAAGCTGGATGATGGTGTTCAGGAACAGGCAGCAGAAGAAGTCAGCCTGGAAAAATTGCAAGGCAAAAAAGGTTTGCTGTGTGAGGACAATGAGATTAACAGGCAGATTGCCGTTGCTGTTTTAAAACGTAAGGGTGTAAATTTGGTAACTGCCGAAAATGGTCAAAAAGGCGTGGAAACTTTTAAGAACAGCAGCGAGAATGAATTTGCGTTTATTCTCATGGATGTAAGAATGCCGGTAATGGATGGCATGGAGGCAACTACTTGCATCAGGGCGCTGCCTCGTGCTGATGCCAAAACTGTACCTATTATAGCGATTACTGCTAATACCTTCCCTGAAGACATAGCCGCTTGTTTAGAAGCTGGCATGAATGACCATGTAGGTAAGCCGCTTAATCCAACAGCTCTTTACGAAACCATTCTTAAATATTTGCAGTAATATATACGCTAACAGAATTGAACAAAAACCTGTCGGTTTTCAACCGACAGGTTTTTGATTATTATTTCTTTTTCTTTTTGCCTAAATAAGCAGCTTTGATTTCCGGATTCTCCAGTAGCTCGGTTCCGGTGCCTTCCATGGCAATCTTGCCGGTTTCCAGCACATAAGCTTTATCAGCAACCTTTAAGGCCATATTAGCATTCTGTTCAATTAACAAAATGGTAACGCCTTGTTTGTTGATTTCTTGGATGATCTTGAAAATATCCTTAATGACTAAGGGAGCTAAGCCTAGAGAAGGCTCATCCATCATCATTAGCTTAGGTCTGCACATCAAAGCTCTGCCTACAGCAAGCATCTGTTGCTCGCCACCGGATAAGGTGCCGGCCATTTGCCAGCTACGTTCTCCCAAACGGGGGAATAGATCATAAACACCTTGAATGTCTTTTTTTATGTCATCTGCATCTTTTCGCATATAAGCACCGATACGTAGATTTTCTGCCACGGTCAGGTTAGGAAATACGCGACGGCCTTCCGGCACAAGAGTAATACCGTTTTCTACAATCTTTTGAGAATTAAGACCGGTAATAGGTTTGTCGTTGTAGGTAATGATACCGGAGTCTGACTTTACCAGTCCGATAATGGTACGAAGCAGAGTACTTTTACCGGCGCCGTTAGCACCAATCAAGGTACAAATCTTGCCATCGGCAACTTCCAGGGAGATACCTTTGAGGGCTTCAATGCCACCATAGGATACGACTAAGTTATCAACTTTAAGCATCTTCATCCTCCCCCAAGTAAGCGGTAATTACGCGTTGGTTATTTTGTACTTCTTCAGCAGTACCCTTGGCAATGGTTTCACCAAAATCAAGAACGTAAATCTTATCACTGATTTCCATGACTAGGTCCATATGGTGCTCAATCATGAAAACGGTAAGCTTGTATTTATCACGAATTTCTTTAATGAAAGCAGTTAAATCATCAGTTTCGTTTGGATTCATACCTGCTGCAGGTTCGTCTAAGAGAAGCAGACGAGGATGAGTGGCTAGGGCACGAATGATTTCCAAACGACGTTGCTGGCCATAGGGAAGAGCAGAAGCTTTTTCTTCTCTCATATTCCATAGGTTAACGCTCTTTAATAATTCTTCTACTTCTGCTTCGGCTTGAGCTTCTTCCTTGTTGTACCAAGGCAGATGCAAGGTAGCAGACATGAAGTCGGACTTTAAATGTAAATGTTTAGCGATGATGACGTTTTCATAAACAGTTAAATCCTTGAATAAACGGATATTCTGGAAAGTACGGGCAATACCAAGCTTAGCAATGGTACTGGGCTTTTGAGCGGTGATGTTTATTTCCTTGCCATTGGCATCTGTGAAAAACACATTGCCTTTGGTAGGTTTGTACACACCGGTAATCATATTGAAGGCCGTAGTCTTACCGGCACCATTAGGGCCGATTAGCGCAACGATTTTGCCTTCTTCAACATCTAATTGCAGATTGCTTACGGCGGTAACACCACCGAATTGCATTGTCATAGGATCAGTATGTAGCACAACACTCATTTTGCTTGCACCCCCTTCTTAAAGTAAGCCAGAGGATGGTGGCAGAAGTACACAAACTTCTCCCAGGTAAATTCTTCCGTACCCATGATGCCCTTGCGCCAGAACAGCACGCACAGCATTAAGAGAACGGAGAACATTACCATACGAAAACCAGGTCTGAACAAGGGAATGGCCAAACCCAGGATTTCCAAAGGTTCATCGAAGACACGGAGGTATTCCAGGCCACCGGTAACAATAATGGCGCCCAGCATACTGCCGGTGATACTGCCCATGCCGCCTAAGACGATGATGAGCAAGAAGTTGTAAGTCAAAGTAAACAAGAAGTTCTTAGGGTCAACAGTGCCTAGTAAAGCACCATAGAGACCACCGCCGATGCCAGCAAAGAAAGCGCTGATCATGAAGGCTAAATTCTTGTGGAAAAACAGGTTAATACCCATAGCTTCAGCAGCAATTTCGTCTTCACGAATAGCCTTAAAAGCTCTGCCGTAAGAACTGTTAATCAACAAAGTAATGAAGACGAAGGTGATAACGGTTACCAAGAAAATAATTCGTACATCATTAAGAGGTGGAATGTTTTTAATGCCCAAAGCTCCGTTGGTAATGGAAGAAGCATTGGTAATGACGATACGAATGATTTCTGAGAAACCTAAAGTAGCAATAGCCAAATAGTCACCCCGTAGTCTTAGTACCGGAGTACCAATGACAAAGGCAACCAGAGCTGCCACCAGACCACCGAAAATTAAAGCTACGCCTAAAGGCATATAAATGTTAATGATGGCCGGGTTCATAGGAGTAGCATAGAAGACGCTGGGACGCATAGCCACAGGTACGGTAAAGATACCGACAGCATAAGCACCAATAGCCATAAAGCCAGCCTGTCCTAAAGCGAACTGTCCAACGAAACCGTTGGTAATGTTCATGGACAAACCGATAATAGCATAAATCAAGCACAAGTTAACAATGCGGCGTATATAGGAGTCCATTTCCACTTGTATGAAATTGGCCACGGCAAATAAGAAAATGATTGCAACAATGGAAAGAAATAATTTACGTTTTTTTGTCAGCATGGTTACACCTTCTCCGTGGTGGTTTCACCTAAGAGGCCGGTAGGTTTATAGTACAGGATGATGATTAGTACGATAAAGGCAAAAGCATCACGATAACCGGACAACTGTGGGAAAAAGGCCACAATAAGAATTTCACCAAGGCCTAGGATGAAACCGCCTAGTACTGCGCCCTTGATGTTGCCAATGCCACCAATAACGGCGGCAACGAAACACTTTAGTCCTGGCATTACACCTAACATAGGAGTGATGCCGGGATATTTAATACCCCACATAAAACCACCTACAGCAGCTAAGGCACTGCCAATAATGAAGGTCATGGAAATAACATTATCAATGTTAATGCCCATTACCCTGGCAATTTCATAGTCTTTGGAAACTGCCCGCATGGCCATACCAACTTTAGTGTGATTAACGATGTGAAGTAGAATGAACAAACAAATGATAGTCAAAATAGGAATTACAAAGCTGATAACTTGAATCTGTACAGAACCAATGGAAACGTTTTGAGCTAGCACCGGAATGTTAGGGAAACGCATTGGTCTGCCACTGAATAAGTAGTTAGCCAAGTTTTCCAACAGGAAAGAAGCACCAATAGCGGAAATCAAAACGGAATTTTTAGGAGCATCCCGCAGAGGGCGATAAGCTGTACGCTCAATTAAGGCCCCTAGTAGTGCGGTAGCTACGATAGTAAAAATGAAAGATACAAACCATGGCATATGAAATAATGTGATGCCAAAGAAAGCAAAGTAGCAGGCCATCATAACAATATCGCCGTGGGCAAAGTTAATCATTAAAAGAATGCCATAAACCATGGTGTAGCCAATGGCAATCATGGCATATAAGCTGCCTAAGGAAATACCGTTTACCATATGTTGAGCAAAGCTTGCTGCTGTCATATTAGCAAAAGCTTGAAAGAAATCCATGTGTCCACCTCAGAAATAGTAAAAAAGAAGAGCTCCCTTAGAAGAAGGAAGCAGACTTTATTACCGGATTACATAATAAATCCGGCAGCGGATTTAGGTCCGCTGCACGGATAAAATTGTTAATTACCTCTTTACGTCAACGAAATCGATATACTTGAATTTGCTGTCTTTAACAGTTTTGATAACTGCGCCCTTTAAAGGATCGCCGTTCTTATCAAATTCAGTCTTGCCGGTTACCAGTTCCAGACCCTTAGTAGCTGCAATAGCATCACGAATCTTGGTGCTATCATCAGTGCCACCACGTTTCATGGCATCATAAGCAATCATGTAAGCATCATAGCCCAAAGCGTTGAAAGCGGAAGGCTCGCCTTTGTATTCCTTAACGTATTCTTCCATGAATTTCTTAGCTTCAGCGGTAGTAGCTTTTTCACGATCGAAAGCACTGGAGAAGGCAATACCTTCAACATCTTTACCACCTACATCAATGAACTCTTGAGTTTCCCAAGTATCGCCGCCCATGAAAGGAGCTTTAATGCCTAATTGACGAGCTTGTTTAATTAACAAAGCAGATTCGGTAAAGTTGCCGGGTGCGAAAATAGCATCAGGATTCTTAGCTTTGATGTTGGTCAAAACAGCAGTGAAATCTTTATCACCGGTTTGATAGTTAGCAACATCAATAACCTGGCCACCTAATTTTTCAAAAGCATCCTTGAAGAACTTAGCCAAGCCAACAGCATAGTCGTTGGAAACTTCTTGTACAATGGCAACTTTCTTAGCACCTTTCTTGAAAGCGTAGTTAGCCATAACAGTGCCCTGGAACGGATCAATGAAGCAAGCACGGAAATAGTAGTCGTTGTTCAAGGTAACTTGAGGGTTAGTGCAGCTGGTACCGATAGCCGGAACCTTAGCTTCCTTAACAATGTTTCCTGCTGCCATAGCCAGGGAAGAACCATAAGTACCTAAAATAACCTTTACTTTATCTTTTTCAATCAAGCGGGCTGCTACGTTAGCAGCTTCAGCCTTATCGGACTTGTTATCGGCAACTACCAATTCAATTTTTTTGCCGTTAACTTCAGGATGCAATTTGTTAGCCAATTTAATACCACGCAATTCCAATTCGCCGCCGGCTGCGTTATCACCGGTCAAGGGAAGGAATACACCGACTTTTACTGTGTTGCCACCTTTACTGTCGGCACCCTTTTTGTCACCACCGCCGCAACCTGCCAAGGAACCGATGGCAAAAGCGGAAGCTAAAGTCACTGCTAAAATCTTTTTTAATTTCATTACGAATTACCCCTTTTCTTTCAATAATAATAAGAATATAAAATTTCAGAATACGTATTATTATACCATGGCTAAAATACCTTTACAACCAGAGTTTTAGACAAAAAAATAAACAAAATTGAAAAATACAATCTTAAAAAGTCGAAATAGTGCAAAGAATATTTTAGGCTGTGTATTAAATAAGGACTTTTAGGCTAGCTTAGTAGCATTGGCCGTGGACGCACTTAACAACTGTCCGCGTCGAAAAGACGAAAACTAAAATTTTAAAAATTATTGACAGAGAAGAAAATTTGATTTAATATTAGTTAGCTAGTTAATTAATTTATTTGGAGGGTTATAATGAAATTCGGGGTTTTCCCAATTAGAAAAGAACTGGAAAGCATTCAGACTAAAATGCCAGAGGTAAATCCGGCTTCTGTAGTAGCAATGTTACATATTCTGCAAACTGATGCTGCCATTCATGACCAAATTTATGATGTTCTGGAACAGAAGTACCAATTATCCGAAGGCAAGCTTAGTGTTATGATGGTGTTATATGAACATCCGGAAGGAGTAGCTCCTTCTATGCTGGCAGAAAACGCCGGTGTTTCACGGGCTACCATCAGCGTCATGCTGACTAGGATGATAAGGGATAACCTGATTGTCACAGGTGCCGACAGCGAGGATGCTAGGGGCAAGGTGGTGTACCTTTCTCACAAGGGCCATAAGCTGCTGGATGAGATTTTACCGGATCATTTTTTACGTATTTCTAAGGTAATGGGACGGCTAAAACAAAGCGAACAGGAACAATTAATTCTGCTTTTGCAAAAACTAGTACCCAACGAGTAAAACAAAACTACTTGCGTCTTAGCGGCGCAAGTATTATTTTCACCAATATAGTTAGTCAGCTAATCTGTTTTAAGACGGGGAGAAAAATATGAATATTCAACAACGTTCCATAAAAATCGGTTTATTTTTTCTAGCACTTTTAGTTTTATCAGGAATTTTTCTGTGCTTTAACGGACATGATGCTATAGCTCTGGCTACCAAAAAGAAAGCTGGTATCTTAACTGCTGAGCAGGTTAAGGTTTCTTTCAATTCGGTGGGTGGCAATTTAGCTCAGGAAGCGGTGCAGGAAGCACAAGAAGTAAAAAAGGGCGATGTACTTTTAGTTTTGGATAGTACTGACGTAGATTTAAATATTGAGAAATTGCAAGCTCAAATTGGGCAATTGGAGGCTCAGATTAAATCGGGCAATGGTAGCATTAATGTTGGTTTCGCTAAAACAGATACAGAAGAAATACAAACTCTTCGTCAGGTAGACCAACAAGAAGCAGCGGTTAATGCTTCTGTGGCAACCTATGAAAATGCTAAGTTAGATTATGATCGTAAGGTAACCTTGGAAAAACAAGGTGCTATTGCCAGGTCTACCTTAGATGCTGCTCGTATGACCATTCAGGTGGCAGCAGCTGATGTTGCCCAACAAAGAAATCTGTTGGCTAAATTAAGAGGCGGCGCCGGCAGTGGCGATACTCTGCCGACCATTACTAATGAGCGTCGCACTCTGGAGAATCAGAAGAATGATGTTGCTGCCTTAGAGCAACAAAAGAAATATTTAGAGGTACAGCTGAAAGAAGCTAAAATTCAAAAAGAGCGTTTAATTCTACGTGCTCCGGAAGATGCCAAAGTTCTTAAAATTTTAGCTAAGCAAGGCGAAATGGTCAGTGCCAACACGCCGGTTATCCTCTTGGAAAGCAAACGAGATTATTATGATATTTATATCAGCGAAAACCAAGCTGCTAATCTGCAAGAAGGTGGTACCATTACAGGTACTACAGTAGCTACAGACAAGAAGGTGCCCGGCATTATTCGCTTAATTACCAAAGCACCGGGTTTTGCCGATTTGAAAAATTCCCGGGAAAAGGGCCAATCAGATTTAAGCAGCTTCCAAGTACGTATTTATACCGAGCCACAGGAAAACCTTTTGACCGGCATGACTATTGAGGTGTCAGATGATCAATTCACTAAGAGATGAGATAGAATTTTTATGTTCAGGTAAAACCAGCCCTTACCAAAAGCTGGCCTTTATCATAGCAATTTTTTGCACGGTTTTTTTTACTATTACGTTAGGTAATAATGTAGTGCATGATGCTCCCGTAGCAATAATTGATTTGGATAACTCTAAATATAGTCATGAGCTGACAGAAGCCATTAATGCTTCACCTTTTATGCAGGTGAAAGCTGTATTTTATACGCCTATGGATGCCAAAAATCTTTTTTATAATGATAAATATTTGGCAGCTATTGTTCTACCCAAGGACCTGGAAAAAAACCGTTATAGCAATAGTGCGGGTAGCATAGGGGTTATGTATGACGATATTAATGGTGGTGCCAACACCGGTAATATGCGTCAGTATCTTAATGAACTGGTTGCTCAGGAAAGCTTGAAGATTGTCGGAGCTACTGACGAGAGTCCCGGCGTTACCTTGTACGAAAGAAATTTGTTTAATCCTCAGGAATCACCGGCTAATGGCGCAGAAGTACAGGGCTTTTTATTTTTCTTTTCCTCCATGTTTTTTGTTTTTGCTACCATTGGAATGATTCCCCGTCTGAGGATGCAAGGCAAATTGCAAGAGGCCATTGCAACAGGAACGCCTGAGAAAATACTAATTCGCCTGGTTCCCTACGGAGCTTGTCTTTTAACAGCACTTTTTGTAGGTATGGCTATCCTCAGGGTAATTAATGACATGAATTTTTCCGGTAGCTTTTTCTTGTTTTTACTAACTCAGTTATTTTATATTCCTGTTTTAGGAATAATGAGTTTAATTTTTGGCTGGAGTGCAGCTAATCCTGGTATTGCTAATGGACGCATGATTCTGTTTATTCCGGGAGGTTTTATTTTTGGCGGCTCTTCAGGACCATTAGCCATACAGTCTACCTGGGTACAAGTGCTTAGTCATGTATTTCCCTTGCGTTGGGAATTTGAATTTGTGAGAGATATCGTAGTCAGAGGCGGTGGTTTCTGGAATATTGCCGGTGAGCTGGGTGGTTTTATGCTTTATTTTGCCATTGTGCTAGCTGTTTTTTATTGGAAGTTTTGTCATGAACCCAAAAGCTTAAAAGCCTAAAATATATGCTGAAGTAACCTCTTTCGTTAATTGAAAAAACATAGGTGATAGTGTAAAATTAAACTATGATATTTTAATGAATACGGGGGAGGACATAAAGATAAAATGAAATTAACGTTTAGATGGTACGGAGAAGGCCGGGATGCAATTTCCCTAAAATTCATTAAACAAATTCCCGGTTGCTCAGGATTAATGGGTGTACTGGATGCCAAAGCAGCAGGAGAAGTTTGGGAAGAACAGGAAATCAAAGAGTATGTGGACCATGTGCACGCAGCCGGTTTGGAATGCGAAGTAATTGAAAGCGTTAATGTCCATGAGGATATTAAACTAGGTTTGCCAACCAGAGATCAATATATCGCCAATTATAAAACTACCATTCGTAACTTAGCTAAATATGGTATCAAGGTTATTGTGTATAATTTTATGCCGGTGTTGGATTGGCTGAGAACAGATTTGGCCAGAGTTATTCCGGAAGACGGCAGCAACAGCTTATATTTTGATGAAAAAGAACTTGGCGCCATGACGCCTACGGAAATAGTGCAAAAGACCGCAGCTAATTCCAACGGCTTTAGTCTGCCTGGGTGGGAACCTGAACGCTTGGCAGATTTGGAAAAAGTTTTGGCTTTGTATAAGAAAATTGACAATGCTAAGCTTTTGGAAAACTTTAAATATTTCTTGGATGCCATCATTCCGGTTTGCGAAGAAGTAGGCATCAAGATGGCTTGCCATCCGGATGATCCGGGTTGGCCGATTTTTGGCTTACCAAGACTTGCCCATGATCAGGAAGGCTTTGATAAGATCATGGAGCTGCATGATAGCCCGTGCAATACGGTTTGTCTGTGCACAGGCAGTTTGGGCAGCAATGTTCATAATGACATACCTGCCATTATTCGTCATTTTGGCAAGCTTAATCGCATTGGCTGCTTGCATGTACGCAATGTTAAACATTTAGGCAGTGATCGTTGTTTCCGTGAAGCTAGCCACTTGTCTTCTGCCGGTGATTTAGATATGTATGAAATAATGAAAGCTGTATATGAAACCTGTCCTGATACTTATATTCGCCCTGACCATGGCCGCATGATTTGGGATGAGGTAGGTCGTCCGGGGTATGGCTTATATGACAGAGCTCTAGGTTTGACCTATTTAAATGGTCTTTGGGAAGCTATTTGCAAGGACCGTCAAAAGTAAAATAAAGGGGGCGCTGAAGAATTCAGCACCCCCTTAAAAATTAGTAAAAATGGCCCAAATTTATTTAAAAGACAAAAATGTTTATGATTCTGAAACTAGAAGGAGAGCTAAAAGACAAACTTTTTAAATAAAATTAGCACTCAACACTTGTTAGAAAATCGCACAATTTGTATGACTTCTAAAATTGCTAGAAGGCGCATGAATACTAGACTTTACGATGTTTGGCTTTTTGCTTGCTATTGTCAAATAATATGAAAAACTGCATAAAATGGTGTACGAAATGGCGTACACTCGTTCAAAAGTCAAAGATCCTCCCTGGAGGGTCTTTTTTTCATACCTAGAATTAAAAGAAGGAGGGGGAATTACTTATGAAAAAGGCATATATATTTAGACTGTTAACAACAGGTTGTGGGGAACCCAAATATGAAGAAATAAATTTAAGTACTTTATCTGGAAGAAAGCTTGCATAGGAAAGGAGGATTTTCTTATGAGAAAACCTTTGATATATAACCCAAATATTAATCAAGTAGGAGGTAATATTTTATGTCAGCCAATAAATTTATTTGTCCGTCAGGCAAGGTAGTCGGAGTTCGTCAGTGTCTGGCGGAGTGTATTGAGTGTAAACGCTGCCTCTTCTTGCCTACTCTGCGATCAATTGCTAAATCCTTAGACAGAAAGTTAGATACCCCAACAGTCACTGAGCTCATACGCGGTACCAGAGAATCGTACCTTTGTAAGACCGAGAGTTATGCAGTCAGCCCTCAGGACCTCATGTTTTCCCAGTTGGGCTCAGCTGTCCATGAGATTCAGGCAGGACACGGGCAGGGCAATATGTTGTCCGAGGAAAGGATTAAAGATGACATTACCAGTGGACAGTTAGATTTGTATGGCAGTATTTATGACAAGTCAAACGATACCCTGGGTGACTACAAAGTAACCAGCTCCTACAAGCTTGCTAAGGCTTTAGGCATCTACAAGGTAGACGTTTTTACCGGTAAGTACTTCAAGAGCGGTCTCCGTAAAGGCTTACCTAAAACTCGCAAAGACTTCCGCTATGATGGAGTCCATGATATTTACGAGTGGTCTTTGCAATTGAATTATTACCGCATACTGCTTGAGAGCCAAGGCTTCCATGTAGGCAGGATGTACATCCAGGTTTTCTGTAGGGATTATGGCTTACAGATCGCTCGTGATCGCGGTATTACGCAGCCTGTCTATGTACTGCCTATAAATAGGATATCTGACCACTGGATCAAGTTATACTTTGCAACAAAAGCTAAGAGACTACAGGAGGCTCTTAGAGACAAGCAGCTACCTCCACAATGTAATATGCGAGAAAACTGGGCGTACAGAAAATGTGAAAACTATTGCGCTGTTGCTGACTTTTGTCCGCTAGGTCAAGCTATCAAAGCATCTAAGCAAGAAGAAAATAATAATAAAAAATCAGCATAACAAAGGAGATGAAACAATATGCAAAGGGGAACAGTGGCAGTCGTAGCTGCCGCAACGTTAGCAACGGTTGCATACATTGCAGCAAGCCAGGAGGAGAAGACACCGGTGCAAATAAATACAGTGGCAAAGACTGAGCCGGAACATGATGATTATGATCCGGACTATGATTATGAAGACTATGAAGATGAATGTGATCAGGAAGAATACTATGGGAGGCGACATAGATGAAGGAAATAACTTGGAAGGAATTTGTACGTGCAGCAGCTTGGTTGGCACTGCTCATCATCAATACTAATAAGGAGGATGAATAGTTATGAACTTAGCAAAGGAAATTTTAAACTTGCGTACAAAGCTGGATGAATTAGAACGAGCTTATTTACTAACCGAAGCAGAGGTTGATAAAATCACACCTATTGATGTTAAGCCAGAAATTAAGCGCAACATTCGCCCTGCCGATGGTCCTGTTGATACTAGTGGCGATGCCGTCTGTGTCCATTGCGGGAAACCTGTATCACGCAAGGTCATGGCCTATTCTTTAAAGAAATTCGGAGATATCTATTGTTTCGAATGCCAGAAAAAGCAGAGAGAGGCGGTGTAATCTATGTTAGCAAAGAAGCTCATGAGGACTGTAGTAACGGGTATTAAATACGCGGTTATATACAAAGAAGGTCGTCGTTACTAGAAGTAATAAGATATGTTAAGACCGAGCTGGGATGTATATCCTGGCCCGGTCTATTTTTTTATCTAAGGAGGAATAAGTATGGACTTCAAATTGGAATCTAATCCCTACGATAAGTTGGTGAAACAAGGGCCTCAAAGCCTGACCACACCTGAACTTGTCAGCATTGTCATACGGCGCAATAACAAGGATAGTAACAGTCTTACCATAGCTGAGTCACTGGTCAACGAAGACAATGCTTTCTACAAGCTTGCTTCAGCAAAGAGTATCAGTGAGGTTAAAGCCGAGGGCATCACTGCCCAGAAGGCTGCTACCCTCTTAGCTTCTATAGAACTGGGTAAGCGTTTTGCCAGTGCAGATGCCATGTTCCGCATCAAGTTTACAAAGCCGGCAGATGTCGCAGCTTTTATCATGCCGCAGCTTAGATACGAAACACAAGAGAAGTTCTTGGTAATCATGGTTAATGCGAAGAACAAGGTAGTCAGCGTGAGCGAGGTTTCACGCGGTTCTCTCAGCTCATCTGTGGTACACCCGAGGGAAGTGTTTTTCGCTGCCATTGCTAGTCATGCTGAGGCCATCTTCGTATGCCACAACCACCCTAGCGGCGATACAACTCCCTCGGGTGAAGATATCAATTTGACTATAGCACTAAAGAAGACCGGTGAAGTTGTTGGTATCCCCGTATTGGACCACATTATTATCGGAGATGGAATATACTATAGTTTTGCGGAACACCACTGTCTCTAACCTTAGACTTGATGCGCCCCGAAGAGGAGCTGGGGTTTTTAGTAATTAAGATGCTGAACAAATTTTAACTATTAGTATATTTTTGTTTGCTAATAGTTAACCTATGCTAGCGCGAATAGTTTTAAAATATAGAGGGGGGAAGAATAATGTTATGGGAACAGACGAGTTATTAAAAAGGATAGGCATCCGTATCAGCTATATTCGCAAGCTCAGGAAATTGGATCAAGAAGAATTAGCAACGAAGGTTGGAATAACCAGATCTTATATGTCTAAGGTTGAAAGTGCCAACGGCATTGATGGTGTACCTCTTTCTTTATATATAAGAATTGCCGAAGCTCTAGAAGTGGAGGCATGGAAAATATTTAGGATTGATGAGTAGGTATACATTGGAAGGACATAACTGTGAAAGAAAATAGTTGAGAATTAAAAAAAGTCGTTAAAACGGCTATAGGAGTAAGTCTTGTAGCCATATTCTTTTATATTTCAAAGTGCTATAATTTTAAATAGGAAGTATTAAAGAGAGGATGCGATGGAAATATGTTAAAATTATTTAAGCGGGTATTATTTTTTGTTTGCCTGGGTATTGCAGTTCAATTCTGTATGGCAGCTACGACACAAGCATATCGTAGCGATGACACGGCCTACTTATCAAAGTATTTGAATGTTATGCAGGGAGACTGGTATAACAGTGCTGACCAGTTAGTACTAAACATTGCAAATGGTAATATTAATGGCTGTGCAGTAACAAATTGTTTTGATATTGCAGGTGGTACTAATCAGGCAGGCGGGTGGTTTAGAATTGTTGAAGATGCTGGGTCAAGGGATGTTGAGCTTCATTGGCACATCTTTGGAAACGGACATGATTCATTAAGCTTTAATGGACAGCCGTTACATAAGTAAAAACACTTGCAATAAGTAGCGTAGCATAAAAAACAGTTTGATTAATATGTACAAAAAAGAAAGGGTGGCTAATATGTTAAGATTATTTAAGAAAGTTATTTTTTTTGTTTGCCTAGGTATTGCGGTTCAATTCTGTATGTCAACTACGACACAGGCTTCTGATTCATATTTTGAGTCTGTTGCGGGTATTCACCTTGGAATGGCAAGAAGCGAGGTAACAGAAATACTTGGTGCACCTTCTTCTACTCAGGGATCTCAGAATCACGAGACTTTGGTTTATGGCGATGGTGGCCTAAAAATTAGATTGGACAATGGTTCCTCTGCAGTTATAACCTTCTCCAAATCGAGTGGGTATTGTTTGGAAAAATCTGGGTTATCTTGCAATGATAGTCTTGAGGCATTTTACAACACGTATCATTTAAATCGTATGCCCCATGTAGAGCCAGGCTTTACCACTGGCTGCTATAGCATAGGGCATGGCGAGTACTTGATGTTTGATAATTATCCAAATAGCATAGACTTGACTATCTATTCTAATTAAGACCGTTCAATGATGGTAACAGCAACGCAGGAGAAAAGACTATGCAGAAGAAAATTATTGCTTTGCTTATTTGTTTCATTCTGGGATTACCAATACTGTGCAATGCTTCTCCGGCTGAAGGATTATATTGGTGCAGCCTCAAAGATGGCGCGGGAGAAAGTGTTGACGTGTTAGATGTTCCTTCCTTTGACCGCGGGGACGTAGTTAATAATCTCATACAAGGTGAAAGATTCTTTGAACACACTTATGTAACTAATTATAAGGGTGAACTTTGGTGTAAGGTTATTCTGGATTATCGAAAAAATTATGAAGAAGGATATGTCCCTGCTTCTGTGGTTGAAAGGCAACAATGTCCCAATGGTGATGAACGTATTCCTGTTCGCTGGGCTTATGGTAATGGTGCCGTTAACTTTGACGGAACTAAGCTTAGAAGCGCACCAAATTCAGATAGCAATATGTTGGAAACAATGAATACAGGTGCTCAATGCGACGTTTTGGCTCGAGTGTTGGTAGGCGATAACACTTGGTACAGGGTCAACAGGAATGGTACAACTGGATTTATAAGTGGAACTTTCTTAGATGTTAAACCTGAAGATTGGGGAAGCCTGCCGGTGGAAAGATTGTAGAATAGACAACTCCAGTTACAACTTCATAACCAAGGCGTGTGCTTTAGCTGTAGTATAATTTTAATTAAAAGGGAAACTACAATGGGGGTGTAATATGACAAAAATATTAAGGAGAGGTTTTTTGCTGGCTTGTTTTAGTATGGTACTACAGTTATTTATGTTTAATGCCAACACTTTTGCCGCTTGGCAATATCTTAACTTTGCAACTAAAAGCTTTGTGAATGGGGATAGGAATAATCTTGTAATCGGTTCGCACCAGGCAGGTGTAACACATTTTATATTTAAGAGCAGTATAAAAGTTTTAACAAACAACCCAAATGAAAAAGAGATAACATGTTTAGGTGGTCTTATTTACTCAGATATAAGGAATTCCCCCTATAAAATCCAAAGCATAACATATGACGATGACTATACTGTGGTTTATAAATATACACTTCAAAATCCTAGAAAAATGTATAGTCGCTATTATAAGCCTTCCGAAAAAAGATGGTCTGAATATGAATACATTCCAGCTGGTGATGTCCCAGGATATCAATTGATGGGTCAGAGAGAGGGAGAAGTACTTTACGCCATAGCTTTTAAAACGCCATTCTATAATATGTATACGCGGGACGATTATCAGGAACTATATAACTAACGAGATAGTTATAAGTTTGTACTCCCTTTTTATATGTCTGCTAAATAGCTATTAATAAAGAAATACTATGCAATGCTCATAACTTAAAAGTTTAGACCATGGTTAGGAAGGCACGTAATTATGCGCCTCTGGCCATGGTCTTTACTTTTGGTCAAAATGATAGTGCTTTTAAAGGAGGTTTTACTCATGATTTATGGTTATGCGAGGGTGAGCAGCAAGACACAACTAAAAGGCAACAGTTTGGAGGAACAGACAGAGATACTGTCAGCCAATGGCTGCCAAGAAATCGTAGCCGAGCAGTATACCGGTACAACAACCGACCGCCCTAAGTTCCATGAGCTTATAGAGTGTTTGCAGCCAGGCGATACTCTCGTTGTAACGAAGCTGGATCGCTTTGCTAGGAATGTTACAGAGGGAATAATCTTGGTCCGGGATTTGTTTAAGAAGCAGGTCAAGGTCCATGTACTCAATGTTGGCCTCTTAGAAGATACCGCCATGGGAAACTTTTTTATCACTACCTTATTAGCTGTTGCCGAGCTGGAGCGCAATATGATAGTGGAGCGCACGCAGTCAGGCAAAGCTATTGCCAAGACTAAGGCAGGCTTTACTGAGGGGCGACCACGCTTGGATGCAGCCAGGGTGGAGCATGCCCTGGAGCTGCTCAGGGCCGGCCACAGCTATAAAGAGGTAAGCAAAGCCACAGGCATAAGTGTTGCGACGTTAGTCAGAGCCAAACGAAGAAATAAATAAAAAAGATTACCACTTGGCTTTATCAGAAGGGCTCAAAGTGCCCTAAAGCAAAGCGTGTGTGATAATCTATCTTATAAAGTCCTAAAGCGCCAGAAGACCGGTTCACTAATCTGGACTTGCTGAGTAGACAGACCGTTATCTCTACTCGCTTTAAGACTTCATACTTATTATAACAAAGGTACATATTGCGAACAAGGCGATGCTGCATTGGTGGCACTTTTTTGTCACATAAATAGCGATGGTATGCTGCAGAGATGTTTTACTTAATGCTTAGATAAAGAAACTGTAGTAAAATAATATTAAAGTAAAATAAAGGGAAGTTGCTTTATAGCTTATGGTTGATGATATGGGGGTGCAACAATGAAAGCTGTGGTTATTTTCACTATTGCAGGCGTGCTGTTGTGTGGTATTTTGGAAAGCTGCGGTAATAGCAACTCTAGCAGTAAAGGTAGAGAATTAAGATGCTGGCAATGTGGTAAACCAGCAAAATATGCAGTAACTGTAGAAGCTGATACTGAAGACCGGTGGGGAATGACAAGCGGAAAAACGGGCACAGTTTATGTTTGTGAAGATCATTACTAAAAGCACATTATTAACAGAAAGCACTTGCTACCTTACGTAGCTAGTGCTTTCTTTATAATTTTTATAAAATTAGTTATCATAAATAGACAATAATATTCTTCTTGGATTAGATTCGAAAAATAGAGTTTCTCCATTTCCAATAGACCGAATAACATGACCATACCTTAAGAAGTTATCAGATCTAAACTCACTGGCATTATCACAGCTAATCCCAGATTGGTCAAGACTCCTATCACTTCCTGCATACATAGTAATACCAGTTACTATACCACCATTGCAAGAAACTGAAAAGCCGCTTTGATCATAATATAATATCTGTCCATTAGTAATGGATTTTTGCCTGCTTGGTGCACCATACAATTGTTGTACTTCATCAATTCCCATACCAAGATATATACCACCAATACTTTCACCATACTCGGGCTCCGCTGTGTTTCTTAGATACTGACCATGATTAAAACAAAGATATTTGTGGCAAAGCGTTCCCCCTGATTCTATATACCAAGTTTGATACCCAGATGCTACTCTTAATTGGAAATAACCACCCCAGGTCCCTCCGCCTGCAATATTTCCGCCATCAACTACTTCACAATCATTAATGTAACCGTTGCTGATGGTAACAGCAGGCTTTCCTGCCACAGTATACCAAGTGCCTTCCACTTTACTTAATCTCTTTAAAGCAAAATATCTAGAATCACTGTTTGCAAAACATGTTACGGAAAAAGAAAGAAGCAATATTGCTAGAGCTAAAACTTTAAGCAGAATTGACCAACTATACTTGTAGAATATAGTCTTACTTGTTTCTTTTCTCATGACAAACACCCCACAATTTTTTATTTTTTCCCCCGCACAATTATAATATAAGAGTATTATAATAAAAGCAATTACTTTATTCTTCCTAAGGCATTAGTACTCACGGTATACGTTTTTTTAGCAACGCTTCCAAGGTCTTGACAAAGTCATTGCAACAGCTTATGTTGTACTAGCAAAGTGTGTTTATTTATTTGCAAAAAATTATATATAGTGCTACAATCAAATTACCATAAAGAGTGCGCGAGAGACAAGCTCGTTGACCGCACAGCAACCTGGCAGGAACCAAGGTGCTAAAGCTTGCATGATGG
>Ga0268360_1001910_pt1 | contig 18648 bp, 20 predicted proteins | sample BioMet11_FD_192465 | JGI IMG/M metagenome (GOLD analysis project Ga0268360, IMG submission 192465) | Sewage microbial communities from Oakland, California, United States - Biofuel 11 (Illumina Assembly) | ecosystem: Engineered > Wastewater > Sewage > Unclassified | place: USA: California... | reverse complement strand
GAAAAACCTCCTCTCCATGAGCGCTAAGGAGATCAGGACCATCAGGGGCAACAAGATCTCCATGATCTTCCAGGACCCCATGACCTCCCTCAACCCCTTCCTCCGCATCTCGACCCAGATGACCGAGACCATCGTCCTCCACCAGGGATTGGGGAAGAAGGAAGCGCGGGAGAAGGCGATCGAGATGCTGAGGCTCGCCGGCATCCCCGCCCCCGAGAAGCGGATCGACCAGTACCCTCACCAGTTCTCCGGCGGCATGCGCCAGCGCGTCATGATAGCCATGAGCCTCTCCTGCAACCCCGAAGTCCTCATCGCCGACGAGCCGACCAGCGCCCTCGACGTGACCATCCAGGCGCAGATCCTAGACCTCATGAAGGATCTCACCGACCGCCTCGGAACGGCCGTCATACTCATCACCCACTCCCTCGGAGTGGTGGCCGGGATGTGCGACACCATCTGCGTGATGTACGCCGGCCGTGTCGTGGAGCGCGGCTCCACCGACGACCTCTTCGCCGGGCCGAAGCATCCCTACACCCTGGGCCTCATCAAGTCCGTGCCGAGGCTCGACTCCGCCCACGCCGAGAGGCTCTACTCCATCGTGGGTCAGCCGCCCAACGTCATCGACCTGCCGGCCTGCTGCCCCTTCTACCCGCGCTGCGAGAAGGCTATGGACGCCTGCAAGCGCGCCTATCCCCCAGAGGCCGACTTCGGGGCGGGACACGCGGCCTCGTGCTGGCTTTATTCCAAGGAGACACGATGAGCGACTCATCTGCGCTTCTCGACGTCCGCGGACTCAAGATGCACTTCCCCTTCGGAGGCGGGCTCTTCGGCGGGCAGAAGGGCGTGATATACGCGGTGGACGGCGTCGACCTCCGCATCAAGAGCGGAGAGACCCTTGGGATCGTCGGGGAGTCCGGCTGCGGCAAGTCCACTACCGCCAGGGCCATAGCCCAGCTGTACAAGCCCACCGCCGGCGAGGTGCTCTTCGACGGCGTGGACCTCGCCAAGCTCCCGCCCCCGAAGCTCGTCGAGGCCCGCAGGGGCATGCAGATGGTCTTCCAGGACCCCTACGCGTCCCTGAATCCCCGGATGACAGCCTCCGACATAATCGCCGAGCCCATGCGCATCTACAGCCGCCGGGGCATACTCAAGATGTCCCGGAAGGAGATCGACGACCGGGTCGAGCTCCTCATGGAGCGGGTCGGGCTGTCGAGGTTCTTCAAGAACCGCTACCCCCACGAGTTCTCCGGCGGGCAGCGGCAGAGGATCGGCATCGCCAGGGCCCTGGCCCTGCGGCCCAAGCTCATACTCTGCGACGAGCCGGTCTCCGCCCTCGACGTCTCCATCCAGGCCCAGATCCTCAATCTCTTCAAGGACCTGCAGCGGGAGTTCGGCCTCACCTACCTCTTCATCGCCCACGACCTCGCGGTGATCCAGTACATCTCCACCCGAGTCGCGGTCATGTACCTAGGCGTCGTGGTCGAGGACTCGGCGGCCGCACGGCTCTACGGCAACCCCCTGCATCCCTACACCCAGGCCCTGCTCTCCGCCGCGCCCATACCGGACCCGGAGATCGAGAGGAAGCGCCACCGCATCATCCTGACCGGGGACGTGCCCTCCCCCGACAAGGCCCGCTCGGGCTGCTACTTCTACGACCGCTGCCCCAAGCGCATGGACAAGTGCGCGTCCCGGGTGCCCCGCCTCGCCGAGGTCGAGGACGGCCACAAGGTCGCCTGCTACCTGTACGGCGACTGCTAGGCTGCCCGCGGCCGCCCCGGCCGCGCTCTGGCGACGGGGCGACTCCCGGCATTCCCGCGGAGGCCCTCAGCCCTCCTCGAGGGGCACCCCGCAGGAGCTCGCCATCGCGGCCGCCCGCGACCGGAGCTTGTCGGCGCGGCGCGGTTCCGCCGCGTCGATGAAGTACCGGGATGAATCGTCGGTCTCGCAGACGAGGCAGAGGTAGGGCTTCTTGACGAATGAGAGCTTCCGGCCGAGCCCGCTCTTCTCGCGGAGGCTCGCCTTGGCCTCGGCCTCATCCCGGGAGCCCGGGACCGTGCCGCGCACGAAAGGCTCGATCCTGAAGCGCGCGATGGAGGCGGCGGGGATGGTCCTGCGGCGCGCCAGGGGGAGGAGCCCGATGCGGTGGCTCAGCTCGCCGCCCTTCGGATCGAAGGTCCACTTGTCCTCGTAGAGGCCGGCCAAGGCCACGACGGCGAGGATCGCCCAGGCCACTACGCCGGGCGCCTCCCCTGCCGCGGCGATGGCGGCGGACAGAAAGGCGAAGATGAGGGCCATGACGGCCCGGTAGGTCCGGGGCATCCCGTAGACGAAGGATTTATCAGGCTTGCTCCGGAGCACGAGGGGTATTTCCACGCCGATAGAATAGTGTATTCTCGCCCCGGAGGACGAGATGGCAAACGCGCGAGTCAAATTCGAAACAAGCATGGGCGGAATAACTATAGAGCTCTTCGAGGCCGAGTGCCCGAAGACGGCCGCCAACTTCCTCGAGTACGTGAAGTCGGGTTTCTACGACGGGACGATCTTCCACCGGGTCATCCCCGGATTCGTCGTGCAGGGAGGCGGCATGCTGCCGGGCCTCGTGGAGAAGGACACCAAGGATCCGATCTCCAACGAGGCGTCGAAGGCTCCCTCCAACGCCCGGGGCACCCTCGCCATGGCGCGAACCTCGGATCCGGACAGCGCCACGAGCCAGTTCTACATCAACCTCTCGGACAACAAGGGCTTGGATTATACCGGTCGGGGCCCCGCCGGCGCCGGCTACTGCGCCTTCGGCAAGGTCGTGGAAGGGATGGACGTGGTGGACAAGATGGCGGCGGCTCCCACGGGCCGCAGGCCTCCCCACTCCGACGTGCCCCGGGAGGACATAGTCCTCACGAAGGCGTCGACGCTGTGACCTGCAGGCCGCTCCCGGCCTTGCGCTGGGAGCGGTGCCTGGCGAGCACTTCGGGGACCTCGATCCCCGCCAGCTCGAGCATGCTCTTGAAGGCCGAATCTTCCTTCTTGAGCTCCCGGGACCCCCGGGTGATCTTGCACAGCGAGAGCCCCAGATCCTTGGCTATCTCCCTCTGAGGCCTACCCGTCGCTATCTCTTTGACCAGGGCCCACCGCTTGGCGATCTCGTCCATCTCCGACGGCGTGAGGAGGCAGACGAGAAAATCCTCGATGAGGCTGGCGTCGGCCTTCGAGAGGGCGCCCGCCATCTCGGAAATGTTGGCCGTCACTATTTCATTGTCACTGGTCATAGAAACGAATATATATCAGTTCCGACATTTTGGGTACTGGGATCAGTATGCAAAATTATATTTCATATAATGAAATAGCTTATAAAACCGCTGCCAATGAATTCAGTCCTTGAAACGCTTCGAGGCGACGAGTGAACGCCCTTCGAACTCTCCCGCCGGGGCAAAGAGGTCCGCGATGCAGTCGGGGATATCCCTCTTGGCGTCGGCCGAGGCGAGGATATAGCCATCGCCCGCCGCTTTGGTGCCGAGGTGAAAGGCGAAGTTGACATCTTCCGAGACTATGCTGCCCGTCGCCCCAGGCTTCCGCCACATCGTGTGCCCTCGGTGGAAGGCGAAGCGGAAAGTGAGCGGGACCTCGAGTTTGAAAACCTCGTAGCCTATGAGCGCCCGGTCGAGGAGGAGCCTCAGGGCGGCGAGGGTGGGATTCATTCCCGCGTCATTGGGCGGGAAGAGGACGAGGCAGCCGGAATTGTCCCTGATCCAGACAACGCCGCCGTACTCCTTGGACCAGGACTCGAGGAAGGCCGCGAAGTCATCCCGCAGCTTGCCGAGGCGCTTCTCGCCAATCCGCTCGAGGAGCCACTTCTGGTTGCCCACGGCGGCGTAGCAGAACCGCACGGCGACTTCGGAGCCTTCCTCGATCTCGGACCAGCCGGTGAAGGCGTCCTCCTCGGGCTCGCAGACAGCCGCCTCGAGCCCTGCGAAGGCGAAAACCGCTTCCAGGCGCTCGGGGGAGAAGCCGGCCTTGAAGAGCGCCGGCCCGACGTAGTCGCTTGCCCCGGCGCGGAAGAAGGCGGCCGGGTCCTGAGCCTCCCCGCCTCGGTCCACGACGCCCCAGGCCGAGTCCTCGACTCCGTCTAGCTTGGCCGCCAGTTCCAGGACGCGCTTCTCCCCCAAGCCGTAGTCGAAGTAGACCAAGGCGGCCTGGGCCTTCTTCTTGGCCGTCCGCACGAAGGCCGCCTCCGGCACGAGCTCGGCGCTCCCGCAGGAGGCGAAGAAGCGGGAGGCGAAAGCCGCGAGTTTCTTGTCCTCGTGGTCGGCGGCGCAGACGAGCACTTTCATGGGGTCCCCCATGAGACGGTGTAGACGAGGGCCCGGCCTCCCGACTCAGCCCGGCTCGCGAAGCGGTCCAGGAGGACTCGGTCGAGGGTGCCCGCCACGGCCCGGGTGATGGCGAGGCCGTCCGGAGGAGTCCACTTGGATTCCGCCTCTATGACTTCCTGGCAGGTCTCCTGCTTGAGCATCTCCGCGACGTCGGTCCCGTAGCGCAGCGGGCCGGTGTGGACCGCCGCCCGTACCCTCAGGGGCTCCCCGATCTTGTTGTAGACCCGGTTGTACATGAACAGCTCGTGGGTGAGGGCCATGCCGGCCAGGACGGACTGGGTGGCGGAGTGGCCGAAGAGGAAGGCGGCCAGGGCGCCATCGCCCTCGGTGCTCCAGATCCTCCCCGACCTCCGCTCGACGACTCTGGCCAGTATGGCCCTGAGGTCCCCGTAGGCGCCCCTGGCGGCGGTCTCGCCGTGGACTTTGACGAGCCGCGAATTCTTGACCACGTCGATCCGGAGGAGGGAAAACCAGAGTTCCTCCCCGGGGACCAGCCGGCCCCAGTTGGGGGTCCGCCGGATCCTCGGATCTTCCATGAAGCGGGAGGTCTCCGAGTCCCAGAGGTAGCCCTCGGCGCCGATCTGCTTGAAGAGCTCCCGTAGGCCGGAGACCCTGTAGGGGCGCCCCATGAAGCCTTCCTGGTCGAGCCTCGCCAGGCGCTCGACGAAATGGAGGACGAGGGCCGCATCGACGATGTCGTCCACTATGCGCCCCGCCGCCGTCTGGCTCTGCATGGGGATGTTGGGCGGGAATCCCGTGCGGGCCCTGAGGTCGTAGCTCGCGATGATATCCTGGGCCATGCGCTCCTGCATGTCCGCGTTCAGGGACTCGATGAGGCACTTCTTGAGCAGATGCGAGAGGGCGCTGCGGATTTTCACTTGCGGTGTCCTGGGAGATGCGCTTTTCTAGGCCGCACCTAACCATAAAGCATTATAACTTGCCAGTAAAGGCTCGTCCCAGCGGCCCCGGCCCGTCTCCCCCTCCTTGCTAATACTCCGCCGGATAATTAGTATCCGTGCATGGAGAAGTACTTCTTTACCTACGAGGACATCCACAAGACTGCCCTGGATATCTCGAACCGCGTGAAGGCCTCGGGCTTCGTACCCGACGTCATCGTCGCCATCGGCTCCGGGGGGTTCATCCCCGCCCGGATCATGCGGACCTTCCTCGGCAAACCTATCCTCGCCGTCGGGATCGCCTACTACGACGTCAACGACAAACCCTGCGAGATTCCCCGAAAGGTCCAGTGGATCGAGGAGGCCGAGAAGAAGCTCTCGGGCAAGAACATCCTCCTGGTCGACGAGGTCGACGATACCCGGGCGACCCTCGAGTACTGCGTCCGCGAGCTCCTGCGCCACCATCCCGCCGAGATCGCCGTGGCGGTGCTCCACAACAAGCTGAAGGAGAAGAAGGGCGCTATACCCCAGGAGGTCAAGCGCTACTTCTCCGGCCAGGACATCAAGGACCGCTGGGTTCACTACCCCTGGGACGCCCTGGATATCGACGCTCACAACGTGGCCCGCGACGAGGCCAGGAAGAGGTAGCGCGGCTCGGGGCGCCGCCTAGCCCAGGCCGGCGCGGATAACGAGAAGGCCCGGCGTTCGCCGGGCCTTCTCTCTCGGGATCGGGGAAGCGGTCCTATTGGTCGGCGTCGAAGCGGATGAGGATCTCGACCCGGCGGTTGTAGGCCCGGCCTTCGGGGGTATCGTTGGGCCTGGCGGGCTTGGTGTCGCCGAAGCCCGTGGCCGAGAGCCGCTCCTTGGGCACGTCGAGGAGCTCGAGGGCTTCCGTGACCGCGACGGCCCGGGACGCCGATAGCATGAGGTTGGACCCCATGGGGTCGTTCCGACCCACCGGGGAGTCGTCGGTGTGGCCCTCTACGGCTATCGGATTGGGCAGGCCTCGCAGGAGCTCCGCGACCTTGGATAGGGTCGCGATGGTCCCCTCCTCGAGGGTCGCGGACCCGGGCTTGAAGAAGCTGTCGCCGGCCAGGGCGAGGACGATGCCCCGGGCCTCGGTGGACATGTGTATCCTCCCGGTCTTGATGTCGGAAGCCAGGGTCGAGCGGGCTTTCTCCTGGAAGTTGTCCTTTTTCGGGGACTGCTTGGGGGAGAGGCCGGTTCCCGGCGCGGGCTTGAGCGCCAAGTCCGTGGGCGACAGGGAGTGGCCGCCTTCGCCTTCCCGGGCCTGGACGCCGGGCATGTTGAAGGCGTTGGACAGGGACTCCGCCAGGGCGTTGTACTTTACCGTGTCGACTTTCGACTGGGCGTAGAGGACGACGAAGAGGGTCATGAGGAGGGTGATCATGTCGGAGTACGTGAGCATGTAACGCTCGGCGTTCTCGTGCTCCTCCGCCTCCGGCGCTTTCTTCCTCGGCTTTGCGGGACCCTTCTGCGCCATGACTTATCTCCTATTCCTCGTTGAAGGACTCGAGGGCGGCCCGATCCTTCTCAGGCACGAAGGCGGCGAGCTTGTCGCCCACGAGCTTGGGGCTCTCGCCCTGCTGGATGGCGAGGACGCCGGCTATGATCATCTCCTTGGTGTTCTTCTCCTTCGCGAGGATGTTCTTGAGCTTGCCGGCCAGGGGGAGGAAGACCGCGTTGGCGAAGAGGATGCCGATGAGAGTCGCGATGAAGGCTACGGCTATGTGCCCGCCGAGCTTGTCCGGCTCGGACAGGTTGTTGAGAACGATCGTGAGGCCGAGGACCGTCCCGATGATGCCCATCGTCGGGGAGTAGCCGCCGGCGGCGGAGAACATCTCAGCCTGGTGCTTGCGGTGTTTCTCGAAGATGGCCACGTCGTTCTCGAGGAGATCCCTAAGGGCCTCGGAGTCGGTGCCGTCGATGACGTAGCGCAGGCCTTTCTTGAGCAGGGGGTCCTCGTCGGCGCCTATCGACTGCATGTCCTCCTCGAGGGACAGGAGGCCGTCGCGCCTGGACTTCTCGGCGAGGGCCACGAAGCGGAGGGCGAGCTCCTTCTCCTTCGTCGGGGGCATCTTGAAGGTCAGACCGACCAGCTTCGGGATGGAGAGTACGTCCTCCAGGTCGAACTGGGCGAAGAGGGCGCCGAAGGTGCCGCCGAAGATGATGATGATCGGCGATGGCAGGAGGAGCACGGCGGGGTTGCCGCCCTCCATTATGTAGGCGACCATCAGCGCGCCGATACCGCCGAACAGTCCGATAATGGTGGAGATGTTCATCGCTCTCTACATCGGCAGGCCGAGGGACCTACATTAGGGCAGAGTGAGGCCCGAGCGCTCCCGCGGGGCGGCGGTTGCCGGATGCGGCCGCCGCGAGCCCCCGGCCGCCCTCGCGCCTTGCCTCCGCGCCCCCAGCTTCCGTATACTGGCGCCGGAGGTGCGCATGAGCGTCGTCATCAAAGGTCGGAGCACCGGAGCGACCACCGTCGAGCTCGTCCACGAGTCGGGGACAGTCGTCAGGACCGTGGCGCCCAAGGATAACGGAGGAGATGGCTCGGCCTTCTCGCCCACGGACCTCTGCGCCGCCTCGCTAGGTGCCTGCGGCTGCACGATAATGGGGATGTTCGCCGCCCGCCACGGCTACCCGGTCACCGGGATCGAGTTCGAGCTCACCAAAGATATGAGCCCGCCTCCCCGGAAGATCGCCAGGATCTCCATCGCCTTCAAGATCGCCGGGGCCATCTCCGACGCCGACTTCGACAAGTTGGTGGCCGCGGGCAAGGCCTGCCCCGTGCGGCTCACCCTCGGGGCCAACGTCGAGATAGTCGAGCGTTACGAGCGGAGCTGAGACTCTCCCTACTCCTCCACCGACCAGTCCACCTTCTCTCCGATGAGGGCGGCGAGGCTCTCGATGTCGGCGTCGCCGTGGTGTTCGAGGCCGGCGGGGGAGGCGGTTATCGTTCCCCCCTTCACCGCGTAGTACCGGCCCGCGTGATGAGCCGCTCGCAGGTCGTATTCCTCGGCCCCCTTCGCGTCCACCGTCCTCACCTCGCCGTTGCAGGCGCATATGTAGGTCTCCCCCGCGGCAGCCCAAACGCAGAAGGAGGTGCCCCTCACCCCGGCGACGGCTGTTTCGGTGGAGACTTTGAACGAGTCCTTCCCTGCGAGCTTCCCGAGCTTTCGGAGGACCGATGTCAGGCTCCCCCGCTCCAGGGCGACTTCCTTCACGGCCCTCGAGAAATCGAGGACGGCCCTTGCGTTCTGACCGACCCTGACGGCGTTTTTCCCGTCGAAGACGATTTCGCAGGAGGCTCCGGGGCCGGTTTCGATGGTCGTCTTTGCTCCGAGGGGCTTCCCGATCTTCGCGTCTTCGCCGTCGACCTTCACCGTCCCTACGAAGAACACCACCGCGCCCCGTGGGGCGGCGGCGGAGGCCGGGAGGGCCGAGATAGGAAGGGCTAGGCACGAGAACCCCGCTAGGAGGACAAAGCCAAAGGGAGTCAGGTTAATCGCCATGTGCTAAAACTGGTTCAGGCCGACCCTAAAGTCAAGGTCCCGGGCCGTCCTCGGATACGAGGCGCAGGAGCATTGACTGCCGCGCCGGGACCGGGCGAGGATTGACGGCATGGAAGGAACTCTTGCGCCGACGAATCCCGACGACGCCCTCCTCCTCGCCGCCGACGCGGCGAGGTTGGTCCTCGAGAGCGGAGGCGAGACCTACCGCGCCGAGGATGTGGCGGTGGCCGTCGCCTCGGCCCTCGGCGGGGCCGAGGCCGAGTGCTACGCCACCCCGACGGGGGTTACGATCTCCTTCGCCTCCTACGACGGGCGGGTGCACTCCATCGTGCGGCGCATCAAGAAGCGCTCCATGAACCTCGAGCGGGTGGCCCGTGTGGACGAGCTGTCCCGGGACCTAGCCGCCGGTCGCCTCGACTACGATGGAGCCTCGTTGGAGCTCGGTAGGATCGAGGCCCTTCCCGAGCGCAGGGTGGCGCTCTTCTCCCTCGCGGCGGCGGCGGGGGCTGGCTTCTTCGCCCTCCTCTTCGGCGGTCGGTGGAACGACGCCGTTGTCGCGGCCGCCGCGGGAGCCGCCGTATCCCGGATCCCCGCCGCCATGGCCAGGAGGAAGCTCCCGGATTTCTTCTCGAACATCGTCGCGGGAGCCGCCGCCACTTTTTCCTGCCTGGCCGCGGGGGCCCTGGGCCTGGCCTCCGACGCCGACGCGGCGACCATCGGCACCTTGATGCTCCTCGTGCCCGGGGTGGCGGTGACCAACGCGATACGGGATACCATCGCCGGCGACTTGGTGGCGGGGGTGGCCCGAGGCGCCGACGCCCTCATCTCGGCCGTGGCGATCTCCGTAGGCGCCGGCGGGGCGTATTGGCTCTTCCGGGCCCTGGCCCCCGGGGGCGCCGCGTGAAGTATCAGCTGACCTTCGCCCTGGTCCCCGTCTGGGCCTCGCTCTGGGCTCCCCTGTGGGCTGGCCTCGCCACCGCGGGCTTCGCCGTCCTCTTCAACGCCCGGGGACGCGACCTACCCTTGGCGGCCCTGGGAGGGGCCCTCGGCTGGGCCGTGTCCATGCCGGTCAGGGCCCTGGGGGGCTCGGAGCCCCTCGCCTGCCTCGCGGCGTCGGCAGTGATCGGGATCTACGCCGAGCTGGTGGCGGCGATGCGCAAGCGCCCGGCCTCGATCTACATCGTCTGCGGGATCATACCTCTCGTGCCGGGAGGGGGAATGTACTACACGATGCTGGAGTACGTCCGGGGCCGCAACTGGCAGAGCATGTCGACGGCCCTCGCGACCTTCCTCACCGCCGGCGCGATCGCCGTGGGCCTCGCGGTGTCGAGCGCCGCATCGCGGCTCCTCTCCCTCCGCCGCCTGGGGCGACGGCTCTCCGCGGGGAAATGACGGGCCTTCCGCGGGCCTTGGCGGCGCGCCCTTCAGCGCCCGAAGCCCCGGAACCCCGAGTCGGACACCGAGGCCAGGACCTCGGAGGAGCCTAGGGCGACCCAGTCGATCCTGCCGTCGAGGATGTATTTCCCCACCGCCGCGCGGACCTGCTCCGCGGTCACCGACTCGATCCTGTCCGCGTCGAGGAGGTAGCTGCGGTAGTCCCCGGTCTCGACGACCGAGGCCGCTATGCGCCCGGCTATCGCCGAGTTCGTCGCCTGGCTCTCGTACAGCTCGTTCAGGAACCTGGCCTTGGCGGCCTCCAGGACTTCGGAGATGGGCGCGTAGCCGTCCGGCGAGGCCCGGGGATCGATCGCCACAGCCCTGCCCGAGGCGAGGATGGCGGCGGCTTCGTCCACGTAGGCCTTGGCCGCGCCGGGATCGGGGGTCTTGAAGAGGGCGATGGAGCCGTAGTTGGCCTTGAAGCCCCGGATGAAGGACTCCGCCGAGTAGACCGCGCCGTGCTCGTCCCTCACGACCCGGAACAGTAGGTCCGAGAAGAGGCTTGCGCCGAGGCTCAGGGCCATGTAGTCCGGAGCCGAATAGGGAGGGGCCGCGAAGTCCCCGCGCAGGTAGCCCATGCCCTTGGACCCCGGGAACTCGACCTTCGCGAGGCTCCAGGCGCCCGGCCTGGCCAGGCTCGGCACCGCCGCCGACGCCGGCGCGTTCCCCGCGGGGAGGCCGCCCAGGCTCGCCTCGAGCTTTCGTCGGAGATCCTTCGGATCGAGGCGTCCCACGGCCACGACGAAGAGGGAGCCCGCCGCCATGCGGGAGGCATACCAGGTTCTGACGTCGCCCAACGCGATCGAATCGAGGGACTCCGGCGTCCCGTCCGGTGAGGCCGCGTAGGGGTGGGAGGCGAAGAGTATCCGGTTCATCTCGAGGCCGGTCTTGGCCCAGGGGTCCTGCTGCTTCGACTGGAGGGCGAGCTTCGCCTCGGAGAGCTCCTTGTCGAAGTCCGCCTTCCTGAAGGCCGGGTGGGCTATGGTGTCGGCCCAGATCGGGAAGAGCCTCCCGAAGTACTTGCCCAGGGTCGTGAGGCCGTAGATCGAGTAGTCGAAGGAGGAGTAGCTCTCGAGCGTGGAGCTCGTCTCGTCCAGGACGGACTGTATCGCCTCGTAGCTCAGCGCGGCCGAGCCGCGCGCCATGGTCGCGAGGGCCAGCGACTCGACGCCCGCCTTCCCTATTTCCGCGGCCGCCGAGCCGCCCCGCACGACGAGGGCTATGTGCTCGACTTCGCTCGCGGAACTCCTCTTGACGATGACCGGCAGCCCATTGGAGAGCACGAAGGTGGAGAAGGAGCCGAGGCTCTCCTCGGCCCGGGCCGAGAGCCTCCCGCTCCCCGGTGGCGAATCCGAGGCGGCGAGGGGGAAGGGATCGGATCGCGCTTCGTCCGCGGGGCCGCGGGGAGCCGATCCTCCGCCTCCTGAGGTGGCGCAGGAGGCGAGGAGGAGGACCGCGAGGGCGGGCGCCAGAGCCGCCGCCCGACAGTGCCTCGCCCGGCCCCCGGCCGCGAGGTCGCCCCGCGAGGGCCGGCGAACGAGGATAGGAACTTTCACTTGGTCGCCCCCTTCCACTGCCACCAGAACGCGTTGTCCTTGCGGAGCTCGGCGTAACCGAGCTCCGCCTCGTCCTGGGCGCTGCGGACATCGGAGCGGTACGCGTCCTCCCGTATCCTCAGGAGGGTGGCCGACGGGGCGCCCTCGAGGTAACGCTTCGCGACGCCCGCCACGTCGGCCCAGCCGATCCTGCGGTAGTTGGCCTCGTAGCCGAGGATGCGGCCGGGGTCCGCCACGGCCCACCAGAAGGCGAGGGTCGAGGTGACGTAGGACGAGGCGACCTCGGCCGAGATGAGGTTGCGGTCGATGATCTTCTCCACGGCCTTCCCCAGGGCCTCGGCCCCGAAGTAGGCCGACGGGTCCGCGGCTATCCGGGTGAGCTGGGCATCGACGAATTTGCGCAGCGCCTCGTTCCGGCCGAGGACCGAAACCCCGCCGTCGGCCGGGTCGACCCGGAGGATCGCCGAGAAGCGGAACTCCCCGCCGTCTCGCGTCAGGGGGCTCCCGAAGCCGATGTACTCGGGATCGTAGAGCCCGAGGCCGGATTTCATGAGCTCGGACTTGAACCGGCCCGCAGGCGACGAGAGGAGGAAGGAGAGGACGTCGGCCGCGTAGGTGTCCGCCGGCTGCAGGGCGGCGTCGGGGCCCCGCCATCGGATCTCCGACTGGGCTATTCCCTGGTAGTACTGGTCGTCGGGGTAGACGAGCCTGATGCCCTGCGGGAACTTCCCCTGGGGCGGTCGGCCTATGACCGGGGCCGGACCGCCGGTCCAGTCGCCGAAGAACTTCCTGGCGAGGGCGAAGACCTCGGCCGCCTTCACGTCGCCCCCCACGATGAGGGCCATGTTGCGCGGGATGTAGTACCCGGCCCTGATCTCCTCGAGCTGGGCGATCGTGGCGCCCTGGACCGTCTCCTCGGGGCCGTCGATGTTCTTGCGCTCGGGATAGTCCGCGAAGATGCGCGACTCCAGCCCCTCGTCGGCCACGTGGTCGGGGTCGACGTGGTAGCCGCGGATCTCGCTGATGACTACTCGCTTCTCCCTCTCGAGCTTGCCGGCCTCGAATACGGGCTTCCGCACGGCCCAGGACCAGAATTCCACGCCCTCGGCCAGCTTGTCCGCTGGGACCGTCAGGTAGTACTCGATGAACTCCCTCCCCGTGGCTCCGTTCCAGCCCGGCGACCCGAGGCGATTGATCGCCGCCGTGAAGTCCGCCTGGGTGGGGTACTTCTCGTTGCCGTCGAAGAGCATGTGCTCGTAGAGGTGGAAGAGCCCCGCGGTCTCGGGCTTCTGGGCAGCGGCGCCGCCGCGGAAGACGACGCAGACCGTGGCCAGGGGCACGGCGTCGTTCTCGGCGACTACGACCTCGAGGCCGTTGGTGAGGCGCTCGCGGGAGAGGGCCGCGGACCCCGCCCGCGGGGCCGCGAGGACGGTGCCGGCCCCAGCGACGGCGAGCGCCGCGACGATGAGGACCGTCGCCCTCGCCTTCCTCACGAAGCCTCCGATGGGCGGTCCGCCCCGCCGAGGAGGCGCAGGAAGCCCCCCTTGTCGATGAAATTAGACTCGGCTCGGAGCTCCCCGCCTCGGTAGTAGCGGACGTAGGGCACTTGGTCGTTGCCGAAGGTCCCTTCCTTGAAGGCCATGAATCCCTCGAAGAATTCCTCGCGGTCGTATTCGACCCAGAATATCTCCCCGTCCTCGCCGGGCGGGAGGGCCGAGAGGTAGGACTTCATCCAGGCCCACTGGGGGCACCAGCTCTGGGTGAGCACGATGGCGACGCGGGGCGCCGCCCCGGTCAAGGCGTGCGAGAATTCTCCTCCCGCCATGGCGGCCAGGCATTCTTCCGCGGTGAGCTTTCGCATCGAGACTCCTCTTATCTTAGGGCTACGGATCCTCGCAGATCGCAGACCCGCCCCGCAGGGCCTTCTCGATCTGTTCCTTCAGGGTTTTGTCGTTTATCGGCTTCACGAGGTAGGCGGCGGGCTTCGTGCCCATGGCGCGATCCTGGCTGCCCTTGCTCGGATAGGCCGTGAGGTAGATCACCGGCACGTCGCAGACCAGCTTGAGGCGGCTCGCTGCGTCCACGCCGTCTATGAAGCTGCGCAGCTTGATGTCCATGAGGATGAGGTCGGGCTTATGGGCGAGGGTCGCCGACAGCACTTCGTCCCCCGAGTCGATTATCGCCGGTACCCGATGGCCCATGGCTTCGAGGCTTTCCTGAAGCTGCATGCCTACGATTGGTTCGTCCTCGACCACAAGGATGCAGGCCATGTCTCGTTCCCTCCGATAATGTCATATATACTATGAATTATCGGCCGGCGGCTAGGTTACGCCCGGTCGAGCCGGGAGGTGCCGCTTGGGAGTCTCCGTTTCCGGGGAGGAGGAACTAGAGGCCGCCTTCGGGGCCGGCCGGCGAGGGCCGATGGCGGGCGCGCTTTCGACGCTCTTCGGCCGCTACCGGTACGCGAGCTTCGCCGGCGCCGCGGCGGTCTACGCGGCCGTCGTGCTGGCCTTGGGCGAACGCCTCGCGGTCTCGGCCAACTATTTCGTCCTCCTCCCCATAGTGGCGGCGGCCCTGTGCTTCGGCTCTCCCGGCGGCTTGGTCGCCGGCGCCCTCGCCCTGCCCTCCAACCTCCTCCTATTCGCGGTCCTGGGGCGCCCAGGTTTCTCCCCGGCGAGCAAGGCCATAGCGGAGGCTTCGGGGATCTTCTTCGGCTACGTCTGCGGGCGCCTAGCCGACAACTTCCGGTCCCTCGAGCTCGAGATCGGCAGGCGGGTGGCCACGGAGAAGGCCCTGCGGGCCGCCCTGGAGGAGAAGAAGCTCCTCCTCCGGGAGCTCAACCACCGGGTCAAGAACAACCTGAGCGTCATCAAGAGCCTCGCGCAGCTCCAACGGAACCGGTCGGGAGATCCGGCCTTCGTCGATGCGATAGACGAGCTCGTCGGCAGGATCTTCGCCGTGTCCCTCGTGCACGACATGCTCGACGGCGAGAGCTCCCTCGAGATGGTGGAGCTGGATAGGTTCGTCGCGGCCCTGGTGAGCAACATCGAGGACGGGTTCGGCCTCGGGGAGACCTCGGTCTCCCTCGACCTGGAGGTCCCGGGGCGGGCCCTCCAGATCGAGGCCGCCACCTCCCTGGGCCTCATAGTGAACGAGGTGCTGACCAACGCCCTCAAGCACTCGGCCCGGCCCGGTGAGGCGTCGCCGGACCGTCGTCGGCCCGCCATCTCGCTGAGCCTAAAGGTCGAGCGCCTAACGTCCGGAGAACAGTACCGCCTCGTCGTCGCGGACGACGGCCCCGGCCCCGGCTCGGCGCCGCCCCCGCAGGGCGCCCTCGGCCTGAAGCTCGTACAGTCCCTGGCCGAGAACCTGGGCGGATCGGCCAAGCTCGAGGCTATAGTCCCGGGGCCGGCGGAGGGCGGCGCGCCCTCGCGCGGCGCCGGCGCGCGCTTCGAGCTCGTCTTCCCGGCGACCTTCATGGAGCTGATATGATGAGGCCCGGGTCGCCTTCGGCCCGGGCCCGACGATAGTCGATGTCGACGCGTTAGACGATGTCATATCCCGGCGGGAGGGGCGCCGCCCCGCCGCCGGGAGACCGCCCCGGCCGCGCCGTCCTGCAGGTCTACTCAGCCCCCATGTACGGGTAGCGCCAGTCGGTCGGGGGATCGAGGTTCTCCTTCACCGACCGAGGGCTCGTCCACCTGAGGAGGTTGAGGAGGCTGCCCGCCTTGTCGTTCGTGCCCGAGGCCCGGGCGCCGCCGAAGGGCTGGCGGCCCACCACGGCGCCGGTGGGCTTGTCGTTCACGTAGAAATTGCCCACGGTGTCCACCAGGGCTTCGGAGGCCCGCACGATGGCGTTCCGGTCCTTGGCCATTATCGAGCCCGTGAGCCCGTAGGGGGAGGTCGAGTCGACGAGCTCGTAGGCCGCGTCCATGTCGCGGTCGTCGTAGACGTAGGCCGTGAGCACCGGGCCGAAGAGCTCGGTCTCCATGGTCTCGTACCGGGGATCGGTGGTCGCGATCAGGGTGGGCTCGATGAAGAAGCCCTTGGACTTATCGCACTTCCCGCCGGCGAGGACCTTGGCCTTGGGCGAGGAAGCCGCGCGGCCGAGGTAGGGGGCGATGTTGTCGAAGGAGGCTTCGTCGATCACCGCGCCGAGGAAGTTCCGGAAGTCGGTGACCGGCCCCATGGGCAGGGTCTTCACCACCGCCGCGAGTTTGTCGAGGAAAGCCTGTCCCCAGGAGGCGGGCACGTAGATCCTGGAGGCGGCGGAGCACTTCTGGCCCTGGTACTCGTAGGCGCCGCGGATCGCGGCGACGAGGACCTCGTCGGGGTCCGCCGAGGGATCCACGAGGATGAAGTTCTTGCCGCCGGTCTCGCCGACGATCCGCGGGTAGCTGCGGTACTTGTCCAGGTTGGAGGCGATGCCCTTCCAGAGGCCGCGGAACACCGCCGTGGAGCCGGTGAAGTGGAATCCCGCCAGCTCGGGGCGCTCCAGGACCACGCCGGAGATGGTCGAGCCGGAACCCGGCAGGAAGTTGATGACTCCGGGAGGCAGGCCCGCCTCCTCGTAGAGCTTCATGAGGAAGTAGTTGGAGAGGACCGAGGTCGAGGAGGGCTTCCAGACGACCACGTTGCCCATCATCGCCGGGGCGGTCGCGAGGTTGGCGGCGATGGCGGTGAAGTTGAAGGGGGACACCGCGTAGACGAAGCCCTCGAGGCTCCGGTACTCCGAGCGGTTCCACTCGTTCCTGAGACTCTTGGGCTGGATGCCGTAGATCGTCTCCATGAATCCCGGGTTGACCCGGTAGTAGTCGATGGTCTCGTCGGCCGCGTCGATCTCGGCCTGTTGGGCGGTCTTGCCCTGGCCGAGCATCGTCGCGGCGCACAGGAGGGGCCGGTATTTGCCGGCGGCGAGCTCTCCCACCCGGCGGAAGACCGCGGCGCGCTCCTCCCAGGGAGTCTTGGACCAACCCTTGCGCGCAGCGAGGGCAGCCTCGACCGCCGCTTTAGTCTCGGCGGCGCCGGCCATGTGGAAGACCCCGAGCTCTGTCCCCCGGGCGTCGGGTCGGATGATCTTCGCGGTCTTGCCCGTCCGGACTTCCACGCCGCCGATGACGAGGGGGACCTCGAAGCCTCCCTTCAGCTGGCGCTCGAGCTCGGCTTTGAGCTTGGAGCGCTCGGGAGAGCCGGGGGCATAGCCGAAGACCGGCTCATTATCCGGCGGCGGCACATTGAGCAGGGCATCGTTCATGGAAAGCTCCTTCGTAACTGCGACTGGCAGAAATCTAGTATACCCATGATATATCAGTCGAGGTGCTTCGACTATTACTGCAGCGGCCTCGTGGCCCTACGTGGGCGAAGGCCTCCTCGACCATGGGGAGGTCTGTACGGGATGTCCCGACTTTTAGTGGAACTTGAGTCTTGACTGAACAAGGAATTGCGGATATTCATAGACAGAAATACTCATGTTGTGAGTATGGGTGACGAGACCTGGAGAAGGGACATGGTGGCGGAAAAGCCGAAGGGGAAGCGCATGTCGCGGTCGAAGACGGAAGGTGACGAGAGGGGCTCGCCGAATTCCTGTGAGGCGCCCTCTGCCCGCCCGGGGATCCATGCGGTGCGCTTCGAGGTGGGCCGCGGGGGACAGAGCTCGGGGTCGAGCCAGCGGAAGAGTCCTCGGGGACAGAGCTCGTCCGTCGAGTACTGCCTCCTGGGGCTCCTGGGCTGGCGCCCCATGCACGGCTACGAACTCCACCGCGAGCTGAGCCGCAAGACGGGACTCGGTCTCGTCTGGACGGTGAAGCAGGCGCAGCTCTACGCGATCCTCGCCAAGCTCGAGTCCGAAGGCTTGATTGCCGCCGACTTGGTTGTCCAGGAGGGGAGGCCGCCGCGCAAAGTCTTCCACCTCACCCAGGAGGGGCGAGGAGCCTATTACGACTGGCTCCGCAGCCCTGCCCAGCGCGAGGATTTCAAGCTGGACTTCCTCGCCAAGCTCTACCTCGCGAGGCGTTTCGGGGAGGCCTCCTCGGACGACCTCGTCCGGGCCCAGCGGACGCGCTGCGGCGCGTGGGTCGACGAGATGCGCTCCCGCCTCGAAGCCTGCGAGGCGGGGAGCCTCGATGCCTTGATCTATCGCTATAGGCTGGGCCAGCTCAACGCCACCCTGGCCTGGCTCGACGAGTGCTCGGCCCGCCCCGAGAGCCTCGCTGAGGAGCAGGGCGCCGGGGGGCAGGAGGCCCAGCGGTGAAGGGCCGCGGTCCGTCCTCGCCGGCGCCTCGCGATCCGGCGGCGCCGATACACCCCGATGCGGCGCTGCGCATCGTCGAGGGCTTGGTGTGCCGCCTGGGTTCCGAACGGGTGAGCCTGGCGGAAGCCCTGGGTCGCTTCCCCGCGGAGGAGCCCGTGGCCGTCTTAGAGCAGCCGCCCTTCGACAAGGCGACGATGGACGGCTACGCCTACGCGAGCTCCGACGGTGGGATGGCCGAGGCCGGGGCCGAGTTCGAGCTGGTGGGCAGCCTCGCCGCCGGGGACCCGCCCCCGCCTCCCCTGGTCGCTGGAAGCTGCGTCCGCATCATGACCGGGGCTCCGGTCCCCGAGGGCGCCGTCGCGGTCCACCGATTCGAGCGCTCTCGGCTCGAGGGGCATCGGCTCATCTTGGAGAGGCGGGAAGACGACCTCAACATCGTCCGCCGGGGAGCCAACCGCCGCGCCGGGGATGTCCTCTTCCCGCGGCGGCGCCTGCGCCCCCAGGACCTGGCCCTCCTAGCCTCCGACGGCCTGGGGACCATCGAGGTCGTCAGGAGGCCCAGGGTCGTAGTCCTCTCCACGGGCAACGAGCTCCGGGCGCCCG
>Ga0268360_1001905_pt1 | contig 18677 bp, 17 predicted proteins | sample BioMet11_FD_192465 | JGI IMG/M metagenome (GOLD analysis project Ga0268360, IMG submission 192465) | Sewage microbial communities from Oakland, California, United States - Biofuel 11 (Illumina Assembly) | ecosystem: Engineered > Wastewater > Sewage > Unclassified | place: USA: California... | reverse complement strand
TTGCATGTGTCATATGATCCATGTTCCACCTCCGTGAGACTCGCACATAAAAGTGCGGTTTTCTAGACTCTCACTATTCTGTCCGAAAAACCGCACTTTGGATACCCACGGATGATTTACCATTTACCTTAGAACTGAGAGCACATGCTCGACAGCCTGGTCGACAGCAATATCTTCCTTGTCAGAAGTCCTGACCTTGAATTCGATTTTACCTTCGGCAATGCCTTTGCCAACAGTAATACGATACGGGATGCCAATCAGTTCCATATCCTTGAACTTAACGCCTGGTCTTTCATCTCTGTCATCCAAGATGACTTCAACACCCTTGGCGGTCAATTCATCATAGAGACGGTTAGCATTTTCAACCTGCTTTTCATCCTTCATGGATATGATCACAATGGCAACTTGATATGGTGCAATCTCAGCTGGCCAGTTGATGCCGTTCTCGTCAGCATTCTGTTCTGCCAAAGCCGCCATTGCACGTCCAGGGCCAATGCCATATGAACCCATCCATACATACTGGAGCTTGTTGGTGGAATCCAGGTACTGCAGATCCATTGCCTTGGAATACTTTGTGCCTAGCTTGAAAGTGTTGCCTACTTCAATGCCGTGAGCAAAGTGGATTTTGCCGCCGCACTTCGGACAGGTATCACCCTCCATTATATTGCGCAGGTCACCATGGCCTGTGATGGTGAAATCTTTGTTGTTGACGCCTGTATAATGATATCCAGTCTGATTTGCACCGACAATGAAGTTCTGCATATAAATTACTTCTTCATCCGCATAGACAGGGCATTTGATATTGATTGGACCGGCAAAGCCAATCTGTGCACCCGTTGCTGCAACGACCATCTCTGGATCAGCTAATTCCACGTTCTGTGCATTCAGCATCTTTCTCAGTTTGATCTCATTGACATCGCGGTCGCCTCTGACCATGACTGCGACAGCCTTGCCGTCAACATTGTAGATCAGTGTCTTAACAAAATGCTTGGCATCCTTATGGAAGAAGTCAGCAACTTCCTCAATGGTTCTGCTGTTCGGCGTCTCGGCCAGTGTCAGTTCTTCCGGTGCTTCTTCATGATCTGGTTTTTCTGGGACGCATGGTGCTACTTCAATGTTGGAAGCGAAGTCGCAGCTGTCGCAGAGGACCAGGATATCTTCACCAAGCGGAGTGACTGCCTGGAATTCCTCGGAAAGAAGACCTCCCATCACACCGGTATCAGCACGTACAATCTTATAATTGAGATGCAGTCTGTCCATGATATTCTTATAGGCATTGAACTGCTTGTCATAGGCAATATTCATGCCTTCTTCATCCTTGTCGAATGTGTAGGCATCCTTCATGATGAATTCTCTGACACGGATCAGACCATATCTAGGACGCGGTTCATCACGGAACTTTGTTTCAAACTGATACAGAGAGAACGGCATGTTCTTATAGGAACGTATCTGCTGTTTAGCTGCAATGGCAAACAGCTCTTCATGTGTCGGACCTAATACATAGGGCTGACCTTTCCTGTCCTTTAAAGAAAACATATTATTGCCAAAGCCTGCACGTCTGCCGGAAGCAATATAGATATCCTCTGGGATCAAAGCAGGCATCAGCAGTTCCTGACACCCTGTCTTATCCATTTCATCTCTGATGATTGCCTCGATCTTGCGCATAACACGCCAGCCCATCGGCAGCATCATATAGACTCCGGCTGAATTCTTCTTGATAAAACCGCCGCGTACAAGAAGATTTGAACTGACGGAATCTTCATCCTTCACATCTTCACGAAGGGTATAAAAGAAACTGTTGTTGATTTTCATCTTTAACTCCTTTATTTATCTGTATGATTATATCATTAATTATTCTTTACGAAAAAGCATTTCTAACTTATAATGCTGAATAAAATATAAGGAGGATCTTTGCTGCATGGCCAAGTACTACAATGAACCGTCTCACACTTTTAGTGAATACCTTCTGATTCCTGGATACACAGGCCCAGATAACATTCCTGAAAACGTATCATTGAAAACACCTCTCGTTAAATATAAAAAAGGTGATAAACCTGCAATTACATTAAATATACCGATGGTAAGTGCAGTCATGCAGTCAGTATCCGGTGACCGCCTGGGCATTGCCTTAGCAAAAGAAGGCGGCATTTCCTTCATTTACGGCAATCAGTCCATTGAAGAAGAAGCAGCAATGGTGGCAAGGGTAAAGAACTATAAAGCTGGCTTTGTCATCTCTGACAGCAATATCACTCCTGATGCAACATTGAGCGATGTTCTACAGCTGATTCATGAAACTGAGCACAGCACTGTCGCTGTCACAAGTGACGGTACCGCTACTGGTGAACTGCTCGGCATCATTACCAGCAGAGACTACCGTGTCTCCCGCATGACAGGGAAAGAACTGGTGAAAGACTTCATGACACCACGTTCAAAGCTGATCGTTGGTGATGAGAATACGACGCTCTCGTCTGCCAATGACCTGATCTGGGACAACAAGCTGAATCAGCTGCCAGTTGTCGACCACAACAATCACCTGATGTATCTTGTCTTCCGCAAGGACTACGATTCTCATAAGCAGAATCCACATGAACTTCTCGATGATGAGAAGAGACTGATGGTCGGTGCAGGAATCAACTCTCGTGATTATAAAGAAAGAATCCCGGCTTTGGTCAATGCCGGCGTAGATTGTCTGGTCATTGACTCTTCAGAAGGATATTCCGTCTGGCAGGCAGAGACCATCAAGTGGGTCCGTGAGAAATATGGCGATACGGTAAAGATTGGTGCAGGCAATATCGTTGATGGTGAAGGCTTCCGTTATCTGGCTGAAGCTGGTGCAGACTTTGTCAAAATCGGTATCGGCGGCGGCTCAATCTGTATCACTCGTGAGACAAAGGGCATCGGCAGAGGACAGGCGACAGCAGTGATCGATGTTGCAAAGGAAAGAGATAAGTACTTTGAAGAGACTGGTGTCTATGTCCCAATCTGCTCCGACGGCGGCATTGTGTACGATTATCACATCACATTGGCATTAGCTATGGGTGCAGACTTCGTCATGCTGGGCAGATATTTCTCCCGTTTTGAAGAAGCGCCTGGACAGAAACTGGTCATCAACGGCAATACAGTCAAGGAATACTGGGGTGAAGGTTCCGCCAGAGCCCGCAACTGGGGAAGATATGATCTTGGTCAGGGCAAGAAGCTTTCCTTTGAAGAAGGCGTTGACTCCTATGTGCCATATGCTGGTATGTTAAAGGACAACGTTGCAATGACAACGCTGAAGGTCAAGGCTACAATGTGCAACTGCGGTGCCTTCGACATTCCTGAACTGCAGAAGAAGGCAAAGCTGACGCTTGTATCCAGCACTTCCATCGTAGAAGGCGGGGCTCATGACGTCATCGTCAAAAACAACGACAACAGCTATAACAAGTAATCAAAAAGGAATCCTCACAGGGGATTCCTTTTATCATGCTTCCATTGTCTGACTTTGACTTTCAGGTCAGCAAACACTGCATCTTCACCGCGCACCGAGATATCACGCAGAACTTCTTCCAGCATTCTGGCTGTCTCGGGATGCATATATCCTTTATCTTTACGGCTGAGATAGTACTGCAGGGCACTTTCCTTGGTGTATTTATCCTTCTGGTAGATACGGCAGGCTCCTACACGGTCGCATACCATTTCTACAAAGTAATTGAACGGCATCTGGATCGGAGACCACTTTCCATTGAGCATGTCATACCAGTACTCCCAATGATGCTTGTTGCGTCCTTTATGATGCAGCCAGCCGTTGGCATAGCCAAAATGTTCCTTCTCATAAATATAAGGGGAACGGTCACCCTGAAAGTACTTGACGCTCTCCCAGAACTCTTTGACAGAGTATTTGGACAGATCATGCCGCAGTCCCTGACGATATAATCCGCATTTAAAACAGTTCCGCATGACCACATACCGATGCTGATCAATTGTATGCAGATGCTTGAAGAATTTTGAAAATCCATTTAGATTTCTGCTGTTTTCTGTCATCCCGTGTATTTTAAAGCATCCATGGATTCCATGCAAGATTTGCGTAAAATTTAGTAGTTTCATGGTAGAATAAATGGCAGGAGAATACTTCACAATGAATCGACATGAACTTAGAGAAAAAGCAATGATTACAGTTTACCAATATCTTCTGGTAGAAAGAAATATTGATGAACTGATTGAAGATACTTTTGAAGCGCCGAAGGCAGAGATTGATCCTTATTTTATTGAAGTCATCGAACAGTCCATTTCAAATATCGACCGCTATCAGGCGTATATTGACAAGGTACTGGTTGATTGGAAATTTGACCGCCTTGGCAAGATTGAACAGGCAATTCTTCTGAACGGATGTTCAGAATTTGATTTAAAGAAGACGGAGGCAGCAGTCATTATTGATGAGTCGGTGCAGTTAGCGAAGAAATACTGTGACGCTGATACGTATAAACTGATCAACAGTGTTCTTGATGTCATATGACCAAACGAGTGGTGCCTGTCAGTACTTTAGTACACTATCTGAAAGAAGCCATGGAAGGAAATCCCGTTCTCCATGGCATTTTGGTTGAAGGAGAGGTATCCAATCTTCGCATTCCATACAGCGGCCACTGGTATTTCTCGCTAAAAGATGAAAAAGCCAGCATCAGCTGTGTCATGTTTGCCTCAGCCAACCGCAGAGTCGGCTTTGTCCCAAAGAATGGTGATAAAGTAACGATATCCGGTGATATCAGTGTCTATGAAGCAGGCGGAACCATGCAGATCATCGCCCAGGGCATGCAGCCAAGCGGTATTGGTGAATTGTATCTGCAGCTGGAAGCTTTGAAGAAAAAGCTGGCTGATGAAGGACTGTTTGCACAGGAGCATAAAAAGGCACTGCCGCAGTATCCGATGAAAATTGCCTTGATTACAGGCAATCAGACAGCCGGCAGGGAAGATGTCCTGATCACGCTCCATAAACGCTGGCCAATAGCCAAGATCCATGAATTTCCATGTCCGGTGCAGGGTGTTGAAGCAGCAGCTAAGATCGCCGAAGCTGTACTGCAGGCGGATGCATCCGGCTGTGATGTCATTCTGCTTGTGCGCGGCGGCGGCTCATTTGAAGATCTGTGGTGCTTTAATGATGAAAAACTGGCACGGACGATCTATCATGCAGATACACCGATCATTACTGGCATTGGCCACGAAACAGACTTTACGGTCGCAGATTATGTTGCAGATGTCAGAGCCAATACACCGACCGGTGCAGTTGAAACAGCTGTGCCAGATCAGCATGAGATCATGCATCTGCTGGAACAGTATCAGGCCAGACTTTCAAATCAGATGATGAATCTGCTCCGCTCTGATAGAAACAAGCTGGAGCATATCTCTCAAAGTACTGTATTTGCTAGACCAGAGCGCATGTACAGTGAGCAGTCCAACTCGCTGAACTATCTGGAAGAACGTCTGATGCGCTATCTGGATATGCCGAAGAAGAAAAAGAATGAACTTGATCTGCTTTCGCGGCAGTTCTATGCATGCATACAGACAAAAAAGCAGAAGCTCAGTGAAGAGATCCATCAGGATCAGACACAGATGTTTGTATCTGTAAAAAAGAAGATTGCGGATGACAATGCTGTTCTGCAGATGCAGAAACAGAATCTTGATCAGAATATCAATGTCAGAATGAGCACAGACCAGAATCGTCTGGAAATGAATATGAAGCTTTTAGATGCATATTCACCATTGAAAGTCATGGACCGTGGATACAGCATTGCAACGAAGAACAATCAAGTCATCACCAGTGTCTATGATGTAAAGACAAATGATGATATTCAAATACAGGTCAGAGATGGATTGATCCATGCGGCCGTTACAAGTAAGGAGAACGAACATGGCAAAAACTAAAATGACATTTGAGGAATCAATGAGCCGATTAGAAGAGATTGTTGCAGAACTTGAGAAGAATGAAAAGCCTCTTGACGAAACAATCACTCTGTTTGAAGAAGGTCTTGCACTTGTGAAGTCATGTGATGAAAAGTTAAAGAGCTATGAAAATCAGATCGATGAGCTGATGAAAAAAAGCGGAAGTGACTCTGATGAGAATTGATGATGTGCTGCAGGAGAAACTGAATTCACTGCCTGACAGCAGAGTCAAGGATGCAATGATCTATTCAGTTACTGCCGGCGGCAAGAGAATCCGGCCGAATTTCCTGTATGAAGTATTGAAGGGATACGGCTGTGAGGAGTCACTGGGTGATGAGTTTGCAGCGGCAGTTGAAATGATCCAGACATATTCCTTGATCCATGATGATCTTCCGGCAATGGATAATGATGACCTGCGCCGTGGAAAGCCTACCTGTCACAAGCAGTTCGATGAAGCAACTGCAATTTTAGCAGGGGATGGACTGCTCACATATGCCTTTGAGACAGCTTCCTCATGCAAGGCTGATCCTGCCTTGACAGCAAGGGGAATTGCTGTATTGGCGGAAATGGCAGGACCTTCCGGAATGGTCCTTGGTCAGATCTATGATATGGAAAGTGAAAAAGGCATTACTGACTTTGATCAGATCAAAAAGATAGAAAAATATAAAACTGGATGTCTGCTGAGTGCTCCGTTGATGATTGGTGCAATCTTAGCAGGGAAAAATGATGCCGAAGTTGCTGCCTGGCACACGGTTGGAGAAGCAGTTGGACTCGCTTTTCAAGTCCAGGATGATATTCTTGATATAGAATTGACTGCTGAAGAATTCGGCAAGTCAAACAGTGATGAACGCAATCATAAAGCAACAAGTGTATCGCTGTTGGGAAAAGAAAAAGCAGCTGCTGTCATGAATGGGCTGTATGAGGAAAGTATTCGCACCGTCAGATCATTTGAAGGATTTCAGGCAGATGAACTGGCAGCGATGATCGAACGTATTAAAAATCGCAGAAAGTAGAAGGATTTACATGAATCTGAATGATATTCAAGATCCTAAATTTTTGAAATCGCTCAATGTAAATGAAATGGAAGAACTCGCTGCTGAAATCCGCCAGTTTTTGATAACCAGCATTTCTAAAACAGGCGGACATCTGGCAAGTAATTTAGGTGTCGTTGAACTGACAATTGCGCTGCATTATGTATTTAATTCACCGGAAGACAAAATCTTCTTTGATGTAGGCCATCAGAGCTATACCCATAAGATTTTGACCGGCCGTGCAAATGAGTTCCCGCATCTGAGACAGTATGAAGGCCTGAGCGGTTTTGAGAAGAGAAAAGAAAGTGAGCATGATGTCTGGGAAGCTGGACACAGTTCTACTTCTTTAAGTGCAGCTTTGGGCATGGCTGTTGCGAGAGACTTGAATCATGAGAAATATCAGGTCATTCCAGTCATCGGTGATGGTGCACTGTCCAGCGGCATGGCTCTGGAAGCACTCAATGAGATTGGTTCTGAAAAGAAAAAGATGATCATTGTCTTCAATGACAATAATATGTCGATATCAAAGAATGTCGGTGCATTGACCTCCGGTTTTTCAAGACTGCGTTCTTCCACAGGATATACGAAGCTGAAGAACTCTATGAAGAAGAATCTGCGCACCAGTAATTTTGGTGAAGCAGTCTATTCTGGATTGAAGTCAATCAAGGATGCAGTCAAGGAAAGTGTCCTGGACAGCGGCATCTTCCGTGAATTCAATCTGGACTATATCGGTCCGATCGACGGTCATAATCTTCATGATCTGATCCAGGTATTTGAAGCCGTCAAGGATCACGACGGACCAATTGTTGTTCATGTCATTACGCAGAAGGGCAAAGGTTATGCCCCATGTGAGAAGGACAGGGAAGGCAAATGGCATGGTGTCGGTCCGTTCAATGTCCTGACCGGCAAGACACTGCACGAGATTCCAGAAGGTTATATGGCATGGGCGGAATGTGCCTGTGAAGCTGTCCGCAAGCTTGCCGAAAAAGACGATAAGATCGTGGCAATTACACCAGCAATGGTGACTGGTTCCTATATGCAGAAGTTCTTTGCAGAGTTCCCGGACCGTTCCTTTGATACGGGTATTGCAGAGGAACATGCTGCGACTTTCTCAGCCGGCATGGCTATCTCCGGCCTGCATCCATATTTTGTTGTTTATTCTTCTTTCCTGCAGAGATGCTATGATCAGATCAATCATGATATATGCCGCATGGATCTGCCAGTTGTCATAGGCATTGACCATGCAGGATTGGTCGGACCAGATGGTGAGACACATCACGGTATATATGATATCGGCCTGCTTTCGCCGCTGCCGCATATGATCCTGTCACAGCCTTGTGATGCGGAAGAAATGCAGAATATGATGTATACTGCCTTCCATCAGAGCCATCCTTTTGCCATTCGTTTCCCAAAAGGATGTGTCAAGACAGCTGGTTCCATTGAAGGCAAGGAGCTCAAGATCGGTTCCTGGGTCAAATATAATGATGCTCCAGTGAACAAAACAGCTATCCTGACTTATGGGGATGATGTTGCACGTGTCCTCGAGAAAGTCATGGTCAATCAGATGCCGGTGACAGTGATCAACTGCCGCTTCTTTAAGCCGATGGATGAAGATATGCTTGCTGAACTGAGCAGAAGGAACATGAAATGCATCGTCTATGAAGTTGACATGAAGGTCGGTGGTCTTGGCGAGCATATTCTTGGCTATATGAATGATCACGAAATGCCGATTTCATTAAAGGTATTCGGGATTCCAGATGAATATATTCAGCAGGGCTCAGAAAGACTGCTGCGGAAAGATCTGCAGATTGATTTAAATACCCTGATGGAAGAAGTCCTGAAAGATATAAAGTAGGAGATGCTATGATCAAACATCTGTATATCAAGAACTTTGTGCTGATCGACGAAATGAATCTTGATCTTTATGATGGGTTCAGTGTTTTTACCGGTGAGACCGGTGCCGGGAAATCCATCCTGATTGATGCCATTTCATTATTAGGTGCTGAAAGAGCGAATATATCCTTTATCCAGAAATGTGCTGAAAAAGCAATTGTGGAGGGGACATTTGATCTGCAGAAAGATGAACATGCCGTAAAGGTGCTGAAGGAAGCAGGATTTGATCTGAGCGATGAGACAACATTCACACGGGAGATCCATGAAAATGGAAAATCAGTCGCCAGGATCGATCACCGCAGCGTAACGCTTTCCTTGATGCGTGATGTACTGGCAAATGAGATTGATATCCATGGGCAGCGGGACACTGCCTATCTTTTGAATACAAATACACATCTTCATTTACTGGATGAATTTCTGAGTGATCATTCAGAACTGGAACAGGTGCAGAATGCCTTTCATTCTTATGATGCACTGGTCAAGGAAAGAAGTCTTGCCTTGAATGAAACCTATAATGAAAATGATCTGGAGTATTTCCGCTATGAAATCAATGAGATTGAAGAAGCTGATCTGAAAAACGGTGAAGATGAAGAATTGGCAGAAAAGGAAAAGAACTACAAATCCATCAAGGAATCCTATGAGAAGCTCAACGCAATCTTTGCAATGTATGATGATTCCTTTTCAGATTCCTTCTATGAGATGAATCATCTTGTTCAGGCACTGAAGCTGGAAGGGAATGTAGAAACTGTCCAGACTGCTGTCAATGACAGCTATTACGGCTTTAATGATGCGATGGAGCAGTTAAGACAGCTACTGGATTCATTTGATATGTCTGAAGATGATATCAATGCAATGGAAGAAAGACTTTTCACGATCCAGAAGCTGAAGAGAAAATATGGCAGGACAATTTCTGATATTCTCGCAAAGAAGGAAGAACTGGAGCAACAGGTCCAGGTCATTACCCACCGGCAGGAATATCTTGAACAGATGAATCAGAAGGTGAATGCAGCCAAAGCAGTCTATGATCAAAAGGCAGGCGTGCTTTCTGCACTGCGGAAAAAGCGTGCACATGAACTGGATGAAGCCATCGCATTGAATCTGCAGGAGCTGATGCTGCCAAATGCCAGGTTCCATACTGAGATCCAGGAAGGAAATGCCTCATTGAACGGCAGTGATAAAGTAGAATTCTTGATTTCAATGAATAAGGGAGAAGAACTGAAGTCATTGTCAAAGACAGCTTCTGGCGGTGAACTGAGCCGTCTGATGCTAGGCCTGAAAGTGATCTTCACCAAGCTGCAGGGCATTCATACAGTCATATTTGATGAAATTGATACAGGTGTATCCGGTCCGGTGGCGACAGCAATTGGCAGAAAGATGCACAGCCTGTCTAAGAACTGCCAGGTCTTTTCAGTGACGCACCTTGCACAGGTCGCTGCCTCTGCACAACATCATTATCTAGTTTCAAAATCAGATCAGGACGGCAATACGCACACGACTGTGACTCTCCTGAATGAAAAGGAAAAGATCAAGCAGCTTGCCTTGATTGCAAACGGCTCCATTACACCGGCTGCCCTGAAAGCGGCGGAAGAACTCTACCGGAGGAATCAGAAAGCATGAGCCGCATTTACTTCCACATCGATCTAAATGCCTTCTTTGCCAATGCAGAGATTCTCTTGGACCCATCATTAAAGGGAAAACCGCTGATTGTTGCCGGGGCAACCAGAAGGAGTGTTGTCTCCACAGCCTCCTATGAAGCACGTGCCTTTGGCATTCACAGTGCCATGCCGGTATCAGAAGCACAGAAACTATGCCGTGACTTGATCATTGTTTCAGGCCATTATGCGTACTACGAGGAACTCTCTTCTCAATTCATGAATATTGTCAGTGAGTATACAGATCAGATTGAGGTTGCCTCGATTGATGAATGCTACGCTGATGTGACTGATAAGATCATTCATTATGCAAAACCTCTGGATCTGGCATGGGAGATTCAGAAACGCATTTTGACTGAAGTAGGACTGCCTTGTTCCATCGGGGTGGGACCGAACATGTTTTTAGCGAAGATGGCATCCGATATGAAGAAGCCGATGGGCATCACAGTTCTGCGCATCCGGGATGTACCGGAAAAGATGTGGCCGCTGCCGATTGGCGACATGCGCGGTGTCGGCGCCAAGACCCTCCCATTTATGGAAGAACTGAATATCAAGACTATCGGAGACCTTGCCAACTACAAAAATCTGAATGAACTTCGTGATGTTTTCGGCAGAAATACGGAAGAGATCATTGCCCGTGCAAATGGACATGATGACCGTGTCATCGAGATGGAAACAGGATCCAAGTCTATGGGCGTTTCTGAGACAATGCTGGAGGATGTGACTGACTACGAAGAACTCCGCGGCATGCTGAGAATGCTTGCCAGAAAGCTCTCCAGCCGCTTGAAAGAGGAACATAAGCTTGGCAGCCGGATCACTCTTCGCATCTGCTACTATGATTTCAGAAATGCTGACCGTTCACTTCATAAAGAACAGCCAATCTATAAACCTGATGATCTGTTTTTGGCAGCTATCACTCTTTTTGATGCAAACTGGGATGAAGGAGAGGCAGTTCGTTTGTTGGGATTGTCAGTCAGTGAATTCATGAGTGAAGATGCTGCCAAACAGATGAATCTGTTCTCACCAGAGACTGAAGATGAAAAAGAAGAGATCCGAGAAGTACTTTCTGATCTGAACCGGCTGCTGGGCACGAAAGCCTTTGTCCGTGCCAGTACGCTGTTGAAAGGCACAAAATAATATGAAACTAGAAGAAGCTCTGAAAGAATATCTGGTCCATATTCAAGTCAATGAAGGCAGAAGTCCACGGACAGTATCCTCTTATGATGAAGATCTGAAGCAGTATACTGCTTTTTTGTCAGAACACAATGTCACAGATACAGCAGAGATCACGTACCAGCTGATTGAACAGTTCATTACAGAGCAGAGCACTTTAAAAGCGTCTTCGTCCGTTGTTCGCATGGCTGCCAGCATCCGTTCTTTTCATCATGATCTAGCCTTTATGCATAATGAAGCAGATCCATCTTTGAACCTGGAAGTGCATAAGAGTACAAATACACTGCCGGTCTACTGCACGGTGGATGAGATTTCGCAGCTGATGTCTTCCTTTGACGACACTGACCCGAATCAATATATGGATCATGCGATTCTTGAAGCAATCTACTCTTGTGGACTGCGAGTCTCAGAAGCAGTCTCATTAACTCTGAACCGCGTTGACCTTGATTCCGGCAAGGTGAGAGTCCTTGGCAAAGGGGAAAAAGAGAGGATCGTACCAATTCCTCAGGGCAGTATTTCACTGCTGAAGTATTGGCGGGATGTCGTGCGTCCTGTTTTCCTGAAAGCCAAGACACCGCTCTTCTTTATCAACCGCTTTGGACGTCGGGTGACCCCTCGCTATGTCGAACTGATGCTGCAGAGAAAAGATGTAGAATTAGGCTTTACAAAGCATATTACGCCGCATAAGCTCAGGCATTCCTATGCCACGCATATGCTGCAGGGCGGAGCAGATCTGCGTTCTATTCAGGAGATGCTCGGACACTCTAATATACAGACAACTGAGATCTATACACATGTTCAGAACCGCCAGATGTTCACATCTTACGAGAAATTTCATCCTGGAGAATCACTTCAGAAACTTGAGATTCCTGCCAAAAAGAAAGACAAATAATCTTTTAATATATTGAAAGTCTCAAAAATTAAAATACTCAAAATTTGACATAATTCTATTTTTCCTGTATTTTAAACAAGTACATATTTTTTTATTAATGATGAAATATCTAATCCGAAAGGAGAGAGCATGAACAAATACACGAAATTTATCCCGGTTTTTGCAGGACTCCTGCTTTTCCCTGGAACGCAGCTGTATGCATTGGATGGTTCAAAGAACGGCGCAAATCTCATTGGCAATACCAGCACAAACTTTGAAAATCTCTCTACTGCAAAAATGCAGAAGATGTATCTGCTCAGTGATACAAAGATCCTGACTTCCAACAGTACTGCTTCGGCTGTCTTAGAGACACAGCTGAGCGGCACACAGGTCTCTGTCGTCAGCGTTGACGGCAGTATGTGCCAGGTCCTGACCAATACTGGTAATATCGGCTATGTGAGCATTGATGCTCTGACATCTCAGAAAGAATATATCTTTGTCGCTGAAAATGTAACAATGTATGCTTCTAAGGGAACCGAGTTAAGATCGATTCCATCTGATAAGGGTGAAGTACTGAGAACAACAGAATTAAATGATGAACTGCAGATTACCGGTTCGAATGATCTGAAATACTGGCGTGTCGTTGTAGATGGTGCAACTTATTATGTAGACCATGAACAGCTCAATGTCAAAAAGACCTATGCAGCAACAGCAGCTGTCGTTACTGAATCTGCTAATACGGCACAGGCTACAATTACTTGGAATGGTACAGCATTGAACCCATCCAGCGGAACAATTATAGGACCTTCCGGCAAAGAAACATACTATAACCTGAATATGAGCGGTGTTGTCAATATCATGAGAGGTATGGGCAATACTGATGAATACTGGGTCAGAGAAGACGGCGTCAAGATGCTTGGCAATTACGTCATGGTAGCTGCCAACCTCAGTCTGCGTCCAAGAGGTTCCTTGGTACAGACAAGCTTAGGTATGGGCATTGTATGTGATACCGGCGGCTTTGCTTACTCCAATACAACTCAGTTGGATATTGCTGTTGCCTGGTAATGGAGAACAATGAATAAATTTGATAACTACAGCTTGAATAGACAAAATGAGTCATCTAATAATCCTGAAAGGGATGAAGAAGATGACTTTTTAACGTCTGACAGCTTCCCTGATGCTGACCCGCAGGATGATGAGCCTGAAGAAGATGATCTTTTTGAACGTTTAGACAGAATGCGCGGCATTACTGATGCACAGCTGAAAGAAAAAGAACTTGAAAAGACTGGCATGATCAATGTTGACCAAGAGGTCACCAAAGCCATGCAGGTGCTCTCCAAAGATGATCAGGAAGCTTTTGAACGTACAGGAATGATCCACTTTGACCGTACCGCCCCAATTGAAGATCAGGTCATGAAAGCGGTTGAACTTCAGAAGACCAAGGAAGCTCGTCAAAAACATATTTTTCATGTCATTTTAGGTTTAATGGTAGCTGGTATCATTATAAGTGTTCTTGGTATCCTAGCAAATAAGCTGATTAACAAACAAAAAGGGACTGCTTCATCGTTATCAAAAGCAAACCCATTGGCTGTCGTTGAAACTGAAAGTTCGGTCAAAATCAATGAAACGTCTTTTCCAAATGAAGTTTTCCGCGAATATGTCAAGCAGAATTCTGATACTGACTCGGATGGAAGCCTCAGTCCGGACGAGCGCAATGCAGTCTTGGTCATCACATTAAAAGGAGACCCTCAGCTGCTTAATTTGAAGGGGATTGAACTATTCCCGCTCCTGCAGGCAGTCAATGTCTCCAATACCGGACTGACTGAAGCTGATTTCAGCAGCAATACCTTGATTACGAACATCAATGTATCCAGCACCAAGATCACCTCGCTGGACCTGTCCAAAAACCTGCAGCTGACCAACCTCAACGTTTCCGGTTCAACCGTTGCCTCGATTACACTTCCAGCACCATCTGTTGTTGAAGAAATCAATACTGACAACACTTCAATGACATGTACAAGAGATGACAGCAAACACTTCAATGCATGCAGTGTAAAATAATTATGATTCGCAGGCTGTAGAACTGGGTGAATGCTCAGTTCTTTCTATACAAGGAGGCAATTCATGTCACTTAAGAAAGAAGCATTTTCCTGCAAGAATCCTGACGGCTATACAATTAATGGCTGTGTATTATCTCCGAATGATACTGAGGAGAAGCTTCCGGCAGTGATCATTTCTCACGGTTTTACAAGTACAATGAAAAAGACCGAGCCATATGGCGAATACACTGCTTCCCGCGGATGCCGTGCTTTTATATTTGATTTCTGCGGCGGCAGCATGGATACATCGAGTGAAGGTTCCTTTGAGGACTATATGACACCTTTAACAGAAAAAGGTGATCTGCTTGAAGTAGTGAAATATGTACAGTCCAATACCGATGTCGATCCAGGGAAAATCATTCTCGTCGGCTGTTCTCAGGGAGGCTTTGTCAGTGCGCTTGCGGCAGCAGTGCTTGATGCTCAGATAGCAGGGCTGGTTCTTCAATACCCGGCCTTATGCATTCCTGATGACGCCAGAAAAGGCAGTATGCAGATCATCCGCTTTGATCCGAACAATATTCCAGACCATGTTGGAACAGCCCAAATGAGAGTCTGCCGCGCGTATCCAGCATCCGTCATGAATATGGATATTTTTGCGGAGATCAAAGGATACCACGGACCAGTCATGATCAGCCACGGCACAAAAGATTCCATTGTTCCAGTTTCTTATGCTGAGAAAGCATATGAAGTCTATCAAGGCAACGGCAATCATACTGTGCTTCATCTTCTGGAAGGTAGTGACCATGGATACCGTGGAAAATATTTTGAAGAAGCATGCGGATACCTCGGTGATTTCTTCAAATATGTTCTTAAATAAGGCATCAGTAGAACGTTGATGATTTTAAATGAATTATTGTTTGAATATATAAAAGGAAACAGAGAAAACATCTAAAATTTTCTCTGTTTTTATGTAAAAATCATCATTTGCACTGAGGATATGAAATAGCACAATAAATCGTTAGTTTGAAGATATAATTTAATTGTCCATTAGAAAGATGGACAATTAAGAGATTTCAGGAAGCTGACGGTCGTTAATGGGCTTGGCGGTTCAGGCTGTCAGTTTCCTAAAGTCTCGAACCGCCAAAAATGAAAAATGAGAACAGTTCCAAAGGCAGACATCGTTCTGTCCCTTTAAGGCATTTCACGTGGGAGAACAAGGAACATAAGAGCGATAGTGAAATCCTGATTGAGTCCACAGTGACAGAATGGTATGGTGCCAAGCACCGTCCAGAGTCTAGAGAAGAAATTAAATTCATTAATAATCTTCCAATTAAATACTGCCCGTATTGTGGGTCAATTGATTTCTGTCGCGCAGGATTCAACAGATCAGGGATACAGCGATATAAATGCACTGACTGTGGTGGACGCTTCAGTCCATTCACGAATACGACCTTTGATGAGAAGAAGATCCCGATATCTGAATGGATCGAGTATTTACTGCATCTCTTTGAATTCCATTCTGTCAGATCCAGTTCATTCGATAATCGAAATGCGGAATCTACAGGCAGATACTGGCTGTTGAAGGTCTTCAGTGTCTTAGAAGATATCCAGGATGATGTGGTATTGAACGGAAATGTTTGGATTGACGAGACGTTCCTTTCTGTTCCAAAATCAAAGATCAAAAAACGGAACGGGAAGAAGCTCAGGGGCATCTCCAGGAATAAGATAGCAATCGCATGTGCAAAAGATGGGAATGGTCATTCAGTCATGATAACGATGGATACATCGAAGCCATCCATCAAAAGCACCTGGGATGCCTATGGCACACATATAGCAGCTGGATCAGCACTGATTCATGATGGAGAACATTCCCATTCAATTCTGATACAAGACCTTGATTTAAAAAGTGAAGTATATTCAACTGAAGAAACAAAAGATATGTCAGACGATAAGAACCCACTACGGCAGATCAATGAAATGCATCGATTAATGAAGCGCTTCTTTCGGGAACATGATGGGTATGACAGAGAACATCTGCAGGATTGGCTGAACCTATTGTGGTTCATCATGAATGGACCAGAAGATAAGTATGACAAGGTGCTGTCTTTCATGAAGCTGGCTGTTTCGTCACCAAAAAGAGTGCGATATCGAGATGTAATGTCAGGAAAACATGATTAAATGGTGTTTCTCTATATCCTCAGTGCAAATGATGATTTTTTTGAAAAAATAATGAATCAATCATTGCTTGCCGTATGATGAATTTCAGAAAATGAAGACAAACAATAATTCCGCAGGATGAATTTTCTATTGTTATATGCAGTATACCAATCATGCAATTACCGTAGATTAAAAATTCAAATCTGATTTATCATAATAATTTTTTAGAATTTCTATGAGATGGTTCAGGTTCCAGCGCTGATCATTATTATGTGTAACCAGAACACACGAGATTGTTTCTGGACAATCAAAAGGAATCCAGGAAAATTGGTTGGAATGATCATTCAGAAACCCCGGAGAAAGCACAACTGCTTTATGAGCAGCAACATTTGTCAAAGATGTGTCATGATCTTTTGAATTAAAATAATCGATGCCAGTATTACGGAGTACTCTTTGCTGAACAGCACGCAATGGAGCTTGCGAACCGCCGCCAACCATCAGCGTTCTGCCTTTCAGATCATCTTCTGTGATGATCTTTTTATTTGTCAGCTTATCTGTCTTATTACATACCAGATAGATATGGCTCAGATATAAAGGGTGAATATTGACATCATGGAGATGAGATACTTCATTTTCAATAGCAAACAGGATATCTTGATCTCCTTTGAGAAAGGAATCAAAACCATGATACCAGTCAAAAGAAGGAGTGATTAGTACACTTGGATTCTCTCTGGCATATTTTTCAATTGTCTGAGGAAGGTAATAAAGAGCTGAACGGATAGGCATACAGATGCGAACATTTTCTTGATATACAGAAGAAAAATTCTGGCCCTGTTCGATTGCCTGCTTTAGTTCCTGACGTACACTTCGGAGGGTGACGATGAACTGGGATCCTGCTGGTGTAAGAACAGCACCTTTCCCTGAGCGGTCAAATATCCGAAAACCTATTTCTTTTTCAAGTTCATTTAACTGATAGGTAATTGTAGGCTGTGACAAGTACAGATTTTCAGCAGCACGGGAGAAATTCAACGTCTCTGCAAGTTCTAATACTGTTTCTATCTGTTTTGAATTCATAGTGCCTCCTATTAAATATTTTAATCAATTATTAAATTATATTATAAATAATTTAAATTTTAACTGCTACATTAAATGTGTAAACAGGAGGTCAATATGAAGAACTTAGTCATCTATTATTGCAGAAAAGGTCAGAACTACGTCAATGGATCAATCAAGGATTTAAAAAAGGGGAACGCTGAAGTAATTGCGGAAGATATAAAGAAGGCTGTTGGTGCAGATCTATTTCAAGTTGAAACAGTAAAGCCATACAGTGCAGACTACACGACCTGTACAAACGAGGCAGCCGAGGAACTGAGAAACAATGCAAGACCTGTTTTAAAGAAATACTTAAAGGATATTTCTGTGTATGAAAATGTATTTATCGTTGGCCCATGCTGGTGGGGCACTTATCCAATGGCGATGTTCACATGTCTAGAAGGATTAGATTTCAATGGTAAGAATGTATTTGCCTGCATGACGCATGAAGGAAGCGGTATGGGCAACTCTGAACATGATCTTAAAAAGATGTTAAAAGGAGCTTCCTTTGGAAAGAGTCTGGCAGTTGTAGGACATGCAGTTAATGATTCAGAAATAAAGATTCAGAAATGGGCAGAAAGCTCAGTAAATGCGTAAGGAGAAATATAAATATGAATGATTTTACATTCCAGAATACTACCAAGATCTACTTTGGCAGGAACCAGATCAATCATCTACCAGAAGAGATTAGAAAGGTCTCGAAGAACGTACTTCTCGTCTATGGCGGCAATTTTCTTAAGAAAACCGGACTCTATGACAAAGTCATTAATGTATTGCATCCAGCCGGGATCACAACATTTGATCTAGATAGTGTAGAACCAAATCCGCATCATACGACCGTCAATGCTGGAGCAAA
>Ga0268360_1001902_pt1 | contig 18713 bp, 15 predicted proteins | sample BioMet11_FD_192465 | JGI IMG/M metagenome (GOLD analysis project Ga0268360, IMG submission 192465) | Sewage microbial communities from Oakland, California, United States - Biofuel 11 (Illumina Assembly) | ecosystem: Engineered > Wastewater > Sewage > Unclassified | place: USA: California... | reverse complement strand
GAGGCCGCGGCGGCGATCTCCTCCTTGGACGAGGGCTCGGCCTGCTCGAGGGGGGCGGGGCCGAGGAGCCCGAAGAGCTCTCCCTCGGCCGCGAGGGCGTTGGCCACGGCCGCCGGCGCCGCCGCAGTAGCCCAGGCCCTGTGGGCGAGGACGAAGAGGCCATCCAGGGAACCGTCGTAGCTCCAGGTCCCTCGGCCTTCCCCGGGACCTTTCATACGAAGCTGAACTCTCGCTGGCCCCGCGGGGCCTCGGCCGAGCGCCGGGCGCCTCTCCGCCCCGGGCTTCCCCCGCCGGGACCGCCGATCCCCGCCGCGGCCAGCCGGTGGGCCCAGTCCGGTCCCCCAGCCGCCGCCGGTCTCGCCGCGCGGGCCTCCTCGAGGCCGAGGGAGTCGAGAGGCCTGCCGCCGGAGGCGAGGAACCCTCGGGCGCGTTTCAGCGCGATGCCCATGCGCTGGAGGTCTTCGGGCCTCACGTGCCCCGAGCGCCGCGTGGAGACTATCCTGCCTGCCCCGACTACGCCGATCCCCGGCACCCTGAGGAGCTCGCCGTAGTCGGCCCTGTCGAGATCGACGGGGAAGAACTCCGGGTGGGCCAGAGCCCAGGCCATCTTCGGGTCGATGTCCGAGGAGAGGTCGGTCTCGCCCTCGGGCAGGATCTCCTCGGGCTTGAAGCCGTAGAACCGGAGGAGCCAGTCGGCCTGGTAGAGCCGGTGCTCCCGCACGAGGGGCGGGGTCGCCACCCGGGGAAGCCGCGGGTCGGAGGACACCGGTACGAAGGCGGAATAGTAGACCCTCCTGAGGCCCAGGCGACCGTAGAGGGCCCCAGCGAGGCGCAGTATAGTCCAGTCGTCGTCGGAGCTGGCGCCCACTACGAGCTGGGTGCTCTGCCCCGCCGGGGCGAATCGGGGAGGAGGCCTGCGCCCCGGCGGGCGGCGCCGATCCTCCCGGTTCTCGGCTTCGGCCTGGCCCATGGAGCGCATAGCGGCGAGGATCTCCTCCCCGGACTTCTGCGGGGCGAGGCGAGCCAGCGACGAGGCGGTGGGCAGCTCGATGTTGGCCGAGAGGCGGTCGGCGTAGAGCCCCGCCTTCCTGAGGAGCCTCTCGCCGCAGCCGGGGATGGCCTTGAGATGGATGTAGCCGTAGAAGCGCTCCCGCTCCCGGAGGACCCGGGCCACCTCGATGAGGCGCTCCATCACGATGTCCGGATCGGCGAAGATCCCCGACGAGAGGAAGAGCCCCTCGATGTAGTTGCGCCGGTAGAACCCGATGGTGAGCCTCGCGAGCTCGTCGACGGTGAAGCTCGCCCGCGGTATGTCGGCGGAGGCCCTGTTGGCGCAGTAGGCGCAGTCCTTGCGGCAGGAGTTGGAGTAGAGGACTTTTAGGAGGGAGACGCAGCGGCCGTCGCCGGTGAAGGAGTGACAGACCCCGGCGGGACTGGTCGCCCCGATACCGCCGGGACGGCCGTCCCGGGAGGCTCCGGACCTCGAGCTCCCGCTCGAGGCGCAGGACGCATCGTAGCGGGCCGAGGCGGCTAGAAGCTCCAGTTTATCTCCGAGGTCCATAATAGATACTATACAAATGTATGCTATACTGGCGCAAGGGGTATCTTGGTCGGCTTCGGCTCGTCCCCGGCGGGAAACCCATATTATGGCAGCGATCATGCTCGTCGAGGGACGGAAGAGATACTTCTACAGCGCGGCTAGGCGCGTTCAGAGCGCGGCTCTCGCCGGTAGGGAAAGTCCGTTCTATGGGAGCTGTGGAGATTTTTGATATTTTCAGGGCTTAGCTCATATCGCGGCCTTCTCCCCGAGAGAAGGCCGCTTTTTTATCCACGGGCGGCTTCGGGGAGAAGACTGCGGCGAAGCGCTAAAGGCGTCGCCTATGTCCCTCGTAGAGCTCGTGGATGCCGAAAAAGATTGGGGCTTCTTGCCGATTTTCACCCACGTGAGAGCCTGAGGATCGAGAGAGGGGAGAAGGTGGGGCTCGTCGGGCCCAACGGATCGGGGAAGACGAGTCTCTTGGGGATCCTCGCTGGGCTAGACGATGAGTACCGGGGCCGAGTGTCCAGGAAGCCCGCCCTGTCCCTGGGCTTCGTGCCCCAGCGCTGCGATCCCCCCGACGGTCTGAGCTGCCTGGAAGTCCTCGTGGCCGAGAGCGTCGAGCTCCGGCGGAGGATGGACGCTCTCGCCGAGGCCATGGCCGATTGGCCCTTCTCCAGCGGCGGCCGAGGGACCGGAGCGCCCAGCTGGGATGCCGCCCTCAGGGAGCACGGGGAGCTCGCCGAGCGCTACGAGGCCCTGGGGGGCGACGACGCCGAGGCGGTGGGGGGGAAGGGCGGCGCCGCTGCCCGGGCAGCCTCCCTAGAGAGGCGCATCGAGTCCCTTGAAATGCAGAGGTCGAGCCTCGAGAGAAAGTCGGAACTCTGCGGCCAAGCCGGGGACTGGTCCGGGGCGGGCAAGGCCCCGGAGATCTCCGGTATCCTCGAGGAGCTCTACGCCGAGTGGATGGCGGCTTCTCCCTAGCAGCTCCGCGCGGCGACCTCGAGGCTCTTCGAGGCCGCCACGGCGGAGCGGAGGGCGCCGGCGAACTCGTCGACGTCGGAGTCCTGGGTGTCGAAGCTCGTCATCCAGCGCTGGAGCCCCCCCTCCCACTCGTAGAAGAAGCTCTTGGCCCTGGCGGCTTCCGCGGCCTCTTTGGGCATGGTGGCGAAGACCGCGTTGGTCTCCACCGGGAAGGCGGGCTTTATGCCCTCGATGGAGGAGACCGCCGCCTCGAGGCGCTTGGCCGCGGCGTTGGCGGCCCTGGCATTGCGCTCCCAGATCCTCTTCCCGAGGTAGACCTCGTACTGGGCGGATATGAACCGCATCTTGGAGGCGAGCTGGAGCCGGGTCTTCCTCAGGTAGGGAGCCTCGATGGCCAGCTCCGAGCGGAGCACCACCACCGCCTCGCCGAAGGCTACGCCGTTCTTCATCCCGCCGAAGGAGAGGACGTCCGCCTCGGAGGCGAGCTCCCGGAACGAGAGCCCGAGGGCCGTGGCCGCGTTGGCGAGGCGCGCGCCGTCCATGTGGACGAAGAGTCCGGCGTTCCGGGCAAGGCGCGCCAGCTCCGAGATCTCCTCGGGGCGGTAGAGGGTCCCCAGTTCCGTGGGCTGCGTCAGGGAGAGGCAGACGGGCTGGCTCTGGTGGACGAAGCCGATGCAGCCCAAGGCTTCCTTGAGGGCCGAGGGGAGAATCTTGCCCTGACGGCTCTCGAGCTGCTTGATCTTGCAGCCCAGGGCGGCCTCCGGGGCCCCGGTCTCGTCGACGGCGATGTGCGCCGTGTCCGAGCATAGGACCGAGTGGCCGGGGCCCGCGACCAGGCTCAGGGCGAAGACGTTGGCCCCGGTGCCGTTCAGCGCGAAGAAGACTTCAGACGAGGGGCCGAATTCGGCGCGGAAGGCCGCCTGGGCCCTCTCGGTCCACTCGTCCTCGCCGTAGCCGAGGCAGTGGCCCCTGTTCGCCGCCGCGATGGCCTCGATGATCTCCGGGGAGGCCCCGGAGTTGTTGTCGCTCGCGAAGCTCTTGATGCTCATGGTTGTGGCGAGGATAGTCCTCCCGAGCCTGGATGGGCAATAGGCGCCGCCCCCGGAGCTCCCCCGGAGCCGCCGGGCCAGCGGAGGAGCCCTCGGCCTAGAAGCGCGGCGGGCTTTTCACTAGAATGGATGCATACATGGACAAACCAAGCTTCGAGTCCTTCGGACTCGGTCCCGCGACGCTCTCGGCCCTCGCCAAGAAGGGCTTCGAGGAACCGACGCCCATACAGGCCCTCACGATTCCCCGCCTCCTCAAGCCGGGCCCCGACCTGATCGCCCGGGCCCGCACCGGCACTGGCAAGACGGCGGCCTTCGGAATCCCCTTCGCCGAGCTCCTCGCGGAGCCCGCCGACCATATCCGGGCCATCGTCCTCGTCCCCACCCGGGAGCTCGCCCTCCAGGTCACTTCCGAGCTCGTGTCCCTGCGCTCCGGCCAGTGCCCCAGGGTGGCGCCGGTCTACGGGGGGGCCTCGATGTCCGAGCAGCTCCGGCGCATCGGGGGAGGCCTGGATGTCGTGGTGGGGACTCCCGGGCGGGTCCTCGACCATCTTAACCGGGGCACCCTCGATCTCTCGAACCTGGAGTTCCTCGTCCTCGACGAGGCCGACGAGATGCTCGACATGGGCTTCATCGAGGATATAGAAGCCATCGTGGAGCACTGCGGGGAGAAGCGCCGGGTGGTCCTCTTCTCGGCCACCATGCCGGCCGGCATCGTCAGGGTGGCCAAGCGCCGGCTGAGGGACTACGAGACCGTGGAGGACTTCTCGGAGGCCGTGGCCACCGAGCTCGCCGAGCAGGTCTGGCTCGAGGTCCGGGAGAGCGACAAGCTCGAGGCCCTCTGCAGAGTCATGGACGCCGAGGAGGACTTCTACGGCATCGTCTTCACTACCACGAAGGTGGAGGCCGAGCGGGTCGCCAAGTCCCTCGAGGAGCGGGGTTACGACGTGGAGGCCCTCCACGGCGACATAGCCCAGGACCGGAGGGAGCGCATCCTCGAGCGCTTCAGGGAGAGGCGGGCCCGGGTCCTCGTGGCCACCGACGTGGCCGCCAGGGGCATCGACATCGAGCGGCTCTCCCACGTGGTGAACTGGTCCCTGCCCCACGACCCGGAAGCCTACGTGCACCGCGTGGGGAGGACGGGCCGAGCGGGCAACGCCGGCACCGCCATCACCCTCGTGACGCCGGTGGAGTACCGCAAGCTCTTCCGCTTCAAACAGGCCGCCGGCGCGGGCTTCAAGAAGGCCAAGGTGCCGGAGGTGGACGAGGTCCTCGCCGCCCGCAAGGAGCGGCTAAGGGACAAGATCCTCGCCAAGGCCGAGCTCTTGGCCGCCGAGGAGCTGGAGGACTCCGAGGACGAGGGATCGGCAGCAGCGTCTCGCGCTCCTTCCTCGGCGTCCAAGGACCCCGGCACCGCCCCCGAGACCCTCGGCGCCGCAACTGAGACTCCTGGCGCCGCGCCCAAGGGAAGAGCCGGGGGCAGCTCCAAGCTTCGGCTCTGGACGGAGCTGGCCGACGAGATCCTCGCCAGCGCCGAACCTCGGGTCGCCTTATCGGCCGCCCTCTTCGAGGCTTTCGGGGCTGACATCGACCCGGCGCGCTACCGCAAGATCGAGGGCTACTCTGTGGACGCCGCGGCCACGGCCCGGCTTTTCATAGGCTCGGGCAAGCGGGACAAGGTCACCCCGGCCAGGCTCGCGGCCCTGGTGAAGCGCCTGTCGGGGCTCCCGGACCGCCTGATCGGCGGCATCGAAGTATACGAGGCCTTCTCCTTCGTCACCGTGCCCTTCGAAGCCGCTGAGCGGGTCCTCGCCGAGGCTAGGCAGGCCGGCGGCATGCCGACGGTGCGTTACGCGACCCCGAGGGGAGTCGGCGGCCGAGAGGCGGGCCCCAGGCCCCCTTCGGGGGGATCTCGGCGCAGCTTCGCGCCCCGGCCCAGGGGTGTAGCCGGGGCCAGCCGTCCGCCTAGGAGCGCCGGCGGGGTCAAGACTGGTCGCGGCAAGCGCGGCTAGGAGTTCCCCGTGGCCGAGCCTCTCGTCGAGTGCGTGCCCAACTTCTCCGAAGGTAGGGACCCGGAGGTCCTCGCTTCCATAGCCCGGGCCATCGAGTCGACGGACGAGATCTCCCTTCTGGGCTCGGACTGCGGCGCCGCCGCTAACCGCAGCGTCTTCACCTTCGCCGGTCCTCCGCGGGCGGTAGCCGAGGCGGTCCTCGCCTCGGCGAGGACCGCCTTCGGCCTCATCGACATGGCGCGCCACCGCGGAGTGCATCCGAGGATGGGCGCCCTGGACGTATGCCCCTTCGTGCCCCTCGCGGGCTCCCGCATGGACGAGTGCGTCGAACTGTCCCGGGAGACTGCCGGGCGGCTCTCGGAGGAGCTCGGGGTGCCTGTCTACCTCTACGAGGAGTCGGCCTCGAGGCCCGAGCGCCGGAGCCTCGCCTTCCTCCGGGCCGGGGGCTACGAGGCCCTCCCGGGGAAACTGAGCCGGTCCGAGTGGGCGCCGGACTTCGGACGAGCGGTCTTCGTGCCGCGATGGGGCGCGACGGTCATGGGCGCCAGGCCTTTCCTGATTGCGTTCAATGTAAATTTAGATAGCCGCGACGTAGGAGCGGCGAAGGCGATAGCCGCGCGAATCCGGGAGTCCGGGGGACCCCTCAGAGAATCCGGGGGAGGGCTCAAGCGCGGAGCCGACGGCGAAGTCCTGAGGGCCCCCGGGCGGCTCCGGGGAGTGCGGGCCATAGGCTGGCTCATCGAGGAGTACGGCTGCGCCCAGGTCTCGATCAATATCCTGGACTTCAAGGCGAGCCCTCTCCACGCGGTCTTCGAGGCGGTGCGGGAGGAGGCCGCGGAACTCGGCATCGGGCTCAGGGGAAGCGAGATGATCGGCCTCGTGCCCCTCGAGGCCATGGTGGAGGCGGGGCGGTTCTACTCCCGGGGGAAGGGCTCCGAAGGGGGAGGGGGTGGGGAACTCCTCGGAGACGGGGAGGAGGGGCAGGCCCTGGTGAGGTCGGCGGTCTCCGCCCTGGGCCTCGAGGCAGTTGCGTCATTCCCGATACGGGAAAAAATCGTGGAGTACGCCCTCGCGGCGAGGCGCCGCCGGGGGTAATAGAAGAGGGCTCGCCGAGGCGGCGTGGATCGACGGGTAACATCTGTCTCGCCCCCCGGGCGAGTCATTAAAAGATCAGGGCTCCGAGGGGAAAAAAGGGGCGAGAAAAGTATTGACGCGCCCGGCACTTATTACTTATACCTTGCGCAGAAGATTCCAGACTCGAGGAGACTGAAGCGGTGAAAGGCTCTGATGTTACCGTTTCGGGTATATCCAAGTCTTTCGGCGCCTTCAAAGCGCTGAAGGGCGTTTCATTGGAGATCAGGAAGGGCGAGTTCTTCTCCCTCCTCGGTCCATCGGGCTGCGGCAAGACGACGCTCCTTCGAGTCATCGCTGGTTTCGAGGATCCCGACTCGGGAATCGTCGGGATCGATGGCCGGGACGTCTCGGGCCTCCCTCCCGACAAACGGCGCTGCAACACGGTGTTCCAGAGCTACGCGCTCTTCCCCCACCTCACAGTCTTCGAGAACGTGGCCTTCCCCCTCAGGATACGCAAGGTCCCCGGTAAGTTGGTCCGCGAGATGGTCATGCAGCACCTCTCCCTCGTCCAGCTCGAGGCCCACGCCGAGAAGAAACCCTCCATGCTCTCGGGAGGCCAGAAGCAGCGAGTGGCCATAGCCCGGGCCCTCATCAACGAGCCCTCGGTCCTCCTCCTCGACGAACCCCTGTCCGCCCTGGACGCCAAGCTGAGGCAGAGGATGCTCGTGGAGCTCGACGCGATCCACGACAAGGTGGGGATAACGTTCATCTACGTCACCCACGATCAGCAGGAAGCCCTCTCGGTCTCGGACCGGATCGCCGTGATGGACCAGGGCAAGGTCCTCCAGGTGGGCTCGCCCCAGCAGATCTACGAGAACCCCGCCTCGGACTTCGTGGCCCGCTTCATCGGGGAGACCAACCTCTTCTCGGGCAAGGTCACGTCCCGGGACGGAGGCTTCGCCAAGGTCGAGGCCGAGGGCCTGGGCGAGATCCTCGTCGAGGCCAACGGCGAGGCTCCCGTGGGGGCGCGGATCTCCGTGGCGGTGCGCCCCGAGAAGATCCGCATAGGAGCCGATATCCCCGGGACCCACTCCGAGCTCAACATCAAGCGCGGGGTAGTCGAGGAGCCGATCTACTCGGGCTTCCAGACCAAGTACATCATCCACCTCCCCGGCGGCGGGGCAGTCACGGTGTTCAGACAGCACGCCAACTGGTCGGAGGGAGTTCCCGACATTCGCTGGAAGGACGAGGTGTACCTCTCCTGGAGCGCGAGGGACTCGGTGGTTGTCGAGAGCGAAGCGCCCCGGGGGGGAGCCGACCCGATCGGCGCGACCAGCCCCGACGCCAGATGAAGCGCAACTACGGCCGACTCTACGCGGCGCCCCAGGCCCTGTGGCTGACCGTCTTCTTCGCCGCCCCCCTCGCCATCATCGTGGCCTACTCCTTCCTGAAGCGGGATCTCTACGGCGGGGTCTTGCCCCAGCCTAGCCTGGGCGCATACAAGGCCCTGGCTAACCCCACCCTCCTCACGGTGACCTGGAGGACCCTCTGGGTGTCGGTGGCGGCCACCTTCTTCACGATCCTCATCGCTCTGCCCTGCGGCTACAGCATCGCTCGGAGCGGCAACCAGGCGATGCGGCTTTTTTTGGTGATCGTGCCCTTTTGGACCAACTTCCTCATCCGCATCTACGCGTGGATCGCCATACTGGGCAACGAGGGCTTCCTCAACGACCTGCTCCGGCTCATCGGCCTCGAGGCCGACTCCACCCAGTTCCTCTACAATCAGGGGGCGGTGGTGCTCGTCCTCGTGTACATGTACTTGCCCTACGCCATCCTGCCTCTCTTCTCCACCATCGACAAATTCGACTTCACCCTCCTCGAGGCGGCCCGGGACCTGGGCGCTTCGAGGATGCAGGCTATCCGGAAGGTGCTCATGCCGAACATCCGCGGGGGGATGGTCACCGCGGTGCTCTTCACCTTCATCCCGATCTTCGGCGCCTACGCCGTGCCCCTCCTCGTGGGGGGCAAGGACTCGTACATGCTAGGCAACGTCATCGCCGACCAGGTGACCAAGACCAGGAACTGGCCCCTGGCCTCGTCCATCTCCATGGGGGTCACTGTCCTGACCGGAATAGCGGCCATCCTTTTCGCCCTCACGAGCCGGAGGAGCAAGCACCCCGTCGTTGAGGAGTCGGGCATCGGCCCGGTGAGCGCCACCGCGGGCATACCCGGCGGAGGCCAGGCATGAGGCTCAGGGCCCGGGCCTACTTCCGCGCGGTGCGCGCCGCCCTCCGGGGCATCCGCCCGCTCCCCCCCCGGATATCCCCCGCCGAGCTGGTCGAGCAGGGGATGAGGATCCGGGCGAAGCGCCGAAAGGGAATCGCCGCGTCGGACTTCATATACGGGGCCGTGATCGTGTTCCTCTTCATGCCCCTGGCCGTCCTCCTCGTGTACTCCTTCAACTCGTCGAAGAGCGGGAGCTGGTCGGGCTTCTCCCTCCAGTGGTACGAGAAGCTCTTCATGGGCTCGGCCGACCTGTGGCACGCCTTCGAGAATTCGATCCTCATAGCCCTGAGTTCGGCCCTCATGGCCACCGTCCTCGGCTCCCTCGCCGCGGTCGGCACCAGCCGCTACAACTTCTGGTTCAGGCCCTACGTCAGGTCCATGAGCTTCATCCCGATGATCCTGCCTGAGATCATCGTGGGCGTATCCCTCCTGGTCTTCTTCGCCGGGATCGGCCTCAAGCTCGGCCTCGTCACGGTCTGGATAGCCCACACGACCTTCAACATCCCCTTCGTGTACCTCCTCGTCTCGGCGCGGCTCGAGGAATTCGACCCCAGCATCGTCGAGGCGGCCCGGGACTTGGGGGCGACGGAGGCCCAGACTTTGTGGCGCGTCGTCCTCCCGGTGACGATGCCGGGCATAGCCTCGGGTTTCCTGACCGCCGTCACCCTCTCCCTGGAGGATTTCGTCATCACCTTCTTCGTGGCGGGCCCCGGCTCCACCACCCTGCCGCTCTTCATCTACTCGGCGATACGCTTCGGGGTCTCGCCGGTCATCAACGCGCTGTCGGTGGTGATCGTGGCGGGCACCGTCCTCCTGGTCTATCCGGCGCGCAACTTCCTGAAAGCCTACGCCGCGCATTAGCGGCGTCGGATATAGCCGGCGGCCCGTCGGCCGCCTTTGGGCGGCCCTGGGCTGCCTGAGAACTAACACTAAAGGGGGGACGACATGAAGCGTCTTCTCCGCACCGCGGCGGCATCGGCCGCCATCCTACTCGCCCTCGGGGCCACCATCTCTCTGGGATCCTGCTCGAAGTCATCGGGCGAGCCCAAGAAGCTGTATATCTTCAACTGGACTTACTATACGCCGGACTCGGTGATAGCGAAGTTCGAGAAAGAGTACAACTGCAAGGTCGTCTACGATTCCTTCGACTCCAACGAGGCCATGTTCGCCAAGCTCAAGGCCGGCGGTTCCAACTACGATATCGTCTTCCCCTCGGCGGACTACGTCTCCATCATGATCAGCCAGAAGATGCTGGCGCCCATCGACAAGTCGAAGCTCCAGAACTTCAAGAACATCGACCCGGCGGTCCTGGCCAGGAGCAAGGACTACGACCCGGACAACAAGTATTCGGTGCCCTACTACATGGGCGCCGCCGGCGTGGCGGTCAACAAATCCAAGGTCAAGAAGTACGATCGGAACTGGTCCATCTTCGCCCGCGCGGACCTCAAGGACAAGATGACCATGCTCGACGACATGCGGGAGGTCATGGGCGACGCCCTGGCTTCCCAGGGCAAGTCGGTCAACACCAAGTCCGAGGGCGAGATCGCCGCCGCCGAGAAACTCGTCAACGACAGCTGGAAGCCCAATCTCCTCAAGTTCGACGCCGAGGCCTACGCCAAGCTCTTCGCCACCGGGGAGATCTGGGTCGCCCAGGGCTACGCCGAGTCCATCTTCGCCGAGTACGACGCCAAGAAGCGGGCGGACGTCGACTTCTTCATCCCGAAGGAGGGTGGCCCCCTCTACATCGATTCCATGGTCATCATGAAGGCTTCCAAGAGCAAGGACCTCGCCCTCAAGTTCATCGACTTCATCCACAGGCCGGAGAACTACGCGGAGTTCTGCGACGCCTTCGGCTTCCCCTGCACCGCCAACGTCCCCGCCAGGGACCTCAAGAAGGGCGACATGTGGTATAAGCCCGAGGACCTCGCCAAGTGCGAGCTCAAGCTCGACCTCGGCGCGGACCTCGAGAAGTACAACAACGCTTGGCAGGAGATCAAGGTGGGCAAGTAGCAGGGGCTAGGCCTCAGGCCTAGCTCGACGCGTCCGCGCGGGGCCCGGGACTTGTTCCCGGGCCCCGCGCTTTTTCTATGGAGGCGCCGGAGCGGCCGCGCCGCCGGATGACGCCTAGATGATCCTCACGAAGAGGGTTATCGACTGGAGGCTCTCGTGGAGGTCCACGCCGTTGTCGTAGAAGGCGAACTTATCGTAGAGGAGGTACGCGGTGCCCAAGGAGAGGTGGGCTGCCACCTTGCGCTCGTACGCGAGCTCCAGGACGCCGACGAGGGCGTAATCGAAGTCCGAGGCCTCCTCCAGCGAGTTGGGGAAGGCGTGGAGCCCGTAGGCTTCGCACTCGAGGCTCAGGGAGCCCAGCCTGGGGTGGGCGGCGAGGACGTAGAGCTTGGTCCCCTCTCCGAAGCCGAAATCGTAGTTCCGGATGTCCGCGTCGGCCCCCGCAGCTTCCGCCCGTTTCATCAGGAAGACGTTGTCGCTCGTGCCCATGGCTACGGCGTTCAAGTAGGCCTCGACGGAGAGAGTCGCGTCCCCTTCGAGCCTCCGGGCCGCGGCGAGGCTCAGCCCGACCGCGTTGGCCGAGAGGTCCACCATGGAGCTGAATATGAAGTCGTAGTGGATGTCGGCTCCCACCGAGAGCTTCCTGCGGGGCTCGTCGACTAAGCTGAAGGAGCAGAGGCTGCCGTTGGAGAAGAAGGAGAGCTCGTAGGTCGAAGCCGAGTAGCCGAGGCGCACGCGCTCCTCGAAATGGGAGAAAGGCGCGGAGGAGGCCCCCCCGAAGGGATCGCCGTAGACGAGGCTCTCGGTGATCTGGCCCAGGGGCTCGGCGAAGCCTGAGCTCACGCCTCGGGTCTCGGACATGTCGAGGTCCGGGAAGCTCATTCCGGCCCTGAGGGAGAAGGCCAGCTCCGAGGGGACGTGGGGGGGCTTCGCCCCTTCGGGCTCGCCGCCGAGGACGGCCTCGGTCAGGGCGTCCATGGGGCTCGCCACGACCCTGAGAGGGGAGCTGGCGCGCTCGGCCTCCAAGAAGATCCGGTGGGTCATCTCGCCGAGGACCGCCCCTCCCATGGTCGTGGAGACGATATCGTTGATCGAGGGGAGCTCGTTCTCCCCGAAGAGCTCCCAGGTCGCGCTCCCCATGGCCGCGCAGGCGGTGGACTCCCAGAAATTGAGGCCGTTCGAGCGGCCCGAGTTGAAGTAGAGGGACCCGTGGTAGGGGTGGGCTATCTCGTTCACCGAGAAGCTATCGTGGTCGAAGACCCATTCGGAACCGAGGTTCCGCGAGATGCTGGACCATGAGGTCTGGGCGTAGTCCGCCCGGAGGACGAACCTGTCCACGAGGTGGATGACGACGTTGCTGCCTATGGCCTCGGTCGCCGCCATCCAGTAGCGCGGCCCCTCCTCGGGAGTTTCGGGCCCGTCCTCGCAGTAGGCGGCGATGGCCCAGGGCGCGAGGAGGAGCATGATCGTGGCGGAGGGGCGGGCGCGGAGCATGAAAAAATCCTTCCGAGAGAAAATTAACTAAAAATTAATGGCGATGGGCCCTCCGCGCCAAGGTCCCCGCGAATTGTTCATCGAGAGTTCATGGAGTCGGGGAAGCCGGGACCTCGACCGCGCCGCTTGTCCCTGGAGCTCGAGGCGATCTATAGTCTGAAGCATGCTCAATAGCCTTACGGGCAGGCTCAGCGAGAAGCGGGCGGACACTATCTGCGTCGACACCAACGGGGTCGAGTGGGAGCTGGCGGTGCCGGCCCGGTCGGTGGACGATTTCGGGCGCGTCGGCGACGAGACCCGGGTCTTCACCTGGCTCCACCATTACGAGGACGGCATGCGGCTGTACGGCTTCTCCAACGAGGCGGACCGGGCGGCCTTCCGCGAGCTCATGAAGGTGGAGGGCATAGGCCCGAAACAGGCGCTCCGCATCCTGTCGGGCGTGAGGACCGAGGCCCTGGGCGCCGCCCTCGAGGCGGGGGACCTCGCCTCCCTCCAGAAGATACCGGGGGTGGGACCCAAGCTGGCCCAGAAGATGATGCTCTCCCTCAAGGGCAAGCTCGTGGCTTCGGAGGAACCCTCGGCGGGCGGGGCCGGGCGGGCGGGGCGCTGGACCGACGTGGTGCGCGCCCTGGTGGACATGGGGTTCGACCGGAAGGCCGCGGAGAAAGCCGTTGCCGAGGCCGCCGCCGCGACGGAGCCGTCGGGCGCGGCCTCGGGGCCCGAGGGCGAGCGGGAGCTCTTCCGTCGCGCCCTCCTCAGCCTGTCCACCGGAGCCTAGGCCTTGGCGCGGACCATGGATCCCTCCTTCGAACCGGGGGAGGACGAGCGCGAACTCTCCCTCAGACCCAGGCTCCTCTCGGAGTTCCAGGGGCAGGCGGCCCTCAAGAGGAACCTCGAGGTGTTCATCCGGGCGGCCAGGGAGCGCGGCGAGGCCTTGGACCACCTCTTCCTCATGGGACCCCCCGGCCTCGGGAAGACCACCTTGGCCCTCGTGGTGGCCAACGAGCTAGGCGTGGATTTCAAGCCAACGAGCGCCCCCGCCCTGGACAAGCCCAAGGACTTGGCGGGGATCCTCACGACCCTCAAGGACCGGTCGGTCCTCTTCATCGACGAGATCCACCGCCTGAAGCCGGCCATCGAGGAGATGCTCTACATCGCCATGGAGGACTTCGAGCTCGACTGGATCATCGGCCAGGGGCCGGCCGCGAGGACGGTGCGCATCCCCGTGCCTCCCTTCACCCTCGTGGGCGCCACGACCAAGGCGGGCACCGTGTCGGCGCCCCTCTCGAGCCGCTTCGGCATCTCCCTGCGCTTCGGCTACTACGAGGCCAGGGAGCTCGAGTCTATCGTCGAGCGTTCGGCCTCCATCCTCGGCATCGAGGTCGACGAGGACGCGGCGTCCATCCTGGCGGCCTCGAGCCGGGGCACTCCCCGCATCGCCAACCGCCTCCTGAGGCGGATGCGGGATTTCGCCCAGGTCGAAGGCGCCGGGCGCGTCACGGCGAAGGTCGTTAGGGGAGGGCTCGAGCGCCTCGAAGTCGACGGCCTCGGCCTCGAGCGCCTGGACCGGGAGATCCTGAGGGCGATAATCCAGAAGTACGCCGGCGGCCCGGTGGGCGCCGAAACCCTCGCCATAACCGTGGGCGAGGGAGTCGATAGCCTCGAGGACTTCTACGAGCCTTACCTCATCCAGGCCGGCCTCGTAGCCCGCACAGCCCGCGGCCGGGTAGCTACGGCAGCGGCATACAAGCACCTAGGAATGGAAGCGCCACGTGAGGACGGAAGACTTCTCTTTTGAGCTCCCCGAGGAGCTGATAGCCCAGACTCCGAGCGGCAGGCGGGGGGAGTCCCGCCTCATGACCCTCGACCGGCGCTCCGGCGCGGTCGAGCACTTCCCGTCGGTCGCTCGCCTGCCCGAGCTCGTCGAGCCGGGGACCCTCATGGTCTTCAACGACTCCAGGGTGAGGAAGGCGAGGCTCTTCGCCACGGCCCTGGACACTGGGGCCAAGGCGGAGTTCCTCCTCCTCCGGCGCCTCGCCGATGGCAGCTGGGAGGCCGCGGCCACCAAGCTCAAGAAGCAGCGGCCGGGGAGGGTCTACGAACTTCCCGGCGGCGTGCGGGCGACCGTCCTGGCCGCCGATCCGGCGAGGAGCCCGGCCATCGGCGCCGGGGGCCCCGACACGGTGCTCCTGGCCTTCGATCCGCCGGTCGACGACGATTATCTCGAGCGCTCCGGCCACGTGCCCCTGCCTCCTTACATAAAGCGGGCCGATGCCCCGGAGGACGAGGAGCGCTACCAGACGGTCTACTCCCGGGAGGTGGGCTCCGCCGCCTGCCCGACGGCGGGGCTGCACTTCACCGAGGAGATCCTCGCCGCCCTGGACGCCAGGGGCGTGCGGAGGGTGGCCGTGACTCTCCACGTGGGGCTCGGCACCTTCCTGCCGGTGCGCTCTGAGACCGTGGAGGGGCATTCCATGCACGAGGAAGAATACTCGGTGAGCCCCGAGACCGCCCGGGCGGTCGGCGAGGCCAAGGCCGAGGGGCGGCCAGTCCTGGCGGTAGGGACCACGAGCATGCGCACCCTCGAATCGGCTTGGGCCGAGGGCGAGGGTCTGAGGGCGGGGCAGGGCAGCACCCGGATATTCATCTACCCCGGGTACCGCTTCAAGGCGGTCGACCAGCTCTTCACAAACTTCCACACGCCCAAGTCGACGCTCCTCATGCTGGTCTCGGCCTTCGCCGGCCGGGATCACGTCCTCGCCGCCTACGCCGAGGCCGTGAAGGAGCGCTACCGCTTCTTCAGCTACGGCGACGCGATGCTGATCCGCTGAATCAGTAGGTGCTCCCGTCCATCTTCTCGAAGTCCGCGCGGACCTTGCGCAGGCGGTCGAGCTGCTTGCCGATGATCGCGGCGTAGTCGAGCTCCCCGGCGTCGATGCGGTAGGCCTCGTCGACCCAGGACTCCGCGTCGTCCAAGAGCACCCAGCGCATGGCCATGGCCTTCTTCGCCAGCTCTTTTGCCTCGGGCCAGTAGGCGAGGGCGGCGGAGTAGGCCGACTCCGCCGTCTTGAGGCTCTCGAGGTTCTGGTCCTTCCACGGCGCGTTGTAGAAGTAGGCGACCCGCTTGTCGAACGCGGCCCCCATGGCGAGGTGTTGCTCTATGAGCTTCAGGTCGAGGTGCATGTCCAGGAGGTAGCGGTACCGCTCCCAGTGCTGTTTGTCCTCGATCCTCGCAAGGGCGTAGAGGGGGTTGCAGAAGTCCGCGCCCTTAGCCCGCTCGAGCCAGTAGATGTTCTCGATGGTGTCGTCGGGGGCCGCGGCGTAATGCTGGTGGAAGAGCCGATAGTACTGTTCCTTGTAGTAGACCGGATAGGCCGAGGCGGCGAGGGAGACTGCGAGGAGGGCCGAGGCCAGGACGATGCGGGCGCGCATGGATGCTACTAATATCGGCCTTCTAGCCGATGATTTATAGTGAGGCGACCGGAAGTCCGAAACTTCGCGCCGCCCTGGGTTGTTTCTCTCACGTAGCAAGCCCGGAGGCCGGCGCCAGCTCGACGCCTACGACGCCGCCCACCGCTTTGAGGATCGCGAGGGAGATGTCCTCGACGCCCTTCGATGCGTCCACGCCCACGATGCGCATGCCGGAGGCGGAGTACCGTCGCAGCTCGGCTCTGTAGGCCGAGCGCACCTTCTCCTGGAAGGGGAGGTCCTCGAATATCTCCAGGCTTTGCCGGGAGGTACTCAGCCGCCCCATGGAGGTTTCGGGCTCGAGGTCGAAGTAGAGGAGGAGCTCGGGAAGGGGGAAGTCGGCGTTGAGGATCGCGGGAAGATCCCGGCCGCAAGCCGAGCCTTGGTAGGCCAGGCTGGAGAGGACATACCTATCGCAGATCACGGTCTCGCCCCGCCCGAGGCGCTCGAGGATGCCCCCGGGACCCTTGAGGTGCTCGTTGCGGTCCGCGGCGAAGAGCCGGGCGAGGGTCCCAGGGTCCCGGGGCAGCTCCCCCGCGAGGATCCTGCGGATGAGGCGCCCTTCCTCTCCGCCGGTGGGCTCCGCGGTGGTCCAATGGGGGACCCCAGCTCGGGAGAGGGCGCCGTCGAGGAGCTTCATCTGGGTCGTCGTGCCGACCCCGTCGCCGCCCTCGAATACGACGAAGCGCTTGAGCACGATCGGGAAATCCGGGGATGCCATGGGGTATCAGCCTAGCCTCAAGGCCTCCCGTCGCGCAAGACAAGGCTGGGGCTGGCGGTCTCGCGGGACGCGCCTCCTTCCTCCCGTCCGCCGGGACGGGCCATCTTTGCTGACGCGAGGGCGTGGGGCGTGGTATCGTGGCTAGTACGAGCATGGTCGTCAAAAGAAGAGCCTCTTCCGTCGCGCTCGCCCTCGCGCTGGCCGCCCTCGCCGGCTTCGTCCTCATGCCTAGACTCAACGAGGCGAGCGCGGCGGCGGTCAGGGAGGCCCTCTCCGAATTCCGGGCCAGGGCGGACGCAGCGCTCGGCCTGTCGATCTCCTTCGATGCCCTCTCCCCGTCCATCCTCAGTTCAGCGTCCTTCTCCGGGCTCTCGGTGAAGGTGCCGGGAGGACGGCCCATCCTCGTCGCCCGCAAGGTCCGGGTGCTCTACAACCTTTTCGCCCTGATCGGGGGGCGGACTTCCGAGGCGGTGAGGGGACTCGAGCTCGCCGACGTGACCCTGGACCTGCGGCTGCCCGAGGACGAGGGCCTCCTGGATCGCCTATCCGCCCTCTTCTCGGGGGAGGGCGGGGGAGGGAGCGGAAGCGTCCCCAGGATCATCATCTCGGGCAAGAACGTCGCGGCCAGGGTCTCTGTCGAGGGGAAGGGGTCGGCATCCCTCTTCGCGCGGGATGCCGGGTTCTCGACCTTGGAGGACGAGCCGGCGGTCTACCTGGACGGCCGCTTCGCCGTAGAACCGTCGGGCGCAGGCCCCTGGCCGGTATCCGGCCCCGTATCCCTCTCGGGCTCCATCTCCCGGGACTTCAAGCGCGGGAGGATCGATCTCTCCCTGGCCGCTGAGGCCAGGGACTTTTCCCTCTCGCAGCAGCGCTTCGAGGTGGTCTACGGAGACGACATCCTCTCCGTCACGAAGGTCAAGGACAGGGCTCCCCTGGACGCCTCGGTGCGGATAGGCCTCGCGAAAGGAGACGCTTCGATCTCGGTCAAGCTCGACGGCTTCGTGCCCTCCCGGAGCTTGCAGGTCTCGGGACGCTACGCCGGCTTGAAGCCCTGGCTGGACATGCCCTACCGCGGCAGCATCTCCGTCGAAGCCGAGGGCCCCGCGTCCCTGCGCTACGAGGCCCGGCTCTCGGGCTTCCTGCCCCCGAGCCTCCTCCCGGGGAGGGAAGCAGCGCGAGCCGCCGTGGCGCTGCGCGGCGACGGCGAGTCGGCCTCCATAGAGGAGGCGAGCCTCGAGCGAGGCGAGGAGCGCCTGGAGTACCGCGGGAGCTTCCGCTTCAAGGACCTGGCCCCCAACGGGGTCCTCGACGTCAAGCTCGCCCTCGCGGACGGCCGGGTCCCTCTCTCAGCCACGGTTCGGCTGGCCAGCCAAGGGGGAGAGTACGCGGTGATGGCCGATCGGGTCAGCGCCGCCGGGGTCGATTTCCAGGACCTATCGATCACCGCGAGGAGGAAGGGTTCCCAGGTGGATTTCAAGTTCTCCTGCGTGCCCCCGGAGGCCGAGGGGCCCGACGACGAGGCGGAGACGCCTCAGCCCGCATCCGGCCGGCCGGCAGGAGCGTCGCCGCCGACGCCGGTTCCGGCGGGGGCGCCCGCGTACGCGGGGGAGGCCGGGGCCTCCGAGGGCACGCCCTTGGTCCGCTGCGAGGGCAACGCGTCCTTCGGGGGCGCCCCCAGCTTCGAGCTCTCGTTCGAGTTCGATTCCGTAGACCTCGGGCCCATGAGGAAGCTCATCGCCGCTGCGTCGAATTCGCCGGAAGCGGGCGCCTTCATATCCACGGTGAAGGTCGGGGGCAGCCTATTCGCTTCCAGCGACTTCAAGCGACTTTCCTGGTCCGCGCCGGACCTCGCTATAGTCTCGCGCTCTTCGCCCGGAACCTACGCTCTCCTATCCCTCTCCGGCACAGCGACGAGCGTCTCCGTCAAGCGGGCGTCGGTGTCGATCTCGGGTCGTACGATAGAGGGCCAGGGCGCCGTCGACTTCGCGGACGCCGAGCACACGACCTTCTCCGCCAAGCTCGAGGTCATGGACTTCCCCCTGGCCTTCCAAGGGCGGATCGACGGGGGCGACATATCGGCG
>Ga0268360_1001896_pt1 | contig 18751 bp, 16 predicted proteins | sample BioMet11_FD_192465 | JGI IMG/M metagenome (GOLD analysis project Ga0268360, IMG submission 192465) | Sewage microbial communities from Oakland, California, United States - Biofuel 11 (Illumina Assembly) | ecosystem: Engineered > Wastewater > Sewage > Unclassified | place: USA: California... | reverse complement strand
ACCGGCTTCACGTCGAGCCGGGGGGAATCCACATGGGCCGCCTCGATGTGCGCGCCGCAGGCCATGGGCTTTTTCCCCGTCACAGCCAGCATCAGCGCCTTTCCCCGGACGCTGCGGTAGAGCTTTTCCCCCGGCGCCGTCTTCATGCCCGGGCGAAACTCCCGGAACCCGGCGGCCTCCGCGAGCCGGACGGCCTCCGTCACGGATTCCCGCTCGGTCCTGGCCCTGTCAAGGAAGGCCATGTACCGCGCGCAGTATGCGTCCGCCGCCGCGCGCTCCTCCGCGGGAAGCGTGTCCCCAAGGTTCTTCTGGTTGTAGAAAAGCTCGTCTCTTCTGTCGGCCATAATGTCCTCCTCAGATGATCTTTCTGAAAAATTCCGCGCAGCGGGCGGAAAACTCCCGTTCGTCCGCGCAGTCGTTCACGAGAACGTAATCGCAGCGCTCCTCGTAATAGAGCGCCGGCTTCTGGGCGCCGATCCGCAGCAGCGCATATTCGCGCTCCACGCCGTCCCGGGCCATGACCCGCGCCACCCGCGCCTCCCTGGGCGCCGTGACGAACACCGTCGCCGCGCAGATGTTGTAAAGTCCGCTCTCAAATAGCCGGATGGCGTCCACCGCCGCGGCGGCCCTGCCGGCGCGCTCCTCCGCCTCCAGCCGCTCCCGCACGGCGGCGAGCACCGCCGGATCCGTGAGATCGGTGAGCTCCCCCATCGCCTCCTTCGAGGCGTACACGAGAGCGCCCAGCGCCCTGCGGTCGAGAACCCCGTCCCGCACCGCGCCGGGGAACCGCTCCCCGATCCTGCCCAGGAGCGGCGCGGAGGTCTGAAGCAGCCCGTGGTACAGCGCGTCGCAGTCCAGGACATACGCCCCCAGCGACTCCAGCGCGCGCAGCGCCGTCGTTTTTCCGGCGCCGGTGCCGCCGGTGATCCCGATGACCTTCATTTCGCGCCCACCGGCCCGATCACGGCCTCGATCTCCTCCCGCGGAAGGCCGCCCGGACGCAGGATGCGCGGCGGCTCCGCCGTCATGTCGATCACCGTGGAGGGAACGCCGCCGGGGCAGTCTCCGCCGTCCACGGCGCACTCCACGGCACCGTCGAAGCAGGCCAGCGCCTCCCCGAAGGTGACGGCGTTGGGCTTTCCCGAAAGGTTCGCGCTGGTGCCGGTGAGCGGAACGCCGCACTCCCGCAGGAGCGCGAGCGTCAGCGCGGAATCCGGGCAGCGGACGCCCACCGTATCCCCGCCGGAGGTAAGGATGTCGGGCACGTTCTCCCGCCGCCGCAGCACCATGGTCAGCGGGCCGGGCCAGAATTTTTCCGCAAGGGCGTAGGCCGCCGCCGGGATGTCCCGGCAAAAACGCTCCGCGTCGCGCATATCCGAAACGAAGAGGCTGATGGGCTTGTTGGCCGGCCGCCCCTTCGCCTCGTAGAGCTTCTCGACGACGGCGGCGTCAAGCCCGTTCCCCGCAAGGCCGTACACCGTCTCCGTGGGGACGACGGCCAGGCCGCCGCGCCGGATGATCTCCGCCGCGCCGTCGATCGTATTCCTCAAAACAAGCGTTTTCATGCTTCCTCCCCGGAGGCCCGGAGCTTCTCCGCCTGGTCCGCGGTGACCAGCGCGTCGATGAGCTCGTCCAGGCCGCCGTCCATGATCTGCTGGATCTTGTAAAGCGTCAGATTGATGCGGTGATCCGTGACCCGCCCCTGGGGAAAATTGTAGGTGCGCACCCGCTCGTTGCGCATCCCGGTGCCCACTTGGGCGCGGCGTTCCGCCGCGAACGCGGCGTCGCGTTTCTCCCGCTCCGCCTCGTAAAGGCGCGAGGCCAGGATCTTCATCGCCCGGTCCTTGTTCTTGTACTGGCTGCGCTCGTCCTGGCATTCCACCACCGTCCCCGTGGGAATGTGGGTGATGCGGATGGCGCTCTCGGTCTTGTTCACCTTCTGCCCGCCCGCGCCGGTGGAGCGGAAGGTATCGATCTGCAGGTCGGCGGGATTGATCTCCACGTCCACCTCCTCCATCTCCGGCAGCACGGCAACGGTGACCGTGCTGGTGTGGATGCGCCCGCCGGCCTCGGTCTCCGGCACGCGCTGGACGCGGTGGACGCCGGACTCGAACTTGAGGCGGGAGTAGGCCCCGGTCCCCTCGATGATGACGCTCAGCTCCTTGACGCCGCCCAGCTCCGTCTCATTGAGGTTCGCGATCTCGGTCTTCCAGCCCTTGCCCTCGGCGTACATGGCGTACATCCGGTAAAGATCCCGGGCAAAAAGCGCCGACTCCTCGCCGCCCACGCCCTCCCGGATCTCGATGATGACGTTCTTCCCGTCGTTGGGATCCCTGGGCAGCAGCAGGCCGCGGATCTCGGCCTCCGCTTCCTCCCGGCCCGCCTTCGCACGCTCCAGCTCCTCCTGGGCCGCGTCTTTCAGCTCCGGGTCGTCCAGCAGGGCCCGCGCTTCCTCCAGGTCGGAGGCGCATTTTTTATACCGGCGGTACGCCGAGACGACGGGCTCCAGCTCCTTCTGCTCCCGGGCGAGCTTCGCGCAGAGCGCCGGATCGGAGTAGACCTCCGGCTCCTGGAGCCGCATTTCGGTATCCGCGTATTTCTTTTCGATCTGCTCCAGTTTGTCCAGCATGGCAGCGCCTCCGCAAACATATCCGGTGAGAGATTTTACCACAAAACAAGGGGCGTGTAAACTCCCGGACCGCGGGAACCGGGAACGAAACGCAGAAGGCGGGGGCCGGTCCGCAAACCGGCTCCCCGCCTTTCCTTCGCCGAAAACGCCCGTCTCAGCCCGGACGATCCGCGGACCCGCTCATTCCCCGTCCCGGGGCTTCTGCGCCTCCGGCGGGGCGGACGGCGGGATCTCCCCGCCCGGTCCGGCGTTCTTCCCGGCGTTCTTCGCGTCTTTCTTCGCCTGCTTCTCGGCTTTCTTCGCCGCCTTTTTCTCGGCGCGGCGCGCCCGGCGCTCGGCGCGCTTCTTCCCGGTAAGCTTGCGGATGAGCGCGATGAGCAGCGCGAGCGCAGCGGCGATCACCGCCAGCACGGGCAGGTTGCTCACGAGCCAGCGCAGCAGGTTCCTGAAGAAACGGCCCACGGCGCGGAGCGAGGACATGAACCCGTCCGCGATCTCCTGCCAGTACCCCACGTTGTTTTCAGTCACCTCGGTAAGCTCCCGGACTTCGGTGACGTACAGGGTGAGCGTGCTGTAATCGACCTGCTTCTGCCAGCCCCGCAGCTGCGTCTCCAGCGTGTCCTCCTGATAGCGGACGTCGGAGAGCTGGCTTTCGATCTCCAGCATGTCGGCGACGGTGTCCGCCTTTTCGAGAAGCGCGAGCAGGCGCTCCTCCTCGGTCTTGTAGGCCTTCAGGCGGGAATCGACGTCGTAATACTGCTCGGTGATATTGTCCGCGGAGGTGGATACGCTCAGGACGTTGCCGATCGTGGAAAGCTCGGTCTTCGCCGCGTCCAGCTTATCCGCCGGGATCCTGATGGTGTAGCTCGCGGTGCGGTCGCCCGTATAACCGCCGTACTCCGTCCTCACGCTCCTCCCGTTCACGCTGGAGGACTGCACGAATCCTCCGTACTGGGAGATGAGCCTGTCGATCGCTTCCACGGACTTGTCGAGATCGGTGGATTCGATGTTCGCGGAGACGGTGTAGATGATCTTGTCCGTCATTTCATCCCCGGTGTCGGGGTTCGAGGGCACGGAGCCGGAACTGCTGCCGGCGGTTGCGCTTTTTGCGCCGGATTCCGAAACGGCCATGGAATACGAGGCCGCCGACGACGCGGCGTACGTCTTCCCCCCGTTGTCGTAGCTCGTCCCCACCAGGTTCGCGGATGTGGCGCCGCAGGCGCAGAGCAAAACTGCGGCAAGGAGTGCGGCCAGCGCCGGTATGAGAGCCTTCCGGAAAGATGCCTTTTTCATTTTTAACCCTCCCTGATGCTTTTTGCCGGTGATCGTTTCCTCTTTGCCCTTTAGACTTAAATTGTACCATATTTGTTCCAGTTTTCAAGAAAAAATGTACAAAAAGCGGAAAGGCGCTCCCGCGTCTTCCCGCTTTGCTTCCATATTCCGTTTCAGAGCACCTTGGCGAGGAAGCTCCTGAGCCGTTCGCTCTCCGGGGAATCGAAGATCTTCTCCGGCGTCCCCTGCTCCACGATGCGGCCTTCGTCCATGAAGATCACCCTGTCGCCCACCTCGCGGGCGAAGCCCATCTCGTGGGTGACGACCACCATCGTCATTCCCTCCTCGGCAAGGCGCTTCATGACGTCCAGCACCTCTCCGACCATCTCCGGATCCAGCGCGCTGGTCGGCTCGTCGAAAAGCATGACCTCCGGATTCATGCACAGCGCCCGCACGATGGCGATGCGCTGCTTCTGACCGCCGGAAAGCTGGCTGGGATACGCGCCCGCCCTGTCCGCAAGCCCGACCCTGTCCAGGAGGGCCATGGCCCGCTTCTCGGCGTTTTCCCGCGACTCGTGCAGCAGCTTGATCGGCGCGAGGGTCATGTTCCCCAGCAGCGTCATGTGGGGAAAGAGATTGAAATGCTGGAACACCATGCCCATCTTCCGGCGATGGGCGTCAATATCCACTTTCGGGTCCGTGATGTCCACGCCGTCGAAAAGGATCCTGCCGGCGGTGGGCATCTCAAGGAGGTTCAGGCAGCGCAGAAACGTGGACTTGCCGCTGCCGGAGGGTCCGATGACCACGACGACCTCTCCGCGCCCGATCTCGGCGTCAATGCCGCGAAGCGCCTGGATGTCTCCGCCCTTGAAGTGCTTTTTCAGCCCTTCGGTCCTGATAAGCGCGTCAGTGCTCACTGGTGCGGAGCCTCCTTTCCAGCTTCCCCACGAGCCACGTGAAGAAGATGACCATGACCAGGTAGATCGCCGCCACCGCGATGAGCGGCATGAAGGCCTGGAACGTGTTGCCCCTGATGATGTCGCCGGCCTTGGTGAGATCCACGATACCGACGTAGCCGGCCACCGACGTCTCCTTGAGGAGCGCGATGAACTCGTTGGCGAGGGAGGGCAGCACCGTCTTGAACGCCTGCGGGATGATGATGTAGCGCATGGTCGCAACATAGTTGAAGCCGAGGCTCCGCCCGGCTTCGAACTGGCCGGGGTCCACGGACATGATGCCGCCGCGGATGATCTCCGCCACGTATGCGCCGGAGTTTATGCCGAACGTGAGCGCCGCGACGCCGACGCCGCTGCGCACGGAAACGAAAACGATGAAATATGCGATCAGGAGCTGCACCACCACAGGCGTCCCGCGGATGACGGTGACGTAAAGGACGCAGATCCTGTTCATGATGCCCAGCATCACCTTCCCGAAGCCCGGGCGCATCGTATCGTAGGTCATGTCGTAAGTGGAGCGGAAAACGGATACCAGCACGCCGATCGCCACGCCGAGCAGAAGCGCGAAAACCGTTATCGTCAGCGTGTTGCCGAGCCCCGTCAGCAGATAGCGCCAGCGGTTGTCGGCGATGAAGCACTGCCTGAACACCCGCACGATCTCATCCACAGCAAATCCCCCTCTTTCCATTGCCTCCGCCTGAAACCGGGAAAAGGCAGGGGCGCGTCAGGCGCCCCTGCCGAAGTCCGCCGGAATACCGGACTCAGCCGTTATTTGTCGCAACGAAGGCTTTCGCCGGCTCGTTGTCGATGATTACGCAGTCGACCTTTCCGTTGATAAGGGCCTGAACGGCGTCCGCGCCCTTGTTGTAGCGGATGACGCGGCTGTCGCCGAAATCGTCGGTGGCGTAGATGTCGCCGGTGGTGTCCTGCTGGACGCCGACCACGTACTTGGCGCCGTCGGCGGAGAGATCGTCAACGGAGGTGATCTTGCTCTTGTCCGTGACGATGACGGACTGGATGCCCGTTGCATAAGTATCGGAGAAGTTGACGCTCTCCTTGCGCTCGTCGGTGACGGTCATGCCGGCCATGCCCATGTCGTATTTCCCGGTCTGGACGCCGCCGATGATGGAACCGAACTCCACGTCCTCGACGACGAGCTTCATGCCCAGCTTGTCGGCGATGGCGGCGGCGAGGTCGGCGTCAATGCCGATGATCTTGCTGCCCTCGTAATACTCATAGGGCGGGAAGGCGGCGTTCGTCGCCATGACGAGCTCCTTGGCGTCCGAGGCGACGTTCTGCTGGAACGAATAGTCAGCAGACGCGCCGGATATGTATTTGTTCACGATCTTGTCAACGACGCCCTCGCTCTTGAGATCCGCGAGCGCCTTGTTGATCTTGTCGAGAAGCTCGGTATTGTCCTTGGCCACGCAGATCGCGTAATCCTCGTTTGCATAGGCGCTGTCCAGTATCTTGAGCTTAACGCTCCCGCAGGAGGAGAGAGCCGCGATCATTGCCAGCGCAAGCACCGCGCAGAGAATCCTAGCTGTCTTTTTCATCTTGAACCTTCCCTTCATTTTAGCTTCGCGTAATGGATATTATAAGTCTTCCCGCGGGTAAATTCAACAGCAAATTGCATAAAAATTCAATTAAGCGTCATGCCCGGGCTCCGCATTATGACACGGCGCCCGGGCAGACGGATTTTTTGTCACGTTCCGCGTCCGAAATCGGGGAAAACGGCCGAGGCCCCCAGCTCCTCCCCGATCCGCAGGAGCCGGTTGTATTTCGCCGTCCGCTCCCCGCGGGAGGGCGCGCCGGCCTTGATGAGCCCGCAGCCGGCGGCCACCGCCAGGTCCGCGATGGACGTATCCTCCGTCTCGCCCGAACGGTGGGAAACGACGATCCCGTACCCCGCCGAGCGCGCGGCGTCCATGGCGTCGAAGGTCCCGGTCAGCGTCCCGGCCTGGTTCATCTTGACGAGGACTGCGCCGGCCGCGCCCTCCTCGGCGCCTCTGCGGATCCGTTCGGCGTTTGTGACGAAAAGATCGTCACCCACCAGCAGCGTATCCTCCCCGATCGCCTCCGTCAGGGCGCGCCAGCCTTCCCAGTCGTCCTCTGCCATGCCGTCCTCCACGGAAAAGAGGGGGAACTCGCCGCAGAGTGCGGCCCAATAGCTCACAAGTTCTTTCCGGGACATGGTTTTCCCGCGCTTCGGGAGCCGGTACTCCCCGCCGTCGAACCAGGCGGACACCGCGCCGTCCACGGCGAACCACACGTCCTTCCCCGGACGCAGGCCGGCGGACTTCACCGCCTCCGTCAGTGCGCGCAGCGCGTCCGCATCCGACGGGAGCGCCGGAGCGATTCCCCCTTCGTCCCCCACTCCGGCCTGGGGAAACGCTTTTTTCAGCGCGTGAAAGACCTCGCAGCACCACCGGAGCGCCTGGGGAAACCCATCCGCCCCCACCGGGACGAGCATGAACTCCTGGATGTCCAGATCGTTTCCGGCGTGGGCGCCGCCGTTCACCACGTTCATCATGGGCACCGGCAGGACGGACGCCATCGCGCCGCCCAGGTACGCGTAGAGCGGAAGCCCGGCGGATGCGGCGGCCGCCCGCGCCGCCGCCAGAGACACCGCCAGGACCGCGTTCGCGCCCAGGCGCGACAGCGCTTCCGTCCCGTCCAGCGCGCAGAGCGCCGCGTCCAGCCCCCGCTGGTCGAAAACATCAAGGCCGGCCGCGGCCGCCGAGATCTCCCCCGAAATATTCTCCGCCGCGGCGAGCACGCCCTTCCCGCCGTAGCGGGCGGGGTCCCCGTCGCGAAGCTCGCGGGCCTCGTGGCTGCCGGTGGACGCGCCGGAGGGCGCGGCGGCGCGGGATACCGTGCCGTCCTCAAGCAGCAGCTCCGCCTCCACGGTCGGATTTCCGCGGGAATCCAGGATCTCGCGGCCCGTGACAGAAACGATCGAAACGCGCTCGCGCATAAAACGCCTCCTGTATATAGTAAAGGATCCGGGATACCTTAGTATCCCGGATCCCCGGCGCATTATTCGGTCATTTTACGAGGAGCGTTTTTCCGGTCATTTCGGCGGGCTGGGCGATCCCCATGATGTCCAGCATCGTGGGGGCGATGTCGGCGAGCCGACCCTCCCGCAGCGCCGCGCTCCTCCCCTTCACGAGGAAGGGAACGGGGTTCGTGGTGTGCGCGGTGTAGGGCTGCCCGTTCTCGGCGATCATCCGCTCGGCATTGCCGTGATCGGCGGTGATGAGGGACACGCCGCCCATCTTGTCCACGGCGGCGACGACCCTGCCGACGCATTCGTCCACCGTCTCGACGGCCTCGACGGCCGCCTTCAGAACGCCGGTGTGACCCACCATGTCGCAGTTGGCGAAATTGAGGATCACCGCGTCGTAGGCGCCGCTCTCGATACGCTTCACCGCCTCGTCCGCCACCTTGCGGGCGCTCATCTCGGGGATGAGGTCGTAGGTGGGGAACTCCTTGGGAGACGGGATCAGGCACCGGTCCTCGCCCTTGGACACCGTCTCGGAGCCGCCGTTGAAGAAGAACGTCACGTGAGCGTACTTCTCCGTTTCCGCGATGCGCAGCTGGGTCATGCCGTTGGCGCTGACGATCTCGCCGAAGGTATTGGTCAGCTCCTCGGGCGGAAACGCGACGGACACGTTGGGCATGGTCGCGTCGTACTGGGTGGTGCAGACATAGTGCAGGGGGAAGAAGCCGTTTTTCCGCGGGAACCCGTCGAACGCGGGATCCACGAACGCGCGGGTGATCTCCCTCGCCCGGTCGGGGCGGAAGTTGGTGAAGATCACGGAGTCGCCGGGCTTCACCGTGCCCTCCGGGTCGCAGACGACGGGAACGACGAACTCGTCGGTCACGCCGGCGTCATAGGACGCCTGCATGGCGTGGACGGGGTCCGCATCCTGCACGCCTTCGCCGCAGACCATGGCGGAATACGCCTTTTCCAGGCGGTCCCAGCGCTTGTCCCGGTCCATGGCGTAGAAGCGGCCCATGACGGTGGCGATCTTCCCTACGCCCAGCTGGGCGAATTTGCGCTCGCACGCCTCGATATAACCCTTGCCGGACTGGGGCGGCACGTCGCGCCCGTCCATGAAGCAGTGGAGATAGACCCGGGAAAGCCCGCGGCGCTTCGCCATCTCGAGGAACGCCCAGGTGTGGGTGTCATGGCTGTGCACGCCGCCGTCGGACATGAGCCCGAACAGATGCAGCGCGTGCCCGCTCTCCTTCGCGGCGTCCATGGCGGCGATATACGCCTTGTTCTCGAAAAAGCTGCCGTCGCGGATGGCGCGGGTGATGCGGGGAAGGTCCTGGAACACCACGCGGCCGGCGCCGATGTTGGTATGGCCGACCTCGCTGTTGCCCATCTGCCCGTCGGGCAGGCCGACGTCCTCGCCGGACGCCTGGAGCTGCGTGTGGGGGCAGGCGGCGAAAAGCGCGTCAAGGTTCGGCTTTTTCGCAAGCGTGACCGCGTTCCCGCCGGACGGCGGGGCGATGCCGAAGCCGTCCATGATGATGAGGACGATGGGTTTTTTCATTCCTGATTCGCCGCCTCGATGATCGCGGCAAACTTCGCGGGGACGAGGGACGCGCCGCCGATAAGGCCGCCGTCGATGTCCGGCTGCGCAAGGAGCTCCTTCGCGTTTTTGTCGTTCATGGAGCCGCCGTACAGGATGCTGACGGCGCGGGCCGTGCGGGCCCCGTACAGGCCGCGGATGATGGCGCGGATGGCGCAGCAGACCTCGTTCGCCTGCTCGGCGGTGGCGGTCTTGCCGGTTCCGATGGCCCAGATGGGCTCGTAGGCGATGACGATCTTGCGCATCTTCTCGGCGGGAACGTTGGCCAGAGCGGTCTTCACCTGCAGGGCGATGAGATCCATGGTGATGCCCAGCTCGCGCTGCTCCAGGCTCTCGCCCACGCAGACGATGGGCTGCATCCCGGCGTCCAGGACGGCGTGCAGCTTCCGGTTGACGGTGATGTCGGTCTCGCCGAAATACTGCCTGCGCTCGGAGTGGCCGACGATGACGTATTTGAGGCCCAGATCGGCAAGCATCTCCGCGGAGACCTCGCCGGTGAAGGCGCCCTTGGGATTCTCGTTCAGGTTCTCCGCGCCGATGGCGACGCGGGAATCCTTGAAGCCCTTGAGCGCGGCGGGCAGATCCACAAAGGGGGCGCAGATGACGGTCTCGCACCACTTGGCGCGGGGCGAAAGGGCCTTGAGCTCGTCCGCAAAGGGCTTGACGGCGGACGGAACCATGTTCATTTTCCAGTTGCCGGCGATGATGGTCTTACGGTATTTCCTGTTCATAGTGCGGGATCCTCCTTATTTGTTCAGCAGGCACGCGACGCCGGGAAGCTCCTTGCCCTCGAGGAATTCGAGGGAGGCACCGCCGCCGGTGGAAATGTGGGTGATCTTATCGGCAAAGCCGAGCTGCTCGCAGGCGGCCGCGGAGTCGCCGCCGCCGACGATCGTGACGGCGCTGCTCTCGGCCATGGCCTTCGCCACGGCCTTGGTGCCGGCGGCGAGGGTCGGGTTTTCAAAAACGCCCATCGGTCCGTTCCAGACGACGGTCTTCGCGCTCTTCACGGCGTCGGCAAAGATCCCGCGGGTCTTCTCGCCGATGTCCACGCCCATGCTGTCGGAAGGAATGGCGTCGGCCGCGACGGTCTTCGTCTCGACGGGGGCGTCGATGGGATCCGGGAAAGCCTTGACGATGACGGTGTCGACGGGCAGGAGGAGCTTGACGCCCTTCTGCGCGGCCTTGGCCATCATTTCCTTGCAGTAGTCGATCTTCTCGGCGTCGAGGAGCGAGGTCCCGACGTTGTAGCCCTTCGCGGCCAGGAACGTATAGGCCATGCCGCCGCCGATGATCAGGGTATCGACCTTCTCCAGAAGGTTGGAGATGACGTTCAGCTTGTCGGAGATCTTCGCGCCGCCCAGAACGGCGACGAACGGACGCTCCGGGTTCTCCAGGGCCTTGCCCATGACGGAGAGCTCCTTTTCGATCAGGAAGCCGCAGACGGCGGGCAGATAGTCCGCGACGCCGGCGGTGGAGGCGTGGGCGCGGTGCACCGTGCCGAACGCATCGGAGACATAGAGGTCGGCCATGGCGGCGAGCTTCTTGGCAAGCTCGGGATCGTTCTTCGTCTCGCCCTTTTCAAAGCGGAGGTTTTCGAGAAGCATGATCTCTCCGGACTTGAGGGACTTGGCGAGAGACTGGGCGGACTCGCCGACGACGTCGGAAGCCATCTTCACTTCTTTCCCCAGCAGCTCGGAAAGGCGGGCGGCCACGGGCTTCAGCGAAAAGGCCGGATCGATCTCCTTGGGCTTGCCCAGGTGGGAGCAGGCGACGACGGCCGCGCCGTTGTCAAGAAGATAGCGGATGGTGGGGAGCGCGGCGACGATGCGCTTGTCGCTCGTGATGACGCCGTTCTTCATGGGCACGTTGAAATCGCAGCGGAGGAGAACCTTTTTGCCGGAGACGTCCACGTCGCGCACGGATTTTTTGTTGTAGTTCATGATTACTCTCCTTTTCTTAACCAAGTCTTCGGTTCTTTGCCTGAATGTCATCGACACTCGCCGCGCGCCATCGCGCCTTCGCCGCAGAGGCCGGGAAAACCTTGCTGGCGCAGCGCTTCATAACACATGACGGCGGCGGTATTCGCCAGGTTGAGGCACCTTGCGCCGTCCCGCATCGGAAGGCGGAGGCACCTGTCCGGGTAGCACTCCCGCAGCGTCCGGGGCAGGCCCGTCGTTTCCTTTCCGAAAAGGATCCAGCACCCGTCGCGAAGCGCCGCTTCCGTATAGGGCCGCGGGGCTTTCGCGGTGGTGAGCCACAGATCCTCCCTCCCGTGCAGGGAAAGAAATTCGTCCAGGCTCCCGTAGACGGTGAGATCCACCATGGGCCAGTAGTCCAGGCCGGCGCGCTTCACGGCGCGGTCGGAAATATCGAACCCCAGCGGCTCCACAAGATGCAGCCGGCTTCCGGTGGCGGCGCACGTCCTCGCAATGTTGCCGGTGTTCATCGGGATCTCCGGCTCCACAAGAACGATATTCACCATTATTGAGCACCCCCAAAGCCAGCAGTACGAATTTTACAACTTTTTCAGCCATAATGCAAGACGGCGGAGTCATTTTTTGCGGGAAGAATCACCAAAGTTTGCCCGCTTTTCGGGGCCGCCGTCAATATAATGTCCAATTCCCCGCAAAGCGGCCGGATTCCGCAGCTTTCGCAGGGGATTTGTCTCCGATTCAGACCGCAAAAAATCCGGCGCGGCGAACTTCGCCGCGCCGGATTTCCCGTCTATGTACCGGATCACTGCTGATCCTTGTTTTCCTCTTCCGCGGCCGGCGTCTCCTCCGTCTTGGGCTCCTCGGCGGCGGGCTCCTCGGCCTTGGGTTCCTCAGCGGCAGGCGCTTCGGCGGCGGGTTCCTCCGCCTTGGGCTCCTCAGCAGCGGGTTCCTCGGCCTTGGGTTCCTCGGCGGCGGGCTCCTCGGCGGGCTCGGTGGGGGCCTCCGCGGCCTCCTCCTTGTCCAGCGCCTCAAGCTCGGCCTTCTTGGCCGCGATCTTCTCCAGCGAGCAGGTCACCTCGGAAACGGACTGCTCCAGCGCCGGGTCGGGCGCGGCGGAAAACTTCTCGTAATAGAGCTTGCCGATATCCTGATATTCCTTCTTCAGGTTTTCTCTCTCGCCGGCGATCTCTGCGGAGATCTTCGCTTTCTTCGCCACAAGCTTGGTCTTGTCGGCCACGATCCTTGCAAATTCCGCCGATTTGTCCGCTACGATGTTGGCGGCCGCGGTGGCTTTTTTCCTGAGTTCCTCAAAATCGAAACTAGACATGTTCTGACCTCCAATTCATTGTTTTGTATTTTCTGATCTGTTTTGTTCCGGATGCAGCGCCTGTATCGCCTTCGGTGAAGCGGCCGGGCCGCTCCCCCGCTCAGCTTTGATTGTTTTTTCCGCCGTCCTCTTCGGGAGTCTCTTCCTCGTCGTCGCCGAAAAGCTCCTTGTCCTTGTGGATGTCGTACGGCTCGCGGTAGTCCTCGCCGTGCACGTCCCCCCCGGACTCGCCTTCCTCCGCGGCATCCTCCTCATCGGAGGCTGCGGAATCGTCCTCGCCGGCGGCCTCTGCCGCCGCCGCGGCGCGGTTCACGTAGAGGTCGGCAGGATCATGGGCGATGCGGTAGCGGTTCCAGAGAAGATAGACGATCGCGCCCACGCTGGTGAGGAAGCCCACGACCTGGGAAACGCGGATCCCCGTGGCTCCCAGATACAGGCTGTCGGTGCGCAGCCCCTCGATGAGCAGGCGCGCAAGCCCGTACCAGAAAAGATACAGCCCGAAGACCTGTCCGTCGTAGCGGCGGTGCTTCTTGGAGTAAAAGTGCAGGAAAATAAAGCCCGCCAGCGTCCAGAGCGATTCGTAGAGGAAGGTCGGATGGACGTATGTAGTGTTTCCGCCCACAGTGAGGCCCATCTTCCAGGCCACGTCCGTCTCGTACCCGTAGGCCTCGCGGTTGACGAAGTTGCCCCAGCGGCCGATGAACTGGCCGATGAGGAGCCCCAGGCAGCCGATGTCCATCAGCGTGCCGAAGGGGATCTTCATCTTCTTCGAATACAGGATGACGCCCACGAGCCCGCCGATCAGCACGCCGTAAAAGGCGATGCCGCCGTGCCAGAGCTTGTAGATCTCCGACGGGTTGTCCCTGTAAAGCTGCCAGTCGAAGATGACGTAATAGATGCGCCCGCAGATGATGGCCAGCGGCACGCACCAGATGATGAGGTCGAAGATGTTGTCCGACGTCAGGCCGAAGTCCTTCGACCGCCTGCAGGCATAGAGCACCGCAAGCAGGAAGCCCGTGGCGATGATGACGCCGTACCATGCGATCTGGAGTTTTCCGATCTGGATGAACCGCGCGGGGTTGAACTGGACGTCCCCGAGAATGGGGAAGGTGATGATGGCGTCAGACAAATAATATCACTTCTCCTGTCCGTGTACGATGGAGACTGCGGCGCGCTCCGGGGTGAGATACTTCCCCACGAAGCCCATCGCCTCCTCCGGAGTGATGGAGGCCAGCATGCCGGCCGTCTCAAAAAAGTCGTATCCGCTGAAAGCGGCGTTGGCAACATTATAGCATACGCTGTCAAATGAGTTAAGCGCCCGCAGCGCATGGCCGTACGCGGACTTTTTCCGCCGCTCGAAGAGCTCCCGCCCGCATCCGCCGGCGGCGAAGCGTCCGGCCTCCTCCAGCACTGCGGAGAACACGGCCTGCGGGTCGCGGGACTCGCCGCCGAAGGTGAGGAACGACACGCCGGAGGATATCTCGAATTCATAGGAAAAAGTATCGTTGATGAGCCCCGCGGAATAGAGCCGGCTGTAAAGCGGGGACGCCCTCCCCATGAGCGTGCTCAGGGCGAGGCCGGCCGTCAGCTCGAGCTTCGCCGACGCCTTCCCCCGCAGATCAGGCCCCGTCTTGACGCCCGCCAGGAACATGGGCGAGCCCACGGCCATGACGCGCTCCGCGTGCCGCCCGGCGGGCTTTTCGCTCTCCGCCGCGCCGAAATCGACCACCGGCGCAGGGGCGGGGTTTCTGGGAAGCGCGGCGGCCGCCATGTCCCGTATCTTCTCCGCGCTCTCGCCGCAGACCGCCACCAGCGCCATGTTCGACGGGCGGTAAAACGCCCCGTGGCACTGGTAAAGGGTATCCGCCGTGATCCCGGCGATGCTCTCCACCGTCCCGGCGACGGACTCCCGCACCGGATTGTGCGCGAAGAGCTTTTCCAGCAGCGCATAGTACACCGCATAGTCCGGGTCGTCCTCGGTCATGCGGATCTCCTGGCCGATGATCCCCTGCTCCTTGCGGACGCTGGCCTCCGTGAAGTACGGGACCGAAACGAAGCGCAGCAGCAGATCCAGGTTCTCGTCGAACTGATCCACGCTCTCGAAATGATACGCCGTCATGTCCGAAGAGGTGAAGGCGTTGGCGGAGGCGCCGCGCTTGGAAAGCACCGTCAGCGCGTTTTCCCCGTTTTCCAGATCGAACAGCTTGTGCTCCAGAAAATGCGCCACGCCCGCAGGGGTGTCGCGCCACTCGCCGCCGACCTGGAACCGGCGCATCGAGCCGCCGTAATGAGTCGCGAAAAAGGCCATGCTTTTTTTGAAATCTGGCTTTTTCACCACGATCAGGCGCAGACCGTTGGGCAGCGTGTCGTAGCAGACGCTCTCGCCGATCCCGCCGTATTCCTTAAGCTCCAACCTTTCCGTCCTCCCCCTTCAGGAAATAGACCGTATCCTCCGCGATGCCGCGGGCGACGCGGATCACATCCTCCCGCGTGATCCCGTCGGCGAGGCCGGCCAGTTCCTCCGGCGTGGCCTCCATCCCGGAAACGACGCGGTCCAGATACAGGCTCTCCAGCCCGGCCTGGTCGTCCATCGCGGCATAGATCGCCGTCACGACGGCGCGGCGCGCCGCGTCCAGCTCCCAGTCCTCAAAATCGCCGCGCTTCACGGCGTCGAGCTGCGCGAGGATCTCGGAGAGCGCCTGATCGTACTTGGCGAAATCGATCCCGGAGGAGACGATCATGACGCCCTTGTGCCGGTCCACGACGGAGCTGGCGAAATAGCAGAGCGACAGCTTCTCCCGGACGTTCAGGAAAAGCTTCGACGTGGCGGACCCGCCGTAGAGCGCGTCGAACACCAGCATCGCGGCGTAGTTGGGCCGCATCATCGGCTCGCCCATGCGGAAGCCGACGGCGAGCTTGCCCTGGGTCACGTCCAGGCTCTCGGTAAAGACGCGGGGCTTGGCGCCGCGCACCTCCGTTTTCACGTCGGTGACGGGCGGACCGCCGGCGGCGTCCGCGCGGGGAAGCGACGCCAGCGCGGCGCGCACGGCCTGCTCGACCCGGGCGTAATCCGCCGCGCCGCAGTAAAATACCTCGATCTCCGACGAGGCCACCGTCTCCCGGTAATGCTTCGTCAGCGTGGCGACGCTGATCTTCTCCGCGTCGGCCACGGAGCCCATCCGGCTCACGCCGTAGGCCTCGCCGCGGCACATGAGCTCGGTCATGCGCCGGACGGAATAGATGCGCTTGTCGTTGATCTCCGCCCTGATGTCGTCGATGAGATTCTCCCGCTCGCCGTCCACATACTCCGCGCGGAGCCTTCCCCCGCTGGTGGCCGGAGAGAGCAGCATCTCGCCCATGAGGTCGGCGGTCTTTTCCAGGATCTGCCCGCCGCCCGGGACGAAGGAATCGTCCGGAAAATCGGAATAAAAGCCGATGCACTGCACCTCGCCCAGCTTGCGCACGAACGGCTCGATGCGGGCGCCGTACAGCCCGTCGAGCTGCGCGGCCAGGCTCTCCATATCGGGGAAACGGGCCGTGCCGCGGCGCAGCACCGACGGCAGCGCGGCGTTCATCGCCGCGGTCCTCCGGTCCAGCTGCGTAAGGAGCGTCATGGAAAGGCAGCCCGTCTTGAACTTATACTCCCTGACGCAGGTTAGGCTGACCCCCCGCATGATCTCCCTGCGGAAAACATCCTTCACGAAAGCACCTCCGCTCTTTGTGTGCAAAGATTCCCTGTTTTTTTATTATACTACACGATTTTCCCCCTGCACACAAATTAAAGCAAATTATTGCAAACAAATTGTGAACGTCAGCGCAGCGGGTATCCCCGGGGGTCGTAGGGCGCGCCGTCCACGGTGACGCGCCGCTCCGGGCCGGTTCCGACCCGGATGTGCAGCGTCCCGCTTTCCGTCCTGTATTCGGCGGAAAAGCCCTCCCAGTCCGCCGGGATGCGGGGCTCCACAAAAAGCCGCCCCTTCCGGACGCGCAGGCCCAGGAGCCGCTCCGCGGCGGCGGTGTAAAACCACCCCGCCGCGCCGGTGTACCAGCTCCATCCCCCGCGCCCGGCGCTTTCCGGCGCGGCGCACACGTCGCCTGCCAGAACATAGGGCTCCGCGGCGTACACGTCCGCGTTCCGGCCTCCGGGAAGGATCGCCAGCAAAAGCTCGCAGCCCTTTTCCGTCATCCCCGCGTCCAGCATCGCCATGGCCAGCCAGACCGCGGCGTGGGTGTACTGCCCGCCGTTCTCCCGGAAGCCCGGCGCGTAGGCCCGGATATAGCCCGGGTCGGACGTGCCGGCGCCGAACGGCGGGTCGAAGAGCTTCACCGTCCGCGTACGGGGATCGTACAGCCGTTCCCACGCGCTTTCCAGCGCCCGGCGGCACTTTTCCGGCGCCGCGCCGGCAAAGGCGGCGAAGCTCTGCGCCACGGAATCCAGCTCGCACTCGCCGTTCCCCGCGCCGCCCAGCGGCGCTCCGCCGTCGTACCAGCCGCGCAGGAACCAGTCCCCGTCCCAGGCGGCCTCTCCGGCCTCCCGCAGCGCGTCGGCGGCCTTCTCGTACCGTCCGGCGGCCTCCGCCTCCCCCTGCTCCCGGCAGAGCCGGGAAAGGGCGCGGAGCGTCAGGGAACCGAACCAGGTGAGCCACACGCTCTCGCCCCTGCCGCCGCGGCCCACGGCGTCCATGCCGTCGTTCCAGTCCCCGCCCAGCACGAGGGCCAGGCCGTGGGCGCCCGTCCCCCGGCGCAGAAACTCGTCCGCGGCGCGCATGGCGTGTCCGAGGAGGCTGTCAGCTTCCCCGGAGCGCTCGGCGCGCTCGTACCGGTCCCGCTCTCCGTCCGCCAGCGGCGGCGAATCGAGATAGGGCTCCCGCGCGCCGCAGAGCGCCGCGTCCCCCGTCTTCCGGACGTAGTCGCACAGCGCCCAGGGCAGCCACAGGAGGTCGTCCGAGCAGCGGGTGCGCACGCCCCTGTCCCCCTCCGGCAGCGGATGCCACCAGTGCATCACGTCGCCCCGGACATACTGGTGCGCCGCGGCGCGGCGCAGCTGGTCCGCCGTCAGCTCCGGATACGGCGCCGCGCAGGCGCTGGCGTCCTGAAGCTGATCGCGGAAGCCGTAAGCGCCGCCGCTCTGGTAAAGCGCCGTCCGGCCCACCAGCCGGCAGGCGATCGTCTGATAGAGCGCCCAGCCGTTCAGGTACTCGTTCAGTTCCCGGCTGGGCGTCTGCGCCCGGAGGGGGGACGCTAGGCGGCTCCAGAACCGCTTCGTCTCGTCCAGCGCCCTGCGCGCCGCGCCCTCCGACGCCAGGCGCTTCAGCTCCGCCGCATCGCAGCAGCCCACGGCGAGGACCAGCGCGCGCCCGGCGGGGAACTCCGCCGCCGCGCAGGCGGGAAACCCGATCCCGGTCTTTCCGCTCATCCCGCCGAACAACAGCTCGCTTCTGTCCGAGGTGAAGGCCGCGGGCGGCGCAGAGGCCGCTGCGCGGAACGTCTCCCCGCCGAACCCGCCGGAGCGGTCCGCGGCCGTGAAAACGCCGTCCTCCGCGCCCGTCAGGATCCAGGGCGACGGACGGTCTCCGCCGCCCAGCACCAGATCCATCGACCAGGCGATCCTGTCCTCCGGCGCCGCGTTCTCCGTTTCGATCAGGAGCACCCGGGCGGCCGACCGGCCCGGCACGAAGGCCGTGACCCGCGTCCGCGTGCCGCCGATCCGTTTTTCCCAGACGGCATAGCCGAAGCCGCAGCAAAACCGCGCCGGCTCCGCGCCGCCGTCGGCAAAGAGCGAAAACCGGCCACCGCCGCGCAGAAGCTCCAGCCGCTCCGTCCCCAGCGCGGTCAGCGGATCGTTGAGCCAGCGGTCCACCCGCCCCTCCCGGGCGTTGCGCCGCCACAGATGTCCCGTACCGGCGTCGGCGGCAAGGAAGCCGAATTCGCCGTTCGTCAGAACATTGCTCCACGCCGCAGGCGGGAGCCTTCCCTCCATCGACACCGCAAATTCCCCGTCCGGCCCGAAGCCGTACTCCAGTTTT
>Ga0268360_1001893_pt1 | contig 18779 bp, 13 predicted proteins | sample BioMet11_FD_192465 | JGI IMG/M metagenome (GOLD analysis project Ga0268360, IMG submission 192465) | Sewage microbial communities from Oakland, California, United States - Biofuel 11 (Illumina Assembly) | ecosystem: Engineered > Wastewater > Sewage > Unclassified | place: USA: California... | reverse complement strand
CGGACCTGAAGAGCTTCCTCGAGAAGAACCTGCAAACCTCCGACGAGAGCCTCGCGGCCTTGGACTTCGCCCGCCCCTGGGTGATCGCGGTGCTGCCCCTCCCGGCTGCGGAGGGGGGGGAGGGCGTACGGACCTGCTTCTACGTGCCCTACCGCTCTTCTCCCGACAGCCTCCTGGAGAAGTTCTCCGGGAGCTCCCTCGCGCCTGTCGCCCAGGCCGAAGGCTACCTGGTGCTCTCGGACTCTCGCTCCGAGCTCCAGTTCCCCCCGGCCCAGGGGGCCGACTTGTCTCGGCTGGCGAGGTATCCCTCCTCGGCGCTGAAGCTCTGGGCGGACCCCGCTGCGGTGCGCGGAGCCATGCGCGCGGGCTTCGAGCCCGTGGCCGAGGCGGCCCGCCGCTTCGTCACCGATCCCGCGAAGCCCGGGGCCGACCCCGCCCAGGCGGCGAGGTCCTTAGAGGCCCTGGGTCTCTCCCTCCTGTCCCAACTCCGGCTCGCCGACGCCTCGGTGGAGATTGGCCCCTCGGGTCTCGCTCTCCGCTTCGGGGCGGCGTCGGTCCATGGTTCCGCCCTCGCGGGGCTCCTCGCCTCGTCCTCTTCCGCCCCCTCGGCCCTCGAGTGGGCGTCCCAGGTAGACTCCGACGCCCTCTTGGGAGCCTCCTGGTCGGGCGACGCCCTCGCGCGCGCGGAATCGTACGGGCGCATCGCCCCGCGGCTCCTCTCGGCCCTGGGGCTGCCTTCGGATTTCGCGGCCAGCGCCGCGGCCCTCCAAGCCAAGTGGGCCAAGGTTCAGGGGCCTCGAGGCGTCCTGAGCTTCGACCTCGACGTCGATCCCTCGACCGCGACCGAGGTCGGGAACTCTGGCGGCGGGGCAGCGCCCTCCGAGGCCGCGGCCCGCTTGGCCAAGGCGTTTCGCTTCCGGTACGAACTCATGAGCGAGACCAAGGACCCGGCGGCTCTGAGGCGGCTCCTGAGAAGCTTGCCCTCCGACCCGGATTCTTTGGCTTTCTCGGAAGCCTATGGGAAAACCGTGGGTATAACCTACTCCTTGTCTAGCCGGGACCTCTCGGAAGCCGGCTTTTCCTACGGAGAGCTGGGGATCGACATATCGGTGGTGCCGGGAGGCGCGATCGATCGCGCCGGGACCTCCGGCGGCTCGTCGGCCTCGACTTCGGCCTTCCTCGATGCCATCGGCTCCCAGCTGACGACCCGCTGGACGATCTCCCGCGGAAGGTTCGTCGCCACCAACGGCGACCTCGCCGCTCTCGAGTCCCTGGCCGCCCGGTCCTCCGCGAAGCGCAGCCTCGCCGAGGACCCCGCCTTCGCGGCCTTCGCCAAGACGATCCCGCCGAAGAGCGTCTTCGTCTGCGCCTTCTCGGCGCGCCGCCTCATGTCCATAGCGGAGTCCGCGGCTCGGGCCGCCGCCGGGACAGATCGGGGCTCGGCCTCCCGAGCCCTGCCCTTCGATCCCGAGGAGCTCGGGTCGTGGTACTCCTACTGCTCCATCGATTCCCGGGCCGAGGCTCCGGCGCTCGAGGCGGGCTTCTTTATCCCCGCTTCGGACCTCAAGGCTATCCTGGGAGCCGCGACCCGCGGCCTGCAGAAAAACGTCACCGACGGAGGCGTTTGAATGTCCGAAGATGTTGAAGGGAAAGTCGAGGCGGCTTCGTCCGCGGCTGCGGAGGCGGGCGAGGCCCAGGCCGCGGCCGCCTTCGGGCGCCTCTACTCGATCGTGGCTCGCCTCAGGGCCCCCGACGGCTGCCCCTGGGACAAGGAGCAGACTCCGAGGAGCCTGCGCGGCAGCGTGGTGGAGGAAGCCTACGAGCTCGTCGAGGCCATCGACGAGGACGACCCGCCCCATGTGGCCGAGGAAGCCGGCGACCTCTTCATGCTCGCCGCCATGATCCCCTATATGTTCGAGCAGAAGGGCGCCTTCACGGTGGCCGATACCTTGAACGGAGTCTCGGAGAAGCTCGTGCGCCGCCATCCCCACGTCTTCGGCGACTCGGTCGCCGACTCCTCCGACGCCGTGCTCAAGCAGTGGAACGAGATCAAGGAGAAGGTCGAAGGTCGGAGGAAGAAGGATTCTCTCCTGGACGAGGTGTCCAGGGCGCTGCCCCCCATGGAGCGAGCCTACAAGCTCCAGAAGAAGGCCGCCAAGGTGGGCTTCGACTGGCCCGATTCGAAAGGCGTCTGGGCCAAGGTCCGGGAGGAGCTCGCGGAGGGCGAGGAAGCCTGCGACGCTCTCGAAGCCTCGAGTAGGGATGCGGGGACGGCCGACGCCGATGTCGCCCGGGCGGCCCTCGAGGAGGAGGTCGGCGATATCCTCTTCAGCGTGGTCAACCTGGCGCGCTTTCTCAAGGTAGACCCGGCGATCGCCCTGGCCGCCGCGAACGAGAAGTTCTCCCGCCGCTTCCGACAGGTGGAGAAGGGCATGGCCGAGGCCGGATTGGCCTTGGGCCGCGAGAATATGGCCAAGATGGATGAGCTGTGGGACGCGGCCAAGGTAGCTGAAAAGGCGTCCCGCTAGGCCTACGCCCGCATCCTAGCGTCTTCGCTTCGGCCAACGCTCCGCTAGGCCTACGCCCGCATCCTAGGGTCTTCGCTTCGGCCAACGCTCCGCTAGGCCTACGCCCGCATCCTAGGGTCTTCGCTTCGGCTAACGCTCCGCTAGGCCTACGCCCGCATCCTAGGGTCTTCGCTTCGGCTAACGCTCCGCTAGGCCTACGCCCGCATCCTAGGGTCTTCGCTTCGGCTAACGCTCCGCTAGGCCTACGCCCGCATCCTAGGGTCTTCGCTTCGGCCAACGCTCCGCTAGGCCTACGCCCGCATCCTAGCGTCTTCGCTTCGGCTCAATTTCGGAGACCAGGGAGCGCAGGGACTGGGCGTCGGCGGCCAGGGAAGCCTCTCCTTCCGCCCCCTCGGCCCGGGGCGCGCCCAGGAGGACGAAGCGACCCATCTCAGGCTCCTTCTCCGCCCGCTTGAAGGCCGCGAGCCTCCGCCTCCACGCCTCGGTCTCGGCGGCCATCGGCTTAGGACGCCCGTCCCTGCCCGTCGAAAGTGCTACGAGGGCGCCCGCGGAGTTCCCGAGCTCTTCGAGGGCTTCGGTGGCCGTGGCCGACGGCGTCCCGGGGAGATCCTCCCAGGCCAGCTTCACGAAGTCGTGGCCCACCGCCTTTATCAGGCTGCACGCCTGCCCGTAGCCGTCTAGGGCCGTCTTTCTGCCGCAGGAGAGGCAGAGCGTGATGCCCCTTGCCGCGACCAGATCCCCGAGCTCCTTGAGCTCGGCGACGAGGGCTGCCTGGTGTCCCTGGACGGGCGCGGCGTAGATGCGAAGGATGGGCGCCTGCATGATCGAAGCCGCCGCCACGAGAGTGCCGAAACGCTTGCGCCCCTCGTCCTCACTCCCTGCGCAGTAGATGGACGAGTACGAGGCGACCGTGAGGCCGGCGGTGAGGGTGGCGATCATCGTCTCCTCGGCGGCGCGGCCGTCCTCCGCTACGACATGGATGTCCGCCGCCCATTCGATGGCATCGAGCTTGGCGCCGAGCGCGACCGAGATGATGCCGGGGATATCGCGGGTGATGCACGCTCCAGAACACAATCCAAGGCGGATCATCTATATGGCTCCCGGGGAGTATGCTCAGTCATGTAGGGGGAATAGATCCCATCCTCTGAACTCTTTATGACTATAAGCCCGAGGCGAGGGCCTTGCCATCCCCGATTATTCGATTTGCTTTTTTTCCTAAGCTCCTTTGAATCGCCGGTTTAGTTATTAATTACCGGGCCGAAGCGCATGTAAACTATTTTAGTAAATGATTTTACTCAGGATTAATGCTCGGCGGAAGGCTGCGGGAAGGTCGCTTCGAGGCGAGGGACCTCCAGTCGAACTCTTCCAGCCCCGGTGGGCGCTGCCTTCACCCTGGGACGCCTTAGCCCTATACTGGACTCATGGCTCCTCTCTCCCCCGCTGGTCTCCAGAGAGGCCGGCGGTCGTTCCTATTCTTCAATACCCTCAACTCGGCGTCCTTCGTCCTCCTCTCGGGGAGCTTCGTGACCCTCTACGCCCTGAGCATGGGGGCCTCCAACGCCATGGTCGGCCTCCTCAACGCGTTCAGCTACGGCACGTTCTTCTTCCTGCCTTTGGGCAAGCGGGTGGTCCGGGGGAAGAGCATTCTCAGGGTATTCGCCTACGCCTGGTTCTGGCGCTTCGTGGCGGCCTCGCCCGCCCTCTTGGCCCCAGTATTCGTGGCCCGGGGACAGAGCGGCGTCGGCTTCGCCCTCATCCTCCTCGGCATAGCCCTCTTCAACGTCCTCCGAGGCGTCGGGCTCATAGGCAACAACCCGGTCCTGGCCCACCTCGCCGATGGCGGCGCCGGGGGAAAACGGGCCGACCGGGGGGCTTTCCTCGTCAACGTCTCGATCGTGGCATCCCTCGCCGGCATGGGAGCCAACCTGGCGGTCGCCCTAGTCATCGGCCGCTCGGCTCCGCCTTGGATCTTCGCGGCGGCCATGGGCTTCGGCATAGCCCTGGGAATCGTAGGCTCCCTCGTCCTCCTCAGGGTGCCCGAGCCCGAAGGCTACAGCTCCGAGAAGGGTGAGAAGCTCATGAAGGTGGCCAGGGAGTCCTGGAACGACAAGAGCCTCCGGGCTTTCATGGAGATCCTCTTCCTCCTCGCCCTCATCACCGGCATGGCCCGCTCCTTCCTCCCGGTCTACGCCAAGGGGGTGTTCGCCCAGGGCGACGACACGGTCATGGTCTACTCCCTCGTGTCTTCGGTGGGGTCCTTGGCCATGGGCCTCCTCACGCGGCTCCTCGTGGACCGCCTAGGCGCCAAGCCCCTGTACGTCGTCTACATAGCCGTGACGGCCCTGAGCATCGTGCCCCTGGCTTTGATCCCGGGGCCGATCGGCCTGTTCGGCCTGCCCGTAGTCGTTGCCAGCCTCCTGTGCTTCGTCAACTTCTTCTCGAACTTCGGGGTGGCCGGTGAGGAGAACGTGGGCCAGACTTATTTCTTCGGCCTCGCCAGGCCGGAGCGCACCCTCGACCTCGGGGTTATCTACTTCCTCGTCTACGGCCTGGGGGGGACCATCGGGGCGGGGGGCGGCGGCCTCGTCCTCGACGGCCTCGGCGCCCTGGGCTTGAGCCCGGCCAACGCCTTCCGAGTCTTCTACGGAGCCCTCCTCGCTGGCCTCGCCTTCGTACTCGCCCGCACTCCCCGCCTCGTGCGCCTGGGTTCGGCCTCGGTCCGGGAGTCCCTGGGAGTCATGCTCTCGGTCCGGGACCTCCGGGCCTTCAACCTCCTCGATAAGCTGGAGAGAAGCGACGATCCCGAAGTGGAGATCGACCTCATCCGGGACATTGGGGCCAAGTCAGCAGGGGAAGCCTCGGCGCCGGCCCAGGAGGGCCTCCTCGCCTACTTGATTTCCCCCCGCTTCGACGTGCGCCTCGAGGCCCTCCTGGCCATGGAAAACATGGGAGAGCTCTCGGAGGAGACGGTGGCCGCCCTGATCGCCGAGGTGGAGCGCCAGCCCTTCACGACCGCCTACCTCGCGGCGCGCATCCTCGGGAAATCCTGCCCGGAGGCCGACAGGGCGCGCATCGTGCCGGTGATCCGGAAGGCCGTGGCCGCCTCGGACTACATGCTCCAGGGCTCGGCCATGGTCGCCCTCGCTCGCCTCGGTGACCGGGAGAGCGTGCCGACCATCGAGGACGCCATAGCCTCGTCCCGGATCCCCCGGGTCCGCATCTCCGCGGCTTACGCCCTGGAGCTCCTGGACTCGAAGAAGTCCCTGCCGGTCCTCCTCTCCTGCCTCCGCAGGGAGCGGGATCCCGCCTTCGTCTCCGACGAGCTCCTCCTCTCCACCGCCTCGATAGCCGGGATCATGCCGAGCTTCTACGCCCTCTATCAGGCTTTTTTGGAAGGGGAGGAGGGAGGCCTCGCGGCCCTGGGTGACGCCGCCTCACGGAAGCTGGGAGAGCTGGCGGGAAACGAAGGGCCCGGAGTTCCCTCTGGCGCCGAGGCAGAGAGCCCTCGCCGGGCCTTCGACGCTGCCCTGGCGCGCCTCATGGCCGAGAGCTGCGACGGAGCGCCCATGGCCAAGCTCATCCTCGCGAGGGGCGCAGCCGAGGCGGGAGACTATTGGTCCGTGGACATGGAGCTGGCCGAAGCCGCCGTGGACCTCGGATTAGGCTCCCGGGGCCTGCGATTCCTCGTGGCGGCCTACTACCTCTTGCGCAGGAGCGTCTAGCCGGGGCTCCCCGAGGCGCGGTGTACAACCGTCGCGGCGGCGCGGCCTCAGGGCCTCAGAACTCGTAGACGAACTTGCCGCCCACGGCGAAGCCAGTCTTGTTGAAGCCGTAGATCACCGCCTGGTCGATGTCCGGGGAGCCCGAGGAGGAGACGAGGCGCACGTCCACGAGATCGACCTTGTTCTTCGCGCTAGGCCCGACGGCGAACTCGAGGATCACCGGGGACAGCTTGCGCGAGGTTTTGTAGTCGGCCGCCGAGGCGTCGAAGCCCGCTTCCTCCAGGGCGTTCCAGTAGCCGTCCCTGTCGGCGATAGGCGGCTGGGCCTTCAGGGTCCAGGGGGAGCCCGAGATGTCGTAGTAGCGCTTGAAGGTCTCCTTGGCCATTATGTTCTTGCTCACCGATGGGTCGATCTGGGCGGGCAGAGGCATGTACCGATAGATCGGGACGTAGAGGTTCCTGCCCACGAGCCCCGTGGAGGCTCCGAAGGTGGTGACGAAGGGATTGCCCATCTCCGAACCCCGGAAGGTGGCTGTGCCCGTGCCGCCCTCCACTCCCGGAGACGAGCCCGAGCCGGAGCCCAGGACCGGCGCCCCTGCGGCGCCGCTCCCCGTGCCCGAGGACGAGCCGAACTTCTTGGTCTTGGCCGGTCCGGCCGCCGCCATGGCCGTGGCTTCGGCGGCCTGCTCGGCAGCCGCGGTCTGGGCATCCGCCGCCGCGCGAGCCGCGGCCTCCGCCGCAACTCGGGCGTCCGCCGCGGCGGACGCCTGGCTCGCCTTGGCCGAAGGAGAGCTCTTGGCCGCCTTCGACTGGAGCGAGACAGCGGCCTTGGCGCCCTTAGCCTGGGATGGCGCCGGGATGGAGGAGGCCGACGTTGCCGGAGCTTCCGCCTGCGCGCCTCCGGATAGGCCACCGGACTCGGAGCCCGCCCGGGGCGGCGGCGCCGCTCCTGCAGGCCCTCCTTGCGGCCTATCCGGGGCGTTCGGCAAGCCCAGGGGCACCTGCCCCGGGGGGCCGCCGCTTCCGGCCAAGTCAATGATCACGGTGCCGGGCACCGTGGCCAGGGTGGCCGGCACTATGAGGCCGATCACCCACGCCGCGGTGAAGGCCAAAACGTAGAGGCAGGCCGTGGAGAGGGCCGCGACGAGGTTGCGGCGGCGGTCTTGCTCCCTTATCCAGGGATTCGTCATGGCGCTCCCTTGTCCACCTTGGTGCGCAGCCCCACCGAGTCGATCCCCGCCCTTCGACAGGCGTCGAGGACCGAGACCATGAGCTGGTAGCTCGCCTCCCGGTCGCCTTCCACCGTGGCCTTGACTCCGCTCTCCCCGCCGCCCCCGGCGCGCTCCTTCAATAGGGCCGCCAGGCCCCCCAGGTCGACTCGGGTCTTGTCCACGTAGATCTCGGACTCGGAGATCGCGACGATCCGGAGCACCGAGCTCTTCACGTTCTGGGCCGTGGAGGATGAGGGCAGGTCCAGGGATATCCCCGGGGTGAGCTTGAAGGTCGTGGTGACCATGAAAAAGATGATGATGAGGAGGAGGACGTCTATGAGGGGGACGAGGTTTATGGTCACCGTCGGCTGCAGACGGCTCCTCCTCATGGCTTGGCCCCCTGGGTCTCGGAGTCCGGGACTCTCCGCTCGACGCCGTCCCAGGCGGGGCGGTTCTTGTTGATCATCAGGATGAGGGCGTTGACCTGGCCTTCGAGCCGGAGGAGGTAATTGTTGGCCTTGGAGACGAGGAAGTTGTAGAAGATCGTGGCGACGACCGCGACGATTATGCCCGACACGGTGTTGATGAGGGCCTCGGAGAGACCTCCCGCCAGGATGGAGGGGTCGCTCACCGCGCCGAACTTCCCGAGCACCCCCAGGGACTTCATGGTGCCGGTGACGGTGCCCAGGAGCCCGATGAGGGGGGAGATGCTCGCCACGGTCCCCAGGGGCACGAGGTTCTTCTCGAGCCTGGGAGCCTCCTGGGCCGCCGTGTCCTCGAGCATCTCCTTCTGAATAGTCCTCGGATAGTCCCGGTGCTCGATCCCCGACCGCATGAGGGCTGCGAAGGGCGATAGGTTCTGGTCGCAGATGGCCAGGGCTTCGTCGATGTGCCCCTTCTCGATGGCGGTCTTTATGCGCTCGTAAAGCTTGGTCTCGTCGGTGGATATCCTCTTGAAGTAGAGGAGCCGCTCGATGATCAGGGTTATCATGTACGCGGATATGGCCGCGAGTATCCAAAGCACGACCCCGCCTTTTTGCAGGAAATCCAGCATGCTCCCCTCCAGGGACGAAGGAATAGGCGTCGAAGCGACGCCTCTACGATATCGTATCCCGGTCCAAGAGCCGAGGCAAGTCGCCGGGGCGCTATTGCCCCTTTCGCTCTTTCCGGGCAATATAAATAAAGACGTTGAAGCCCGGAGGTTACGATCCCATGCGCCGCCATATAGCCTTGCTCGTCCTCTTCCTCGCAGGTGCCGCCTTCTCCATCTCCGCGGAGGAGGAGGCCGCCCCGGCCCAGAGCGAGCCGTCGGCCCAGCCGGCGGCCGCCGCTGCCCCGGCCGCCGCGCCTGCCGCTTCGGCCACCCAGACGGCTCCCGCCGCCCACACCACCACCCAGGCTGCCCCCGCCGCCCACAGCGCCTCTCAGCCGGCCCCGACTCCCCGCGCCCAGCCCCAGGCTTCCGCCTCGGCGCCGAGCGCCCCGGCCGCCGGTGCAGCCAAGCCCGACGCCCTCCTCCTCTACCAGCAGGGGCGGAACCTCGAGACCGCCGGCCGACAGGCCGACGCCCAGGCCAAGTACAACCAGGCTATCACGGTCTGCGACAAGGAGATGCAGTCGGATCCCCGGCGGATCGAGTCCTACGTCGTGAAGTGCTGGAGCCTCTTCCGGATGAATCGACACAGCGAGGTCATCTCCACCGGCCAGGCCGGCTTAAAGGTCTCCTTCGACGCCCGGATTTCCGAGGTCATGGGCGAGTCCTACTACTTCCTTGGCCAGATGGACCAGAGCCTCAAGGCCCTCCAGCACTACATGGACGCCGTCGGCGACTCGGGCGACCGGGGGCCCACCGCCCTATTCTTCATGGGCGAGGTCTACCTCAGGCTCAAGAAGTACGCCCACGCCGACATGGCCTATTCCGCGGCCCTCAGGCAAGAGCCGAGCATGACGCGGTGGTGGTTCCGCCTCGGGAACGCCTGCGAAGGCCTCGGGGACTGGAAGCGGGCGTACGACGCCTACGGCAAGGTCCTCGCCCTGGTCCCGGGCTCCCAAGACGCCAAGGACGGCCAAGCCAGGGTCAAGCCCAAGCTCTCCCAGCCTCAGCCCCAGTAGCCCTGAGGGCAGGCCTTCCTTCGGCCCAGGACAGGCCCAGGGCCGCGCTTATCCCGTCGTCGCCGTTCGCCGCCGCGCGGCGACGAGGCTTCGGCGCTGCCTCAGCCCTTATCAAAGATCCCGCCCGCCGCTACACTGTCCGACGCAATGAGCAAGAGTTACACCCTCAAGGTCGCCTGCCCGGACCAGAGCGGCCTCATCGCCGACATCGCCCGGACCGTCGCCGCGGACGGCGGCAACATCCTCCACCTGAGCCAGTACACCGCCGTCGACATAAACGCCTTCTTCATGAAGATGCAGTTCGAGACCGGCGACGGCTTCGACGTCTCCCGCTTCGAGGCCGCCTTCGGGGAGCACGCCGCGCGCCTGTCCATGGACTGGCGGCTCTTCGACCGCTCCCGCCGCCAGAAGGTCGCCATCCTCGTCTCCAAGACGAGCCACTGCCTCTACGAGCTCCTCCTCAAGCACCAGGACGGGGACCTCGACTGCGACATCCCGGTGATCGTCTCGAACCACTCCGACCTCGCCGCCGTGGCCACCCAGTTCCACATCCCTTTCTTCCAGGTCGACCCCGGCAAGGGCAAGGCCGCCTACGAGGCCGACCTCGAGGCCATACTCAAGGACTACGGCGTGGACCTCATCGTCCTCGCGCGGTACATGCAGGTCCTCTCCCCCGAGCTCGTTGGCCGCTGGGACCGGCGGGTCATCAACATCCACCACGGCTTCCTCCCGGCCTTCCAGGGGGCCAAGCCCTACCACCAGGCCTGGGCCAAGGGCGTGAAGATCATCGGCGCCACCGCCCACTTCGTCTCCGACGTCCTCGACCAGGGGCCCATCATCGCCCAGGACGTCCTCCGGGTCTCGGACACCCGCTCGGTCGCCGAGTTCATCCGCCTCGGCAAGGACATCGAGCGCAAGGTCCTCTACGAGGCCCTCCGGCTCTACCTCGAGAACTCGGTCTTCATCCGCGAGGGCCGCACCTTCATCATCCAGTAGGGGCTCGGGCGGAAGGCAAACCTTTCGCCCAGCCGCCCAGGGCGCGAAAGGTTTTCCTTCCGCGCCTTCCTTTCCAAAGCGCCGGCCTCCTGCCGGCAGGAGCGTTCAACATGTCGTTCGAATCCTTGCCCCGGGGCGAGCCCGAGTCCCTGGGCGTGAGCTCCCGGGCCGTGGAGGACTTCGCCCGCGCGGCCTCGGAGCGCGCCGCCGGCCTACACGGCTTCATGCTCCTCCGCCGGGGTGTCGTCGCGGCAGAGGGCGCCTGGGCTCCCTTCCGCCTCGGCTTCCCCCACCAGCTCTACTCCCTCTCCAAGAGCTTCGCCTCGACCGCCGTCGGGCTGCTGGTCGAGGAGGGGAAGCTCTCCGTCGAGGACAGCCTCCTCTCCCTCTTCCCCGAGGCCGCGCCCAAAACTGTTTCGCCCAACCTCTCGGCCATGAAGGTCAAGCACCTCCTCACCATGACCACGGGGCACGCCGAGGACAGCACCGGAAGGGTCGTGCCCGAGCGGGACCCCGCGAAGGCCTTCCTCGCCCTCCCGGTGGAGCGCGAGCCCGGCTCCACCTTCGTGTACAACTCCGGGGCGACCTTCATGCTCTCGGCCATCGTCCAGAAGCTCTCGGGGAAGCGGCTCTCCGCCTACCTGGGCCCCCGGCTCTTCGACCGGATCGGCATCGGCGGCGCCCGCTGGGACCGCCATCCCCGGGGCATCGACTTCGGCGGCTGGGGGCTCAGCGTCAAGCTCGAGGACATCGCCCGCTTCGGCCAGCTCTACCTCCAGAAGGGCCTGTGGCGGGGCGAGCGGGTCGTCCCCGAAGCCTGGGTCGACGAGGCCACCTCGAAGCAGGTCGACAACTCGACCTCCCAGGCCCCCGGGACGCCTCCCGACTGGCTCCAGGGCTACGGCTACCAGTTCTGGCGCTGCCGCCACGGCTTCTATCGGGGCGACGGGGCCTTCGGCCAACTCTGCGTGGTCATGCCCGAGCTGGACGCCGTCTTCGTCGCCTTCTCCGGCTCGCCGGACATCCAGGCTATCCTCGACCTCGTCTGGGACATCCTCGTGCCGGGCATCTCGAAGGTGGAGAGCCTCCCGGCGGACCCGGCGGCGGCGAAGGAGCTTGCGGGGACCCTGGCCGGCCTCGGAATGGCCCCGCCCGCCCCGGCCGATCCCTCGCGCGCCGCTCGCCCGCCGGTCTCCGCGGTCCGCCGCAAGTACCGCTTCGGGGAGAACTGGGCGGGCCTGGACTTCCTCTCCTTCGACTTCGGCCCCGACCGGCTCCGCCTCGGCTACCGGATCAGGCGCCACGCCTCGAAGGGCAACGGCCTGGACGGCCCCCTGGGCTTCTATAGGGCCTCGGGGCGCACGAGCATCGAGATCGGCTACGGCGCTTGGATCGACGGGGTCTCCTGGCTCGACGGCGAGGGGCCCAAGCCCGCCTCGGCCTCCGGAGCCTGGACTTCCGAGGACACCTTCACGGCCAAAATTTTCATGAACCGGACCCCGCGGGTCCTCGCCCTGGCCTTCCGCTTCGCGGGAGACACCGTGACGGTGTCGGCTTCCCTCAACGTGAACATGGGCCCCACGAGCTTCCCGCCCCTCGCGGGCTCTTCCCGCTGAGACCGGGCGCAGCTCCGCTCCCCGCTCCGGGGAGGGGCTTGAAGGCGGGGGCGCCTGCGCCCTCCCCGGGGGGCGGGCCGCAGGCCGCGGCTAGTCTTCCAGGAAGACGGTCTCCTCGGGCCTCGCGATGAGTTTGGGCGCCTCGGGGCCGAGGATCCCCTCGATCTCCTCGGACTTCTTGCCCGCGGCCTGCTCCAGCTCCTCCGAGGAGAGGCTCGTGACGAGCTTGGCGGCCCCGGCCTTGGCGCGCGCGAGCTTCACGAGGACTACGGCCCCCCGCTCGAATCGCCCCTCCACCGCGGTCACTCCTGCCGGGAGGAGGGACTTCCTGGCCCTGATAGCTTCTAGGGCTCCCGGGTCGACGGCGATGGTCCCCTGGGCCTTGGAGTTCTTGATCCAGCGCTCCCGGTTCTTGAGGCCGTGGGCCGCGTCGAAGAGGGTGCCCACGCTCTCCCCCGAGAGGATCCGGGTTATGACTCGGGCCTCGTGGCCGTCGGCTATCACCACCTTGCAGCCCGCGTCCCTGGCTATCGAGACGGCCACGAGCTTGGTCGCCATGCCGCCGGTGGAGAACTCGGAGCCCGAGCCACCGGCCGCCGCGACTATCTCGTCGGTCAGGTCCCGCACGTAGGGGATCGGCCTCGCGTCCGGCTTCTCCTTGGGGTTGGCGTCGTAGAGCGCGTCCACGTCCGAGAGTATGAGGAGGAGCTCCGCGTCCACTTTGCTCGCGATGTAGGCCGAGAGCTGGTCGTTGTCCCCGAAGGCGTTGCCGATCTCCGCGGTGGACACGACGTCGTTCTCGTTGAAGATGGGCACGACTTTCGCCTCGAGGAGGGCCTCCACGGCGGTGCGGAGGTTGAGGTAGGCCGCGCGGTTGTCCCACTCGTCCCGGGTCACGAGGACCTGAGCCGGGGTGAGGCCGAAGACGTTGAGGGCCCGGCGCCATTCGTCCATGAGGGCGATCTGGCCTATGGCGGCGCAGGCTTGCCGCACCCTGAGCTCGGTCACCCGTTTCGCTATGCCTAGCTCCCGGGCTCCCATGCCTATGGCCCCCGAGGTCACGACGATGATCTGCTTGCCCGAGCGGGCCAGCTCGGACATCTGGGCGGCGGTGCGGTGGAGGTACTCGACGTCGATGCCCCCCGCCTCGGGACCTTTGGGGGACGGGAGGCAGAGCCGGCCCGGGGAGTCCTTTCTCCGCATTATAGTGTTGGTCCCGATCTTCACCACTATTCGGTTCGCCCGGGCTAGGGCCGCCCGGGCCTCCCTCGCGGCCTCGCCGGCGGATGCCGCGGCCCCGGCCTTACTCTTCCTCGCGCTCGCCATGGGATAACTCCTCGTGCTTGAAGTGCCGGGCGCCCGAGGCGTAGTCGGCCACGATCTGCCCCGATCCCTCGAGCTTCCACTTGTACGTGCACAGTCCGCCGAGGCCCACGGGCCCCCGGGCGTGGAGCTTCCCCGTGGAGATGCCGACCTCGGCCCCGAGGCCGTAGCGGTAGCCGTCGGCGAAGCGGGTGCTGGCGTTCCAGTAGACCCCCGCCGAGTCGACCTCGTCCATGAAGCGCCGGGCGGCCCGGGCGGAGGAGGCCACGATGCAGTCGGTGTGCTTGCTCCCGAAGCGGTTCACGTGGGCTATGGCCTCGTCGAGGGAGTCCACGAGCTTCACCGCCATGCGGAGGTCGAGGTACTCCACCGCCCAATCGCCTTCCCCCATGCTCGCCTCGCGGCCCAGGAGCTCGGCGCTCCTCGGGCAGAGCTCGAGGCGCACGCCCGCGGCCTCGAGGCTGTCGGCGAGGAACCGGATGCCCGGCTCGCCGCCGGCCTCGGGGACCGGCCGCCGGGCGAAGCCCGAGTGGACGAGGAGGACCTCTGCGGCGTTGCAGGTCGCGGGGTTCTGGGCCTTGCTGTCCACAGCGAGGCGGGCCGCCATGGCCGCTTCGGCGTCCTCGTGGACGTAGACGTGGCAGATCCCGTCGGCGTGGCCCATCACCGGGATTCGGCTCCGCGCCTTGATGGAGGCCACGAACTCCTTGGATCCCCGGGGCACGATGAGGTCCACGTACTCGTCGAGCCCGAGGAGCTCCGCCACTTCCTCCCTCGACTCGAGGAGGGTGAGCCAGTGTTCGGGGAGTCCCGCCGCCAGTCCGGCGGGGTAGATTATCCCGGCCAGGGCGCGGTTCGTGCGCGCAGCCTCCCTGCCACCCTTCAGGATGACCGCGTTGCCGCTCTTCGCGGCCAGGGCGGACATCTGCACGAGGGCGTCGGGCCTGGACTCGAAGATCATGGCGATGAGGCCGATGGGGCAGCTCACCTGGCGGAGCTCCAACCCCTCGTCGAGCTTCCTGGCCGAGAGTATGCGACCGACCGGGTCGGGCAGGGCCCGCAGGGCCGCGAGGCCCGCGACGGAGTCCTCGAGCTTCGGGGCGTCGAAGCGCAGGCGCTTCAACAGGGGGGCGGAGAGGCCTCCGCGCTCGGCCTCCGCGAGGTCGGCCTCGTTGGCTTCGAACACCTGCGCCGCGCCGGAGCGCAATCCCCCGGCGAAGGCTTCGATGGCCGCGTCCTTCACCGCCGACCCCAGGCCCAGGGACGCCTCGGCCGCCCTCTTGCCGAGGGCGGCCTTTTCTTTCGTGGTCATAGGCCTAGGGTACCCAAACTGCCGCTCGAGGGGCAACGGCCAGCCCCTTCCTGGCGTTTGAAATATTAGGCGGATTTCAAGTCGCGGCGTCGCCCTCGGCCTCCGACGAGGACGAAACCGCCGGCCACCGCGGTGAGGGGCGCCACGAGGACGAGCCCCAGGCTGCCGACCAGGGTGTGGGCCAGCTCCGCCGAGACGAAGACCATGTTCAGGGCGTTGATGAGGGGCACGCCCTGGGCGATGAAGGTCATGATGAGGGCCGAGTAGCTCGAGCTGTAGGCGAGGAGGAGGGTGGTGGTCATGGTGCCCAGGACCTGCCGGCCGACTACGAGGCCCGAGCCCACGAGTTCGGCCCTCCCTATTGCCGGGTCCTTCTCCCGCACCTCGTCCATGGCCGCGGCTATGTCCATGGAGAGGTCCATGACCGCGCCGGAGGAGGCGAGGAAGACCCCGGCGACGAAGAGGGCCGAGAGGTCGAGGTGTCCGAACCCCGAGTAGAGGAGAGTCTCGGCGTAAGGGCGCACGGCGCCGTGGATCTTCAGGAGCCCGGTGACGGCGTCCGCCAGGAAGGCGGTGGCCAGGACCCCGCCCATGGCGCCCACGAAGGCCGCGGTGGCTCGCCTCGTGAGCCCGCCTATCAGGTAGATCGCCGAGGCCTCGATGAGGGCCACCACCCCGAGGGTCGTCCAGACGGGACTCCAGCCCCAGAGCATGGCGGGCATGAGGAACTTGAAGATCGCGAGGGCGGTGAAGACGAAGGAGACCACGGACTTGGCCCCCGTCCAGCCTCCGAGGACCACGAGGAGGACGAGGAAGGCCGCGGCCAGGACGGCGAGGATGTCGATCCGAAAGTGGTCGATGACGTTCACGTAACCGGCCTGCCGGCCTCCGTCCACGAGGTCCACCACCACCAGGGCCCGATCCCCGGGGGCGAAGAACTTATCGATTTCGAGCTTGCCCACGAGGTTGTTGGAGCTGTGGAAGTTCCGCCCGGCGAAACGGCCGGTCAGGATGCGCAGCTCGAGCTGCTGCTCTCCCTCCTTGACCGGGCCGAGCTCCTTCACCACCGAGTTGTTCACCGCGGTGATCCTGGCGATCGCCGGGACCGAGGTGCCCGGGGCGTAGGGCGACCGGTAGCCCGTCGGGACCAGGCAGAGGACCACTGAGAGGACTAGGATTACGGCGACGAAGATCAGCTCGCTTCGCGCCGCGCTTCGCGCGATCATCTGGTCACCTCGGTTGCGGCTGGGATGAGGAAAACCGCGGTCCCGCGGAGCGCGCGGGGAGGGGACCGGGGCGGGGACTCCGGGCCCCCGCCCCGCCTCTTTTCCCCGCCGTCCGGCGCGCGGTCTCCGCGCGTCGGGCTTCGCTCCGCGTCCCGCGGAAGGCTTTTCACCTCTCGATTACTTCTGCGCGACCTTCGCAGGGACCTGGATGCCCATGACCGAGGCGAGGCTGCGGAAGATGTCGGTGTTGTCGTAGTAGCCCGAGAAGAGCTCCTGCCCGGCGCCCTTGGCGAAGGTCGCGACCGGGACGCCGGTGTGGGAGTAGGTGGTCCAGCCGATCCCCGCAGCCTGGTCGATGACCTGGGTGAGCTTCACGGTGAAGGGATCGTAGCCGCCGTAGAGGAGGTAGGGATCCTCGTCCACCGCCCGGACTTCCTTCGATCCCATGGTGCGGCTGAAGGCCACCTGGAGGTCGGTCTGCTGCACCCCGGTGAGCTGGTCGAGTCCCAGGCCGAAGCCGTCCTTGATGGCCGGCAGGAGGTCGGCGAGCTCGGCGTCCTCGAGCTTAGTCTTGGCCTTGTAGGGCGCCACGACGCTGTCGGTGAACTTCTGGAAGGAGATCTTCTGGCTTCCGATCTTGTCGAAGAAAGTGGAGTACTGGGTGCCGGCGAAGCCGATGGTCATGCCGCCGGTCTCGTGGTCCCCAGTCACTACGATTAAGGTTTCCTTGGGATGCTTGGCCGCGAAGTCGACGGCCACGGCGACCGCCGCGTCGAGGGCCAGGGTGTCCAAGATCGCCGCGGCGGCGTCGTTGGCGTGGCAGGCCCAGTCGATCTTGCCGCCCTCCACCATCATGAAGAAGCCCTTGGAGTTGTCGAGGAGCTCGATGCCCTTCTGGGCGTAGTCCGCGAGGGAGAGGTCGTCGGCCTTCCGGTCGATCTCGTAGGGCATGGAGGCCGAGTCGGCCAGGGTCTGGTTGACCGCCAGGACCTTGCCGGAGCCGCCCTTGAGGGCGAGGAATTCGGCCTTGGTGTTCACGTACTTGTAGCCGGCCTTCTTGGCTAGCTCGATCACGTCGGGCTGGTCCTTGTTCTTCCCGGTGGGCTGGAGGAAGCCGCCGCCGCCGAAGTAGTCGAAGCCGCTCGTGGCGATCTGGGAGGCGATGTCGTAGTAGTTCGAGCGGGAGGGGGCCGCGGCGTAGAAGCAGGCGGGAGTGGCGTGGTCGAGGGAGACCGAGGTGACGATGCCCACCCGCATCCCCTTGGCCTTGGCCATCGCGGCGATGGTCGTGTACTTCACGGACTTGCCCGGGTCCATATTCACGACGCCGCTCAGGGTCTTGTTGCCCGTGGCCAGGGCGGTGCCCGCCGAGGCCGAGTCGGTGATGAAGGTGCCGGCGTCGTAAGTGGTGTCCAAGCCCGCGACGGGGAATTTGGAGAAGCCGAGCTTCTTGACCGCTATGTCCTTCGAGGAGAGGGCGTTGGCGTAGACTTCGGTGGCGCTGATCTGCGGCATGGCCATACCGTCGCCGATGAAGAGGAAGACGTACTTGGCCTTGGCTGCCGGGGCGGCGTAGGCCGTCCCGGCGCCGAAGGCGAGGGAGAGCGCTAGGGCCGCCGCCGCGATGCGGCCGCGAGTTCCGCGCGAGAGATTGTTGCCCATTGGAAACCTCCTGATTGGGGTATCGGATGGGCGAGTATGGGCGCGATCCTGTTAGAGCTCGGTTAGGGCGAGGTTACGGGTGTGCGAAAAAAAGCCGCGCGATCGCGCGGCTCCTTCCACTGGTCCCGGCCGTCGAAGAGCCGAGGAGCCGCGCCTGAGGCTACGCGTCGCCTCCGCCGACACCGCTCTCGGCCTCCTTCGGCCCTTGGACCACCGGGCCGAAGAACCCGATTCCCAGGGTCTCCCGCACCCTGCCCACCGTCCTGTAGAACTGGCCGGCGAGGGAGATGAATAATCCGATGAAGGACAGGGCGATCACCGCCGAGGAGGTCCAGGAGGGGAGGCCGGGGATGAACTCGGAGAGGAGGAGGAGGGCGTCCATCACGATGATGCTCGGGTAGAAGCCCCGGTACTCGAGGCCCACTAGCCGGTCGCGCATGACGTCTCCCGAAAAGCGGGCCGTGGAGAATCCCATGAGGAGGCATCCCACGAGGGTCGCCATGGAGCCGAGGCGCCACTCGCCGACGATGGTCCAAGCGAAGATCGGGATTATGCACGAGGCCATGATGGCGAGGAGGTCGGGCCTTCCCGCGGACTTGAAGGTCATGAGTATGGAGGCCAGGAACCCCAGGCCGGGGAGGGCGTAGACGAGCACCGCGCGGGGGACGCCAAAGAAGCCCGGCCTGGTCCACCAGTCGTAGCCCGTGAGCCACACCGCGAAGAAGAACACGTAGGCGACGAAGAGCGCCTCCTCGCTGGACACCCGGCCGAACACCAGGACCCCGGTGTTGCGGGTCGTGCGCAGGCTGAGCCAGTCGGCGAGGCAGCAGAGGAGGATCGTTATGGCCACCATGAGGGGTGGGATGACCGGGAAGGCCAACCCTAGGCCCAGGGGGATGAGGAAGGTGTTGAAGGAGTCGAACCAGTGGTCGACGAACTCGCCCAGGGGCCCCGATTGCCCTGTCTTGCGGGCTTGGCAGCCGTCGAGGTTGTCCATCGTGTGGTAGAAGAAGAGGAGGAGGGCGCAGACGCCGAAGATCCAGGGGTATTCCCTCCCCACGATGTTCACGGG
>Ga0268360_1001887_pt1 | contig 18848 bp, 14 predicted proteins | sample BioMet11_FD_192465 | JGI IMG/M metagenome (GOLD analysis project Ga0268360, IMG submission 192465) | Sewage microbial communities from Oakland, California, United States - Biofuel 11 (Illumina Assembly) | ecosystem: Engineered > Wastewater > Sewage > Unclassified | place: USA: California... | reverse complement strand
CGAGATTTTCATCGTACTCATAATGGCCGGAATCCATGATCATGTACTTGCCGTATTCCTCCGGCGTACGTACCTTGGGAACGTAGTCGAACTGCTCCAACTCTTTCGCCAGATTGGCGATCTGGCCGGCCTGTTCCGGCTTCGTGAACAGAATGACCGCACCCAGCTTCTCACGCTCGGCCTGATTCAGCGGCTGGATGGCACGGCACATCTCATTGAGATCGGTCAGGTTTTCGTTCTCAAAATCCAGCGCTGCGTCAACTTCTTCCGGAAGCTCGCTTTCCAGAAAGCGCAGGCACAGGTCGCCGTAGTTGTTGATGCCGACGCGAAGCATGGTGCGCTCGATCTGCGTCTGCGATACAGGCAAGTAGAGATAGGCAGCAGGGCTGTCAGGAGGTGCATAGCGTGAACTCATCTCCACCTCCATCAGGCAGTCCTCATAGCGGTACTGCGGAAAACTGTGGCCGTCATAGAGCTGCGACATTTCAAAGCCATTGTCATAAACCACGCCGTAGGGGGTGACCCGCCCGACCTCGCCGTCGAGCAATTCCAGCGCTACCGAGCGGAAGTCCCTGCCCTGCATTTCCTCCATGGACGCCCCGCCGCCCAGCGTCAGGTAGTGCCTGCGCCCAAGAGATTCCAGATTGTTAAAGTCCGTGACCACGGTGACCTCCTGACAGCAGAAGGTCAGGTTGATGAACTCGTCCACGCCATGGAGATCCAGCCGGGACGCCATACCCTGAAACGCTGTTTTCTCATAATCGTCGAAGCTGTCCAGCCGCTTGGCGAGGTAATCCAGTTCGTCGAGGTTTACATTGATTCTTTCCAGTTGTTTCAGTACCGGAAAACCGCCGCTGACTTCATCAATGCGGCAGTCGCGCCTGACCGCATCACCGATCTCCAGCGGTCCCAAAAGCGCAATGGTGTTGTCGTATTCCGCTCTCGGAATCGGGAAGGGCACTGTGACCACACCGGATTCCGGGTGATGCTGATTTGACAGTACTGCTTGAAATTGCATATCGCGTCCTCCTTATATTCTCATTTCAGAGTCCATTTTCACCACCGATATAGTAGAGACGATCACTGCCGTTTAGACGGGTGATGGAGTCTTCTGCCCAACGCTGGGTGCTGTGTTCTGTGACAGACTGCCAATACTCAAGTTCTCTCTTATCCACTGCGCTTTTCCGCCTTTCTCTGATCGATTATTTGCATATCCGTGCGAAGGCAGCTCTCATCACGATTCCAGCAGATAAAGCCATGCCGGGGATAGGGACAGTTTTTACATCGCTCGAACAAAGTGCAAACGGGACATTCCTCACGCACAGGCGGATTTTCCGGTGCGAACAAGGGCGGGTGCCTGCGTCGGTTATATTCATGCTTCACTGTTATTTCCTTCCTGAATGCAAAAAAGCGCCGAAGTCTTCATGATGAAAACTTTGGCGCTTTTTATATTGATTTTATTTTACATAGTCGGCTCGGTGAATGCAGATTCCTCCTGCGGCTGCGCTTGCGCAATCCGCTGCTGCAAATCAGGCACGAGATCGGTAATTTGCTCCTGTATTTTGCCAAGGCATTCTTCCCGGTCATAGGTGAGTTCATACGGATGGTCCAGCGCATCCTGAACACATCGATATATTTCTGCGAGGTGCTCCGGTGAGAAGAACTGCTGCTCCCGAACAAGGCCGCTGCGCACGGCGAAATCCTTTTTTGCCGCTTCGTAATTGTTCGACATATAATGCCCCTGGGATACGCCGGTCCGGCCGTAGTCCCAATCCCATGTCACGAACTGAACGCCAAGACGGCTGGGATGACCGGCAAGGACAACACCATTGAAATCGGCCAGCGACCTGTACTCTTCGTCCAGCCCCTGCGCCTTGAGAAGCGGGGCCGCGTCCATGAGCTTCATATACTCCGACACGGTTTCCGCAGTCCGTGTTATCTCGCTCAGCGCATCTTCGCGCTCCACACATCCGATGTCCGCATCCCGGTATCTGATGCCTCCGGTTTCGCTGATCCGGCAGAGGGGAATCCCATCTGCCGATACGGGCAGCAGCCCATTGTCAGGGGCGGAAGTCTCATAACCGTCTTGCCGCAGCACAATGCCGACCTCTGAAAGAAAGCTGGGGTCTTCTTTTAAATTATTCTGTTCCATAGTGCTCACTCCTTATTATTTGTTTTAGAAAAGAAAAAGGCCGGCATTCGCAATGAATGCTGGCCTCATTGAAAATATAGTGACTCTGTTTTGGTCTGTATCATTTTGTGATACAGACCTCCGCAGACACAAAAAATTAACAAAATATTTTTTTAAAAACGCGTCTGCGCCGCTGCTTTTTGCCTCAAAAAAGGGTCAAAACAGCCCGCGATTTAGTTCAAGTCCCTACCAACGGGGTGGAACCGCCAGAGTTATCTTTTTTTTGCACTTAAAAAAATAAGCGCGAAAAAGCCCAGAAACCGTTGCGGTTTCTGGGCTTTCCGGCAAGTTATCTTTTTTACTTGCACAATATGGTTGCGGGGACAGGATTTGAACCTGCGACCTCCGGGTTATGAGTTGCCGTTAGTCCTTTTCACAGCTTATGATATCTTGCAATAAACCCTGACATTACAAGGGTTTGTGGGTTGTGGCATATTATACCCTTTCGCAATTCTGTACGCTTTTTGATATTGTTGTGCGCTAAATGTGCGCCAAAAAGCCGATACATTATCTTGGAACTTTTGTTAATATATGACTACGCCAGGGAGCGACCAAATGCTTATACAGCATCATTGCAGCCTAGGTCAGGTTCCTGTAACCGTTTTACCAGCCAAGGTGTTCATATCCAGCACCTTAAATATGTTGAGAATATAAAAAAACAGCTACACCAAGGTGTGACTGTTTTTCATATTGGTTGCGGGGACAGGATTTGAAGTTCCTTCTTTCAGAAAAAGCACAAAATGTAAGCAGGTTTTTTGAGAATGCCTAGTGTTTGTATGCGTTAAATCCTATGTCAAATCCAATGATATGTAGCACTGAGCACGGTGAACTTTTGAACCCGATTATTCTTCCTTTTCCAGAGCCCTGATAAGTATCAAATCTAAACAAATATATGGTTGTGTCTTTTGCAAGGCTAATTTCTGCATTTGCAGTAAAATTAAGTTCATCGTAGTTCATTGTTTCAAGGCCGTTGGCTTTTGGCTTTTGTGTCCAGTATACCCAAGGTCTTTTTGATAGCTCTTCTAATCTTGAAAATAAACATTTTAGGGTGGTTTCCAAATCTCCTGGGTTGCAACTCTCAATATTAAATTGTTTATTTGTCGTCATATACCTAAAGGAAAACCAAGGATGCTGTTCAGATATGCACCCTTGGCTCTGCTGAATTCTATTTCCAATTTTATTGTTTTGTGGCTTGGTTTTAATTCCCACTATGCAATATACTCCTTCGTAAAATAGTCTTTAATTGCAGTACGGGAAATCTCACCGTTTTGCGGTGTATCTTGCCAAGGTGCTTCATTATGGGTCATGTTGCGCAGTTTCCATGCTGAATATTGCCCAAATGTGTTATATACTTCATTTAATAATGTATTCTCTTCTTCTGAAAATTCAGAAAAATCAAAATCTTCTTCGAAAGGAATACCGTTTGAGCCATTTTTCTTGTACTGATGATAAACCGATTCAACGACCGGCCCATGTTGCCAAGCAACGATTGGATCATCAAATAAAGGTCTATCTTTGAGAGCCAAGAAACAGCCTTGAGCATAATACAACAGCTTTTGAAGTTTTAAATTAGATATATAATCAGCTCCTTCATCATTTGTTGCATCACGATTTCTAGCCAAAAACCATTTTGCAACTTGTTTAGCATCGTGTTTATTCATGCTGGCTCCCCCTCCTTTTTTCTCTGATGCTTGCCCTCTGTGATGTGAGTATAACATATTTGTCAATAGGTTTTTGTTAAAAGAATGTAAAAATGTGCAAAAAAGACCAATTTTTTTCATAAAATTGACCTCCACGGCTTTATTACTATAGTATATGATCAAATTTTTTTAAACTTATTAAATGATTATTCCAAAACATTCAAAAATGTCCCACTCAAGGCTTGGCGGGACCTCAAGTGGGACGGGGTATGCTTTTTGTAAATTAAAGACTTGGCGGAAGTTATCATCTCTGAGCACGGAGCTGCTGTTGACTCAGCCGCGTCCACCATCGTCCATTAACCAGCATCCGGTTCTTCCTCTAGTTCATTGTCAGGCGGGGGCAATAACGGTATCACAGGGGGCAGCAGCACAATCCCCGTCTGCGTCTTTTCTTCATTATCTTTCTCGTCGCTGACGCCGTTGTACAAACCAAGGTGTTTAGCCAGCATATCCAGTGCCTTAAGTTTGTCGTAGAACTTAACCTCGCGCTCCGTCATGTTGCCGTTATCACCAGCCACAGTTTTAATCTTGATGCCAGCTATGACAGCGCGGTCATCTGCCGTCACATCCGGCAGGACTTCTGCGGTTTCCAAGTTGATTACCTTTCCAGGGTCAACAAACGAGATGCGGGCAAGCTCCTGCAACACTCGGTCAGCCGTAATTCCCGTCCGGCGGCTCCGTTCTGCCTGCGCTCTCGCTATAGCAGTTGAGACTAAACTTTTATGAACCAGTTTATAACCGGCTTGCGCTGCTGTTTTTGGTGCATATCCGGCTCGTATGGCGGCTTTCGTGGCATCGAGGCCAACTAGATACTCGTCCACAAACCGCTTCTGTTTTTCATTCAACTCGCGCTTTTTCCCGCACATTTCGCGTACCTTCCCTCGCTTTTCAGCTCGTTTTGTCCATTATATTACTTGTTGCCGCTAAAATAGTCCTCAGGACGCGAAAAAAGGGAGCAGCCAAAATCGGCTACTCCCCTAGTGCTCTATATACCTGTTTAGTTCTATAATATTACGTCGTTTTTGGGCCAGCGTGTTTAGTGTGCTATACAATCCCTAAGTACTTTTCAAAGAATGCTTTCAGCTTATCAATGACGCCCTGCTTTTTCTCAGCTCTGCCGCCGCCTCCAAAACGGGACACGGGCGGCATTATTCTGTCGATATCCGTTCCGGTCGTTTTAATCTCTCCATCTCGGAATGCGTTATCGAGGTATCTGCGGGTATCCTCCGGTTTTAGCTTTTCCTCGGTGATGATGGTTTCAAGGTCATGCTCACGCTGCTCGGCAACATAGTTGTGCCATACGGACATGACATCGTCTATGTCATTGACGCCCGTGATAAAGGTTTCAATCAACTTCTTCTTGCTGCGCAGTTCCGGGCTGGCATCAATGGCCTTGTTGATAGTGATGAGTACCTCTTTATCCTCACAATGGGTATCATGGTACTTTTTCACCAGCATCAGGATGTAATCGATGTTGATCTCTATCTGCTTTATTAGCTCTATCTCAAACACGATATCGTCCGTAATATCCGTGCTTTCCCCTGCTTCGCGCCTGCGTTTCCATTCATCGCGCAAGTCCTGATATCTGCCAAGGTAATCCTGTAAATCGCGTTCGGTGATCAACTCCTTGCCTTGAAATTCATCAAAGGACTGGAGGAGATTCCGCATACGCAGGATAGCGCCAAATAGAATGATGAAATCTTTCTGTTTTTGTTCTCCTGTGATCTGCGGCTCCGTCAGCGGGAACTTTTCAGCCAAATCCTCCATCATCTCCGCATAACCGGGCATCTTCTTGCCGTCTGCGGATTCATAGCCGTAATAGTAATCCTTAAAGCTCTGCAGCAACACGACGCCGCCCGCGTTCTTATCCCCAAAGAGCGAGATAGCACTGTCCACGCGCTTTTGGAGGTTGCGGAAACACACGATGTTGCCAAAGGTCTTGATAGAATTGAGAATGCGGTTTGTCCGGCTGAATGCCTGTATAAGGCCGTGCATCTTCAGGTTCTTATCTACCCACAGCGTGTTCAGCGTGGTGGCGTCAAAGCCTGTAAGGAACATATTCACAACGATCAGCAGGTCAAGCTCCTTGTTCTTCATCCGTAGGGACACGTCTTTATAGTAATTCTGGAACTTATCGCTGGATGTATCGTAGTTTGTGTGGAACATCGCGTTATAGTCCCGGATGGCGGCATCCAGAAAGTCGCGAGAGCTCTGGTCAAGGGCGGAGGTGTCCTCCGAATTTTCCTCGTCCAATATGCCATCTGTTTCTTCTTCGTTTGCGCCATAGCTGAAAATGGTGGCGACCCGCAGTCGTTTGGTCGGGTCTGCCTTCATCTGGTTTTTAAACTCCTGGTAGTACAGCTTTGCCATCGGCACGGACGCCACGGCAAAGATGGAGTTGAAACCGCTGATGCGCTGCTTTTGCTTGATCTCTTCCACAGCGCCGCGCTCGGCGGACGCCACCTCCGTGATGTTGGTGAGAGAATTGAAAATATAGGTCTTATCCCCACGGTAGGTTTTCTGGTCGAAGTGCTCCAGAATGTATTTGGTCACAAGGGCGATCCGCTGAGGCGCCATCATTGCCTTTTCTCGGTCGATGTCCCAGACCTGCTCATCGTCAATATCCGGCTCGGCATCCATCGTTTTGATGTAGTCCACACGGAACGGCAGGACGTTTTTATCGTTTATGGCATCCACAATGGTGTAGGTGTGCAGCTGGTCGCCAAAGGTCTGCCCGGTGGTCAAGAACTCGGGGTTCTTGCCTCTCCCGGCGTTAACCGCAAAAATCGGCGTCCCGGTGAAGCCGAACAGGTGATACTTCTTGAAGTTTTTGACGATGGCCGTGTGCATATCACCAAACTGGCTGCGGTGGCACTCGTCAAAAATGATTACAACTTGCTTCGTGTATACCTCTTGGCCGGGGTTTTTCTTGATGAAGGTCGCCAACTTTTGAATGGTGGTGATGATGATATGGGCATTGGGGTCTTCGAGCTGCCGTTTCAAAATTGTGGTGGAGGTATTGCTGTTGGCCGCGCCTTTTTCAAAGCGGTCATATTCCTTCATAGTCTGGTAATCCAAATCCTTGCGGTCAACCACGAACAGTACCTTGTCGATGTAGGGGAGCTGGGAGGCCAGCCTTGCCGTCTTGAAGGAAGTCAGCGTCTTGCCGGAGCCGGTGGTGTGCCAGATATAGCCGCCGCCCGCCACGCTGCCGTATTTTTTATAGTTGTTGGCGATTTCGATACGGTTCAGAATCCGCTCCGTGGCGGTGATCTGATAGGGGCGCATGACCATCAGCATATTCTCCGAGGTGAAAACGCAGTATTTGGTCAGCACATTCAAAACGGTGTGCTTGGCAAAAAAGGTCTTGGTGAAGTCGATCAGGTCCGGGAGCACCCGGTTGTTGGCGTCAGCCCAAAAGCAGGTGAATTCAAAGCTGTTGCTCGTTTTTTCCTTCTTGGAGCTGCCGGACTTCGCGTCCTTGATGGCGTTCCAGCGGGTGCTGTTGGAATAATACTTGGTGTTCGTGCCGTTGGAGATGACGAAAATCTGCACATATTCATACAGGCCGCAGCCCGCCCAGAAGGAGTCCCGCTGATAGCGGTTGATCTGGTTGAACGCCTCCCGGATGGGCACACCCCGTCGCTTTAGCTCGATATGTACCAGGGGCAAACCGTTGACCAAAACCGTCACATCGTAGCGGTTGTCATGCTTTGCGCCGTCATCCGTGCCGACCTCGTATTGATTGATGACCTGCAAATGGTTGTTGTGTATATTCTTTTTGTCAATGAGCGTGATGTTTTTGGTGGTGCCGTCGTCCCGTTTCAGCACCTGGACAAAATCCTCCTGTATTTTGCGAGTCTTTTCCACGATGTGCTCGTTGGGGTTGGCCACGGCGTCCGAAAAGAAACGCTCCCATTCGGCGTCAGAAAAGGCATAGCCGTTCAGTTCCTCCAGCTTTGTGCGGAGATTACTTGTCAAGTCCTTCTCCGTGTGGATAGGCAGATAATCATAGCCCTGCTCACAAAGCAGACGGATGAATTCCTTTTCCAGTGCGGCCTCGCTCTGATAGCTGTCGGAACGGGCCTTCACCGGCTCATATTCCGTCACAACGGTGTTTTCCGATGTTTCGGCCACGATGTTATACTTGTTCATGTTGGTTAACCTTAATGCTTTCAAGCACGTCATTTACGGCCTCGAATAAATAGAATTGGTCATTTAATTCCTCTATACATTTCAATCCGTGCATTAAATTATTCCGGATTCGATAGATTACCAAAAGGCAGCCGCAACACACATCACCATTGTTTTGCTCCAGAAAGCTCTTCATTAACAAATCGTCTGCATCTTTAGTGCGTCTGGCATTACTCTTCGCCACCCTTCAGAGACTCTATTGCCTGCATTATTTGCTCTTCCTTATCTGGTGCCAGCGGAACTCGCAACAATCTTGTTAATGTCGGCTCTGAAATATGCAATGCCAAAGCGACCTTCCACAGCGGCACATCCGCGACTCGGGCCGCCCGCCTGATTTCTTGATTCTCCAAATTCTTATACATTTCCCATAACCTCCGTTCTTTTGTGGTTCGTTCCTAAACCGTGTGGGATTTGAGATGACTGAGGGGTGGCCTCCTAGTGGCGTCGAACAGCTTTAAGAAGGATGCCAGCTCCCCGCGCAGAATGTACGCTATTCCACCTGTGGGCACACTTCCATAAATTGGTTTCAGTGTTGATAAATCCGGGCAGTTGAGATGGGAGTTTGATTTAATCCACGGCAGGGTGCCTCCTGTACTGTCTATGTTTTAGTACAGTACAGGAAATAAAGATTTTGTCTACCGATTCCCGTCACTATGCCTTCCCTACAATCCCACACGAAAAAGGAAAGATCCCTCTTTTGTGTTGACTTCTCGCCTTTAGTGAAGTATGATTTACTCATCGTCATTATTATACGGCCAGTATTTCAGTATTGCAAGTATTTCGTGCCTGTCTCTTAAGTAAACAAGTATTTCATTCTTTTGGAGATGATTTTGCTATGCAAGAACAGTATTTTCCCCTCAGTGTCAAGGAAGCGGAGAAGGCGCACATTCCATATTCCTCTGAGAAAAACAGAGCTTCGGGATTTCCGACAAAGCTGAGGAAGCTACGCAAAGAAAAAGGCATTTCCCAGCAAACACTTGCCATCGCAATCGGAGTTACAAAGTCAACCATTGGCCTATATGAAAGCGGAGATAACGTGCCTGACGTGAAGACAATCGTTAAGCTTGCTAATTTCTATGACGTTTCGTCAGATTATCTGCTTGGGATGTCTGGAGTTGCGACTTTGAATACAGACGCCCGCGCTGTGTGTAATTATACAGGTTTAAATGACAAGACCGTTAATTACCTACACGCACACCTAGCAGATGCCGGAACATTCATAGAAGATCTTGACGAATGCGTCACAGTATCTGCACCAATTATTCAGACTTTTGTCAACAAGTTGGTTGGTAGTGAAAAAATTGATACTTTTATTTCCAACTTTTCAAAATTGTTAGATTTCCAATATAAATGGTGTTCGAGCCATTACTCTTATGAGCCTGTATTCAGCGGTCCTGAATTGTCGAGCATGATTAAAACTATTCGCAAGCTGTCAAAAGGAACATTATCAATAGTAGATAACACCTGGGAGCAAGAAAATGATGCGTACTATGGCGTTACACTCATACTTGAGAATATTGTAGATGACTTGACCAATTATCCTGATATAAATGACAGATTGGAGAATGGCCGTAGAGACGGTGTGCCGATGGGCTTTAAAGAGAGCAAAGGAGGAAGCCGTGAACATTCGGAAAATTGAGGGCAAGACTGGCACATCTTACAAAATCACCGTCTCTGACGGGCGCAGCCTTGACGGCAAACAAATCCGTCACTATCTCACTTGGACTCCCGATCCGGGTATGACTGAGTTAAAAACTAAAAAAGCGCTCCAAACTGTTGCTGCCGATTTCGAAAGGAAAATAGCACAGGGATATGTTGCCGATAATCATCAAACTTTCGAGGAGTATACCGAATATGTTCTGAATCTCAAGACCCGAGCTGGAGCAAAATACCGCACTATTGAGAGATACCGGCAACTTTTGGAGCGCATTAACCCGGCCATTGGTTATATGAAGCTCTCAGATATTAGGCCTCAGCACCTTAACGCCTTTTATGCCGAGCTCTCACAAGAAGGCATAAGAGCCAACGGCACGAAGGCAACGGCAAAAGTCGATATTGCCGATCTATTGAAAAAAAGGAATATCCACTATTCAAACTTTGCCGAACAAGCTAATATAGCGCCATCTACAGTGAGAAAAATTATGTTACGAGAAGCCGTCACCACAAGCACAGCGGAAAAGTTTTCTGCTGCTCTCCAAATTGACTGTAAAAAACTGTTCACGTTTGAGAATGATGCCTCCCCTTTGTCAAACAAGACAATCCTCGAACACCACAGGCTTATATCCACGGTCCTAGCACAGGCAGAAAAGGAAATGCTGATACCGTACAATGCCGCACATAAAGCCACACCACCCAAACTCTTACGAAAAGAGGTTGAATGTTTTCAACCAGAAGATGTGATTCGCATTCGTGAATATCTCAAAGATGAACCAATCAAATGGCGCACCATAACTCATCTGCTGTTAATAACAGGCTGTCGACGCGGTGAGATAATGGGTCTGCATTGGGACGCTATTGACTGGGCAAACCAGCAAATAGAAATTGATTGTGCCCTGTTGTATTCTCCCATCCGTGGTGTTTATGAAGACACAACAAAGACTAGCACTACTCGCTTTATCAAGCTGCCGGTTGAGACAATAAACCTTCTAAGAGACTACCGCCAATGGTATGTTGAGCTGCGGTTCAAGAATGGAGATCAGTGGCATGAGACAGGCTATGTATTTGTTCAAGATAATGGAGAACCTATGAACCCGGACAGCATTACCCAATGGCTGGGGAAATTTTCTCAAAGAAACGGCCTGCCGCATATTAACCCACACAAATTTCGTCATACGATGGCATCCCTGTTGTATTATAACGGATTTGACAGCATAACCATTTCAAAGAGACTTGGACATGCAAAGGTCAGTACTACAACAGATATTTATTCGCATATTATCAAACGGGCTGACGAAAAAGCAGCTGACTGCATTGCAGACGTAGTTTTGAGACCTCCCAAGCAGGCATAAAAAGAAAGCGGATGCAACCACAAAAATGGTCGCATCCGCATATTTTTTTCAAGCCGTGCGCTAAATGTACGCCAAATTCGGCTCCGTGGCTCCTATAAAATAAAGTAAACCCATGAAATCGTTGAGATTTCAGGGATTTTTAATGGCTCACCTGACGCTACTTGATACAATGCACCACGAAAAAACATCTTACAAAACGAAAAGTATGAAGGAGACGCCCTCCTCCAAAAGAGAGTAACCACAGACTTTCTTACGAGGAAGCACAAGATAAACGAAGGAGAGGCTCCGCAAGGACTCTTGCACCACTATACAGCAGAAAAACACCAGAACAGATTGAAGAGTTTTTTAACCATTCTGCAACATTTGAGTTCGAGCGGTATGCTAAAAAACGATTGTAGCGAGAATGAGCAGAATGATTTCTGTAAGAATATTTGGGTAGTACTTCCCCTCCTCATCACCTTGAGCAACCGCCAGACGGTGCCGTTTTCTCTCTGCTTTAGCATATTCTCTATCTAGTTTTCGCTCTGCGCGCGTTCTCATCGATAACCACCCCTATGTTATCTTGCAAGAATGAACCAGAAGGCTATTACGGAGTTTTCCTATTGTTTCTATGTGTTTTTCAAAGCAGACCAGTTCTGGTTGATTGCCGCTCTTGCGGCAATGGCCATTTCAACGTCTTTGTCTCTATGCTGGTATTTAAGTGTCGCAATCGAGTTGTTAAGCAAAGATATCCATTCTGAAAGGTTTAGTGCGGTCGGATTCCCTCCGGTTGGTGGTAAAAAAAACTTGAAAACATTTCCTGCACATGCCATACCATCAGAAACTAGCAGGAGCTTGTATTTAAGACCCTGCTTCTGATTTTCTATAATCTGTTTTTGAGCGATTGTAGTAATACCACAGAGCTCTTCGCTACGGAAAACCCGGATATAGGCCTCAATTATTAGATTCTTAACTGCAACGGGAACACTCATCGACGCAAGATGGCGTAGATCGTAACCGTCTTTATACATCTGTTCACAGATATGTGCTAAGGAGGAATCTTCCCCTGTGGCAAAGAATTGAGTCAATGCAAACCCTGGAATCGGAAGCCCTCTTGCAGTACAAACATCAGAAAGAAGATGCCCTAGATAGTACACAAGAGATAGAATCTTCTCACTATCCGGATAAGTTCGGTCATTGACCACGACTCGCAACTTGCCGTTGTTATCAACAAACGTTGCCGTCCCCATGACAATGTCAACTACTGCAAACAAAGCGCCAAGAAGAGGGTCATGCGCAAAGTTGCGAAGCCTGTGGTTATTCGGATTTGCAGTATCCTTTACAATGGGAATGTCATAAGCAACTTTACACTTGCCGCAAAGCCACTCAAGCATTTCCGATAGTTTGCCGTCATCGTTTCCGACTTTTCGAAAAGCCGCCGTAAGAATACTCCCATCGAAGTTTTCACCGCCCTTGTAGATCTTCACCACCTCGGGAGCGCCAACAAAAATGATATCAATAACCGCGGCCAAAAGTCCAGCGGATATACCAACAACAACATCGGCGGCGTTCAGTTTCGATTTATCCTCTGCCAATGCAATGATGTCGGTAACTGTTTTATTGAGTTCGTCTAATGCCGTATCAGATGTGTCGCTTGGAATAGACGCTTCTGCAGGGCAGTTATCGATAAGCGCCCCCAATTCAAGCCGGAGTTCTCGCAGCATTGCATCGGTTTCAGCGAAACTTTCTTCGACAGCGTTTGCCTTTTTCTGCGTGTTATTTATTGACGTGTGTAAATCAGCAAATTCGTTGTCAAAACTGATTACTCTATCTTTTTTATCCATAGGTGATCACCCTGCAGACTGTATGCCAATTTGGAACGAAGAAGTAAACTTGTTCATAGACTGGCAGGATTTCTTGAGGTATTTGATTGAAGCGTGGAGATTCTTCAGCTCCTCTTTGTGCTTTTCGTTGTCAGTTTCCAATTCGGTGATTTTTTTGTTCAACTGATCAATTTGTGCCCTGTATTGACTGATAATAGTCTGAGCTGAAACCACATCTTTTTGGGCGTTCAAAATCACTTCTTTTAGAATCGTTTCAAGTTTTGCGGATTGTGTTAATGCGTATTCCGGCGAATGACACATCATATATGAAAGCATACCGACAGCGGTGCCGCCACCGGCAAGTCCGAGTAATGCCCCGCCACCTGCAATAATGGCAACACCTCCGGCCATACCGAGACCACCAGCTGCGATTGCTCCACCTCCCGCCAAAGCAAGGCAGGCGTTTGTGAGTGCTATACCAGTAAGTCCGCTAAACTGCGAACCAAACAGACCTACTGCAATCGGTCCCGCTCCGACGGCAGTTAGCGCAGCTGCAATTGCGCCTATTGCTACAACTGCCAGGACCTTGGTCGCCATTTTCCCGGCTTTTCCAGAAATCTGATTTATGCTTTTTGTGTAAGTGTTATGCAATTGATCGAGCGTTTCTGCCGACAAAACTCTATTGTCAGCGAAAACCGCCTTTACATATTCGTGGCACTTGCTGGCGTTATGGTTTAAACCTTTATAAGCTTTATCATTGTCGCCGCCGAGCGGAGTATAAGGAGAAAACTCCAGGCATTCCAAAGCTATAATATATACCCAGGTCTTGTTAGGAGAGACGGATAATTCCTTCTCGAACTCTTCCTTAATGTTTTCTGCATTAACAAGTTCTCCACCACGGTTACCATCCATGCCGTCAAGGTAAATGGCAATACCTTTCTCCCAATTCTCGACCCATTCCAACTTTGCCTGCTTGGTTTTTTGTCGTTGAAGAGCCTTCTCCTGGGCTAAAGAACTGTCATACTGGGCTATCATTTTCTGGACAGAAAACATTAGCCGGGATTGCTCATAGGTAAGGCCGAACGTGTCATAGATAATACTGTCATTATTTGTCGAATTAGGACTCACGATAACCCCTCCTTATGCCACTTCCTCCGAATAATCCATGCTTGCCCTCAAAGCTTCTTTAAAGATTCTGAACAGTATTAGCTGAATCAACTACCTGGCAACGTATCGTATAGTTATCTCCGCTTATGCTGAATTTCGAGTTTAAAAGCCGGTCTTCGCCATCTGCATAACTGAACAGGTTTGGTAGCCTGTACACCTTTCGATTCTCATCACTCATAACTGATGACACAAGAATTACTTCGTAGTTTTCAGCGTGATTTTCGGCAAAAGTCAATTCGCTCTCAGAAATAATAAATGAAACGCCTGTGCCGGTTGTAGATTTGACTTCAATGTATACGATTTGCCCGTTATTGTTTGTGTATTTGATGTCATAACCCAAACCCGCGATACCCTCCGGATTGATCCCTGCCTTCTTGGAATTTTCCGAAACCCACACAACAGAATCACATTTCTTTTTCAGCTGCCAGTAAACAAGCTTTTCAGCAAAGAATCCCTGATCAGAAGTATTCCGCTCCCGCTTCATACCGACTATTCGGCTACCAGGGCTCGGCGATTTCGAGAGGGAGCCATCTCGGCTTGCTTCAGCTGGAACAACATTGACTGTGACAATCGGAGCTACAATGCTATCCGCTTTTTCAAAAGTTGTCGCCTCTTGTACATGATTGCGTTCGAGTTCCTTTACTCTTGCCGAATACACGGCTTCCAACTCATCAAAGCATCCAAAGTATAAGAGGCTTTCAAGTTTGGCGTCAGCAAGCAGTTCATTAACGATAGAATCGTCTTTTCCCTGCAAAAACTGAACTCGATTGCATCTCCAAACGTCAGACGCCACCATTGAACTTTGTTGCTCAAGAATTGGGCCAAAAGCTTTCTTGAATTCCTTTGTATAATCAAAATGAATGGTGTTTGAAAAAATAAACGGATGATTGCGATAGCTATCTACTTGCTTTAGATATGTGCGCTTTTCTTGAACGGTTTTTGAGCTCAACAAAAACAGTAAACTGTTTTTATAACACTCTTCATTTTCTGAACTGAGAGATTTTAGCCTTTCTTGGTAGTATGGACGCAAGTCGATTGCTACTTCCGATCTATCATTGAATTCGTCGACGTCCGTCTTTAGTACTTTCAAAATATCAATGATTATGGGGGCATTATTATTGGATTTAAAGTCAGCAAAATCAATTTTGTCGATTTCGCTTTTTAGTGATTCAACTACAGATTCGCCGCCGACGAGGAAACAGGCGGATACAAACGACTCTCGTTCTGACCTTGTTTTATTGAGGGCCTCGCGTGAACGCTCAAGGATACTCAAATCATCAAAATCATGTAAAATCAATGCGTTTCTGTTTCGAGGCTCTTTCTCATACAATGATCTGACATAGCTGAACAACGTATCGTCTTGAATGTCAATTGTCGACATGAATAGCTCTGCCATAGAAGAGCAGAAATCAACATTGCTTTTTAGCTGCTTGATGTTACTACAATGGTCAGGAGCTTGAACGTAAACAATGTTTTTTCCGCGGATGTACGTGTTCTCCCCCAAGATGACACAGCGGTCATCGTAATTAGCTTCAATATGCGTACACAATTGGACGCGCAACGATTTTAACGTTGATATTTCGCTCTGCTTTGCTATGTCAACACGACGGCAAAATGCGTAACACAGAAAATCGTTATAATCTTGCTCAAATGCATTATTCTCCGGGTGGATAAGTGGTTCTCCTTTTACCGTTTGTTTAAGTTTGAGCGAAGGTACGCCGAAGTAACGTTTTACGTTTTCCTGGCTCTGCCTACTGGGAATCGCAATCAACTCAAAGCCTTTCAGTATTTCCTTGCTAACAGTTTTTTCGGTAAGATAGTGGACCTCACTGATAGGCTTGAAATCCTTTGATGATTTGCAAAAAACCTTCCCTTCATGCAAAAAGCGCCGATACTCCGTATCGTTAGGATTGAATTTTTTTAAGCCACCAGATTTCAATATGCCATTGTAAATTGCTTTGCTAATTTCACCGTTTTCATCAATATCCGGCAACTTTAGCAATAACATGTAAAAGGTTCCTGTCCCTAACTCCGAATAATCTGAAGCGACTCCGATTCTTGCTAGAATATCGCGTATAGATGACGTTTCCGACATTGTTTTATTTTCGTTTTCCACAAAAGATTCCAAAGGTGGAGAGACAAGAAGGGGTGCGAACATAGTGCCGATTTTATTGGCAAGAATGCATTGCGACGGGGAGTATCTTACCCCATCTACTTCAATCCACTTACTCGTAGCAAAGACATAGCGAATATATGATGCCAACTGGTTTCCTGCAATTTGTCGATTGTTTTGCTGATTTCCAGTTCGGACAAACCCCTTGCTTGAAGTCGGTTCATATTCACTAAGGCACTGCCACATACTCTCGTCATTGCGAAGCCAGGAAAGGATGCTTTTCGTGTCCGCCGTTTTCAAGATATCCTCAATCTTATCAATTGAAAGTACTGTTGCCTGTGGAAACGTTGCACGATGCAATTGATCAATATTATAGAATGTGTCATCCTCTGCTATAATGGGGAACCCTTTAATGCTATTGTAAATCTGTTCAAGATAATCTCTGGGCATTGGCCGAAGCCTGATATCTTTTTTTCGAGGATAGAATGCAACGCCCAACGCGGTCAAAAAGTCTATGAAAGATTGCCTGTTAGCCGGAGTTATTGCAATTCGCTTTGGATTAGGAACGGAAATAAAGTATTCGCCATCATGAGTCAACAATTTATCCATAAGGTCATTTCCAAACTCACTACCAAAGTAAAGCTCGTCTGCATTTTTAGCAACGCCCAAGCGGTTGATGATTGGAACGGAGGAAATCGCGGGCATTTCGTTTGTCAATATATTCTGATTCCAAAGTTTCCACAGCCATTCGAGAGTTGCCTCGTAGCACGCACGGGTCTTTTTGCTTTTCTGATGTTCACGGTTACGCAAACGGGCAATGACTGTATTTACGATGTTTATAAGGTTGTACTCTTTAATGCCAAACTCATCAAGTTTTAACGCGAGAGATCTGAGTGTCCTTCCAGTTCCTTGCATTGTACGCAAGGCGGAAACCAAATCCCGGTTTAAGAATACTATTTTTGTGAAATCGGGAGGAACAGGGAAATCGATGCCTTCTGCGGGCAAAAAAGCCTGTTTACCCTCTAGAACTGGGTTTCCATTTGTATCTAGGGCAAATCTCGGTATTGTATCCGGATTAATATCTCGTCTATATTCATCAATAAACGCGAACCAAAGTTTTGCCCGCTGTTCCAATGTTAATGATGGCAGAAGAGCATCGATTCTCGAGACAATATCTGAATAGCTATATCGCAATGATACGCCTTTGCGTTTTGCGATAGCGGTTATTAGGGATTGAATCGAATGATGCTCTGTAGCTAGCATTAATTCCGGGAATGAAGGCCCAAATAGCATTGATGCGATATCACTTTCATAGAAACGTGGCATTTCTTCAAAAGAGATATACTCGCCGTTAACGGTTGGGAAAATCTTGCTCGCGGCGATTGCATCAAGGTAGTATTTGCTGATTGAAAAATCGCCCCAACTTAGTTCATTCGGAAAATCACCAACCGTGGAAAGAAGCAGAAGCGGTGCATAATCGACGCCAAGTGTGGTGATGTTTATTGCCAAATCCACAAGAGTGTCGCAAATAACTTTTAGGATATACTCGTTCACCACTGTTTCAGTAAGATGATTTCTGTCAGCGCTTAAGTCGAACGTGGCGTGGACAAGTGCCGGAACTGGGAATTGAACTTTTGTCCTAAAAAAACTATACAGCACGTCTGGTTTGACTGACATATCTTCACGATAAGCAATCATTACCCAATATTTGCGCTCGTCCAAGAAACCGCCCCGAGAGATGATTGTCCAATGTTCATCTGCTATTGTTTTGCCATTTAGTTTACTCGTAATTTTTATCTCAGAGGTGTCAGCTTCACAAGGCTCGATTGTTTTCTCAAAGGATAAGTGGCTTCCCTGATAATCTAATATTAAGTATTCTAGCTTCTCAAGGAACAAAAGCGTTTTTGAATTGATTTGTTCAAGTTGACTCACGACCATATCGGTGATGTCAGGCTTGAGTTTTACGATTATTACAGTATCAAAATCCTTGTGTTTCAACGGTTCTAGGCTTTTAGGAGCAACAAGTGTTGCTATATGGACGTCCTCGTGTTTACCGCAAAACGCTCGGACTGATTCGTACTTCTGAAGTTCCGTCAGCATTTCTTCTGCATATAGGGCAGAAAACTCAACAGATAAATCGCCGCTATAAATACGAACGCCCTCTGACCAATTCAGTATTGACCTAAAGCCAGTTCCCTTGCTGCCGATATAATCATTTTTATTATGCTTTGGGCTCAGATTTGAGTACATGAGAGAAACGAACCCGTCGAAAGAAAAGACATTGCCATTATTGCTAATCGTGAGTTCATTATCTTTTAGAGATATGGCAACTGAACGATTTGTGGCTCCACCGAGCTCATCGACTGCGTTTTGCAACAGCTCCAGCAACTCCCGTCCATGATAGCCGGAAATTTCCGCAATCTCTTTGCGATAATCTGAGAGAATCCTGTTCGGGTCGTCGATATAGCCTTGTCTAATTATTTCGATTTGTTTTTTTACTCTCTCGTTCATCACTTCACCGCCATATCTTAAAAACTGGTAGCGTGTGTAAGCAGTCAAGTAAAGTGCACACTTTTTCGCCAGCAAATGCACACTTTTTCAGCGCCAGTTTTTTAGCCGGTAATGGACTGGTGGTGAGCTAAACGGTAGCTGTTACCAGTCATGTTAATAATC
>Ga0268360_1001886_pt1 | contig 18858 bp, 15 predicted proteins | sample BioMet11_FD_192465 | JGI IMG/M metagenome (GOLD analysis project Ga0268360, IMG submission 192465) | Sewage microbial communities from Oakland, California, United States - Biofuel 11 (Illumina Assembly) | ecosystem: Engineered > Wastewater > Sewage > Unclassified | place: USA: California... | reverse complement strand
GCCCTGGCGGAGGCGGCAAACCGGGAGGCGGGCCGCCGGTGCGTCGTCATGGCCGGGCCGCGCACGGACGTGAACGAATTTGCCGCCGCGGGCGACGTGTTCGTGGGCGTTTCCCGCGCCGCGCTGGAGGCAATGGCCGCCGGGAAGCCGGCCGTCGTGGCCGGGAACGAGGGGTATCTGGGCATCTTCACGCCGGACAAGCTCGGCACCGCCGTCGAGAGCAACTTCTGCTGCCGCGGCTGCCCCGCGGTGAGCGAGGACGCGCTGCTGGAAGATCTGTGCCGCTGCTTCGCCATGACGGGGCAGGAGCGCCGCGCGCTGGGCGAGGCCGGGCGCGCCGTCGTCCTGGAGCGGTATTCCGTCGGCCGCATGGCCGACGACACGCTGCGGGCCTACCGCTCCGCCCTGCCGCCGAAGCGGATCGTGATGAGCGGCTACTACGGCTTCGGCAACGCCGGGGACGAGGCGATCCTTCGTTCCCTGTGCGGGAGCGTGAGCCGGAACGTGCCGGGCGCCGAGATCACCGTCCTTTCCAAAAAACCGTCGCTCACGGCGGGAGAGTGCGGCTGCCGCGCGGTGGCGAGGTTCGACCCCGCCGGCGTGTTCGGCGCCGTCCGCCGGTGCGACGTGCTCATCTCCGGCGGCGGAAGTCTGCTGCAGGACAGCACCTCCACCCGTTCGCTGCTCTATTATCTCTGGATCATCCACATGGCCGAGCGGCTGGGGAAGAAGACCGTCATATTCGCCAACGGGATCGGCCCCGTGACGAAGCCGCGCAACAGGGAGCGCGTCCGCCGCACGGTGGAGCGCGCCGACGTGGTGACCCTGCGCGACCCGGATTCGGCCCGGGAGCTGCGGGAGATGGGCGTCTGCCGGGAGGACGTGACCGTCGAGGCGGATCCGGTGTTCCTGCTGGAGCCGGCGCCTGCGGCGCGCGCGGAGGAGATCCTGCGGGCCTCCGGCCTGCCGGAGGGCGCGTCCTTCGCGGCCGTGTCCGTACGCCCCTGGAACGGGGGCGGCGGTTTCCCGGAGCGGTTTGCGGCCCTCTGCGACATGGTGCGCCGGGAATACGGCCGGGAGATCGTGTTCGTGGCGATGCAGCCTGCCTCCGACGGGAAAGCCAGCCTGAGCGTCATGGGACGCATGAAGAACAGGGCGTACCTCGTATCCGGCGGCTGTACGCCGGGAGAGCTCATGGCCGTTTTCGGGAAGGCCGACGCGGTGATCTCCATGCGGCTCCATTCGCTGATCTTCGCCGCCCGCATGGGAACGCCGGCGGTAGGCTTCGTCTACGATCCGAAGGTGGAGTCCTATCTGGATATGCTGGGGATGCCCTCCGCGGGGAGCCCCTGCGGCTGCGCGGACGGGAGCGCGGAACGCGCCGTGCGGGATCTCCTTGAAAACAGGGAGGCCCACGCCGCCCGCATCCGCGAAAAATACGAGGCGCTCCGCAAAGCGGCGGAGGAGAACGAGAAGCTCCTGATCCGGGTGCTGGAATGACGCCCCGGAGATGGTGCAAAGATGCGCAAGAAGAGAGCCGGCCCTTTCGGGCCGGCTCTCAGACTGTCGATGGACCTGCGGAAGGTCCCGCTGACGGGAAGGAAGAAACGGTGAAAGAAACCCGGGAAGGGTGTCTTTCACGCCGGATCAAACGCTTTGCAGAGCTTTCAGGAAGTTCTGCAAAGCGCCGGAGCGTGTCGGAAAGGCCCTCCGATACGCTCAGAGCCGGCCCTTTCGGGCCGGCTCTCTTCTGCGCGTTCGGACGTTTTCAGCTCTTCCATTTCTCCGCCAGCGAATCGATCTGGCCGGCGAAGCTGAGGAGCTCCTTGTTGGCCATGCCCTCGCATCCGCGGACCACGCTCAGCAGCTTTTCCGCCGCGGCCATGAGCCGGGCGAAGGACGAGCCGGTGCGGACGGAGGAGCCGTTGAAGGCGCCGGGCTTTTTCGGCACCGGCACGCCCTCGGCCTGGCGGACGAACTGCCCCGCGGCCAGGTCGTATTCCGTGCCGGAGAACGGAGCCATGGCGGCGAAGCCGTGCTCCTCGGTCAGGCAGCGGGCGAATTCCGTGCAGGATTCGTCGTCGCCGTGGTTGACAAAGACCTGGACGGGCTTCTGGGCGAAGCCGCCGATCCAGTCCAGCAGCCCCTGCTTGTCGGCATGGCCGCTGACGCCGGGGAGGAAGCTCACTTCCGCGTTGACGGCGACGTTTTCGCCGAAGAGCTTCACGCTCTTGGCCCCGTCGTACAGCGCGCGGCCCAGCGTGCCCTCGGCCTGATAGCCCACGAAAAGGATCAGGCTTTCCGGCCGCCAGAGGTTGTATTTCAGGTGATGGCGGATGCGGCCCGCGTCGCACATGCCGCTGGCGGAGAGGATGACCTTGGGCGTCTTGTCCTCGTTGAGCGCCTTGGAATCCTCCACCGTCACGTTCAGGTGCAGGCCGTCGAACGTCAGCGGATTCACGCCCCGTGCCAGGACGGCCAGCGCGTCCTCGTCCAGACAGCTGCGGTCGCACTGCTCAAAGATCGTGGTGGCCTCGTTGGCCAGCGGGCTGTCCACGTAGACGGGGAAGCCGTCGTGCCCGTGCACCATGCCCTTTTCCTTGATCCCGCGGATGAAGTAGAGGATCTCCTGCGTCCTGCCCACGGCGAAGGAGGGGATGACCACGTTGCCGCCCCGGTCCAGCGTGCGCTGGATGGCGTCCGCCAGAAGCGGCAGGTAATCCGCCCGCGCCTCGTGCAGGCGGTTGCCGTAGGTGGATTCGATCATCAGGTAGTCGGCCTGGGCCACCCGCTGCGGGTCGCGGATGATGGGCTGGTTCGTGTTGCCCACGTCGCCGCTGAAGACCATTTTTTTCCTCACGCCGCCCTCGGTGAGCCACGCCTCGATGCAGGCGCTGCCCAGCAGATGCCCGATGTCGGTGAAGCGCAGGGTGAAGAACTCGTCCACGTATACCTCCGCCCCGTAATCGCAGGGGACGAAGAGCTTCAGGACGTTTTCCGCATCCTCCAGGTCGTAGACGGGCTCCGCGTCCGGCACGCCCGCGCGGCGGGCCTTGCGGTTGCGGTATTCCGCGTCCGCCATCTGGATGTGCGCGCAGTCGCGGAGCATGATCCCGCAGAGGCTGCAGGTAGCGGAGGTGGCGTAGATTTTCCCGCGGAAGCCGTTTTTGTAAAGGAGCGGCAGGTTGCCGCTGTGATCGATGTGCGCGTGGGTGAGGAAAACGTAGTCGATCTGCCCGGCCGGCACCGGCAGGGGCGCGTTGTCGAACACGTTTATGCCCTGTTCCATGCCGCAGTCGACGAGGGCCCTTTTCCCGCCGACCTCCAGATAGGTGCAGCTGCCCGTGACCTCATGGTCCGCGCCGATAAATACAAGCTTCATGACAGTGCCTCCGAAATCGATTTGTACTCTACTGATTTTAGCCGTGCCGGCGGCGAATGTCAACATGAGCCGTTTTTTCAAAAACGGGTGGTCAATCCCGCCGCCGCGTTATATAATAGGCGGGAATAAGAACAAAAAAGCAGAACGACGCTGTCCGAAAGGCTGGGATACCCTTGTCCGAAAAAAAGAACAATCCTGCGAGAACGGCGAAGATCGAGCGCGCGATCTTCCTGCTGGTGCTGCTGAGCTTCGCGCTGACGATGCTTTTCCTGATCCTGCGGATCATTTTCCTCCGCGGGAGGACGGATCCGACGGGGCGCACCGCCGCGGATTACGGAATGATGATCGCCCAGTGCGTGATGGGCCTCGTCCTCATGTTCCTGCCCTCGTTCATCGCCAGAAGGATCACCCTGAAGATCCCGTCCTCCATCTATGTGGTCTATGTGGTGTTCCTGTATTTCGCCATTTATCTCGGCGAGGTGCGGAGCTTCTTCTACAAGATCCGGTACTGGGACGTGCTGCTGCACAGCTTTTCCGGTTTTTCCCTGGGCGCGCTGGGCTTCTCCGTGGTGGACCTGCTCAACCGGGACGAGCGGGTGCGGATCTCCCTGTCTCCCTTTTTCGTGGCGCTTTTTTCCTTCTGCTTCGCGCTCTCCATCGGCACGGTCTGGGAGATCGTGGAATTTTCCATCGACGGGATCCTGGGCACGAACATGCAGAAGTACGCGCTGGAAAGCGGCGTGCAGCTGGTCGGCCGCGCGGCGCTGACCGACACGATGAAGGATCTCATCGTGGACAGCGTGGGCGTTCTCATCTCCACCTCGGTGGGCTATTCGGCGCTGCGGCGGGAGCGGAAGGCCCGGGAGCCCGAAAAAAAGGCCGAAGGCTGACGGGAGGCGCGGTTTGGATAACGACGCTCTTTTTCTCAAACGGATGGGCGAGCTCTCCGGGCGCAGTTTTTCCCGGGGGATCTGGGTCTATTCGGATTTTCTGACGCTGGACGAGCAGGACGCGCTCTCCCGCGCGCAGCTGCCGCTGGCCCCGGCGCTTTTCGGCGGATACGGCGCGGCGGAGCGGAAGCTCGCGGTTTTCGGCTCCGAGGAGCTGTGCGGCTACGCGCAGGAGCCGCCCGTGACGTGCCTCGGCATCGAGCCTCTCTCCCGCAAGTTCGCGGACGCGCTGACGCACCGGGATTTTCTCGGCGCGCTCATGTCCCTGGGCGTGAAGCGGGAGACGATGGGGGACATCGTCGTGGCGGAAAACTGCGGGTATCTCATCTGCCTCGATTCCATTGCGGGTTATCTTGCGGAGAACCTGACCAGCGTGCGGCACACCGCCGTGAAGTGCGCTCCCGCGCCGCTCCCGGCGGCCCTCGCGGCGCCGCCGGAGCCGACGGAGCTGGTGGTGGCCTCCGAACGGCTGGACGCCCTCGTCGCCGCGGTTTACCGGCTCTCCCGGAGCGAGAGCCGCGCCCTGATCGAGGGCGAAAAGATCTTCCTCAACGGCCGGCTCGAGCGGAACGCAGACGCCGCGCCGGAGCCGGGCGTCATCGTGTCGGCGCGGGGGATGGGCCGCTTTTCCTACGAGGGCCCGGTGCGGGAGACGAAAAAGGGGCGCCTGCGCGTCACGGTGCGGATCTACCGGTAATTTCGGGAAATCCCCGGGTTTTTCGAAAAAAGCGTTGACTTTCCCTGACCCTGCTGATACAATAACAAGGCCGCTTTGAACGGGTACGAAGCGGGGGCTCGGCCCTCCGCCCGGGATAGCGAGTCTCTGACATACGAGAGGTGAATCATTATGACAGCAATCATCGAGACCGGCGGCAAGCAGTACCGCGTCAGCGAGGGCGACGTTATCTACGTCGAGAAGCTGGGGCAGGAAGACGGCGCCGCGGTCAGCTTCGACAAGGTCCTGGCGGTCTTCGGCGAAGACGGCGCGGCGACCTTCGGCGCTCCCGTCGTTTCCGGCGCGTCCGTCAAGGGCACGGTGGTAAAGAACGGCAAGGGCAGGAAGATCATCATCTACAAGATGCACGCCAAGAAGAATTACCGCCGCAAGCAGGGCCACAGGCAGCCCTACACGAAGGTTCAGATCGATACCATCACCGCGTAAGCGGATTCACGCTGGATATGGAGGTGTGACTAATGGCACATAAAAAAGGAATGGGCTCCACCAAGAACGGCCGCGATTCAGAGTCCAAGCGCCTCGGCGCGAAGCGCGCGGACGGCCAGTTCGTTCTTGCCGGCAATATCCTCGTCCGCCAGCGCGGCACGAAGATCCATGCGGGCACCAACGTCGGCATCGGCAGCGACGACACCCTGTTCGCCCTGAAGGACGGCACCGTGAAGTTCGAGCACCTGGGCCGCGACAAGAAAAAGGTCTCCATCTGCGAGGAGATCTCCCAGTAACAGCAGACAATAAAACTCCCGCCTGCCGCCCGGCAGGCGGGAGTTTTGCGTTCCGCCGCGCATTTTTTCTTCTGCCTCTTGTTTTTCGCGCTTTTTTCAGGTATACTACCCCCATCGATAAAAGGGAGTAAGGGACGCGGCTTTTCCTTTGCAGCCGCCGCGCCGTATGGTGTCGTCATCACGGCGGAACGCCCGGTGCCATACGCAATCGCTGAGACTTTTACCGCGGCCGGAGGCGGCCTGCGGCAGAAGTCTTTTTTTTCTGCCCGGGGCCGCCGGTTTCCCGGGAAATGCTGTTCTGAAAAGGGAGAGGAGAATCCAAATGGGCGTACTGCAGGAGCTGGAAAGGCTGGCGTCCAACTTCGGGAATCTGACCTGGCAGATGGTGGTCATGTGGGTCATCGGGGGCGTGCTGATCTACCTGGCGATCGGGAAGAAGATGGAGCCGAGCCTGCTGCTTCCCATGGGCTTCGGCGCGATCCTCGTCAACCTGCCGTTTTCGGGCGCGGTGACGCAGGGGGAGATCGTGGGTCCCATCACGGCGCTGTTCGAGGCGGGCATGTCGAACGAGCTGTTTCCGCTGCTGCTGTTCATCGGCATCGGCGCGATGATCGATTTCGGCCCCCTGCTCGAAAAGCCGTGGCTGATGTTTTTCGGCGCGGCGGCCCAGTTCGGCATCTTCTTCACGTTTTTCCTGGCGGGCTTCTTTTTCGAGCTGCCGGACGCGGCCTCGATCGCGGTGATCGGCGCGGCGGACGGCCCCACGGCCATTTTTGTGGCGAACGTGCTCCATTCGCGGTATCTGGGGCCCATCATGGTGGTGGCGTACAGCTATATGGCCCTCGTGCCCATCGTGCAGCCGCCGGTGATCCGCCTCATGACCACCCGGAAGGAGCGCCGCATCCGCATGGCCTACCGGAAGGGCAGCGTCAGCCGGGTCGAGCGCATCCTGTTCCCCATCGCGGTCACGATCATCGCGGGGCTCGTCGCCCCCGCCAGCGTGGCGCTGGTCGGCTTCCTGATGTTCGGGAACCTGCTGCGGGAGTGCGGCGTGCTCAAGTCCCTGTCGGAGACGGCGCAGAACGTGCTGGCGAACCTCATCACGCTGCTGCTGGGCCTGACCGTGGCCGGCCAGATGACGGCCGACCGCTTCATCACGCCGCAGACGCTGCTGATCCTGGGGCTGGGCCTCGTGGCCTTCGTGTTCGACACGGCGGGCGGCGTGCTGTTCGCCAAGCTCATCAACCTGTTCCTGCCCGCGGACAAAAAGCTCAATCCCATGATCGGCGCGGCCGGGATCTCGGCTTTCCCCATGAGCGGGCGCGTGGTCAACCAGATGGGCCTTGCGGAGGACAACCAGAACTTTTTGCTCATGTATTCCGTCAGCGTGAACGTGTCCGGCCAGATCGCCTCGGTGATCGCGGGCGGGCTGCTGCTGACGCTGATGGGCGTGTAAGGAGGCGCGGACATGCAGTTTGTGCTTTATGCGGATTCCTGGAGGAAGACCCTCCCCGCGATGGGAACGGGGATGCTGGGCATTTTCGCCGTGATCGGCGCGATCGTCTGCGTGGTGTACCTGCTGGCGAGGCTGACCCGGAAGAAATAAGACCGTCCGATCTTATGCGAAAGGGACCCCCTTTGGGGGTCCCTTTCGGCGTATGCGGCCGGGTTCAGGCCTTCTCCCAGCTCTCCTCCTCGAACTGGCGGGTGTAGAGGTCGTAGTAGCGCCCGCGGGCCCGGAGGAGCTCGGCGTGGGAGCCGCGTTCGATGATCTTCCCGTCGTGGACGACCAGGATCACGTCCGCCTGGCGGATGGTGGAGAGCCGGTGGGCGATGATGAACGACGTGCGCCCCGTGAGGAGGCGGGAAATGGCGTTCTGAATGAGCTGCTCGGTCTCGGTATCGATGGAGCTCGTGGCCTCGTCCAGCACGAAGATGGGCGGGTCCGCCAGCACTGCGCGGGCAAAGGAGACGAGCTGCTTTTCGCCGGTGGAGAGGCGGTCGCCGCCCTCGCCGACGTCGCTGTCGAAGCCCTTTTCCAGCCGCAGGGCCACCCGGTCTGCGGAGACGAGCCGCGCGGCGGCCTCCACCTCCGCGTCCGTGGCGTCGAGCCGGCCGTAGCGGATGTTCTCCCGGATGGTGCCGGAGAAGAGGTGCGGGCTCTGGAGCACGTAGCCGATGTTGCTGTGCAGCCAGAGCTGGGAGCGGTCCCGGTAGTCCCGGCCGTCGATGAGGACGCTGCCCTCCGTGGGCTCGAAGAAGCGGCAGGCCAGGTTCACGATGGTGGATTTGCCCGCGCCGGTCTCGCCCACGATGGCCACGGTGGAGCCCGCCGGCACGGTGAGGCAGAAGTGCTCCAGCACGTTCTCGCCGCCGTCCGGATAGCGGAAGGTCACGTCCCGGAATTCCACGTCGCCCCGGAGCTTTTCCCAGTTTTCCCGCTTGGGGCGGAAGGAATCGCCGTACTTTTCCACCACGTCGGGGCGGTCGGTGATGTCCGGCTTCCGGTCCAGGAGATCCACCACCCGCTCGACGGAGGCCTGGACGGAGATGACCTCCGTCAGCGTCCGCGCGATCTGCTGGATGGGCTCGAACAGGTTGATCGCGTAAGTGAGGAAAACGCTGAGCGTGCCGTACTCCATGAGCCCCCGCAGGGTGAGCAGGCCGCCGCGGGCCAGCACGATGGCCGCGGCGAAGGAGCTGAGGAAGAGCACCACCGGCACGAACGCCGCGCCCAGCATCGCCGCCTTCACGGAGGAGGCGTACATCTCCCCGGTGAGGCCGGAAAAGCTTTCCAGGTTGTCGGCCTCGATGCCCAGGACCTTGCTGGTCCGGGCCCCGCCGATGCCCTCGTTGTAGGCGCTGGTGATGCGGGAGTTGATGCGCCGCACCTCCCGGTTCGCCTTCAGGATGCGCTTCTGGAAGAACGCCGACGCGGCGGCGATGAGGGGCACCACCGTCACGACCAGCAGCGCCAGCTTCCAGTTGAGGGTGAACATGACGGCAAGGACGCCCAGCACGTAGGCCGCGGAGTAGATGACGTCCACGATGCCCCAGCCCACGAGGCCGCCGATGCGGCCCGTGTCGCTCATGGCGCGGGCCAGCATGTAGCCCACGGGGGTGGCGTTGTAGTAGGAAAAGCTCAGCTCCTGCAGGTGGACGAAGAGCGCCCGCCGGATGTCCCGGGAAAGGGTCATCTCCACGTGCATGGCGAACACGGCGAAGAGCATGGTGAGGACCCCGTTGGCCAGGATGACGCCGGCGTACTTCGCCAGAAAACCGCCCAGCCCCGCCATGGTGCCCCTGACGATGAAATTGTCGATGGCATAGCGCTGGAACATGGGGATCACCACGTCCACGCCGGCGGCGGCCAGCATCGTGACCACCAGCGGGATCAGGTAGCGGGCGACGCCGCGGACGAACGGCGCGAGGCGCTTCCAGTAGGAGAGATCGAAGGATTTGTCGTAGGTCTGCTCGTCCAGGTTCATTCCGCGCCGCCTCCCTTCAGCTCCGCTTCCAGGCTGCCCTGGATCTCGTAGATGCGCTTGTAAAGCCCCTCCCGGGCGATGAGCTCCGCGTGGGTGCCCTGCTCCGCCACGCGCCCGCCGTCCAGAACGATGATCCGGTCGGCGTGCATGAGGGTCGTGATGCGGTGGGAGATGAGGATGACGGTGCTCCCGTCCGCGCTCCCGTGCAGCGCGGCGCGGATCTTCGCATCCGTCTCGGTGTCCACGGCGGAGAGGGAGTCGTCGAAGATCTTGACCGGCGTTTTCTGGATGAGCATCCGCGCGATGGCCACGCGCTGCTTCTGCCCGCCGGAGAGGGTCACGCCCCGTTCGCCGACCACGGTGTCGTAGCCGTTGGGCAGGTTTTCGATGGTGTCGTGCAGCGCCGCGATGCCGGACGCCCGGTCCAGCTCCTCCCGGGTCGCGCTGCGGCGCGCGGAGAGAATGTTCTCCGCGATGGTCCGGGAAAAGAGGAAGGGCTCCTGGAGCACGAGGCCCACGTTCTTCCGGACGTGGCTCAGCTTCATGCTCCGCAGGTCGACGCCGCCCACGGTGATCGACCCGCAGCCCTCCTTCACGTCGTAAAGCCGGGTGAGCAGATAGGTCAGGGTCGATTTCCCGCTGCCGGTCCCGCCGAGGATGCCCACGGTGGAGCCCGCGGGTACGGTAAAGCTGATGTCCCGCAGGAGCGGGGCTCCGCCGCCGTAGGAAAAGCTCACATGGTCGAAGACGATGTCGCCGTCCATGGGAGGAGTGAGGCCGGCGGGATCGTCCGCCTCCGGCTCGGCGTCCCAGATCTCCTTGAGCCGCTCCAGGGAAACGCCCAGCTTGCTCAGGTCGCTGAGGACGCGCCCGAAATTGCGGATCGGCCACGCCATGGTGGAGCAGTAGGAGACAAAGACCGTGAACTCGCCGATGGTCAGCTCTCCGCGCACGGCCTTCGCCGCGCCCAGCACGACCACGGCCATGACCTGCAGCGCCGTGGCGACCTCGCCGATGCCCCAGTACAGGCCCAGGACCTTCCCGAGCCGGATCCACAGGTCCGAAAAGTGCCTGTTTTTCCGGTCGAAGCTCTCGATCTCGTGGGCCTCGCGGCCGAAGGCGCGGACCACCCGCACGCCGGTCAGGTTTTCCTGCACGTCGGCGGAGAGCTCGCCCTCCGCCTCGTCCGCCTCGCGGAAGCGTTTGGAAATGGCGTGGTAGAACACCGCGGAATACCCCACCACCGCGGGGATGAAGGCAAGGGAGACCAGCGTCAGGCCGGGATCCATCGGGAACATGAGGCACGCGGCGATAATTACGAGGAACGCCGTGCGGAAGAGCTCCAGCAGCTGCCCCGAGAGGAACACCCGCAGCACGTCCACGTCGGAGGTGCAGCGCTGGATGATGTCGCCGGTCTGACAGCTCATGTGCCACGCGTAGGGGAGACGCTGGATGTGGTCGAAGAGCCCGTTGCGCAGGCTGCGGAGCGTGCCGTCGCTGAATTTCGCCATTCCGGTGCGGCACAGGAGCGTGGAAACGCCGGAAAGCAGCGCCAGCGCCACCGCCGCGCCCGCACAGACCGCCAGATGCCCGCGCAGGTAGTCCCGCCCGCCGATGCCCGCCACCAGCGCCTGCACGAAGGCGGGCAGCGCGGCGGGCTTGTCGCCGATGACGGAATCGATGGTGAAGCGGATGACCTGCGGCGGCAGAAAACTGAACAGGATGCCCAGGGCGGAAAACGCCACGCCTGCGGCGAAGTGGCCCCGAACCCCGCGCGTGAAGCGCAGGAGAAAGGCCGCGCGGCTCTCCGTGCCTTTTTTCTTCTCTTTCATGGCTCCTCCGAAGCGGCGGCCCGGCCGGAACGGCCGGAGATGAAAAACGCACGGTCACGGCCGTGCGTACCTTTGGATTGCCTTAAAATGATACTACCGGGGGGAGAGATTGTCAACCGGGCGGATTTCGGCGGAAAGACAGATAATAATCCTTAATAACTGGGACTTTTCTTTTTCACGCCACCTATGCTATAATGATGCCTGTTGAACGAACCGCTCTGCGGTTCGCTGCGCGGCATGCCGCCGCGCGGATTATACCCGGCTGCGGCGAAAGCCCGGACGGTCCGGAGGTGTCGGATTCAAATGAACATCAAGATCACCGCTGACAGTACCTGCGATCTTTCGCCGGAGCTCGTCGAGAAATACGGCGTCGGGATCTTCCCGCTCTCCGTCGTGAAGGACGGCGTTCCCATGCGGGACGGCATCGACATCACGCCCGACGATATCTTCGCCTACGTCGCCGCCGGCGGGAAGCCGTGCGGCACCACGGCGGTGAACATGGCGGATTACGGCGACCGCTTTGCCGAGTACAGGAAGGAATACGACGCGGTCATCCACTTCACCATCAGCAGCGATATGTCCACCTGCTACCAGAACGCCGCCATGGCCGCCGAGCAGCTTTCGGAGGTCTACGTCGTCGATTCCCGCAATCTCTCCACCGGCATCGGGCAGCTCGTCATCGACGCGGCGATCATGGCGCGGGACGGGACGGCCCCCGCAGACATCAAGGCGGCGCTGGACGAAAAGAAAAAGCGCCTGGACGTGAGCTTCGTGCTGGACACGCTGGACTATCTCCGCCGCGGCGGACGGTGCAGCGCCGTCGCCGCCTTCGGCGCGAACCTGCTGTCCCTGCGCCCCTGCATCGAGGTGCGGGACGGCGCCATGGGCGTGGGGAAAAAATACCGCGGCAACCTTGAAAAATGCATTCTCAAATACATCGACGACCGGCTCATGGGCAGCGACAACGTGGAGTACGAGCGGATCTTCATGACCGATTCCGGCCTCCCCGCCCAGGTGCTCGACGACATCGAAGCGGAGATCAGGAAATGCGGCCCCTTCCGCGAGGTGCTGCGCACCCGCGCCGGCTGCACCATTTCCAACCACTGCGGGCCGAACTGCTTCGGCATCCTTTATTACAGAAAAAAGGCGTAAAGCCATAGAATCGCAAAGGGGATTAAGGTATGTATTCTGATATCATCGACACCATCGGCTTCATCGGGAAGAGCGATCCGGATCTGGCTGCGGCCATGGAGCGGGAGCTCGGGCGGCAGATGCGCAACATCGAGCTCATCGCCTCCGAGAACTATGTCTCGCCCGCCGTGATGGCGGCCATGGGCAGCGTGCTCACGAACAAGTACGCCGAGGGCTACCCCGGCAAGCGCTATTACGGCGGCTGCCAGTACGTGGACGAGGTGGAGACCCTGGCCATCGAGCGGGCGAAGAAGCTCTTCGGCGCGGAATACGCCAACGTGCAGCCCCACTCCGGCGCCCAGGCCAACACCGCCGTCTATTTCGCCTTCCTCAAGCCCGGCGACACCGTCATGGGCATGAGCCTGGCCGAGGGCGGGCATCTCACCCACGGCTCTCCGGTGAACATCTCCGGCAAATACTTCAACTTCATCCCCTACGGCCTTGATCCCGCCACCGGGCGCATCGATTACGACAAGGTGCGTTCGCTGGCCCTGGCCAATCATCCCAAGCTCATCGTCGCCGGCGCGTCCGCCTATCCCCGCGCCATCGACTTCAAGCGGTTCCGCGAGATCGCCGACGAGTGCGGCGCGATGCTCATGGTGGACATGGCCCACATCGCCGGCCTCGTGGCGGCGGGCGTGCACCAGAGCCCGATCCCCTATGCGGACGTGGTGACCACCACCACCCACAAGACCCTGCGCGGGCCCCGGGGCGGCATGATCCTCTCCCGGGACGCGGAGCTGGGCAAGGCGATCAACAAGGCCATCTTCCCCGGCACCCAGGGCGGCCCGCTCATGCACATCATCGCCGCCAAGGCCGTCTGCTTCGGCGAGGCGCTGCGTCCGGAGTTCGGCGATTACGCGAAGAAGATCGTCTCCAACGCCGCCGTCCTGGCGGACACCCTCAAGGGGCGCGGCGTGAACCTGGTCTCCGGCGGCACGGACAACCACCTGATGCTGCTCGACCTGCGGGGCACCGGCGTCACCGGCAAGGAGCTGGAGCGCAGGCTCGACGAGGTGTACATCACCGTCAACAAGAACGCCATCCCCAACGACCCCGAGAAGCCCTTCGTCACCAGCGGCGTGCGCATCGGCACCCCCGCCGTCACCACCCGCGGCTTCGGTCCGGAGGAGATGCGCGCCATCGGCGGCTGCATCGCCGATTCCATCACGGATTTCGACGGGAAGGCGGACGGGCTCCGCGCCCGCGTGAACGCGCTCTGCGCCGGGTTCCCGCTCTATAAGTGACGCTTTCGCCCCCGGAGGGCGCTGAAAGCAGGAATAAAAAAAGCTCCGGGGCCGGCATCCGTGCCGGCCCCGGAGCTTTTTCATTGACCGTATCGCGGGGCGGCCGCCTGGCCGTCCGTCCGGACGGAGTCCAGCAGGAGCTTCATGCAGCCGTAGATGCCCGCGTCGTTTCCCAGCGCGGCCAGGCGGAATTCCGCCCCGGCGCAGGCGTGGAACGCAAAACGGCGGAAGGCCTTTTCCGTGCCGCGCAGCAGCGGTTCGCCCGCTCTGGAAACGCCGCCGCCCAGGACGAAGACCTGCGGGTCGGCGACGGCGGCCACAGCGGCGAGGCCGCGCCCCAGATACCCGCAGAAGCGCTCGGAAACGGCGAGCGCCGCGGCGTCGCCGGCTTTCGCCAGATCCCAGATGTCCTTCGCCGTCGGATGCGGCAGGGCCCGCAGCCCGGAGGGGCCGGGGTGCGCCGCCAGGTATTTTTCCGCCAGACGCACCATTCCGCGGGCGGAGGCATACTGCTCCAGGCAGCCGCGCAGCCCGCAGGAACAGGGCTCCGTTTCGCCGGGCTCGACCTGGATATGGCCGATCTCCCCGCCGGAGCCGTGGGCGCCCGTCACGAGCCGGCCGCCGGATACGATCCCGCCGCCCACGCCGGTGCCCAGCGTGGCCAGCACCATGTCCGAAAAGCCGCGTCCCCCGCCCGCCCACTGCTCGCCCAGCGCGGCGATGTTGGCGTCGTTGGCGCAGACCGCGGGGAGGGAGAGCAGGGCGGAGAGCTCGCCGCCCGCGTCCTTCACGCCGCTCCAGCCCAGGTTCACGCACCCGTCCACAAAGCGGCCCCCGCGCACGGGGCCGGGGACGCCGGCTCCTGCGCCCAGAAGCGCGCCGTCCGGCAGGGGATGGGCCGCCCGGTGGGCGTTCAGGCTCGCCGCCACGCCGCTCAGGATGCGCGCGCCGCCGTCCTGCGTGTCCGTGGGGATCTCCCATTTTTCCAGGAGCAGCCGCTCCGACGAGAAAAAGCCCAGCTTCACGGTGGTGCCGCCCACGTCGGCGGCATAGCCGAAGTATTCCATTTCAGTCCCCGCTTTCGATGACCGAGCCGATGTCCGTCAGGGGAAGGCCCGGAAAATACCGCGGCGTCAGCCCGCGGCTGCGGATGAATTCCACGACGGCGGCTCCGTCGGGATGCGCGGACAGATCGCCGTTGAACACGACCTCGTCCCCGACCCGGCCGCACGCGCCGCCGAGGAAGCCGTACGCGAAGCCGGGCAGCGCCACGAAGCCGGGACGGATCTCCAGCACCGCCGTGCCGGGAAGCGCGCGCAGCGCCCGGGCGACGCCGGGATCGGACGTGACGGCCGCGCCTCCGTCCAGCGGGACGCAGGCGCACCGGGCGTATCCCTGCCGCACGTTCACCGGCGCAAGACCCAGCGCCTTTGCGGCGGCGAGAAGGCGCGGCAGCGTGATCCCGAGCCTGTGGATGAAAAAGCCGCCCAGCACCAGCGCGCAGACCCGGGCGTTCGCCGGATACTCCGCGCCCAGCTCCGAAAGCTCCGCCCGGAAGAGCGGCGCCCGGGGCCCGGCGCCCAGCGCGCACAGACGAAGGTCCGCGTGGGCGGCCACGCCCCGCCCCAGCCGCGGCTCCGCCGCAACGGGGACCACGCGGCGGCCGGCGGCGCGCAGATGCGCCGTCAGCGCCGGGAAGGCGTTTTCCGACAGATAAACCGCGCTCAAGCTGCGCCTCCGTCCTTTTTGCATGTCTGAACAATACCATTTTCCGGCGGCGTTTGCAACCGGGGAAAGTCCGGCCGCGCCCTTTCTTTTTCCCGGCGCGCCTGATATAATCTTCTCAGAATCGTCACGGGAATTGCGGGGTGACATCATGGCTGTGAAAATTATCCACGCGGCGGATTTTCATATGGATTCCCCCTTCGCGTCGCTGCCGGAGGAAAAAGCCGCCCGGCGGCGGGCGGAGCAGCGCACGCTTCTTTCCGGCATCGCGTCGCTGGCGGAGGCGGAGGGCGCGCAGCTGGTGCTGCTGGCAGGGGACCTTTTCGACAGCGGCGCGTCCTTCTGGGAGACGCAGGAGACGCTGCTGGCCGTTTTGTCCGGCATCCGGGCGGAGGTGTTCATCGCCCCCGGGAACCACGACTACTATTCGCCCAAGTCTCCCTATTCCTTCCTGCACTTTCCGGAGAACGTGCACATCTTCCGCACGCCCCAGGTGAAATGCGCCGAGCTGCCTCAGCTGGGCTGCCGCGTCTGGGGCGCGGGGTTTACCTCCACGCTCTGCGACCCGGTGCTGCGGGGCTTTTGCACCGGCGGCGGGGACGCCGTCGATCTCATGGTGCTCCACGGGGACATGGCGGGCGACCGCTACAACCGGATCACGGAGGAGGAGATCGCCGGGAGCGGCCTGGATTATCTGGCCCTCGGTCATCTGCACGCTTTTTCCGGGATCAGAAAGGCGGGCGGCACCTTCTACGCCTATCCCGGCTGCCCGGAGGGGCGCGGCTTCGACGAGACGGGGCCCAAGGGCGTGATCGCCGGCACGGTGGACAAGGGAAAGTGCGACCTGCGCTTCGTGCCGCTCCCCGGGCGCCAGTATGCCGAGATCGGCGTGGATCTGACGGGAAAGAGCGACGCGGCGGCGGCCGCCGCCGAGGCCGTCGGGGAAGGGCGGCCCAGGGACGTGGCGCGCGTCGTTCTGCGGGGCGAGTATTCCGGCGTGGCCGATACGGAGGCCGTGGCCGCGGCGCTGGCCGACAAATTCTATCACGTCGCCGTGAAGGACGAGACCATCCCGGCCCGCGGCCTCTGGGACGGCGCGGACGAGGATTCGCTCACGGGCATCTTCCTTTCGCGGATGAAGGAGCGCTACGACGCGGCCGCCTCCGACGAGGAGCGCAGCCGCGCGGCCCTGGCCGCGCGCTACGGCGTCGCCGCGCTGGAGGGAAGAGAGGTGTGGAGACCGTGAAGATCCGCAGGATGACCGCCGTGTTCGGCAGACTGAAGAACGACTCGCTGGAGCTGGCGCCGGGCCTCAACGTGATCTGCGCCCCCAACGAATCCGGAAAATCCACCTGGTGCGGATTCATCCGCGCCATGCTGTACGGCATCGATACCTCCGACCGGGACAAGGCGGGGTATCTGGCGCCCAAGACGCGCTTCCGTCCCTGGGACGGCGGCGCCATGAGCGGGCGCATGGAGCTTTCCCGGGACGGGCGGGACATCACGCTGGAGCGCGCCCAGCAGGGCGCCGCGCCCATGAAGAGTTTTACCGCCGTCTACACCGGGACCTCCGAGCCCGTGCCCGGCCTTTCCGGCGAGAACGCGGGGGAGATGCTGGCGGGGGCTGCGGAGCACGTTTTCGAGCGGACCGCGTTCATCCGCCGGCCCGACCTGCGCATCAGCCAGACGTCGGAGCTGGAAAAGCGCATCTCTGCGCTGGTCTCCGCGGGAGACGAGCGGGCGTCCTTCACCGAGGCGGACGCGCTGCTGCGCAAGTGGCAGCGGAAATACCGGGTGAACCGCGCCACCGGCTCGATCCCCGCGCTGGAGCAGGAGGTGCAGGCCGCGGAGCGGCGCCTTGCGGAAACGGACGCCGCCGCCGGCGAGCTCGCCTCCATGCGGGGGGAGATCGCCCGGCTGACGAAGCAGATCGCCGCGCTGGAGGCGGACACGCAGGCGCATAAAAAGCTTGCCCTGCGGGCGCAGGCGCGCCGCGTGGCCGAGGCGAGGGCGAAGGCCCTGTCCGCCCGGGAGCGGGCGGACGAGCTGGGCGCCGGGCTCACCGTGAACGGGAAGCGCCTCACCCGCGGGGACGTGGCGGATATCCGCGCCAACATGGCGTCGGTGCAGCCCCTCACCGCCGCGCGGGGCGCGGCGGAAAAGAACCTGTGGCGGGCGGAGAAGGAATATTCCGACGTGCAGGCGAAGAAGAGCGCGTCGCCCTTCGCCGGCGCCAAGCCGGAGGACGCCGAGGCGGAGGCCGCGCGGGCCCGGGAGCTGGCGGCGAAGGCGGCGAAGGCCGGGAGCTTCCGCGTGCCGAAGACCGTCCCCGCCGTGCTGACGGCGCTGGGCGCGGTGTGCGCGCTGCTGTTTTCCGGCCTGCTTTACGGCTTTACCGGCATCATCCGCCCGCTGGCGCCTTACGGGTACCTGCTCGAGCGGCGGCCCGCGCTCCTTGCGGTCTCGCTCGCCGTTCTGGCGGCGGGAATCATTCTTCTCTTCGTGAAACCGAAGGCGGGCGGAAAAGCGTCCGCGGAGCTGGGCGCGCTCCTGGAGAAATACGGCGTCACCTCCGCCGAACGGCTGAAGGAGCTTTCCGACGCCTACGCCCAGCTCCTCCGGGAGGAGGAGCTGCGGCGCGGCGCCCGCGCCGCGGCCAAGGCGGATTACGAGAGCGCCAGGAGCGAATCGGAAACGGCGTGGACGAAATTCGCGTCGGACTGCGCCAGCGTGCTCCCCGGCGTGCGGACGAACGAGGAGGCGGAGGCGGCGCTCTCCGTCCTCGACAAAAAGCTGGACGCATTCACCCGCGCGGAATTCGACGCCGTCTCCAGCCAGAACGTCTATGAGACGCTGGCCGGGGAATTCAGGGCGCCGGAGGCGCCGGACGAGGGCGAGTACATCCCCCTCCCGCTGCGCAGCGCCGAGGATACCGCCGCCGCGCTGGAGCGGGCCGGAGCCCAGCTCCAGGAGGTGACCCGCGCCTACGACACGGCCGCGGGCGGCCAGCGGGCGCTGGGCGACCCGGCGGTGCTGGAGGGGCAGATCGCGTCGCTCCGGGAGCGCATCGCGTCGGAGACGCGGAGCGCAGACGCCCTGGCGCTGGCGGATTCGGTCCTTTCGGACGCCAACGCGGAGCTCCAGACCCGCTTTTCGCCGCTCATTTCCCGCAGGGCGGGGGAGATCATGTCCGAACTTACGGCGGGGCGCTACGGCCGCCTCGCCTTCGACCGGGATTTCAACGCCGCCGCGCGGACGGGGGACGACCCGGTGAGCCGTCCGGTGCTGGCCCTCTCGGAGGGGACTGCGGACGAGGTCTATTTTGCGCTGCGCCTCGCCATCTGCGAGCTCATCCTGAGCGGGGACGATCCATGCCCGGTGATCCTGGACGACGCGCTGTCAAATTTCGACGACGTCCGCTGCGCGGCCGCGCTGGACGTGCTGCAGAAGCTGGCGCAGACGCGGCAGGTCATCCTGTTCACCTGCCACGGCCGCGAAGGACGGATGCTGGCCGGGAGCGGCGCGAACATCCTGGCGCGGTGAGCGCGGCCCGGGAACGACAAACGAAGCCGGGGGCCGGAAACA
>Ga0268360_1001882_pt1 | contig 18913 bp, 15 predicted proteins | sample BioMet11_FD_192465 | JGI IMG/M metagenome (GOLD analysis project Ga0268360, IMG submission 192465) | Sewage microbial communities from Oakland, California, United States - Biofuel 11 (Illumina Assembly) | ecosystem: Engineered > Wastewater > Sewage > Unclassified | place: USA: California... | reverse complement strand
TATTTTAGTTGGCAATGCCCCCACCGAAGCTTCCCTGGAAATGACCATGCTAGGCTCCACTTTGGAGTTGCCTGCCGGCACACTTTTTGCCTTAACCGGTGCTGATTTGGCAGCTACCATCAACGGACAGCCAGTCCCCCAGTTCCGTCCTGTTTATGTTAAAAGTCCCTGCACTTTACGATGTGGTTTTAGCAAACAGGGCTGTCGCGGTTATTTTGCTGTAGCCGGTGGTTTTGATGTGCCGTTGGTCATGGGCAGCAAAAGCACCTACCTAAGAGCCAAAATTGGTGGCTATAAGGGACGCATCCTGCAAGATGGTGACATACTGAAAATTGGTACAGGCAGTGCTTTGGCCCAAGCCTTTATTCACAATATCACTGCCAAGGCTGCCGGTCCTGCTCCCTTTGTTACCGTTCCTTGGTTTGCTCCCTGTTCCTTTGTTTTTGATAAAGACGAAATTCGTGTTACCAAAGGGCAACAATTTGACTGGTTTACCGATGCCAGTATTCAAGACTTCTGCCAAGAGCCCTATACCATCACTCTTCAATCTGATCGTATGGGCTATCGCTTAGAAGGAAAAGTACTGGCTTACCGTGAGAAAAGGGACTTAGTTTCTGAACCTGTAACCTTCGGTTCTGTCCAAGTACCTGCAGATGGCAAACCTATCATTCTCTTGGCAGATCGCCAGACCGCCGGCGGTTATCCTAAGATAGCCTCCGTCATCTATGCAGACCTACCCAGACTGGCACAACGCCAACCTAATACCCAACTGCATTTTAAATTAGTTACTTTGGCTGAAGCAGAGCAATATTATTTCCAGCAAGAAGATTATTTAACCCAGCTAGCTGAAATCATTGCCAAAAGAATGGCCTAAAAAGTCATAAAAAAAGTACTTCTGAAAATATTTCAGAAGTACTTTTTTCTTATATAAAATATTAAATTAATATTTACTTACATCTATCCAGGCTTTGTAGCCAGAGTATTTTTCTAAATCAGCCATTGTCATCTCTATGGCACTGTTATCGCTGCCACAAGCAGGATAAACAGTAGTGAAACGTTTAAGAGAATCATCCAAATATACTTCTATGCCTTCATTAATACCAAAAGGACACACGCCACCAATAGCGTGGCCAATTAACGGTTCTACTTCATCTGCCTGGAGCATTTTTGCCTTGGCGCCAAAATACTCTTTATATTTATGGTTATCTATTTTGGCATCGCCAGCTACCAAAATCAGAATTACTCTTTCCTTAACTTTGAAGGACAATGTTTTACAAATCCTGGCAGGTTCACAGCCAACTGCTATAGCAGCTAATTCTACGGTTGCACTGGAAACAGGAAACTCCAGTATTTTATCTTCCAAACCAAACTTACGAAAATAATTCCGTGCTTTTTCAATGGACAAGAATCTTACTTCCCTTCTATGTGTGATATAGAAAGTTTACACGAAAAAGCTTCATAACGCAAATTTTAAGTAAAATTATTTATCATAAGCAGAGGATTCCTCTGCTATTTTTAGAACTTGTTGATAATCGTGACGAAAATAAAGGCGTAATTTTGTTAAGGCTTTCTTATACCGGCTATATAAGGTTGCTTTATTGCCATTAAGTTTCATCCCGATCTCTTGCCAGGTATAATCATAAATTAAATGCAGGATAATAAGCTTCCTTTCTTCCCTCGTAAGGAGCTGCAGTGCTCTATGCATATCCAGATTAAACACATACATACTCATTCTGTCTGCGCTGTTTATTTCTTTGAGACCGGTATCAAGAACAGTGCCTTCCCGTTGTCGCAAATGACTTTCCTTGCGTTGGTAATTAAATAGCACATAGAGTAAATATCTGGAAACGTACCCGGGAAAAACCTGCTTGTTATGGTCCTGGTCCTGATATCTTCTTGCTGCTTCAATAGTAGCAATAATCATGAGGCTTACCAGATCCTGCCGTTTTTCATAATCGTTTTCACCTTTACTGTACTTAATTATTAAATAACGAAACCTGCCAATCAATTGTTCAACGGCTGTTTTATCACCCATCCGGATTCTTTTCACCATCTCCTCAAAACACATGTGGGAATATGTTGATGATGCCTTGTTTCACTCGTCAAACCTAAGTCTAAGTTATTAATTGCGGGATGACAAGCTATTTCTATGCTTAAATTTGCATTTTTGCGTATTATGTCCAAAATCTTTAAATTTTTTCCAACAATATTCTCCTTAAAAACACTTATTAGATAGTTGAAGTACTTCAAACTTTTATATGAAAGGAGGTAAATGCATGCCTGTTTCACTCAATGTGGAAAACGCTGTCCTGCAGTTTAAAGTAGAAAATGGTACAGATAACAAAGGAAAGCCTATTAGTATAGGCTATAGCTTTAGCGGACTTAATCCTAAAGCAACTCCGGAAGTAATGTTCAAAACCGGAAATTCCTTAGCTACCCTTACCGGCAAAACTGCACAAGCAGTATACACTATTCAAAAAAGCTTACTTGTGAATGCGTAAGCGCACCTAGCTATTACCAAAAAAGAAAGGAGAAGATACTTACCATCTGCAAATAAAGAATGCTCCCTACCGGGAGCATTTTTTATTTGCTTAATAGTTTTACAAAATCCTGTTCAGGCATAGGCTTGGCATAATAATATCCTTGAATGCCGTCGCAACCTGCTGTCTTTAAGAATTCAACCTGTTCTTGTGTTTCTGCGCCTTCACAAATACACTGAAGTCCTAAGTTCTTTCCCAAAGCCAGGATGGAGGTTATTAATTTTTCTCCTTCAGCCTTATATTTATCTCTCTGCAAAATAAAGGACCGATCCAGCTTAATAACATCAAAAACTCCTTCCTGCAAATAACTGAGGGCAGAATAACCGGTGCCAAAATCATCTATATCCAATTTAAAGCCTAAGCCCTTTAGCTTTCGCAGCAAGCTGACAGCTCTGGGCAGGTCATGCATAATACCGGTTTCCGTTACTTCCAGTTCGATATCTCCCGATCTAATTTCATAAGTATTAAGATTCTCTAAAAGATAAGCAAACAAGTCTGTCTGAAACAAGTCATGGGTAGATAAGTTCACAGAAACAGGAACAATACTGAGACCATCCTGACGCCACTGTCTGATATCACTGCATACCGTAGTGAAAACTACCTTGGTTATTTCCCAAATCAAGCCTTTACTTTCAGCCAATGGAATAAAGGCTCCCGGCGAAAGATACCCACGAGTTGGATGTTGCCATCTTACCAACGCCTCTGCCCCTATGATTTTGTTAAGATAAGGATTGTATTTCGGTTGGTAAAAAACTTTCAGCTGGTTTTGCTGCAAGGCTACTTTTAAATCTTCCAGCAGCAGATTCTCTTCTTTATATTTGTCAATTATTTCTTCATTATAAAAAATTACAGGATCATCTAATTGTTTGGCTGCCTTATCTTTAGCCTTCACTGCTGCGTCCAGGACAGTATGACCATCAGTAACCGATTGGGACTGGAACAATACACCGCCTACGCAAGCCTTTAAATTCAGCTCCTTGGCATCAACAGTGATTTTGCTTATTTCATTCAGAATGCTTTCCGCATAAGCACGTGGCTCCTGCCAATTAAGCAAGGGTTTTAAAACAAGGAACTTATCGGCAGTCAGTCTCATGACCAGCTCCTCATTTTGAGTGTATTCGCTGGCTAGCAGCTTGCCTACTTCTCCTAAGACTCTATTTCCGGTAGCCAGGCCAAAGCTATCATTAACCCATTTAAAATTATGAATATCAAAAAGCAACAAACACCAAACAGGAACATTTTTTTTGCTGGTAGCCAGTTTTCCCATTTCAGCAAAGAAACTATTTTTGTTGCCCAAACAGGTCAAGTCGTCTTCGTAGGCTATTTTATACAATTGATTTTCCTTGTAATTGTTTTCGTAAATAATATACAAAGCCACAATGCCTAAAATCAATGCCATAGTACCCACTAAGATAAAGCTTAATTGCAGCGCTTCTATCATTTCATAGGAGCCTGAAGTTACTCGGTCATTAATCATCTTGGTTACCAAATTGACATAGTAAAAGCAAAAGCCCCACAAAAAGGCCAAAATAGTTAATATGGCAAATATGCGTTTTTTTAGATTGTTCATTATGTGGCCTCGTCCATTAGCTATCCTAGTACGCTTAGGCAAATTTACTGCATCTTTCCTTAAGTTCTTTATACAGCTTCTCCGACAACGGTACCTCTACATGTACCTTGTGAGCTGTTTCTACCAAATAACCACTAAAGGTTTCCAATTCGTTTTTTCTCTTGGCAATCACATCTCTGGCCAAGGAACTGCTAACATCTTTGTTGCTCTGCTGAAGAATTCTCTCGTTGGTTACCTCCACTAAATCAGCAGGCAGTCGGACGCCTAAAGCTTTGCCTACGTTGTAGCTTTCCTGAAGCAGAGTACGAAATTCTTCTTTACCGTGAGGCTTATCAAAAACTCCGCCGATGGTCGTTTCATAATAGGCAGTAATAACATTGTAAGCGCAGTTAAGTATGTATTTTTTCCACTCCTCTACCCGTACATCTTCAGAAACATGGCAGCTAAGCCCCTCTTTGTGGAGCAGCTCATAAACTATCTGCTCTGCCTCCTTATCCTGAGAGCCTAAGAATATTCTGGCAAATTTACCCATGTGCCTAATAGAATAATCTTTATTATAGGCAGAGGTTATATACAGGGCAGAGGAAACTAATCTGGTATGGGGTAAAATCTTTTCTACCACTTCATCGTGTTCCACGCCGTTCATGATAAGTACTAAAATAGTCTTAGGACTCATGCAGGGCTTAAGGGAAGCCAGAGCATTTTCCAAAGAATAATTTTTAACGCACACAAAAATCACGTCCTGTTCAGGTGCCTCACCCGGAGTTTCTACCACGGCAGGATGATACACATGCTCACCATGAAATTCGCTATGCAAAACCAAGCCCTGCTTCTTTAGAGCAGCGCCTCTGTCCTTTCTGGCCACCAAAGTTACATCCTTTTCATAAGAATCACATAAAATAGAAGCAATATAGCCACCTACACCGCCTATACCTACTACCATGATTTTCATAAGCTCACCAACCTTTGTCTTAAGTTCACTATGTTAATATTTTAACATAACTTGTTCTTGTAAAACACCCTCCCTTTGGCGTAAATATTTTTGTCTACTACTTCTTTAGACCTAGTAAAAAGTTGTATATCTTTTTTTCATTTTATAGTATCATTAGTGTATGTATTTGCAAATTTAAAAGGCAATGTATAAGTATATATCGCTCTGCACAGGGGAGGAGTTTTATGAAAGCGCTAGAAGATTTTCTCAATGTGGTCAGCAGTTATGTTTGGGGTGCTCCCTTAATTATTCTTTTAATAGGAGCCGGCATTTATTTAACTGTCAGGCCAAGGTTTTTACCGGTTAGACATTTACTTTTGGGTTTCAGGATTACTTTGGGAATAGATAAAGACCATTCCACTCCTGACGAAGGTACCACCGGTGATATTTCTCAGTTTCAGTCCTTAATGACAGCGTTAGCCGCTACCATTGGTACCGGTAATATTGTAGGTGTTGCCACTGCCATTGCTTCCGGCGGTCCCGGTGCCCTCTTTTGGATGTGGGTCAGCGCTTTCTTTGGTATGGCCACCAAATATTCCGAAGCTATTTTAGCTGTACGATTCCGGGAAACCAGAGACAACGGCGAAATGGCCGGCGGTCCTATGTACTATATTAAAAATGGTATGCACAACAAATGGCTGGCTGCCTTATTTGCTTTCTTCGGTGCCATGGCTGCTTTTGGCATCGGCAGTACCGTGCAAGCCAATTCCGTTGCTTCTGCCATCAAAGCCAATTTTAATTGCGATCTTACTTATGTTGCCATTGCTTTAACAGTGCTTACTGCTGCCGTAGTTTTGGGCGGTATTTCTTCCATCGGGCAGGCTTCTTCCTACATAGTACCATTTATGGCAGTGCTGTATACAGCAGGCGGTTTATTTGTTATCTTCACTCATTTAAGCCTTATTCCCGGGGCTCTCGCTGAAATTTTTTCTGATGCCTTCACCGGCCAAGCTGTAGCAGGAGGTGCCGTTGGCACGGTTATCAGGTTTGGTGTAGCCAGAGGTATCTTCTCTAACGAAGCAGGCCTTGGCAGTGCACCTATTGCTGCCGCAGCTGCCAAAGTTGATATGCCTGGCAGACAGGCTTTGGTATCCATGCTAGGTACTTTTATTGATACCATTATTGTTTGCAGCATGACCGGCTTGGTAGTGGTAATGAGTGGCATGTGGAAAGATGCTGCAGGGCAGGGCGTAGTATTAACAGGTAAAGCCTTTGAGTATTTCCTGCCTGGTTATGGTAATCTTTTGGTTGGCATAAGCTTGATTTTCTTTGCTTACTCCACCATTTTAGGCTGGTGTTACTATGGTGAAAAATGCTTTGAATATTTATTAGGTCATCGCATCGTTAAGGTTTATCGTGGCTTATATGCTGCCAGTGTATATGTAGGGTCTGTCAGCGCCTTAGGTCTAGTGTGGACCATTTCCGATATTTTTAATGCTTTAATGGCCTTCCCTAACCTGATTGCCTTGATAGCTTTAAGCAGTGTCATTGTAGAAGAAACAGATTTATTTGAAGCACAATTGAAAAAAGAAAAATTAAAAAGCTAAATAAACAAAAAGCCGAAGTTGGCTAAACCAACTTCGGCTTTTCTTTGTCTAAATTATTTAGTGAAATCCATACCCATGCTCAAGGCTTCCAAAGCATTGACAGCCAAGCCTGCTGCCAGCTTACTACCTACCTGCAGAGCTTTTTCATCAGGACAGAAGCGGGCACTATGGAGACCAAATTTCTCCGTTCCTTCTGCATGACAACCTAGCCAGCAGAAACAACCCGGCACAACCTGCAGATAGCGGCCAAAATCTTCCGCCGTTAAATCAGGTTCAATATTGGCAGCTAAAGCATTCTTGCCCAAGACTTGCTCCACGGTTTCTGTAGCAATTTGAGCAGGCACCCGCCAGTTATTGAGAACAGGATAGCCCTTAAAATATTCCATGCGATAATCTATGTCTGCGCTAATCTTCATGCCTTCCAAAATTTGCTCAATAAATTCAGGAATAGCCGCTCTGGTCGTTTCATCCAGATTTCTAATGGTTCCCTCCATGTTTGCTTCGCCGGGAACTACATTATATCTGGAACCAGCTTCCAGCTTGCCTACATTAATAGTAGCGGTAGCCAAGGGACTGATCCTGCGGCTTACAATATGGCTTAAGGCCTGCAAGAAATCAGCGGAAGCCATAATAGCATCTACGCCTTGATTAGGATGACCGGCATGAGAAGTCTTGCCAATAATTCTAACCTTAAAACGATCAGAAGCTGCCATCAGAGGACCGGCCTTCACACCTACCTTGCCTATGGGCAGCTCAGGCCAGACATGCATACCAAAAACAGCCTTTACATCTTTAAGCCAACCATCTTCAATCAAGAACTTGGCACCACCATCCGGAGTCATTTCTTCAGAAGGCTGGAACAAAAGTCTGACGCTGCCTTTAAGCTTGCTCTTATTTTGCAAAAGGCGTAAAGCAGCCGTCAGCAAAATGGTCATATGAAAATCATGTCCGCAAGCATGCATGATGCCTTCGTTTTTAGATTTAAAGGGTAGTCCTGTCAGCTCTTTTACCTGCAAAGCATCCATATCAGCCCTAAGAGCCACAAGCGGTCCCTTTGCATCTCCTACAATCGTTGCCGTAACACCATGATGCTTGGTTCCCAGAGTTGGTTCCAAGCCCATGTCTCTTAAGGCCTGTGCAACTTTTTGCTGGGTGCGTTCTTCATGATAACTAATTTCCGGATCCTCATGAAAAGCCCTGCGCCACGCTATTGCCTGTGTCTCAATATCTTGCTCTTGCATAGTTTTTACATCCATAGTTTGCCTCCTTCACCGTTCTTTAACGGGTATATTATATCATATTGCAGGCATAAAAAAAGCTGTAAGAGAAGCGTTCTTCTCTTACAGCTTTGCTTATTATTTCTTATTGGATTTTCTCCAAACTTTGAGTTTTTCAGCTTGAGCAATCAAGTCTTCCCTGCAATCAGGATCTGCAATGGAAATAAGTCTTTCAGCTCTTTGCCAAGTAGTAGCACCCTTCAAATTAACCATGCCATACTCGGTTACCACATAATTGGTGTTGGTTCTGGTAGCGGTTACTGCATCGCCAGGTGTTAAGATAGGTACTATCCTGCTCTTTTTCTCACCGGATTTAGTGGTGAAGGAGGAGGAGCAGCAAATGAAGCTCTTGCCACCTTTAGATAAGTAAGCACCTAACATAAAGTCCAATTGTCCGCCGGCACCGCTAATATGTCTGGTTCCTGCAGATTCGGAGGATACTTGGCCCGTTAAGTCTATTTCAATGCAGTTATTGATGGACATAAAATTGTCGATTTGAGAAACGACTCTGGCATCATTAACATAGTTAACAGGCGCACCCATGCAAGCCGGATTGTTGTTAACATAATCATAGAGCTTTTGAGTTCCGGCACCAAAGGTAAATACCTGACGGCCTTTATCCAGGCTCTTAGCCAGGCCGGACAGCTTACCGGCATTAGCCATATCCACGAAACCATCTACATACATTTCGGTGTGTACGCCTAAATCCTTTAAGTCAGATTCAGCAATCATCTTGCCTACAGCATTAGGCATACCGCCAATACCTAATTGGAGGCAGGCTCCATTAGGAATCTCCGGCACAATCAGCTTAGCAACAGCTTCATCAATAGCAGAGGGTTTACCGGAAGGCAACATACCCATAGGATGCGCCGGTGTTTCTACAACATAATCTACGTCATTAATATGTACGCTGACTTCAAAGCCGCCTAAAACTACAGGCATGTCAGGATTAACTTCTACAATAACCTTATCAGCTACGTCAATAGCGGCAGCGATCTGGGAAGCGCTAAGACCAAAGTTAAAATAACCATGCACATCCATAGGCGCAACTTGAATCATTACTACATCCACATGTTTAATATTTTCCCGATACCATCTGGGCATTTCGGAAAATCTCAAGGGACTATAGTAGCCAATGCCTTGATCAATTAATTTTCTTTCCAGTCCGGAAGCATGCCAGGAGTTCCAGCTCATTCTTTCGTGAGCATTGGGAATCTGTGCAACGGCAGGAGTCCACAAAGCTACGCCGCCTCTAAAATTAATGTCTGTTAATTCAGGCTCTTTAACCATCCGCTCGGCCAAAGCCTTATCCAAAATAAGAGGATGGTTGGCACACCAACCATAGTCTACCCAATCTCCGGATTTAACAATTTTCACTGCATTTTCTGCCGTAGTTAACTTTTTTTGATACTCTTGTTTATAGTCCATCCGCGCTCAACCTCTTTTTTTAGTTTTCTGAAACTCTAATCGCTACAATTTTATCAAAGAAACAACTCAGGTGCAAGATAAATATACTTTATATCACCATAATTTACCAATAACTTTAGCTTTAAATTTTTATTTTTAAATGTATAATGACATTATACACGTAATTTATCATAGGAAGGAGGCTGTCATGACGATTTCTTTTCAGAAATTATGGTTACTTCTAAAAAGAAAAGGCTTAACTAAAAAAGCCCTAGCTCGCTTAGCCGGAATTCATCCCTCCACCCTGACCCGCATGGAAAGTGCGGGTACCGTTAGCAAAGCAGTACTGATCAACATTTGTCAGGCTTTAGAGTGTGAAATTCACGATATTATGGAATTACAAGCGGAAAATCGTCAGGAAGAAGAAAAATGACTCCACTACTTTTTGATTTTAATGGAACCATGTTTCAGGATACATACGAAAACGAGGTTGCCTGGAAGGAAGAAATTTTTCGGCTGACTAAGCATAAAGTTACGGAAACTGAATTTAAAAACTTTCTGCAGGGAACCATCAACGAAGAAATAATCAAGCACTACCTGGGAAAAGACACTTCTCCCGCTTTGGTAACCCAATATGCCTTGGACAAAGAAACGATTTATCGACAGCTTTGCCTCAAACGTACTGACGGCATGAGCTTAACCAAGGGACTGCCTGAAGTATTGACTTTTCTGAAAGCACAGCAAATCCCCATGAACATAGCCTCCTCCGCCATGCCGGTTAATATTGATTTTTATTTTGAAAAAATGCATTTAGGTCAGTGGTTTGACCGCTCGCTGGTAGTGTGCAATGATAGCCGGTTACCCGGCAAGCCAAATCCGGCTTATTATCTGGAAGCTGCCCGGAAAATCGGTGTAGCTCCGGAAACCTGCCTGGTAATCGAGGATGCCATGCTGGGCGTGCAGGCTGCCCAGGCTGCTAAAGTCAAGGCGGTTGCGGTAGTGACATCCACTAACCCTGCTAGTTTTTGGCAAAAAGAAAGTGGTATAGCCTTCCTCATGGAAGACTTTACCACTTTTAAAGCTTGGTACCTTAAAAATATGTGACACTGTCTTATGTGACCAAAGTACATTTCCGCTGTCTCACTTTCGCATTAAAAAGGAGCCGTCTGTCGACGGCTCCTTTTCCATTATATGTTTAGTTTTATCTCGCCATACTTGCTGCAAAATTAATACACTGAGTAATGATAATGGCGTTGGTGATGTTACTTAAGAAACCACCAATAACAGGTACAACAAAGAAGGCCAGCTTGGAATATCTGTATTTGTTACATACAGTCTGCATCGTAGTCATGGATACAGGCACAGCGCCTAAGCCGAAACCGGTATGACCTACAGCCATAACGGCTGCATCGTAGTTCTTGCCCAAAAGCTTGAAAGTAAGGAAATAACAGAACGGCAGGATTAAGATAACCTGAGCAATCATCAAGATAGACAATTGTACGCCCAAACCGGTTAGCTGCCACAACTTCATGGAAATAATGGACATGGATACGAAAAGGTTAAGAGAAAACTCGCCTACAGTATCCAGAGCACCATAAACCTGATCTGTTCCCTTGCTACCATTATCCAAATATAGGCGTACTAAAATACCGCCTAGCATACAGCAAACATGAATAGGGAAGTTAACACTAAGAGCTTTTAGAATGACTTCAAAAATTCCGCCCATGCCGCAAGCTATCATTAAATAATAAACAGCTGCAATAACATCTTTCTTGCTAAAGAGTTCAGCCATCTTACCTGCTATACTCTCGTCCACTTCTCCGGTTTGTTCTTGCTCTTTATCCAGATGAAAGCGTTGAATCATAAAATTACCAAACGGACCACCTACCAAGGAACCAGAAATCAAGCCAAAAGTAGCTGCTGCCAAAGCAACCTCCAGGGCATTGGAAGCTCCCAGCTGAACAGCCATAGGAGCAAAAGCGGCTGCATTACCATGACCACCTGTCATAGGAATACTACCGGTCATTAAGGCCACCAAAGGATCCACGCCCAGTACTACGCCCAAGCCAATAGCCAGAACATTTTGGAGAAGGGCAAGTACTGCGGCCAAAATAGCGAAGATGATAACCAATTTGCCACCTTTTTTCAAAAGGGACATGCTGGCTGCTGCGCCACTGGCTGCAAAGAAAATGCAATAGAACAAGGTATTAGCCGCCTTATAATCAAAGCTCAGCTCCACAATATTGTAATTGTACAACAGTAATGAAATAATAGATACGATAGTGCCGCCAATAACAGCCCCCGGCAAACAATACTTCTTTAAAGCCGGAAATTTATCTCTAATCCATTCGCCTAAATAAATTGAGAGTACTGCCAGCCCCAAAGTGTGAAACATAGTTAATTTTAGTACAATTCTTTCCACAAAAAATCAGCTCCTTTGCTAAAATAAAAAAGACAGCATTGTCCTAGGCAGACAACACTGTCTCAATAGTTTTATTTTACTCTTTTTTTATCTTCATGTAAATAGCCATTTAGTCACTGTTGCATCATTAGATTCCCCTTTAACCACTCACTTAGTTGAGCCTTATTTATGCTATAATAACATTAACTGTAAAGCAAAGGACATTAAACTATGAACACTATCCTTGTTAAAACAGCTTTATTTTTAAGCACCATTATTTTTGGTCATCTTTTAACCAGATTTAAAATTGTAGGTTATAGGGGAAAGCATTTGGTAAGCTTCTTTCTCTTTACTATTACTTTGCCCTCTACCATTATTTGCAGCTTTAGTAATTTTAAGCTGGAGTCATCTTTCTTTTTGCTTACTTTAGTGGGGCTTTTAAGTGATTGCCTGCTAATTGCTTTGGCCTTTTTCTTAACCAAAAAGCAAGGCCAACAAACAAAAGAATTTTATGTTATGAATTTTGCCGGTTACAATATTGGCTGTTTCTCCTTACCTTTTGCGCAAATTCTCTTTGGTCCCATCGGTGTCGTTTGCTGCTGTATGTTTGACATCAGCAATTCCATTGTTACCACCGGTGGCGCCTATACCTTGTTGCGTGGTATGTATCCCCATGGCAACTCTAATGAAAAACTAGGCATCGGTGGCATCATCAAAAATCTCTTTAGTTCCGTTCCCTTTGATACCTATATGGTTTTATTGGCACTTATTGCTTTAAATATTCCTGTGCCCAAACTTGTTGTAACTGTCCTTAGTCCTTTCGGTGCCATCAACGGTTATGTTTCCATGTTGCTCTTAGGTCTAACTTTAAATCTTACTACTGATATAGCCAAACTAAAAATCATCAAAGACATCCTGCTCTCCAGAGTTGTGCTGGCTGTAATTTTCTCAGGGCTATGTTTCTTCCTGTTACCTTTTAATCTTGATATACAAAAAATATTGCTACTGTGTTTTTTGTCTCCGATTCCTGTTCTCTCCTCCATCTTTACCGACCGCCTGGGTGGTGACGGTGGCCTTGCCAGCTTAGCTGTTTCTTTCTCCATTATCGTCAGTGTTACTGTCATGGTAGCCTTTATTTTGTTAATGTTTTAAAAGTAAAAATGATTAGGTAAGAGTTAGGTATTATTGCGTCGCCGTTTCTGCTTCGCCTACAGGAGCAAATACTAACTGCTTACTTTTTCTGCTTAACTTGCAAGCTATCTGTTTAGCAGCTACCTTACATGCCTTTCAGGAGCCAAGTGGAGTGATTCCACCCGGCTTTTTTTTACTGTTTATGAAATATTTTAAAGTTGGCATAAATTATACCCTATGCTAAACTGCAAATACGGTGCCGTTCCCTAAATTACCCATTATCTACTATCCCCAATAAATTTTTAGGAGGTGTAACAATGGCAAATTTTATTCCGGAGCCCTATCGTATTAAAATGGTTGAACCTATCAAAATAACCACTAGAGAGTACAGAGAAGGAGCTATCAAGGCAGCTAAATACAATATGTTTAACCTATTGGCAGAAGATGTCTACATAGACTTTCTTACCGACTCAGGCACCAATGCAATGTCTGCCGCTCAATGGTCTGCCTTAATGCTAGGTGACGAGGCCTACGCCGGCGCCAGCAGCTATGTAAAGCTGATCAAAGCTGCTCAAAGTATTTTTGACTATGGCTATATTCAGCCTGTGCACCAAGGCCGTGCAGCCGAAAAAGTTTTATTTCCCTTATTATTAAAACCCGGCAAGTATGCCATTGCCAATTTGTTCTTTGATACAACCAGAGCACATGTAGAATTAGCCGGAGCGCGTTGCTTGGAGGCTTGCAATCCTCAGGCAGCCGATACTGTTTTAAAAGCTCCCTTCAAAGGCAACATGGATATTGAAAAACTGGAAGAACTTATTAAAGAACATGGTGCAGAAAATATTGGTCTTATTGTCATGACCATTACCAACAATTCCGCCGGTGGACAACCGGTGTCTTTAGAAAATATGCGAGCAGTTGCTGCTCTTAGCAAGAAGTATAATATACCGCTTAATATTGATGCAGCACGCTATGCGGAAAATGCCATGTTCGTCAAGCAGCGTGAAGCAGCCTGTCAAAATATGTCCATCCTGGAAATAACCAAGGAATTCTTTAAGCTGGCAGACACCTTTACCATGTCAGCTAAGAAAGATGCCATTGTTAATATGGGTGGATTGATAGGCGTAAAGGATGCCAATTCCCCTTTGTTATTAAAGCTCAAAGCCAATTGTATTTGTTACGAAGGCTTTTACACCTACGGCGGATTAAACGGCCGTGATTTAGAAACAATAGCTCTGGGACTATACGAAGGACTTAATGAGGATTGGCTCAAGTATCGTTTAGGTACCATGAACTATTTCGGGGAATGTTTGGAGCAATTAGGTATTCCTTACCAAGCTCCTCCCGGCGGTCATGGTATTTTTTTGGATGCAGCCAAGTTTTATCCCCATATCCCCTACACAGAATTTCCGGGACAATTATTGGCTATCGAGCTCTATAAAGAATGCGGCCTGCGCAGCTGCGATATAGGCTCCTTCCTCATCGGTAATGATCCTGACACAGGCAAACAATTAAAAAGCGTTAACGAGTTTACCCGCTTGGCCATCCCCCGCCGAGTCTATACACAATCACATTATGATTTGGTCATAGATAGCATTGACAAGGTCTGGAAAAACCGTGCTAATATAAAACGAGGCTATAAAATTGTCTGGGAACCACCTATTCTTCGCCATTTTCAAGCTTCTCTAGCACCTCTTGCCTTAGATGAATAAAGAGGTGCTTTATGAAAAGTGAACAAGAAAATTTAGCGAAACGGGAAACCTGGCAATCAAAATGGGGCTTTATTTTAGCCTGCATCGGTTCAGCCGTGGGCATGGGCAATGCCTGGCTCTTCCCCTACAGACTTGCTACGTATGGCGGTGCCTTTTTACTGATGTATCTAATTTTTACTTTTTTCATAGGCGTAACAGGAGTCATCGGTGAAATGAATTTAGGCAGAGCTGCTCGTAGCGGTCCTATCGGTGCCTTTGGCGCAGCTTGTGCCGCGCGCAGGGCAAACTGCGCCTGGGTGGGCAAAGCTTTAGGTATAATTCCTCTGCTAGGCGTGCTAGCCTTGGCCATAGGATATTCGATTATTGTAGGCTGGATTCTTAAATATACCATTACCAGCCTGAGCGGTTCTCTTTTGACCATTAATTCCGTTACAGGTTTTCAAATGGCTTTTGGTCAAATGGCTGCTCCCTTCGGCAACAATTTATATTTATTGCTAGGCCTGTTGCTGACCTTTTTTATTATGTCGCAGGGTATAGGTGCCGGCATTGAAAAAGCTAATAAACTGATGATTCCTCTCTTTTATGTCATGTTCATCGGTCTTGCCCTTTATGTTGCCCAAAGAGAAGGTGCCCAGGCCGGTTACCAATGGATGTTTACCATTGATTGGGCCGAATTGCGTCGTCCCATGTTGCATGTTTATGCCCTAGGACAGGCTTTCTTCACTCTTTCCCTGGCAGGAAGCGGCACTGTCATTTATGGTTCCTATTTAAGTGATGATACAGATACTCTGGACGCAGCCTGGAAGATTGCTTTATTTAGCACTTTGGCTGCCATCCTGGCTGCCTTAGTAATTATTCCTGCTATGGCCACCACCGGTGCTAAGCTATCTACCAGTGGCCCTGGATTGTTATTTATTTCCATGCCCTACCTTTTCGCCGGCATGCCTGCAGGAAGGTTAATCATGATCATCTTTTTCCTGGCAGTTTTATTTGCCGGATTAACCTCTTTGGTAAATTTATTTGAAGCCCCTATGGCTCTTTTGCAGGACCATTTTGGACTCTCCAGAAAAACTTCCGTACTAATAATTGGTGCTCTGGGAACACTGGTAGCTCTGTGCATTCAAGGTGTGGTAGCTGCCTGGATGGATTTTATTTCCATTTATTTGGTTCCCCTTGGTGCTGCGCTGGCCGGTATAATGTTTGCCTGGGTCTGGGGTCGGCAAAAGGTGCAGCAGGAAGTGTCCAAAGGCAGACCATCTGCCATTGGTTCCTGGTACTATCCTCTTTATAAATATGTCTTTTGCATCATTACCATGCTGGTCTTTGCCTGTGGCATAATTTTTCAAGGCATTGGCTAAAGAAAAAAAGCTGACAGGATTTACCACTTTTCGACCTCCCCAGTGGTAAATAAAAATACCGGTATGAATCTAAAGATTCATACCGGTATTTTTCATTTTATTTCAATACTTCACAGCAACGAGCGCACAAGGTTGGATGTTCAGGATTCTTACCAACTGTATCACTGTAAATCCAGCAACGTTCGCATTTATGTCCTTCAGCAGGTTTAACGGTTACCTTTAAGGTATCCAAGCCTGTAGCAGTTTCGCCGCCTTCCAGGCCTTCTTTGATTTCAGCCTGGGAAACAATGAGCAGATTTGCCAAGTCTTTTGCTACGGTCTTTAGGACCTCCAGAGAATGTCCGGTAGCATGAAGTTCAACCTTGGCATCCAAGGAATGACCAATCTTCTTATCACGTCTAGCTGCTTCCAGAACCTTAGTGATTTCACCGCGAATGGCAATGAATTCATCCCACTTTTCTTCCAAAGCCTTATCCATATATTCTGTATGAATAGTCGGCCAAGGCAGCATTTGCACGCTGATAGGAGCATCACTAGGCTTGCTCATGAATTGGTAAACTTCTTCCATGGTAAAGCTGAGAACCGGTGTAAGCATCACAACCAAGTCCTTCATGATTTCGTACATAGCAGTTTGAGCACTGCGACGTTTTTTATCATCAGCCTTTGAAGCATACAGTCTATCTTTAATAATATCCAGATAGAAGGAGCTCATTTCTACTACACAGAAGTCGTGAATAGCATGATAGAGAACATGGAAATCGTAGTTCTCATACGCTTCGGTTACATTCTTCTTCAGCAGCTGGGTATGCATTAATGCCCATTTATCCAACTCTTCCATGTCAGCGAAGGCAACTTTATCCTTCTCATAATTGAAGTCACTGGTATTGCCCAAGATGTAACGAATGGTATTACGAATCTTACGATATACTTCAGATAATTGTTTCAGAATATCCTTGGAAAGACGAATATCACCCTTGTAGTCAGAAGATGCTGCCCACAAGCGGACAATATCTGCGCCGTATTGTTTAATAATATCTTGAGGTGGAATAGTGTTGCCCAAGGACTTACTCATCTTGCCGCCTTGGCCATCAACTACATAACCATGGGTTAGGACAGTCTTGTAAGGAGCGGTGCCGTTAACAGCAATAGCTGTCAGCAGAGAAGACTGGAACCAGCCTCTGTGTTGGTCGCTGCCTTCCAGATACATATCAGCAGGATACTTCAGCTCAGGTCTCTTCTTCAATACTGCTTCGTGAGTGGAGCCGCTATCAAACCACACGTCCATGATGTCGCTTTCCTTACGGAAATGATCATGTCCGCATTTAGGACACTTAGTACCTTCCGGCAACAGTTCTTCAGCAGAATGTGCCCACCAGGCATTAGAACCTTCTTTAGCAAAAATCTTGGCAATCTTATCAATGGTAGCTTCATTAACCAATGGTTCACCGCATTTTTCGCAATAGAAAATAGGAATAGGTACGCCCCATACTCTCTGACGGGAAATACACCAGTCGTGACGATCGGCAACCATGTTGTGAATACGGGATTCACCCCAGGCAGGAATCCATTTTACATCCTTCGCAATAGCATCCAGGGCTGCTTGACGGAAACCATCTACAGAAGCAAACCATTGCTCGGTAGCGCGATAAATAATAGGTTGCTTGCAACGCCAGCAGTGTGCATATTGGTGATTGATAGTTTTCTTGCCAAGCAAAACACCCAGCTCAGCCAAATACTTAAGAACAGGAATATTAGCATCAAAAACAAACATGCCTTTAAATCTTTCGCCGGCTTCAGCAGTCAACTTGCCTTGTTCATCTACAGGGCAAAGGATAGGCAGCTTGTATTGCAGGCCGGTTAAAAAGTCCACGTCGCCATGACCGGGAGCGGTATGTACACAACCGGTACCGGTTTCTAAGTCTACATAGTCTGCTAAGCAAACCAGAGATTTACGATGATTGTATTCAGGGAAAGGATGCTCACATTCAGCATATTCCATATCCTTGCCCATGGTAGTACCCAAAACAGCTCCAAAGGTCAGGCCGCAATCCTGAGCAACTGCTTGCACCAAATCTTTAGCCATGAACAATACTTCGTCGCCATTTTCTACCCAGGCATATTCAAATTTGGGATTTAAGGTAACGCCCACGTTAGCAGGAATAGTCCAAGGTGTGGTGGTCCAAATCAGCATATAGGCTTTTTTGCCTTTAGCTGCTTCCGGTCTCTGTCCGTTATCCTTAACGATAGGAAGCTTTACATAAATAGTAGGTGTCTTTTGATCTGCGTATTCAATCTCGGCTTCAGCCAAAGCGGTTTCGCAGTGTGGGCACCAGTAAACTGTTTTCTTGCCCTTGTAAATGTAGCCCTTGTTAGCCATAGCACCAAATACTCTGATTTGGTCAGCTTCAAACTCCGGCTTTAAGGTAATATAAGGATTATCCCAATCACCTAATACACCTAAACGCTTGAAGTCAGTTCTTTGATCATCCAGCCATTTCAAAGCATAGTCCTTGCATTTGTTACGCAGGGTCAGTGCATCCATGGTGTGGCGATCTACGCCCATGGCGTTAAGGCAGGCGTGCTCAATAGGCATACCATGTGTATCCCAGCCAGGTACATAAGGAGTATCATAGCCCTGGGCATACTTATACTTAATCACGATATCCTTCAAAATCTTATTCAAAGCAGTGCCCATGTGAATCTTCCCATTAGCATAGGGAGGTCCATCGTGGAGAACAAATTTCTCCTTGCCGGCATGCATTTCTTCTTTAGCTTTGTAAATATTCTTTTCTTCCCAGAATTTTAAGAATTCCGGTTCTCTTTGCGGTAAATTACCTCTCATAGGAAATTCTGTTTGGGGTAAATTTAACGTCTTACCATAATCATTGTCACTCATTTCGCACCTCCAAAAAAAATAAAGCCTCCATCCCCAAAAAGGGACGAGACTTAGTTACCCGTGGTACCACCCTCATGACACCA
>Ga0268360_1001879_pt1 | contig 18943 bp, 12 predicted proteins | sample BioMet11_FD_192465 | JGI IMG/M metagenome (GOLD analysis project Ga0268360, IMG submission 192465) | Sewage microbial communities from Oakland, California, United States - Biofuel 11 (Illumina Assembly) | ecosystem: Engineered > Wastewater > Sewage > Unclassified | place: USA: California... | reverse complement strand
CTGGTCGTCACCCTAGTCCTTCTCGAAGTCCGCGGGGGAGACCACGAAGACGGTCTTGGACAGCTCCTCGGGTATGCCCTTCAGAGAGGCGCTCGTGGCCCAGGTCTTGGAGGGCTGGCGCTTGAGGAGCCGTAGGGTCGCCTCGTTCATGACGATCTTCGAGCCCCCCTCGACCCCCGAGCCGTGCTCGACCTTGATGACTTCGTGGAGGCGGAAAGCCAAGTTGACCAGGGTGCCGAAGTAGTCCTTGTAGCCCAATCCCCGGACCGCCGGTATCTCGTACTTGAAGACCTTTCCGCGGACCACCGAGAGGCCTATGCCGTCTATGAGGGAGAGACGGGGATCGTCCTTGAACGAATCGATGAGGTTGCGGTAGACCGAGAGGAGCTCGGCGAAGACCTCGTCGAAGTTCCCCTCCCCGATGAACATGACGCCGTCGCCCAGGGTCTTCACGTAGTCGCAGAAGGAGCACAGGGACATCTCCAAGGCGGAGAGGACGAACTCCTTGATTATCTCGCAGATCGTATCTTCGTCGATGCGGCTGCACAGGGCGGTGAAGCCCCGTATATCCAGGACCATCACCGTCGCCTCGACGGTGGATATCTGGTACTTCTCGGGGTTCAGGTTGATGGAGCACTTGCGCAAGTAGTCTAGGGTGCCCTGGCCGAGCAGGCCTTCGCTCCCCTTGATGTCGTCTTCGCTCATCGGCTTCAGAGAATACCCGCTGAGGCGGCCCGTGGGCAAGCCTCGCTTTTTAGAGAAAGCGCAACCCTTTCGGGCAGCTCTCGGTCTATACTACTGAGCGCTAGTCCGCGGAGCGGGCGAGGGAACGGGGGATCAATGCAGGACGATTTCGTCGCGTACATCGAGGAGAGCATCCGGGACCACTGGAAGCTCGCCGCCTTCTCGGACTATCAGGGGCCGACCCTCAGCTACCGGGACGTCGGCGAGGGGATCTACCGGCTCCACGCATTCTTCAGGGAATGCGGCCTGCCCCGGGGCGGCAAGGTGAGCATCCTGGGGCGCAACTCCTCGAGCTGGGCCGTGTGCTACCTGGCGGTCGTCAGCTACGGCGCCACCGCCGTGCCCATACTCCCCGACTTCCACCCGAAGGACATCGAGAACATCGTCTCCCACTCCGACTCCGAGCTGCTCTTCACCACCGATGCCTACCTCAAACGCCTGGACGCGGCGGCCCTCCCAGGGCTGAAGGCGGTGATCTCCCTGGGCGCCCCGGGATTCCTGTGGGAGGCCGAGGGCTTCGGCGCCGAGGCCCGGGCGCGCCGGGCCGAAGAGCTCTTCGAATCCTCGTACCGGGCCCGCCTCGAGCCCGGCGCCTTCGCCCTGGACAGGATCGGCGGCGGCGAGCTCGCGGCGATCGTATACACCTCGGGGACGACGGGCTTCTCCAAGGGCGTCATGCTCACCCACGGCAACTTCCTCTCGAACCTCGTGTACGCCCGGAAGATGATGCCCCTCAAGAGGGGGGACGCCATCCTATCCTTCCTTCCCCTTGCCCACATGTTCGGCAACGCCTTCGAGTTCATCTTCCCCTTCTCCGTGGGCTGCCACATAACCTTCCTGGGCAAGATGCCCACCACCGGCGTCCTCATCGAGGCGTTCGCCGCCGTGAAGCCGCGGATGATCCTCTCGGTCCCCCTCATCATCGAGAAGATCTACTACAAGCAGATACGCCCCCTCCTCGAATCCCCCTCCATGCGGTTCCTCACCCGGATTCCCCTCGTCCGTAGCCTCATCTACCGCAAGATCAGGGACAAGATCCTCGGCTTCTTCGGGGGGAAGGTGATGGTCGTCATCATCGGCGGAGCCTCTTTCAGCCCCGAGGTGGAGGATTTCCTCCTGGCGATCCGCTTCCCCTTCACCGTGGGCTACGGCATGACCGAGTGCGGCCCCCTCATCTGCTACTGCGACTGGTGGAAGCGCAACAAGGCTGACTGCGGCAAGCTCGTGGACCGGATGGAGATGAGGATCGTCGGAGGCGGCGCCGACGAACCCGGGGAAATTTGGATCCGCGGGGCCAACCTCATGGCGGGTTACTACAAGAACCCGGAGGAGACCTCCCAGGCCATCGACTCCGAAGGCTGGTTCCACACCGGGGACCTCGGCTCCATGGGCCCCGACGGCTCGGTGTACATCCGGGGTAGGTCCAAGACCATGATCCTCAACGCCTCGGGGCAGAACATCTACCCCGAGGAGATCGAGGCCAAGCTCAACAACCTTCCCCTGGTGGCCGAGTCCCTGGTCCTCCAGGAAGAAGGTTCCCTCACCGCCCTCGTCCACCCCGACAGGGCGGAGGCCGAGAGGCAGGGCTTGAGCGGCGAGACGGTGGCCGAGATGATGGAGGAGAACCGCAGGGCCCTCAACAAGCAGCTCCCCGACTACGGCAGGATAGCCCGCATACGCCTCCACGAGGAGGAGTTCGCGAAGACCCCGACCAACAAGATCAAGCGCTTCCTCTACGCGTCGAAACGCTGAGCCGGTAGTAGTCGTCGCGGCCGGTCTCGGCGAAGCCGAGCCTCGCGTAGAGGCGGCGGGCGACGGCGTTGGAGTCGTCGACCTCGAGGCTGACTTCCGCCGCCGCTTCGCCGGCGATCGCCAGGATACCCCGGAGGAACGATGCGCCTGCGCCGCGGCCTCGGCGCCCCTTGTCGACCACGAGGCCGTACAGGCCGAACCCGGCGGCGGTCCTGGCCAGGGAGCAGGATGCCACCATGGCGTCGCCCTCGAACCCTCCGTAGACTGTCCGCTCGGGCAGCGCGAAGATGGCCTTCATAAAATTCTCGGAGTCGGCAGTAGATTCCCCGAACCCTTCCGCCTGGAGAGCTACGATCTGCGGGAGGAACTCGCTGCCGACTCGCTCAGTCCTGACTCGCGGTACTCCGGGGCCCCGGCCCTCTCCTGCCGAGGCGCCCTGCCCGGCTTTCCCGGGGCGGCAGACCATGGTGTACTCCCGGTGGTCCAGCGCGGCCCCGAGGGCCCGGGCCGCGGCGGCCCCCGACGAGGAGTTCCCGTCGACCACGAAGAGCACAGCTTCTACGCCCCGGGCCGAGAGCTCCCGCTCCGCGGCGGAGCGCAGGGCGGTGAACACGCCGCGCCGGCGCATATCCGGTCTCACCTCGGCGTAGAGCTCGGCTTCGTCGCGCGAAGGGGCGAAGACCGTCGCGACGCCGACGAGCGCTCCTCCTTCTTGGGCGAGGAATACTCCGGGCATGCCGGGAAAGACGTTTAAGCAGAGGTCGGTCTCGAGGTAGGGTTCTTCCCCGGCGGCCCGGCAGGCCGAGAAGAGCTCATCGATCCGCGCCTTGAGCCCGTCGTCGATCGCGGGCTTCGCCAGTACTTCCATGGCGACTATTCTCCCGATCCGGGCCGAGGTCGGTCAATGGAGAGGAAGGCTAGCGCGGATTCGCGGACATCCGGGGCCGCGCGGGCTGGGGGATAATGAAACGGGGCGGTCCAGGGATAGCTTCCTGGATCGCCCCTCTCTGCTTGCCGGGAAGCGCTCTCTCAGCGACAGACCTCGATGCCGGGGAGCTTCTTGCCCTCCAGGAGCTCGAGGGAAGCGCCGCCGCCGGTGGAGACGTGGCTCATCTTGGAGGCCAGGCCGAACTTGTTGACCGCGGCCACGGAGTCTCCGCCGCCCACGACGGTGGTAGCTCCCACGCTCGTGGCCTCGGCGACCATCTTGGCCACCTCTCCGGTGCCCTTGGAGAAGGCGTCGAACTCGAAGACTCCGACCGGGCCGTTCCAGACGATGGTCTTGGCCTTGGCGAGGACCGCCTTGTACTTGGCCAGAGTCTTGGGGCCTACGTCCATGCCCATGAGGCCGTCGGGGATGTCGAGGCCGTCGATGGCCTTGGGGGCAGCGGAGGCGTCGAAGGTCTCGGCGCAGACGTGGTCCACCGGGAGGACGATCTCGGCGCCGACCTCCTTGGCCGCCGCGAGGATCTTCTTCGCGGTGTCCAGCTGGTCGTCCTCGACCAGGGACTTGCCGACCTTGTGGCCCTCGGCCTTGAGGAAGGTGTAGGCCATGCCGCCGCCGACCACGAGGGCCGAGGCGTTCTTGAGGAGGGATTCGAGGACGGCGATCTTGGAGGATACCTTGGCGCCGCCGATGATGGCCACGAGGGGCTTCTTGGGCTTCGTGACGATGGGCTCGAGGTAGGCCACTTCCTTCTCCATGAGGAAGCCGCCGACGGCGACCTTCATGAACTTGGCGATGGACGCGGTGGATGCGTGGTCCCGGTGGGCGGTGCCGAAGGCGTCGTTCACGAAGACCTCGCCGTAGGTGGCGAGCTCCTTGGCTAGCTTGTCGCGCTCGGCGGGATCGTCGCTCGTCTCTTCCTTGTGGAAGCGGGTGTTCTCGAGCATGACGATGGTCCCGTCCTTCTGGCCCTCGATGAAGGCCTTCTTGCCGAAGCAGCCGTCCTCGCCCGCGAAGACCACGGGCCGCCCCAGCTTGGCGGCGAGGTAGGCCGCCACCGGCGCCATCCTGTGCTTCCCGGCCACGAATTTGGCCTCGTCGAAGGCCTTGCCGTCCTTCTCGGCCTTCTCCTTGGCCTTCTTCGTGTCCTTCTTGGGATCGCCGAGGTGGGACATGAGGACCAGGGTCTTGGCCCCCTGGTCCATGATGTACTTGATCGTGGGGATGGCGGCGACGATGCGGGTATCGTCCTGCACCACGCCGTCCTTCATGGGGACGTTGAAATCGACGCGCATGATGACGCGCTTGCCCTTGAGCTGGATGTCCTTGACGGTCTTGATCATACGGTGCCTCCGGATCCTTCTAGTAATCGGCAGCCAGAAAAAAGAGGCCGCCCGGTCATCGCCGGGCGGCCTCGAGTTCGCAAAACTCCGAGCTTGCCTCTCGGCCGCGCTCTCGCTTACTTCTTGCTCGCGATGTAGCTGAGGAGGTTGACGACGCGGTTGGAATAGCCCCACTCGTTGTCGTACCAGCTCACGACCTTGAAGAAGCGCTTCTCGCCGGGCAGGTTGTTCTGCTTGGTGGCGAGGCTGTCGTAGATCGAGGAGCGATCGTCGTCGATGAAGTCGGAGGAGACGACCTCTTCGTTGGCGTAGCCGAGGACGTTCTTGAGGTAGGTCTCGGAAGCCTTCTTCATGAGGCTGTCGATCTCGTCGATGGAGCTGTCGCGGGCGGCGGTGAAGGTCAGGTCCACGACGGAGACGTCGGGGGTCGGGACGCGGAAGGACATGCCGGTGAGCTTGCCCTTGGTCTCGGGAAGGACCTCGCCGACGGCCTTGGCGGCGCCGGTGGTCGAGGGGATGATGTTCACGGCGGCGGCGCGGCCACCGCGCCAATCCTTCTTGGAGACGCCGTCGACGGTCTTCTGGGTGGCGGTGTAGGAGTGGATGGTGGTCATGAGGCCCTTCTCGATCCCGATGCCTTCCTTCATGATGACGTGGACGACCGGGGCGAGGCAGTTGGTGGTGCAGGAGGCGTTGGAGATGACGTTGTCCTTGTGGGGATCGTACTTCTCGTTGTTGACGCCCATGACGAAGGTCGGGATCTTCTTGGCGGCGTCGGCGCTCTTGGCGGGGGCGGAGATGATGACCTTCTTGGCTCCGGCCTCGAGGTGGCCGTAGGCCTTCTCGTTGCAGAAGAGGCCGGTGGACTCGATGACGTACTCGACGCCGAGCTTGCCCCAGGGCAGGTCCTTGAGCTCCTTGACGGCGCCGACGCACTTGATCTCGTGGCCGTTGACCACGAGGGTGTCGTCCTCGGCGAGGGACGCGTCGCTCTTCTTGGTGGAGATGTCGGCCTTCATCTGGCCGTGGACGGTATCGTACTTGAGCTGGTAGGCGAAATACTTGGCGTCGGTGGACACATCGACGACGGCCACGACGTCGATCTTGTTCTTGCCGAGGAGCCCCTGATCCACGATGGCCTGGAACACGAGGCGGCCGATCCTCCCGAAACCGTTGATAGCAACCTTCATCCGTATCCTCCTAATTGGGAAGTGAATCTATAATTTTGTACTGAAAGACTACTGAAAACTGCGCACTATGTCAACGACCTACAGGCTTTATAGGTAGCGACCTGCTAAGTATACACTCTTTCGCAAAGCTTAGCAAATGCCGCATTGCGCCAGGGCTGAGAGCACTTCGGAAAGCCAGGACTTTAAAACCTCGCCGATTGATAGTAAAATTATACTCGCCCGGTGCCGATACTATTGATGTCGGATCCGATCATAGTTCCCCTCCCAGTCTACTATGGTACGTCCGATACCCGTAACGGGCGGCCGGTTTTCCCCAAAACCGGCCTTTTTTTATGCCCGGCCCTCCGCGCGGCGGCATTCTCTCCCCTTCGGGTCCCGGGGCTTCCTTGACCAAGCAGCCGGGCATATCGTAGTCTAGGCCTATGTCGCCCGCATCCAGGCCGGCGAAGGCGGCCAGGATACTCCTGATAGTCGCTGTAGCCTTGGCCGTAATCCTTGGGACCTGCACTGGCATCGCCATCGCCGCGACTAGCAATACCAAGAATTCAGAGAACTTCTCCAACCCCAAGCTCAACCTTCCCTCGAGGATCTACGATATCAAGGGCAGGCTCATCACCGAGTTCTTCTCCGACGAGAAGCGGGAGATCGTCTCGATAAAAGATCTTCCCCCTCACCTCATAAACGCCGTCATCACCCGGGAGGACCAGTCCTTCTACAAGCACCACGGCTTCACGTTCAAGGGCATCTTCCGGGCGGCCTGGGGGGTCCTCACCCACACGAGCCGAGGCGGCGGGTCCACGATAACCCAGCAGCTCGCGGGCACCCTCCTCGATATCCGCGGGGATATCAGCATCAAGCGCAAGCTCGTGGAGCTCTGGAGCGCCCTCCAGCTGGAGCGCCGATACACCAAGGAAGAGATACTCGAGCAGTACCTGAACCGCATGGTGATGGGCCCCGGGGTCTACGGCGTCGAGGCCGCCAGCAAGTACTTCTTCGGCCACTCGGCCAAGGACGACACCCTGGCCGAGTCGGCCATCATCGCCATCCAGCTCTCGAGCCCCGCCCGCTACGACCCCTACAAGAATCCGCAGAACGCCAGCGCGAGGTCCCGCGAGATCCTCGACCAGATGGTCAAGCTCGGCTACGCCACGAAGGCCGCGGCCGACGCATCCTACGCCGAGTTCTGGGACAACTTCGACTACACCCGGACCACCGCCAGCGCCTACAACCGCCGGGGGGAGAACGACAAGGCACCCTGGTTCAGCGAGTACGTCCGGCGCCAGCTCGAGGACATGCTCTACGGCTCTCTGGACCTGTACAACGACGGCCTCGTGGTCAACACCACCCTGGACCTCGACCAGCAGGAGAAAGCCGACTATTGGATGGCCAAGGGCATCGAGCAGGTAAACAGGACCTACCAGGCCGAGAGTTCCATGAGCCTCGGGGGCGCGGAGCGCACCTACATCCCGATCGTCGAGATGCTCGGGCTGGGCTTCGACCTCGAGGACCTCTTCGTCTCCGAGGCCAAGATAAAGGGCAAGACCTACGACTATTATCAGAAACGGCTCAACCCCACGATAGACGCCGCCGCCCTCCTCTTCGGCCTCCCGGCCCTCAAGACCCTCGCCAACGCGGGCTCCCACCAGCTCAAGGCGGACTTGGCGAAGACCACCGTCGAGGGTGCCCTCATCACCGTCGACCAGGAGAACGGCCATATCACGGCCCTGGTGGGCGGCTCCAGGTTCGACGAGGGCAACCAGCTCATCCGGGCCACCCAGTCCAAGCTGATGCCCGGCTCGAGCATCAAGCCGCTCTACTACTCGGCGGCCATCGACTCCCTCAAGTTCACCGAGGCCACCCTGGTCTACGACGAGCCCGTCGTCTTCCACAACGAGGACGGCACTCCCTACACTCCCCTCGACTACAAGGGGAAATTCGAGGGCCCGGTCCTGGTCTGGCACGCCCTCGCGGAATCCATGAACGTGCCCTCCCTCAAGATCCTGGACTCCATCGGCTTCGACGCCGCCATAGACCGGATGGCCCTCCTCCTGGACGTCACGGACCCCGACGAGATCCGCAGGACCTTCCCCCGGGTGTATCCCCTGGGGCTCGGGGTCATCGGCGTGAGCCCCCTCAAGATGGCCAGGGCCTACGCGGTCTTCGCTAACCAGGGCCGTGAGGTCACGCCCATCTCCATTCGTTCGGTGGAGGACCGCAACGGCCGCGTGATCCTGGAGCCGGAGCGCGACCTCCGCACCCAGCAGAAAAAGAAGGGCGCGGCGCTGCAGCTCATCAGCCAGCAGAACGCCGCGGTCATGGTGGATATGCTATCCAAGGTCGTGCGATACGGCACCCTGGCCGGCTGGACGAACAGCGGCACCTACTTCACCTACACCGATCCAAACGGGAAGAAGTACACGATCCCCGCCGCGGGCAAGACCGGCACCACCCAGAACTGGGCGGACGCGTGGACCGTCGGCTTCACCCCGTACTACACCACGGCGGTCTGGTTCGGCTTCGACCGGCCGGGCAATTCCCTGGGGACCACCCAGTCCGGCGCGACGGTGGCCGGCTACTACTGGGCCAACTACATGAAGGAGATCAACCGGAACCTGCCGCCCAAGCAGTTCCAGCGGCCCCAGACCGGCCTCGTGGAGGCCAACGTCTGCGCGGTGACGGGACTCATCCCCACGCCCTACTGCAAGGACGGCACGGTCAACCTCCTCTTCTACGAGGGCACCCAGCCCTCGCGGCTCTGCGACTGGCACAGCATCAGCACCGAGAGGGACAAGGCCATGCTCGACAAGCTCGGAGGCCAGGTGCGGAACCTCTCGGACTCCAAGCTCGATCCGACCCTCAAAGTCAACATCCCCGGCTTCGATCTAGGGGGCTCCCAGCCCGCCCCCGCCGCGAAAGGCGAGGCGAATCAGCCGGGAGGACAGACTTCCGGTCCCCAGAGCGGTATCCTTAACTAGGGGGAGAGCCCCAAGGGGGTATCGATGGGGGAAAAAGGGAGCGTTTCTCTCGCCGCGATAGTCTGCCTCGTCGCGGCTTCCGCGCTCCCGGCGCGGGCCGAGGAAGAAGGCGTCGGCGGCGCGGCGGAGGCACCCCAGCGGGTGCTCCGCATCGGGGACTGCGTCGCGAGCGGCCCGGCGAAGGGCGACGCCGACGCGGTGCGCAGCCTCATCACGAGCAGCGTCGTGGAGCTGCGGATGTTCCGGGTAGTGGACTCCCGCGGCCAGGAACTCGCCCTGAGGGAAGCCGAGGCCGCGGTGCAGCTCGGGGAACCCAAGGAGCTCGCTCCCCTCGCGGCGGACTTCATCCTCTCCTCACGCCTCGATCCCATCGGCGACCGCGTCCTCTTCACCATGGAAGTCGTCAAAGCCTCCAGCGGGGAGACCCGGAGCGTCTCCGAGTCCTTCGCCGGCGAGAACGACATTCTCCTGTCGGTGCGGAGGCTGACGCGGAAGCTCTTCGAGCGCCAGGCCCAGGGGGAGAGCGGCGGGCCTACGGTCCCCGAGGCCTCCGCGGAGGCGCAGCAGCCCCGCAATCCCTCGCCCAGCCTCTCCCTCGTGGCGGGGACCTGGAAGGGCGACAAGAACCTGGACGTCGTCGTCCTCATGCTCGACGGTTCGGGCTACGCCATCCTCTCCTCCGGCCGGCGCATGGCCCTGAAGGTATCGGTGGACGGTTCGTCGGTCGTAGTCGCCCAGAACCAAGTCAACTCGCCGGATTTCTATCGCCCCGGCCTGGACGTCCGATCGGCGCGGATCGTGGCGGAGCGCGCGAGGCCCTGGAGATGGATATTTTCCCTCTCTGCCGACGGCAACTCGCTTTTCGGGCTCAAGGAATCGGTGTTCGTGACGGTCACGGGGTCCGGGGACGTCAGCCTCGACAACCACTACGTCAGGGACGCCGCCTGGACTCGGCTCTACCAGTAGCCCGCCGAGGGGCGCACAGGAGGGCGAGCATAGCCATGGCGACGCCTGTCGCGATCTCCTTGAGGGTGGAGTCCCCCAAGGCCGGCGGCTCGGCGTACGGCAGGACCGAGCCCGAGTCGATGGGCTCCGATCGCTCCTCCCTCTCCCCTAGGATCAAGGCAGTCTCGCCTTCCCGGAGGTAACCGAGGCTCCTCGCCTCCAGCGCCGCCCGATCGGGGTCCCTCTTGAGGGCCTCGACCTCGGCGTTGAGCCTCCCGCGAATCCGCTCCAGGTCCGCGAGGTTCGCCGCCATGGCGGCTTTCCTGGCCTCGAGGCGCCGGTACGCGGATAGGCCGGCGGGACCAGCGAGGACCGATAGGGCGCAGTAGATAGCCAGTCCGGCATATATTGATATTGCTATATACATGCCCAGGCGCGGCGAGCCATACCTCCTCGGGGTGAATCCCATCCGCGCCCATGGCCGATCCTTGAGGCTCATTGTAGTTATTTACGGCCGTTAGCCGCCTCTTCTTTATCCGATTTCCGCGCCACAAAGCGATTATTGACAACCCAGGATACGACGCTTAGAGTGGAGTCCGGCCCGCCGATCGCGATTACTAATGCGGAGAGCGCTTTTTGCCGATATAGAGTTAACGATCGCCCGTAACGGAGTAATTATGGCCATAGGTCCCGGTACCGATACCAAGAGCGAACTCGAGCAATACGGCGTCTGGGTAAAGGCTGAGCCGCAGGATATCGTCGACGACGATGCCTCGGCCCCCGGGACCCAGGCCCCCGGCCAAGGCCCTGTCGAAGCCCGGGACGAACTGGCCGATCAGAGCTTCCTCTCCGAGGACGAGGAGAAACTCCTTGGCTCCTTCGACGCCGAGTTCGAGTCTCCGCCCCCGAGCGCCTTGCCCGACATCGACGATATCCCGGCCCTGGATGAGCCCATGCTGTCCGAGGAGCCGGCTTCCCTTTCCGCCACGCCTGAAGGCGATTCCGCGCCCCAGGCGTTCGACCTAAGCCTCGAAGAGCCCGAGGACGCCGCCGGCTCCTCGGCTTCCCAACCCGGCGTGGAGATTGATATGAGCAGCGCAGAAGGCCTCGACAATCCGGGTACTCCTCGCGGCGAGACCGATTCCTCGATCGAGGACGTCTCGTCGGAATTCCTCGACATGCCCCTGGAGCCTGAGACCTCCGGCGCCCCCGCGGCGGCCCCTTTAAAATCCGCCGCCGGGATGGACGACGTCACCGCCGAATTCCTCGATACCGAGGGAGCGGCGTCGGCGCCCAAGGGCGCCGAGGACAGCTCCTCGGACTTCGAGAGCCTCGACATCGACCTCCATTTCGACGACGCCCTCGGCGACTCCCAGGCTTCCGCAGAAAAGGCCAAGGTCGACGACGGAGGCTTCGAGGCCGTCACCGAGTTCGACGATTTCCTGGCCGGCGATTCGCCTGCGGGAGCTAGCGCCCAAGAGGGCGGCAAGGGCGATTTCGACGACGTCTCGGCGGTCGAGCGCGACCTGGCCTCCCCCGCGGCCCTCGAGCCCCATCCCCCCACTCCTCCGGCAGCCCCTAGCCCCAAGCAAGACCTCTCCACGGAGATCCTCCTCAAGATAGCCGACGAGCTCTCCTCGATCCGTGGGGAACTCGTCTCCCTGAAGACCCAGATCGCCGATGTCGCTTCCGGCGCTTCGACCTCTCCCCTCGCGGCTCCCGCCGCGCCGGAGGCCCAGGTCGAGCACGATGAAGCTGCCCTCTCGTCCGGCGGCTTCTTCGACGACGAGGAGGACGAGACCATCGCCCTGACCGGCGACGAGCTCGACAACATCCTCAACACCGCCGATTTCACCACCGAGGAGCCTTCGGAGCCCGAGACCCCGAATGAGCAGCTCGTCTCCGAGGAAGTTCCCGCCCTGCCCGAAGAGGTTCTCGCGCCAGACTCCTCCTCGCCCGAGGGAAGCGATGTCTTGGACGAAGACCTCCTCCCCGAGACGGGGGATTACACCGAGCCCCTGGCCGTAGAACCTGCGATCGAGGAAGTGCGCCTGGGAGAGGCGGATAGCGTCGATACCGTAGAGGCCGTCAGCGACGATCTCAGCGTCGTGGCCGAGGAGGGCGTGGTCCCCGTCACCAACGCTCCTGAGGACACCTCCTACCTCGAGAACCCCGAGGATCTCGACCTCGGAGTCGGCGAGCTCCCGGCAGATAAGCCCCTGGTCGAGCCCGACCTTTCCGATTTCGACCTCGGCGGCGAGGAGTTGGAGCCCAAGGTCGAGGTCGACGAGGAACTCCCCCTGGCGGCCTCCGAGCCCTCGGCAGAGAGCACGGATATCACCCTCGACATGCCCGCCGGACCCGGCTACGCCGACGAGCCCACCGCGGACGCCGAACTCCTCGAGGCTATCCCCGAGCTCGACGAGCCCAATTTCTCCGAGATCAACCTCCACGAGGAAAGCCAGGTCCCCGAGGGATCCACGGTGGGCGAAGCTGCGCCGGTCCCCGAACCCGCCCCCTCTTCCCTCGACTTCGAGGAAGAGGAGGATCTCGTACTCGACGCGATCGAAGAACCGGCCGGTGGGGAATCGTCCTCCCAGTTCGAAGGAACTCTCGGAGGCGCTGTCATGGGCGACGCTGCGGACGAGTCCGCGGCCGCTATCGAACCTGCGGTCGAAGCGTCAGATGAGGCCGAGGCCTCATCCTTGGGGAACTTGGAGCCTCCTGCGGCCGATCTCCCCCTCGAAGACACGCCCTCCGCCGGGGCCGAGGATTTCCAGATCCCGCCCCTGGAGCTCGAGCCGGCGGTCGATGAGGCCCCCGCAGCTCCTCAGCCTGATGCGCGAGCCTCCGGCTCGGGGGATGAGGGCGGCGACAGGCTCAAGGGAGAGATCAAGAGCGTCCTCCTGTATCTCGATAAGCTCCTCGATTCTTTGCCCGAAGAGAAGATCGAAGAGTTCGCCAAGTCCAAGTACTTCGATACGTACAAGAAGCTCTTCGAGGAATTGGGTTTGGTTTGACGATGAGCCTCCTCGAGAAGGCGATCGGCGGATCCAACAATCCCGAGGCCGGCTCGCAACAGCGATCCAGCCTCTTCTCCCGCGCCATGGCGGCGTCCGGGACTGAGGAGGGCAGCAGCCCTAGCCCTCCTTCCTCCGCCCCGGCGGACCCACAGCATCCGCTCTTCGAGCCCGAGATGGTCGACGAGCTCAAGGGGGCGATCCTCGTCCTGCCGCCCACCCAGGATTCCCTCCTGTCGGCTTGGTCCGTTCTCGCCGCGAAACTCCCGCTGCGCGCCTTGGCCCTATTCCTGCGCTCGGGAGACTTCTGCTCCCTCGCGGCTCAAGTAGGCTTCCCCTCGGGCCGTTCCGATGTCGTGCCGCTCTCAATCTGCCCCTCCCCAGCTTCGGGGGACTCGATGGGCGAAGAGGCCCGGGCCCTCGTGGCTCCCATCCTGGGGATCAACGCATCCATGTCCCTTCGCTCCTACGGGATGGAATCCGACAGCTCCAACTGGGGCGTATGGATCGTCCACGACGAGGCCCTAGACGCGGCGCATGCCCAGGATCGCGCGGTGCTGAACAATCTCCTCTCGGTGATCCTGTTCTCCATGCACGACCTCTCGCTGGTCCCCAGGGCGCGCCGCGAACCGCGAGCCCTCCTCTCCGAGCTATCCAGGTTCCGCTTCGCCGCGGTGCACCGCTTCGACATCGGTCCCGATTACTTGGCCAATCCAACTTTCAAGGGCCTCGAGCCCCAGGCGCTCGTGTCGGCCTTCGCGCTGGCCTCGGCCCAGATACTGGAGCTCACTGGCCTCGCCTTTCCCCTCGGCGAGTCTTCCTTCGCCGGCGTCCTGGGCTCCGCCACCCGAGGGGACCTCGAGCTCTCCCGCGTCCAGTTCACCAAGGCATTGAGGCGGAGCCTTCCTTTCTTGACTGCCGGCGCCTTCCCCTCGGGGAACTCCCTGAGCCTCGATCTCGCGTCGGGAAGCGCCGCCGAGGAATTGTCGAACTTCCTCGCCATATAGCATGGGACTGACGGTACTCTCCTCCAAAACCTTCGCACCGACGTGCAAGGCCGACGGCCTTTGGCTCCATTCCCCCTACGATCCCGAGCGAGAGGCCGATCGCTTTGCCCTATCCTCGCTGGGCTCGTCGAAGCCTAGCCACGTGCTCTTGCTCGAGCCCTGCCTCGGCTACCTAGCGGCCTCGGTGCGGCGCCTCCTCCCCCGGGCGCGCATCGTCTGCCTCCACTACTCCGCTTTTTTCCAGGACAAGCAGCGTTGCTCCCCCAACGCCTCGTGGTACCCCGGGACAGGTCCGGGCCTGGACGCATTCCTCGAGTCGGCCGTGGACGAGGACGCGATAGCCGGAGTCGCGGTCTTGGAATGGGAACCCGCGACCAGGGCTTTCCCCCTAGAAGCCGCCGCGGCCAAGCGCGCGGTCCGAGCCTCCTTGGACCGCCTCAACGCGTCCTCGGCCACGGTCAAAGCCTTCGGCAAGCGGTGGATCGCCAACGCCTGCGCCTCCTTCCTCCTCGTGGAGAGGGCTCTGTCGCCCCGGGCCGGTTCCTTCCCCGTCGTCGTGGCCGCCGCGGGGCCCAGCCTCAACTCCGCCCTGGCGGCGCTGTCCGAGCGCCGCGCCCGCTTCGCGACCGTAGCCGTATCCTCGGCCTTCGAAGCCTGCAGGAGCGCGGGCATCGAGCCCGATATCGTCGTGTCCACCGACGGCGGCTTCTGGAGCCGCGCCCTCCTCTATCCGGCCTCGCGGCGGCCCGCCGCCCTGGCTTCCCCCCTGACGGCCCTCCCCTCGGCCTGCCTCTATCGAAGCTCTTCGCTCCTCCTCCTCGACCAGGGCAGCTTCGTCGAGGCAGACCTGATGCCTCTCCTCGGAGGCGGCCTGCGGCTTCCGCCCCACGGCACGGTGAGCGGCACCGCACTGCACCTCGCTTCCCGCCTCACCGACGGGCCCATAATAGCGGCGGGACTCGACCTCGCCTCCTACGGCGATCTATCCCACGCCCGTCCCCACGGCTTCGACGCTTTCGCATCGAGAGGCTCTTTCCGGCTCGCCCCCCTCGAGAGGACCGTCTGGTCCCGGGGCGCCGCAGGGACTCCCGACAAGCTTCCCGAGGCTCCCTGGAGGACCTCGCGGGTCCTCGACGACTACGCCTCTTCCTTGCCCATGGACTTCAGGCACTTGGCGGGCCGCCTCTTCCGGCTCTACCCCTCCCCCCAGCGCTTGACAGGCTTCGGGAAAATCGAGGCGGCGGATCTCGAGGGGCTCCTCCAGCGCCGCGGCGCTGGGCCCTGGCTCTCCTTGGACGAGGCTCCTCTCTCCGACGCGGCGGGGCGAGCGGCCGTGCTGTCCGAGAGAATCGCCCGTTGGCGGGGCACGGTGTCCGAAGCCGCCAGGGGCATGGGGGAGGGACGCGCGCCCTCATCCCCGGCAGTGGCCGAGCTCTTGCGTTCCGTCGATCTAGTCGATTACGCCGCGGCCAGGAGGGCTATCCTCGCTGGCGGCGACCCTGCGCCAGCGGCGAAGGATTTGGCTCTTCGGGGCGATTCCTTCTTCGCCAGCCTCGAGCGGAGGTTCTCATCGTGAGCGATGTGGTCTTCAGGCGCAACCTCCTCGCTCTGTCCCAATCCAACCCTTCCCTCGGAGACATCCTCCTGGAGGCCGAGCCCGACCCTTCGGTCGTCGTGCGCCGGGCCCGCAGCGGGCAGCTCGTGCCGGTGGCCTGCCGATCGGGGCGCGAGGCTCCCATGCACTCCCTCTTCGACCCCGAGAGGGAGGCGGCGCGATTGGAAGCTGCCATGCCCGCCGGGGGCTTCATCGTGGCCTTCGGGCTAGGCGCCGGATTCCTCCTCAGGCGCTACCTCGCGTCCAGCGGCACTACGGGGCTGCTGACGGTAGAGTACTCCGCCCCGTTCCTGCGCTCCATCCTCGAGGAGGTCGACCTATCCGACATATTCACCGACGCCCGCTTCATGCTGCTCCTCGACCCCGATCCGGAGGAGCTCCGCGAGGTGATACTGTCGCTCTACGTCCCCCCGATAGCCGGCGGCATCAGGAGCCTCCCGCTGCGCAGCCGGGTAGACCTCGACCCCGAGCCCTTCCGCCTCGCGTCCGAGACCCTAGGGTCGGTGCTCGGGAGTATTTCCGACGACTACAGCGTCCAGGCCTTCTTCGGCAAGCTCTGGTTCAAGAACGCGGTGCGCAACCTCTTCCCCGCGGAGCGCTCCTCGGCGCCGCTGCCCCCGATACGCCGCGCGGCCGTCGCCGCGGCGGGCCCATCCCTGGAGGATCAGATCCCGGCGCTCGCCGAGGCCCAGGACAAAGGGGCCTTTCTCATCGCCACCGACACGAGCCTCCCCGCCCTCCTGGGCAGGGGGCTCAGGCCCGACGCCGTGATATCCATCGACTGCCAGCACATCAGCTATTACCATTTCCTCGGCGGCATTCCGAGGGGCATGCCCCTCGTCCTCGACCTCGCGTCGCCCTCGACGCTCTGCCGCCTGGGCGACTCGGTTCGCTTCTTCTCCTCGGGGCATCCCTTCTGCGCCTACGTCTCCGCCCGGTGGCGTCCCTTGCCCGCCCTGGACACCTCGGGGGGCAATGTCACCCACGCCGCCCTCTCCCTCGCGGAGGCCCTCGGAGCCCAATCCACCCTCCTCGCGGGGGCCGACTTCTCCTACCCCGAGGGCAAGAGCTACGCCAGAGGCACGTACATCTACGGCTACTTCGACCGCTGCCAATCCAGGACCTCTCCCCTCGAGTCGCTCTTCTCCGGCTTCCTCTTCCGGGGCACCGACATGGACCGGGAGACCGGGATCGACCTTTCCGGAAGGACCTATACGCGGTACCTGACAAAGCCGCTCATGGCGTATCGCGAGCACCTCGAACGCTTTTCCGCCCAGTCGCCCATGCTCGTCGTCCCCTTGGAGGGCAAGGGCGTGAGGATCAGCGTCCCCGGCGCGGCCAAGGGGCCGAGCGCCCGGATGCGCTCCGTCTTCGCGGCGGGGAGCGCGAGCTGCCCCGCCGCCGAATTCCTGAGGACCTACGCCGAGGAGCTGCGGGCCCTTCCCGCCCCCAGGGGCCCAGCCATCCCCTATATCGGATCTCTGGGAAACCACGCGAGGGACCTGTGGACGACCCTCCTCCCGGCGGCGAGCGCCTTCCAGCGCGAGTCCGGCGACGACGGCGTGGACGCCGCCGAGCTCCTGGAAGCGACGCGGGAATGGGCTATACGCACCGTCGAGGAGGCGCTGCAGGAAGCCGAGGGGGGAAGAGCTGGGCTCTAGCCGCGGGCCCATCCGCTCGAGGACGGCGGCCGCGGCAGCTTACTCCGCGGGACTGCTCAGCGCCGATTCGCCGAGGAGAGGGGGCGCGCGGGAGCGCGCACGCGCCTAGCGCGCCGGGGTGAGGAAGACGGTCCGGCCCGCGGTGACCCCGTACTTGGCGAAGAGCCAAGCCTCCAGCTGCCCCGCCCGCCCTTCGAAGGATTTCGAGTACTTGGCCATGTAGTCCTCGACCTTGGGCCGCAGCTCCTCGTGCTTCTCGAGGAGCTCGCCGGCCTTGCGCACCGAGAAGTACTCCTCGGCCATGGCCTTGGGCTGCTGGAGGAGGTAGGCCTGGAATTCGTTCCCCATCAGGTAGTCGGAGCTGGTGTCGTACATCGCCCAAGTGAAATACGCCCGCCAGAACCACTTCTCCTCGCGCCCGACCGAGGCCCAGAGCTTGGTCACGAAGTCGCGGTAGTCCGGGTCCGCGAAGAAAATTCCGTGGGTGGATTCGTGGACTGCGAAGGTCCACCGCAGGTAGCCGCTGGACTCCCGAGTCACGGAGATGACAGCTCCGACGCCTGCCGCGATCTTGTCCCCGTCTAGGCGCAGAGTCCCGCTGTCGAGGAGGATACCCTCGAGCCTCCTCTCCTCGTCGTTCAGGGGGAAGGACTTCGCGCGCGCCGTCTGGAAGAAGCTCGCCAGGTCCTCGGCCCGGTAATCGTGGGCGTTCCATCCGTGCAGGGAAGCGATGGCCGCGTCGCTCATCAAGGTCCCACGGTAGCCCGCCTTCTCCACGAAGAAGGCCAGGCGCTTCAGGTACTTATCCTGGGTGCCGTAGTCCTTGAAGTCGAAGACGAGGACGCTGGGCAGCATGTCCCAGCGGTAGAACGAGAAGTCTCCCTCGGGAGGCTCCGCCACCAGCACCCGGCCGAGATCCGCCAGACAGTAGTCCTCGGGGCTCAACCTTCCGGAATAGAATGAGCTCAGCTCCGCCCCCACCGGGCCGTGGAGGATGAGGAGCTCCGTATCCGCCGGCACGATGGATTCGTCCAGGACAGTCTTGACGCCTGAAGGGTGGCTCCTGAGCTTGAAGGAGCGCTTCGTCCCGTCCGCGAGCCACGCCTCGACGCGAAAGGACGCTCCCTTGGCGGCTTCGCCGTACTGGAGCACGACGCCCGGAAGGCGATCGCCGCCGGCGGCGGCCTTGCGGTCGGCCTTCGGGCCGTCGAGGCCGGCGAAAGGCCGCGGGATGCTCAGCTCGACATAGTCCTCGCCCCGGGCCATCGTCAGCCCCGAGGACATTCTGACCGATCCCCTCTCGGCCTCGATTCCCCGGAACGACGGCACGATATCGACGGACTGGAGCTCGAAGGGAGGGCTCCCGCCCGAGGCCGATACCGACAGGGATTCGACTGATACAGCCCCGTCCGGGGCGAGGACCAGCTCGGCCGTATCGCCGATGAGGGCGAACGTCGAGACCACCGAAGGGGAGGTGCCGTCGGCCTTGGCCGAGAGGCTCAGGTTGAGCTTTCCCGATGCGCCTCCTCGAGGTCCCCTGCGCGCGACGGTGACCTGGATGGCCTGCCCCGCCTCCAAGCCGAGCCTCTTGCGCAGGGTATACCTGTTGGCCGGCTTCTCGCCCTCGAAGCGGCCCTCGCTCCCTTCAGGCCACGAGCTAGCTTGGGAGAAGGCCAAGCTCCGGCCCGATGCGTCTCGCCACGGGAAGCCCGTCACAGCCTTGGCGGCGCACGAAGTGGCGGCCG
>Ga0268360_1001873_pt1 | contig 18995 bp, 19 predicted proteins | sample BioMet11_FD_192465 | JGI IMG/M metagenome (GOLD analysis project Ga0268360, IMG submission 192465) | Sewage microbial communities from Oakland, California, United States - Biofuel 11 (Illumina Assembly) | ecosystem: Engineered > Wastewater > Sewage > Unclassified | place: USA: California... | reverse complement strand
CCGCTTTGCCAGATCAAGACCAATAGTGGTAATAATTGCCATGGGCCCGCCTCCTTTCCTGTCTCATTTGAGTGATATCAGCCGAGACTAGTGGGTATAAGGGGGCGCGGTCCATACCATTATTCCGTGTGCATGGTTGAAAAAATGGCGACCGACTCCGAAGCCGGGGTGTTACAGCCCTGGGTCCGCGCATCTTGGACGGCGTGATCAAGTCATGGTGCGGGTGAAGGCGCGAAAACTGCCGGTGTGAGCACTATGGCCCTGGGGATAACCCGGCCCTGTTGAATTTGTGGGATTTCCGGTCCTCGCCCAGGAATCGGTCATTCTCGCTCCTTTCCCTTGTCACGACGGTTAAGGTACTTCCCGTGCGTTCTCGCAGGATAGTGTTGTCGCACACCGGCTAAAACTCCATTCCCAGTAGCGAGACGTCGTCGCGCCGCGACTCCTGTCCCTGATATTCGAGCAGCGCCTGATAGATGCGCTCGCCTTGCCTGGGCATGGACAAGCCCGAAAGGCTGGAGAGCAATTCCCTGAAGCGCTTTTTACCGAAAGCCCGGCGCTTTTCGCCGCCGATCTGGTCGATCAACCCGTCGCTGACCAGGTACAGGCGCAATCCGGCCTTGATCTCCAGCGCCGTTTCGGTGAATTCCTGCTCAAAAGGGATGTGGCGATAGCCGATGCCCCGCTTGTCGGCCTTGAACTCCACGATCTCACCGTCCGCCTGCACAAAAAGTGGAAATCTGGCGCCGACGAAACAGACCGTCCCCGCCGATGGGCGCACGAAAAGCACCCCGAGTTCCATGCCGTCGTCGGAGTCGCCGCCCTGGGTGTGCTGGTTCAAGCTCGTTTGCATGATCTGGTGCATGCGCCGCACGAGCCCGGCCACCTGGCCAGGCTCCACCTCGCCCCGGGCACGGCTTATCGCTCCCGAGGCAATGAGCGTCACGAAGGCGCCAGGCACGCCGTGGCCGGTACAGTCGCCAAGGACAAACAGAAAGCCATCGCCCCAGGCCGAGGCCAGGTAGACGTCGCCGCCGACCACGTCGCGCGGTTTCCAGACCACAAAATGACTGGCCGTGGCGGCCTCGAACGGTTCGGGGCCGGGCAGGATGGCCTTCTGAATACGGCTGGCGTAGCGGATGCTGCCCGAGATGACCTCCAGGGCCTCATCGCGCTCCATCTGGGACTTCTTGCGCTCCGTAGCATCGAGACCGATACACAGCAGGCCGTTGAGTTCGCCGCTGGCCTCGTCATAAAGCGCCCGGTTGGTCCAACTGATCCAAACCCGGCGGCCGTCCTTGCAGATGTTTTCGTTTTCGTTTTTCTCGTAAAGCTCCGGGTGCTCGACCAGATCACGCAACAATGTGGCCAGATCGCGTCCGCTGCCTTCCTTTGGCGGCGCGATGGTACCGACCAGCGGCTTGCCCAGGATTTCGGCCTCGGTATAGCCGAAGAATTGCTGCGCGAATTCATTGAAGAAGACGATGTTTCCGGAGCAATCCAGCTTGAGGATAATGCTGCTGGCGTTCTCGACCAGCTCGCGGTACTTGACCTCGCTTTCGCGGATGGCCTCCTCCATGCGCATGCGCTCGGTGATGTCGTTGTACACGGCGATCGAACCCATGAGCTTGCCGTCGTCGTCACGGAAGGGGACACGCAGGATATCGAACATGACCTTGCGTCCGTCGGGATACGTCCGCCAGTCCTGCTCCTTGACGATGCGCGACTCCTCGAGCACCTGCTGGTCCTTTTGCCAAATGTATTGCGCGAATTCCCGCGGCCTGAGGTCGAATATCGTCTTGTCGAGCACCGCGTCGCGCGGCAGGCCCATGTAGTCGCAGTAGGCCTCGTTGACCACGCGGTAGACGCCCTGGGTGTCCTTGTAAAACACCAGCAGGGGCAAGGTATTGATCAGCGAATCGAGCAGGGCGCGCTGGCGTTTGATCTCCTCTTCCCGTCGGATGCTGTCGGTGATGTCGAGCTTGACCGCCACGTAGTGGGTGATCTCATGGTTTTTGTTGAAAATCGGCGCGATGGATACGCTTTCCCAGAACTCCTCGCCGCTTTTTTTCAGGTTGATGAACTGACCCCGCCAGATCTTGCCTTCACTTATGGTCCGCCAGAGCGATTCGTATTCGCTCTGCGGCGTCTTGTTCGACTTCAGCAGGCTGGTCAACTGGCCGATCACCTCGTCCTCGCTGTAGCCCGTGACCCGGCAAAACGCCGGATTGACGTACTCAAGACGTCCCCTGGTGTCGGTGATGGCCACGCTGACCGGGCTTTGTTCGACCACCAGCGAAAGCTTCGTGACCAGTTCCTGGTTTTTTCGCTGCTCGGTCACGTCGCGCACCGAGGCGATGACCTGGTCTCCGCTCTCGGTTACAAGCGGCGACAGCTTGATATCGACAACGATGGTCCGCCCGTCCTTGGTCAGGGCCGTCAGATTGGACGCGGTGCCCAGATCCCGGCTGCGTGGGGTCTCGAAAAAGCGTTCGAGCTTTGCCTGATGGCTAGGCCGCGCCGCCAGCGGCACGAGCATGGCGATGTTTTGGCCAAGCAACGCCTCGCGGCTGTAGCCGAACGTCTTTTCGACCTGGGAATTGGCGTAGGTGATGCACCCCTTGGCGTCCACCATGAGCAGGGCGTCGGGAGCGCCTTCGAGCACCGCCGCGACCCGGGCCTCGCTGCGGCTGAGCGCTTCGTTGCGGCTTTTGAGATCGCGCAGCAGTTCCTCGCGCGACGGCTTGGCCAACATCGCGCGCAGGGCGTCGATACGCGCGGGCGCGGGCTCGAAATCCGGACCGGCGTATTTGCTGGCCCGGTAGGCCACCGCGTAGCCGGGAAGCGCGAACTCGTCGAAGCTGTCCCAAATCACGTGGCCGGCCTTGGGCTTTTGCATGCGGTGCTGGCACCGGAACTCGACCACCAAGGCAAATCCCCGGGCGTCGCGCGACAGCCCGAGCCACAGGTGCAAGCCGATGCGCTTGCGCAGGGCCTCGCGGCAGCATTCGGAATACATGGCGGTAAGCCTGGACCCGGTGATTTCGTCAAAGGCCAGGGCATTGGTCAGGCGCAGGATCTTGCGGCGCGATTCGTTGAACGTGTCGGTGTCTTGCAGCCAGAAGTCGCCAAGCTCGATCATCTGCGATACCTCACCGCCAGGCAGGAGGCGTCATCGTCGCCCTTGCCCAGTTTGTCCACGATTTGCGCGGCCACGGTACCGGCCGGGCCCTTGAGGATTCCGGGGTATTCGTAGGGTTCGAAATGCTCGCGCACCCCGTCGGAATGCAACAGAAGCAAGGCGTGCGGGGCGAGCTTGCGGATGTGTTCCTTGGGCGTTGCGTGCATGTAGCCGAGCACGCCGTCGCGCGAGAGCAGACGTTCGGAATCGAGGCCGTTGAGAATGCGGCAGACGATGTTGCCGATGCCCGCCATGCACAACTCGCCGCTGGCCAGATCCAGGCGGCACAGACAGGCCACGGCCCCTTGCGTCGATTTGAGTTCCTCGTGCAGGCCGTCGAGGAGTTCGACGAGCGGCCGCGCGCAGTGCGCCTCCAGGTAGGTCGTGGCCTGGACGGCGATGCTGGCGGCCCTGGGCCCGTGCCCCAGGCCGTCCACCAGGGCCGCGAACAGCCAGCCGTCCCGTTCGACAAGCAGGCCTGCATCGCCGCATTCCTCGGCCGGTCCGGTCAGGGCCCGGGTCGCCAGGCCGTATTCGGTGTTGGCCATGCTACTCCTTCCATTTGCGGCTGAGGCAGCGCACGCCTTGGCCGGGCGCCGATTCGAGGCTGAATTCGTCCATAATGCGCTTGACGCTCGGCAACCCGAGTCCGAGGGTCCCCCCGGTACTGTAGTTGTCGGTCAGCGCCATTTCCAGGTCCGCGATGCCCGGGCCGTTGTCCTTGGCCAAGACCTCGATGCCGCATCTGGCGCCGTCCTGAACCCGCTTGAGGATGATCTCCCCGTGTCCGGCGTAGTGGATGATGTTGGTGGCCAGTTCGGAGACCACCGTCGCGATCAGAAACTGGTCCGTTTCGGCGAAGCCGATCGCCGCGCACAGTTGCCTGGCCGCGCTGATGGCCAGGGCGTTGTCGACGGGCTCGCAGACCTGCAACACCACGTCCGTGAAGTGGTGTTCCTCACACATCGGCATTGTCCTTTTCCGGTTCGTCCGGTTCGCCTGATTCGCTCGGCTCGTCCGCTGCCTCCGGCCCGTCTTCGAGGCGCGGCGGCAGGTTGAGGATGTCGAGGGCGTCCTCAAGACAGGTCGCGGTGGTCAACCCGCTGGTATCGACGTCCAGATCGACCAGCGTGGAGACCACCCCGGGCTGGAAGCCCACGAACACGACCCGGGCTCCGAGCAGGCCGAGCATCCTGGCGGTGTTGGCGAGCATGGCGAAGGTAGCGCTGTCGAGCATGAGGACGCTTGAGACGTCGATGACGATCGCGCGTAGCGACTGTGCGTGCGCCTTGGCGAGGATCTCTCTTTTTAGGGTCACAAAGGCCCGGTCGTCGAAGTCGCTTGGCGCGGGCGCGATCAGCACGCCGCCCACCACATGTAGGCCCCCCCCGGCCGACTCGCGCCACTCCATACCCAAGGGATTCTCGATGCTCATGGAAGGCACTCCCTGACAGGCAGGACTTATTTTATTTTCCTGACTTCGAAGTGCAGTTGGGCAAAGGCGTCGGCCAAGGCGTCACGCAAGGTGGCGTTGGTGGCCACGTCGCCAAGGTCGATGCCGAGTTGCACCAAGGCCTCGGCCACGGCCGGCGAGATGCCCGAAATGATGCAACGGCAGCCCATGAGCCGGGTGGCCTTGGTGATCTTGATCAGATGGTTGGCCACGGCCGTATCCACGGCGGCTACACCCTGGATGTCCAGGATAATGATTTTGGCCGAGACCTCCTTGATCTTGATCAGCATGGTGCTCATCATCTGCTTGGCGCGCAGCGAATCGACGACGCCGACGATGGGCAGGACCACGATGCCGTCCCACAGGCTGATGGCGGGGGTGGAGATTTCCTGAATGGTGCGGCTTTGCTCGCGCATACGCATTTCGGCCTGCACGCGCTCGGTGATGTCCAAGACGTATTCCAGGCCGCCGACGATTTCTCCCTCTTCATTGAAAAACGGAGTGGCCGAGTATTCGATGGGGATCTTGCGGCCGTCGATGTTGACCTCGTTGCGGGCCATGCAAGGCGAGCCACTGGTCATGGCCTTGCTCATGCAGCACTCCGGCGTGTTGCAGTGGACGGAATTCATGACATCATAGCAAGAACGGCCGTTGATTTCCTCCCAGCTCATGCCCACCAGCGTGCGGCCTTCCGCGTTCATGAAAATGATCTCGAAATTCTTGTTGACCGCCATGATCGGGGTCGGGATCTGTTCCAGAACCCGTTCGGCGAATTCACCGTCAAAGGTCTGCTTACCAGTGCCCGCATCGTGCATCATGTCCTCCTGATTGGAAAATCGCCGTTATTTTGGTGAGCCTGTGACTACGCTACGACGCCATAACGGGGAATCGTGAAGGTGACTCGGGTCCCTTCGGTTTCGCTGGAAACAACCTTCAGGCCGCAGCCCTGGGTCCTGGCCATGAGAAGCGCGCTGTAGGTGCCAAGGCCGACTGACGTCTTTCCGCGCGCCCCGTCATGACGTTGTGCCTGCCGGCTTTGGTTTGCTTAAGAACTTTGCGATATCGACCGCGTCAATCTGATCGGGCTGGACGTATTTTTCCGCGAATTCGCGGTAGACGCCGCTTGCGAGAAAGAGATCGAACAGCTTGGCGTCGATGTGTTTGTCGTTGCGCATAAAGCTCATGATCCTGATGGCTTCGCTTAACGTCTTGGCCTTCTTGTAGGGCCTGTCGGAAGCGGTCAGGGCCTCGAAAATATCGGCAATGGCCAGGATCTTGGCCTGAAGGCTCATCGCCTCACCGCCGAGCTGGCGTGGATAGCCGGTACCAGCCACGGTCTCGTGGTGCGCGGCCGCGATTTCCGGCACCTTGGAAAGCTGTTTCGGAAACGGCAAGGCCTTGAGCATGACCAGGGTCTGGACGGCGTGCTCGTTGATCTTGAAGCGTTCCTCCTCGGTCAAGGTGCCCCGGGCGATGCGCAGGTTGTAAAGCTCGCCCTGATTGTAAAGATTTTTGGGCACGTTGATCGTGATGCCATAGTCCGCGAGCTCCTTGAGGAGCGCTTCATCCTTGGGGCGTCTGATTATGTGTTCCTGCTTGTCGGCCAGAAGGTGCTCCTCGGCGGGCAGGGGTGCGGGCGGGATTTTGGCCAGACGCTGCAATTCGGTGGCGGAAAGTCCCAGCCGGTCGTCAAAATGGCGCAGCCACGTCAGCGAAGCGATCTGTTCCAGACGCGTGATCCGCTCCGGGGGCATACCTTCGCCACCCACATTGCATTGGGCCACAAAGGCAAAATCCTCGAACAAGGCGTTTTCCGCCTCATGCAGCAACTTCAGACGCGCCTCGGGGTCCTCGCCGCGCAACAGCGCCTCCAGGTGCTCGATGCGGTAGTCGCGCAGTTTGACTTCAAAACGCGTGCGTACTTCATGGATGCGGTTGCAGATCGTCTCCAGCTTGGTGGCTTTGTCCACCACATATTCCGGCGTGGTGACCTTGCCGCAGTCATGCAACCAGGCCGCCAAATGAAACTCCTGCCACTGGTTTTCCGTAAGGTTGAAATCAGCAAAGTCCTCTTCCTCGGACGCGCAGGCCGCCTTGGCCAGCATGCCGCTCAAAACCGGCACCCTGGCACAGTGTCCGCCGGTGTAGGGGGATTTCGCGTCAATTGCCGTGGCCATGACCTGGATAATCGCGTCGAGCAGCTGGGTCTGGGCCTCCAAGAGGTTCTTGTTGTCCACCGCGACCGCGGCCTGGGAGGCCAGCGCCTCGATGAACCGTTCGGCATCCTCGCCGAAGCCGATCAGCCGGCCCGTGCCGCTGACCCGGGCATTGACCAGCACCAGCACGCCCAGGACCTCGCCCTTGCGCGGCTTGAGCGGTACCGCGAGCAGGGACTGCGACCGGTAGCCGTGCTGCGCATCGAACGCGAAAAAGTCGGCGAAATCGAAATCCTTGTTGTCGTACAGGTTGTGGACGTTGATCGTGCGCTCGGTGAGCACGGCCTGGGCAATGGGATTGAAATACCGCGGCCTGCCGTCCGCATCGCGAAGGCCAATGGGCGGCAGGTCCACCGCCCGGCCGGAAAGACCGCCCAAACGCAGGTCCAAGGTGTCAAAACGCAGGATTTCGTAGTGCAGTTCGTCGTCGTGGCGGGTGAAAAGAATGCCGCCGTCGGCGTTGGTCAGTTCCTTTTGCCCCTCGACGATCATTTCCATGAACTTAGCGTGCTGGCGTTCCATGGAAAGGGCAATGCCCAACTGCACCAGATTTTCCAGCTTGCCCTGGGCGGCCACCAGCTCCTTGGTACGGTCCTTGACCTTCTCCTCCAGTAGGTGGGCATGCTCGGACAATTTCCGGTGGGCGCTTTCAAGCTCCTTTTGCTGGAGGGAAATGGTCGTGTTGGCGTCCTTCAGGCGTTCTTCGCTGCGGTCACTCATCTTGACCAGGCGGCCTGTGGTCTTAAGCAGCTTGACGTAGGCGGTGAAAAGCGCCTTGAATTCGGCCGCCACATCTGCGTGGCTAAGGTCGGCCAGCGCGGCCTGGGCCCGCTCGATGGCCTTTTGCTCGGCCTTGAAGGTATCGAAACTCATGCCTACTCCACGACTGCAAGCGTGTAGCTCGCGTGACTGAGCTCCTCGCAAAATTCCTCGCCAAGTTCCTGCATGTTGTCGTCGTCTTCCTGGTAAGCCCAGATGACCTCGACCGTATTTCCCCGGCTCGCCGTCTCGTCGAGCAGTTCGAAAAGCCCCATGAGGATCTTGGCCGTGCTGCTGTTGAAGTACACGAACTCAAACGTGAACTTCACCACCGCCTCGGAAAGCGATTCGAGGTGTTTTTCGAGCGTGTCCATCAGCTCACCATAGAATTCGTTCACATCTTCCGGGTACGACTCTCCCTTCAAGCAATAGACATTGGCGGCGAAATCGAAAGATACTTCCGGCGAGCGTGCTCCCGCCTCGATCGTCACAGTGTCCATGCCAACACCTCTTATATGTAAGCCTTTATGGTGAAAAACATATTTTCCGCATCAAGCCTCATGAAATCAAACTCGATTCCCCCCCGGGCTTGTCGCGCGATATCGATAAATCCAACCCCGGCGCCCTTGCTGCCCTCCGGGGTCTCCCCCTTGAGCGTTTCCTTCCACAAAGCCTTGAGCCCGTCCCTGTCCAGGCTTTTGATCTTCTCCAAGGCCGTCTTGAGCTTTTCGGCGTTGGCGTTGTCCACGGTATTGCCGCAACTGACAAAGATGTTTTTTCCCGCATAGCCCACGCTCAAGATGCCGTAGCGCATGGATTCGTCGTGATCCTGGGGCACCCGCTCGGCGGAGTAGCGGATAATATTCTGTACCTGCTCGACAAATATCGCAAAAACCGCCTTGCTGACTTTGCGGTCAACCTCTTCGAGGTCAAGTTTTTTTTTCAAGGCAGTGCCAATACCATGGAGGATGTCCTCGGTCATGTAGCCGCTGTAGCAGAAGACGATCCCGTTCTCTGTAAGATAATTTTTAAAATCCAACATGTTGGCGGCAAGCATGGGAAGCCTCCAAATAAGAATCTATCCCCCTTGGGGGCAGGACAAAACACGAACAGCGCAGCCTTTTGCCCTCGATGAAAATCGAATTGCCGAGAGGCCTCACAAAACCTCTCGCCACCAAATGTTATATCACATTCCGGTCATCTTCACCATAACGAGTAACGAGGCTGGGCAACTTGGGGGTGGCCTCTTGAAAAAAATCAAGCGATCCCCCGGGATTTCTCAGCCTGGATGGATGATGCGAAACATCGGGCCGCCCCGGCTCAAGGCGCTCGTGACAGTCAGGCCGGCTTTGGGAAGGGCCGGGCCTCGACCGTGACTATCGTTTTTCGTTGCGTCGCATGGCGGCCGACACGTTTCCTCCTGTCCACAGTTTGCCCGTCACGGTCATCAGCCCTTCCCTGTTCAGGACCTCGGCGATGTCCGTTGCCGAAAGTGGTTTCATGTCCCGACGCTTGCGCTTCAGCTGCTTGATACGGGCAAGGACCACCTTGCCGTGGTCGGTCGCGTAGTAGCCCTTGCGGCCATCGCCCTTGCCGGTCTTCGCCTTGACCCGTTCGCGGGCAGCGCGCAGCTTTTGGACCGACATGCTCTTGTCATACTCGGCCACGACACCGAAAATCTGGCGGATCAATTTGCGAGTGGGATCGGCATGGATCAGGTCAGTGCCTCGGTCGCGGAGATAAGATCGAAGCCGCGCCTTTGAAAGTCGCAAATCACGGCTTCCTGGACCATCAGGTCACGGGCAAGACGATCCCATTTTTCGATATTACTGTCTTGACACCGTGCCCGTTCTCTTCCAAGTCAACCATAAGGTTGGCAAGAATGGGCCGGACATCGGTTGTGCCGCTGACGCCTTCTTCGCCGTAGTTGCGGACCACTTCCAGGTGGTGGGCCTTGGCGTAGGTGTTTATCGCTTCCGCCTGACGTTCAACGCCGTCACCTCCAACTTGGCCGGGGCTGCTTGCCTGTGCGTAGCCAAAAACGCGTTCCATGTGGGCCTCCTTTTTCGCCCAGGAGAGCCCACAAACAAAGGTTCATCTATAGAAAGCCAATACGGAACCTACAGGTTTTGTCGCTGCTGTCCTCCGTTTGCAGTGTAATCTCGGCTCGTTGGTTGTATCGGCGACGAAATATGATTCAGAATGGGAGCTCTATGATGCGAAATAGTTATAATGTGCTTGGAATCCTTATTATGATTTTATTATTTGGGTGCTCTTCTGTACCACCTGCAACAAAATTTCACACGGGACCACAGAAAAAAATGCAAGCAGCGAAGCATTGGGATATTCTTGCAAATGATGTTGCAAAAAAAATCAAGGTAGTTATTGATAATAATCCTGAACTTCTATCTCGGACAGTGTATTTGGATACCGATGACAACTCTCCGTTTGGGGAAACTTTCAAAGAAATGCTAAAAATCAATCTATTTAATGTCGGATTAACTTTGGCAGACAATCCAGACAACGCCATTCACTTCAATTACAAAACAAAGATTTTACACTACAATGCAGATAGATTGGCAGGTGATTACGTAACAGCAGAAGCAATGGCTCCTGGAGCAGTGCTTCTAGGAACCGGCGCCTCATTTGGACTTGCGGCCGTCTCACGTGCAATAGACTATTCCTCTTTTGCGGCTGGGCAGTCTGCACTCATCGGAACAGCCGCAGGGTTTAGCGCGGCAGGATTGCTTGAAATGGCCATTGCAAGTCAATATACAACGATCACAAACACTGAATACCTGTTCTCGGCGGAGGTGTCTTGTTCTGGCAAGATCTATGATATGTATCTTGATATATATTACATTAATAGTGAAGATGCATATCACTATGTGGAGCAAATAAACAAAACTCCATACAAAAGCGACACCGTCATGTCCGGCAAGAATATCCGTATTGTAGGGGATGACAAAAACAAGCGTCCTGTCAAAAAATAGGTGGGAAGATAGCATGTTTAAATTCATAGGCCAGATGGCTGTCATGATAATTTTTCTTTGCTCGTGCGCAACCAATCCAGACCAACCTTTTTCTCCGATACAACAACCGGAACCCAGCCTATTCGATTATAGCTATAAAGGATGCGAAATTTTACTCCAAAGATCGACAGCACAACTTGACAGGAATCGGGATATCCTTGTGGCAAGCTTTGTAAATGCTGACAACTTAAATGAATCTTCAACATTTGGTAGAGCTGTTGCAGATAACTATATAACATATTTTGTTTCACAAGGATACAAGCTTTCAGAAATAAAGCTCCGGGACAATCTCCTTGTCAAGCAAGATGCAGGTGAGTTTATGTTGTCTCGCAACCTAAAAAATATATTGTTAAATCATAATGTGCACGCTGTCATTGTTGGAACTTACTCAATAGGTTCTGACAATGTTTATGTAACGGCAAAAATAGTAAACCCTGTGGATGGTATTATAATTTCTGCTGTAGATTATAAAATAAAAATGACACCTGACGTAAGAAAGATGCTTGGAATCATAGGCTAGCACCAGTTTAGCACAACTTTAGCAACACCAACCTATTGTTTTCACAAAATATTAGCAGCTTTAGCAACTTTAGCAGGGGAGGAAAGGTGACCAGACGCGGTCAAGGGCTGGCGAGGATGGGATAAGGAGGATGGCCGGAAACGGTTTGGAAACGGTTCTGGTGGAGAGTATGGCGTTTAACGAATTGATTTGCGCGTATTTCCAGCATGTTTGGATGATATCTCAGGGCCTCTCACGCCGATAACAGGGGTTCAAATCCCCTTGGGGACGCCACGAAACTGCTGCAGCTTACGTCGATCACGTAAGCCGCTTTTTCGTTGGTCCACAGGAAGTCCACAGTAACGGCTCCAAAAGTCCAGGACTTCATGCCTGCGCCTGTATGCCCTCCTGAAAGCTGACGCCCCACCCTGGTCCACCCTTGCCCATGACCGATTCCATGGCCTCCCGGGCCTGCTTCAGGCCCGGGCCTGACTCCAGTTTTCTCGGCTACACCACAGGGCCTTGTTTCCGCTTCGAGTTCCAAACCCGGCGTCCGGACGATCAGGCGTGCTCCAAGGCCTTGGGCAGGGCCTTGGCAAAGGCTTCCATGGCCGGTTCCTCGGCCAAGGAGACGCGAATCCAGTTGGGATAGCGAAAGCCGGTCATGGTGCGCACCATCACACCCTCACGCATGAGCTTGCGGTAAAGCAGGGTGTCGGAGAGCGGCGTCCGGACCATGATGAAATTGCCGGCTCCGCATACGTATTCCAGCCCCATGGCATCGAAGAGGCCGCGTAAGGCGCGCTTGGCGTTATCCACCATGCGTCTGGTTGCGGCGATGTGGCCGGCGTCGTCGGACAAGGCCGCCGCGGCCGCGATCTGCCCCAGGCTGTTTACCGAATAGGCGATGTGGGTGCGCCGCACGATATCGACCGCCTCCCGGGAGCCGTACAGATAGCCGATCCGAAAGCCAGCCAGGCCGTACATCTTGGAAAAGGTGCGAAAGACCAGGACGTTGTCGTGGCGTTCGATGACCTCCATTCCGTCGGGGTAGTCCGGATCGTCCAGGAATTCGCAGTATGCCTCGTCGAGCACCACCAAGGACCGGCCGTCAAGGGCGGTCAAAAAGCGCTCCAGGGTGACCCGGTTCCACCAGGAGCCTGTGGGATTGTTGGGATTGCACACGAAGACGATCTTGGTGCGCTCCGTGACGGCCGCCAGCATGGCTGCGGGAGACAGGGCCTGGTTGACGAGAGGGACCAGCCGGGCCTCGATCCCGGAAAATTGCGCCACCCACTCGTAGACGGCAAAGGTCTTGTCCGCGGTGACAATGGTGTCGCCCGGTCCGCAGAAGGCCCGGATGACGGCGCTTATGACCTCGCAGGAGCCGTTGCCGACCAGGAATTGTTCCGGGGATTTGCCGAAACGGAGAGCCAGGGCCTGGCGCAGATCGTACGCATCGCCGCTCGGGTAGATGGCGCCCCGTTCGGGCGGGAAGGAGGCGATGGCCTCCTGGGCCAGGGGAGGCGGGCCCAGGGCGTTTTCGTTGTTGTTGAGCCGAAAAAGGTGGGTCACGCCGAACTGGCGCATGAGCACCGGATCGGGCCGGCTGGGCACGTACCGCTCGAAAGAGCGGACATAGTCCGGCGTGAAATCAAGCAAGCTGCGCATACTGCCAGATGACTTTGTCCGCCTGACCACCCTGGGGGAGAACGGCCATCGGCACGAAGCCGGCCTGGAGCAGGTCGCCGGCCAGCGCCGCCTCCCAGGGAACGGCCAGGTCCATGGAATAAAGGATTGAGCCGATACCTCTGCGACGAAAGGCCGCCACATGGGCCGCCAGATTCTCTGCGAGGTCCTCGCCGTCGAGAAACGGCTCCAGCTCGGCGAAATTGCGCACCCGGTCATAGGTGGCGCCGAGCAAGGATTCCCGCCGGGGCCGGACGGACGGTGCCTCCACGGGCAGGATGTCCCGGGGCAGGGCCAGCCGGTCATAGGTCTGGCGCAGGAAGTCTTCCAGTTGCGGTGCGCACCAGACCGCCAGGCCGTTATCCTCGCGCAGATGGCGAAAGACGACCGGATGGCTTAACACGCGGCCGTCCACGAAAGATTGCAGGGCGCCTAATGTCTCGAAAGACGCCTGGGGAAGATCCTCGGTGGCCCGGAAACTGAGCACGATACTGTACGGCTCGCGGGCCACGGCCGACAGGAAACCGTCGACCAGAAGCCGGGCCACGCCGGCCGTCGTATCCGGTGGGGTAAACACAAAGGGGCCGGAAAAATACAGCCCCTGCTCGCTGCACGGGCTCCAAGCCATCAGCCCGGCGGTTTGCCCCTTGGCGTCGCAGGCCAGGACGCAAGCGATCCGGCCCTCGGCCACCATGTCCGGGAACTTGGCGGGCGTCCGGAAACAGCTGGGACACTGCCAGGGCGGATAGGCGGAGATGGCCAGGGCGGCGGCCTGGGCGAGCTGGGCCGCATCGCTGTCCGAGCGGATCACGAAGGGCGGACGCCATTCTTCGGGAATGCGGACCGGGGACGCTTCCGGGTAGGCCCTGTCCACTTCGGCTTCGAGGAGAAACCGGTCGCCTCCCTGGTGCTTGAGACGGATACGATCCGCAGCCTTGCCGGCCAGCAGCAATCCCACATCCGCTGCGGACGCTGCGGTCGCTGCGGCACTGGCGTGGGAGGTGATGTTGAGCGCGCCGAGGGAAAGGTTCGACGCCCGGAAGACAAACGAAGCCTGCAATTGGTGGCGTCTTCCGGTAAGGTCGATGGTCAGCGGCTGACGGCCTTCGGCGAGTTGGGCCAGACAGAGGCAGAACTCCTCGACGGTCAGCTGGAAGCGGTAGCGTTCCCTTTGGTTGTAGCCCGTGCGCTCCGCCAAGACGTTGGCCAAGCCGGCCATGGGACAGGCAAAGGCGGTTTCCGCCGGGATCTCCAGCGACACGCGGACGTCCTCGGACATAGGGCTCTCCCGGCAAGAGACTTGACGCACTGCTGGCCATCTGCCAGTGGCTGGATGCTACCGCATTCTGCTCTGGGCGGCAAACCGGCACTGCCGGCCGGACACGGACACGTTTTTTTTCTTTCATTGCGAAAAACATCTCGGCCGCGCGCCATGTTGCTCTCGAGCCGGCGGAGTATTGACTTTCTGGCCGCGGCATTCTGCACTCGACTCCATGTCGTCCACGGCTTACGGAAAAACTTCGTTTGCCCTCCCTGGGGATCAACGCGGGGCGTTCCCACGAAGTCGGGCAACCTCAGGGTGTGATGCCCGACGCAACCTATCGTGCAAGCCGCTTGGGCGGTTTTGCCAAGTCGGAGCGAGGCTGCCATGCACAACATGCCGACGTATCCCGTACTGCAATATCGATGGGCGGTGCGGAATGGACGCGAAGGGAAGACCCTTGTCTATTACGGGCTGCGCAATCCCCCCCACCACCAGGAAATGGTCCTGCCCGTGCCGGATGACTTGGCCGCAGCCCTGATCGGGCTTGACGGGTCGATGTCCCTGGACCGCCTGCCGGATGCCGTGCGCGAAAGCGAGGACTTCAGGCGACTGGTCGCCCAGGGGATCGTGGTGGACAAGCAGGACCGGCGGCAGCCGTCCACGGCCGAACACAAGCAGACCTGCACCCGGTGCGTGGCCGACGACCACTTGCTGCCGGGGCTGGAGTTCGATGCCCGGGGCGTATGCGCCTTCTGCCAGTGCTACGAGCGGGCCGAGCAAGCGGGCGGTTCCGCCGGGCCGCGCAACGCGGTGGACGATGCCGCCTTGCTGTCGATCGCCGAAGGCAACAAGGACTCCCGGTTTGACGTCATGGTCCTTTGCACCGGGGGCAAGGATTCCACCTATCTGCTGTGGTATCTGGCCAAAAAACTCGGGTTGCGCGTCCTGGCCGCGTCCTGGAACATGCCCTATACCAACGAGACCTGCCGCGGGAACATCCGCCGCGCCCTTGAACTGCTGCCGGATGTCGAGCTGGTGGAACGCACCCTGCCGCAAAACGTCTGCCGGAACGCCATGCGCGCCCAGTTCGGCCAGGTCGGCGTGCCGTGCCTGTGCCCGACCGTGGCCCACGCCCTGTTTTTCCCGCTGGCCGCCGCGGAACGGATTCCGGTGGTCATGCAGGGGGTCGAGGAAGTCCAGCTGGCCGTCATGAGCTACGTCATGCGCAATCTGCAAGGCGGCGGCGGGAAGGCGCAACCCGCGCCCCCGTCCATTCGCGAACAGACCCTTCAGTTCCTGGAACTGGTGGCCGCTGCGCCCGAGCCCGCCAACCCGTTCTCCCTGACTGCCGAATTTATCCGCTACCAACGGTCTATCCGAACCAGCCTCGACCCGATCTACGGGCCTCTTGATCGCCTCCTGACGCGGGCCAGGGAGGATGAAACCACTTTTGTGCCGCAGTTCCTCCGCTTAAAAACGAATGCGCTCTACGGTTCGTGGAAGGACGTCGCGACGTTGATGCACAAGGAGATGGACTGGAAGATGCCTCCGGGGCAGAATGGGTTGCTGCATACCAGCTGCCGCATCGAAAAGGTCAAGGATTACTGCCAGTCTATGCGCTTTCGCAACATGCGTACCACCTCCTTTCCGCAATCCATCGTCGAAGTGAGCGCCGGGGTCTATTTCGGGCTGCTCTCCCGCGAGGAGGCGCTACGGGAAGTGGAGGAGCTCGGCTACCACCGGGAGCCTGCGGTCATGGCCGAGTTGCTCGACGATCTGCGTATCAACGAGGCGGACCGCCACAGCCACGGCGAAACCGTTTACTCCCTTTGCGACTGCGCCTCGGGCTGTTGGGGATGAGTATGGCTGCGGAATTTTTAAATCGATCGGTGCCCATCTTCACCGAGGACGGTTTGGCGGTCCTGCGGGACAAGGTCGTGGCCCTGGCCGGACTGGGCGGTGTGGGCGGCGGCGCCTTCCTGGCCCTGGTCCGTTGCGGGGTGACCCGCTTTCGGCTTGCGGAAAACGGCGTTTTCGACCCGCCGGACATGAACCGGCAGGCCGGGGCCTTTGGCCCGACCATGGGACGCCCCAAGCTCGAGGTGTATGTGGAGCTGGCCCGGTCCATCAATCCCGACCTGGAGCTGGAGCTTTTCCCGGAAGGGATCACCGGCGCGAACCTCGAACGGTTCCTGGCCGGCGCCGCCGTGTATGTCGGCGTCATCGACGTGGAAAAAGGCAACGACGTCAAGTCCATGACTCCGCCTCTGCTTGAAAAGCACGGCCTGCCCATGTTCACCTGCGGGGCCATCGGCTTCGGCGCCTTGCTGGTGGCCCACGAGCCCGGCGGCATGATGCCGGAGGAGTTTTGGCGGCTCGTGCAGGAGCGGTCCAAAGGCAACCAGGGCTTGCTGCCGTCGTTTTTTGGGGACTTCTTCAACCGTCCGGTCATGGATCGCATTGCCGGGGGATATGCCTCCGGCACCCTGCCCACCACGGCTCTCGGCGGACTGGCGGCAAACACGCTGCTTGCCTGCGAGGTGCTCACCTCCCTGCTGCGGGGAACCGGCTTGATGGACCGTGAACCGGTTTTTGCCCCACGGTTCACCCTGGTGGATTTTCTCAACCAGAAACTGGTGGTGGGTGATGTGCGCCTGGACGCATGACCGGCCGCGGAAGTGGGGCCTGGAACCAAGGAGATGGGCGTGGGACGCGAGGAATTGATCCGAAAACTCCGGGAGTCGCACCGGGTGATCGAGCCCGGCCAGGATGTCACGATAGAGCTTTTTCGCCCCGAGGACGCCCTGGGCGTTGCCCTGGCGTATTATGAGACATACGGCGACACCTTTCCGCTGGAGCCTGTTTACGACCCCGAGGAAATCGTCCGCCGGAACGCCACCGACGATCAATACACCGTGGTCGCCCGGACTCCGCGTGGAGAAGTCGTCGGGCTGTTCGGACTGTTCCGCCACGCTCCCAATCCCGGCGTCTACGAAGTCGGCCAGCTCATGGTCCTTCCGAGTTATCGGAAAAGACACATCAGTACGGAATTCAGCCTGGTGGCCCTCGAGAGCCTGCCCAGGCAGCTGGGGATACCCGTGGTCTTCCTCGAGGCCGTAAGCAACCATACGGTTTCCCAGCTTATCGCTCTGCCCTGGGGCTTGGCATTCACCGGGCTCGAGGTGGAATGCATGCCGGCCGGCGTCCATGCCAAGAAGGACGGCGCGTCCCATAACGTTTCGCTTTTTCTGATGTTCAAATTGTTCGAAAAGACCTCCTGTGACGTGCACGTGCCCGAGGCATACCGGGCGTTTTGCGAGACGCTGTACGCGGAACTGGCGCTCCCCCGTGTGTTTTCCTCCGCGGCGGCGCTCACGGGCGATACCCTGGCGAGCGATTTTTATCTCCAGGAGACCGGCCTTTTGCGCCTGACCGTGACCCGGCCCGGCAGGGATTTCGGCGAGGCCGTTTCCGCGGCCGAAACCAAGGCCGGCCCCCGGGGGGTGATCCAGGTCTTCCTGAACCTTGGCGCCCCGACCACCCCCCAGGCCGTAGAGGTGCTGCGGGACAGGGGATACTTCCTGGCCGGTTTGCTGCCTTACTGGTTCGGTTCCGACGGTCTGCTCATGCAGAAGGTCCATCTGGAACCGGACTGGGACGCCATCCAAGGCGCGGACCAGAAGGCCATCGCGATACGCGACCTGGTCCGGGAGGATTTCGAACGCGCCAAAGGCCAGGGACACGGACCAGCCTGACCCGTTGCCGGCCTTTGCCTTGCCCCGCTCGGTCGGACTGCAGCATGGCCATCGGCGACCACGGCCGCGCCCTGGTCGCCGATGGCATCCCCGCCTGTCTTATTGGGCCGGCCTGACGCGGCCGTCCTCGATCTCCACGACCCGGGAAGCCATGGAAGCGTAGCGCGGTTCATGGGTGACCATGACCACGGTGATGCCCTCCGCGTTGAGTTCCCGCAGCAGGTCCATGACCGTGTTCCGTAAGCGTTCAAAGAGGCCCTTCTTACACCGCCTGAGTTTTCTGTCATGGGAAGCCTCACAGGGGGACGCGCATGACAGCATCAGCAACAGAGCCACTTACCAAGAAGGCAGCGTATTGAGCTGGGCATATCGCGGGTTGGCAACGCAGCGGCCTGAGCCAGGGGGCATACTGCCGGCAGCATGGCCTTTCCCAGAGTTCGCTGAGCTATTGGCGGACGCGGCTGGCAAAAGCCAACGGGAAGGCTGCTGCGCAATCTGTCACCATCGTCCCCGTGCCGCTGCCTGCACCGCCCCAGGAGGTCATGGCAACACCGAAACCGATCCTGGTGCATGTGGGGGACGACTTCCGGATCGAGATACGGGGCGACTTTGCCGTGGCGGTGCTTGAGAAACTTGTTCGCACGCTGGCGCGGCTGTGATGTTGCCGGCAAACGGCGTCCGGGTCTACCTGGCCCTGGGGGCCACGGACATGCGCAAGGCCATCGATGGCCTCTCCATCCTGGTCTCGCAGCAGCTGCAACTTGATCCGTTCGCCGGCCACCTGTTTGGCTTTTGCAACCGCAGCCGGACAATCATCAAGCTGCTCTACTGGGATCGCAACGGTTTTTGTCTGTGGCAAAAGCGCCTGGAACGCCACGTTTTTCGCTGGCCGACTTCCGAGGCCGAGGTCATGGCCATCGATTCCAGACAACTTGCCTGGCTGCTCGACGGTCTGGATCCCCTGGCCGTGAAGGGCCATTCCGATCTGGAATATTCGACGATATTTTGACAAGTATTGTATGTCAAAGACAAATAGAACTGACCGATTTAGGTAGCACGTGAGTTGACCGATTGGCGTTGCCTTTGCCTGGGGTTGCGAGCGGCTACGGCGGTGAGCGGCTTGAGCTGGCGGCAGGCGAGAATGGGC
>Ga0268360_1001869_pt1 | contig 19038 bp, 10 predicted proteins | sample BioMet11_FD_192465 | JGI IMG/M metagenome (GOLD analysis project Ga0268360, IMG submission 192465) | Sewage microbial communities from Oakland, California, United States - Biofuel 11 (Illumina Assembly) | ecosystem: Engineered > Wastewater > Sewage > Unclassified | place: USA: California... | reverse complement strand
CGCTTGACCAATTCCGCCTTATCCGCCGGAACGCGGAAGGACAGATCAACAAATCCGTCCGTAATCTGCTCCCTCATGGGTTCCAACATAAAGCACCTCCATGGTCCCTTCTTCGATGACCCGCCAGACGACAACATAGGTCGGCCGGCCCTTGCGGACGTGGCAATGGTGGCAATTCGGTTTCCCCGTGATCTTCCCGTAGTTCGGCCAGGGTGTTTGCACCGGGCCATCGGCTTCAAGGTCCACCACCAGTTGGCCTATCACCTCGACAATAGCCTTTGGCAATCGGCGGACCTGTTTGGCCACTCGGTTCGGGATGAGCACTGACCACGTCATGGGTATTTTATACTCATTAAATGGGTATAGGTCAAGAGGAGAAAAACGGGGTGAGGCCTATGTTCCCACCTTGAAGCTGTGATCCCCGCAGGCGTGCCCAGATTCGACCTGGGGCCAGACGGCCATGGTGCCCGCCTCGCCGTTGAGGAGTCCCTTGACGATGGTAGGCGCGTGTCGGCGGCAAGTGTCGTTGATCCGCCAGCGGCAGGTGGAGCAGGTGGGCAGACGGGTGCTGGCTGGTTTCCCGGTCGAAACATTGGGATAAAGCATAACGGTTCCTCCCCTGCTTATTCTCCAGACATGATCCGTTTGCCGGGAAATTCGACCACCTTCCCACCTGTCTCTTCCCCGATGCAGGAGGCGAGCAGACCGTCCCATCGAAACATGAGCGCGCGCTTTTCCTCGACGTGAGAAGAGCGGTCATAGTGCTTTTCGCCCACGCCCTGGGCCCCATGGTTAAAGTGCAAATTGAGAAGATAGCTCGGCTCCCCCGCATCCGCCAAAAGAGTACGGCAGGTGCGCCGAACATCACGTGGCGTCCATGTTGGCATGCCGGTTCGCTGGCAGAAACGAGAAGCGGCGCGGTTGAGGGATGTGGCCAGGATGGGGCGTGCCGGGTCTTTGGCGTTCGGGAAAAGGTAGTCGGACTTGCCCGCCAGGGATTCAGCTTGGCGAAAAAGCGATATTGCCCTGGCCGTCAACGGGACAATATGCTCGCGGTGATTTTTGGTTCTGGTCGGAAGCAAGACCCATATGGCTTGCCCCGGGTTGAACTCGGCTCGCCTCGCGGCAAGGACTTCCTCGACGCGCTGCCCCCCCCACGGCAAGGAGAAGCTGCATAGCCAGGCCCAGGCTTTCGGACACACCCACCGAAAATTCATGCCAGACCTTCCCAACCTCTTCGCGTGAAAGGTTCCTGTCGCCAGCCTGGAAGGCGCTCGCATCACGAGGGACAGATGCCACGGGATTGTGTGAAAGATCGAAGGTGACGTTGAGGGCCTCGCGCGTGTAGTCAAACTCACGGCCGATGCCGAAGGCGAAAGCACCGTGGAGATACGCCCGAAGATGGGCCGCCATGGACGGGCCACGGTCGTGAGTCTCTTTTAGAATTTGCTGGATATCGCGCGGCGTGACGTCCTTCGCCTTTTTGAGCTTGCCGAGTAGGGTCGCCGCTGCGTGGGGCGCAGTAAGCAAGGATCGCTCGACCTCACCCCAAGACCGCCGGTCCTTTTGGCGCAAATGGGCGACATAGGTTTCGAAGAGTTGTTGCACCGAGCCCTTGGCCGCCTCCGCTGCCTTTCTGCGCTCCTCCTCGCGCTCGCGCTCCTCAAAGACAACCTTCGGGTCCTGCCCCGCCTGGATTAACCTGCTGACCTCGCCAAAGTGCTCCAAGGCCTCTTTGAGAGTCAGGCCGTTCTTCCCTGCATTGCCGATCTTTAGGCGTCGCCGCTGTCCCTCCTGGAACCATTGGACGCGCCACTCCGCATAAACAGTTTCTCCTCTGGACCGAACCACCAGGAGCAAGCGGCCTTCGCCCCTGCCGCGACCGTCAGCTACCGCCTCGACGTTTTTTCCTTCCCTGATTAGACGCTCGACTTGGGTAACCGTCAGCATTTTCGGTCATCTCCGGTCAAATTTGTGGTGGCAGTTTTGGGGGCAGTTAGAGACGTAAACGAGTATTTTCACCCCCATTCACTGGAGTTCATAAACACCAAGTGAAGGTCTGTAAAGTCCAGATGTTAAGCTGATTTTTCGGGAGTCAGTGAACCCGAATGAAAGTGCGTGAAGTGCTTGAATTCTGATTCGTAATCAGCAGGTCTGGAGTTCGAGTCTCCCCGCTGGCTCCAGATTTCAAGGGGTTAGGACCACGGTCCTGGCCCCTTTTTCCGTTTTCAACGGGTCGACCTGTTGGCTCCTTTGGCTGATGGGATTGGTCTGGTATCCCACGGCCGGACAGGCTGAAGGACTCCTCCCGCTGAAACATCAACCAGGGGCGTTCACACAGTTTTCGGGACACTCCCTACCGCTCGCCTTCATTCATAGCTTCGACTGACCCAAAGCCGTTTTTTACAACGGGCTGTTTGAGGATTTGTCTGCCTGACTATTTTTTGCGGAACCAGACCGGAAAGGGCTTCCCACCCGGCTCCCCCTTGACGTAACGAGTGTCACGCCATATAAAAAAAATGAGACTCTTAAAAGTTTTCAGTGTGAATAGTCGGCTCAAAAAACTGGGTATTTTCTCGTCAAGGAGACCGGGCGGAGAGTTTGCCAGCTGAGGCTCTCCCCTTCCGGCTGGTAGGCGTTAGGATCATTTTTCGCGGGGTGCGTTGCGGGTAACCGTCGGGAATTCATGCCTTCCCCCTGCTGTCTTTCCCTGCACTGCCCCCCCCGAATCAGCTCTGGTCCTGGTCGTGTTGCTTTTTTCAGACTTCCGCATCTGGCCTGAAAAAACCAGAAACCGAGCCAGACCGAGGCCGAGACTGCTTCGCGACTGGAGGCGCCACGTCCTCACGTACACGTGAGACGACAGCAATATTCACCTTGAGGCACAGGAATACCGCGCTGCACGGCGCTTCTTCTCAGCGCAGATACGTTGCAAGCGATGTGGAGATGACACCATGCCAAACAAGGCGATCAATACAAAAAACAAGTGCTTGATACCAATCGTCCTTGAAAAAGCTTGGTGCAAGCTGGCGGAAACGCAGTATGTCGACAATGCTCTTCTCCGCCATGAGGTAGCCTCATCGTGGAAAAGATGTCTTGCCTCCAATATTGATCCGAGTAAAGCGATCACTGCCACCAATATCAAAAACTTTATTGAGCAAGATAAAAAAGCGGCCAGGCTGTTGGCGGCTTCCCGCATGCATGTACAACAACTTTATGATACTATTAAAGGACATGGATATGTTGTTATTTTGACGGATGCCCAGGGAATCATTCTTACAGTCCTCGGCGATAATAAAGTCATGAACTTTGCCGAATCCGTCTACCTCATACCTGGAGCGAACTGCTCCGAGAATGCGATAGGAACGAATTCACTGGGGACCTGCCTTGTTCAAAAGAAACCCATCCAGATCTTTTCCCATGAACACTATTGCCAGTATTACCATGACTGGAGTTGCTCTTGCGCCCCTCTTTTGGACCGCCAGGGAAACCTCCTCGGCTCACTGGATATCTCTAATATCGACAATAAGATACATTCCCCCGTCCAACTCAATCTGGTGAGGATGACAGCCAAGGCAATCGGCATGGAGTGGGATTTTCATGCCCTGCAAGAGGATATCCGGGAGAAATACTATTACTTCAACATGGCGATTGACAGTGTTTCGGATTCATTGATTTTTTTGGACAACCAAAACAATATCTCGCATATCAACAAAAACGCCTTGCAACTCCTTGGCGACACGGAGACCAGCTATATCGGGCAAAATATCCATGCCCTCGTCAAGGAACGTGAAAAAATAAAGCAGGTCTTGGCGGAACAACAGCCCTGGGCATCCCTTCATTTCCAGACGCCCCGCGGGCTGACCGCAGTTTCTATTTCGGCCAATCCCGTCAAAGATAGAGACTTGAAGCAGATCGGCACCATCTGTTCCATCAAGGAAAAAGTAAAAATTCCAAACAATAAAAACATTGCCCGCTATAGCTTCGACAACTTCATTTGTGTAAACACCCGCATGCAATCCGTGCTGCAGCAGGCCCGCGAGGTGGCGGCGACGGAAAGCAGCATCCTGATTGAAGGTGAAAGCGGTACCGGCAAGGAAATCCTGGCGCAGGCCGTCCACAACAGCGGCCCCAGGCGCCAAAAGCCGTTCGTGGCCATCAATTGCGCCGCCTTGCCTCTGGAATTGATCCAGAGTGAACTGTTCGGCTACGAGGAGGGTGCGTTTACCGGAGCCAAACGCGGTGGGAAAATCGGCAAGTTCGAACTCGCCCAGGGGGGGACGCTCTTCCTCGACGAAATCGGCGACATGCCCTTGCCGGCCCAGGCGAATTTGCTGCGCGCCCTCCAGGAAAAATGCATCACGCGTCTTGGCGGCCAGATGCCGGTGCCCGTGGATGTCCGGATCATCGCCGCCACCAACAAGGACCTGCCTCGGGAAATCGCCCAGGCGCGGTTCCGGTCCGACCTGTATTACCGGCTGGCCGGCGAGCGGCTCCAGGTTCCGCCGCTCCGCGAACGCAGGGAAGATATCTGGCCGATCCTCTTCCATATTGTGAAAACCAAGCCTTCCTCCCCTGCCACGGATGCCGCCGCCATCCACTTCACGCACCAGGTCAAGGCCCTCCTGGAGATGCATGACTGGCCGGGCAATGTCCGTGAGCTGGAAAATGTCGTGATGTTCTTTTTGCACAGGCTGCACGACCACACCGTGACCATCGACGATTTACCGCCGGAATTGCAGCCGCGGGGAACCATGGACGACAGCATGGCCCTGAAGCAGGTGGAGCACTCCACGATCCTGGCCACCGTAGCCAAGCATGGCCACAACATGACCGCCAGCGCCAAGGCGCTTGGCATCTCCCGGACCACGCTCTACAGGAAAATGCGGCAGTTGGAACGCGCCGCCGGCTAGCGGCAACGGCGATTCACCCTTTTTCCCGACTCCCAATCCACAAAGGGCGGGCTTTTGGCCCGCCCTTTTGCGTTAGGGTTGCGCCGACTTGGCCAAGCCTGGTCGGCGCTTCGGGGGGGCCTTACTTGGCGGCTTCCTTCAGACCGGCCAGCACCTTTTCGGGATAGGCCGGCAAGTGGCGGATGCGCACGCCGCAGGCGTTGTAGATGGCGTTGACCACCGCCGGATGGGGGCCGCACAGGGGAACTTCACCCACGCCCGAGCAGCCGTAGGGACCGTGCTCGCGCGGCGACTCCAGATAGATCAGCTCCATCCGGTCCGGGATATCCTTGATATAGGGCACGCCGGCTCCGGCGATGGAGGCATGCTTCTTGAGATCCTCGAAGTCCTCGGACAGGGCCAGGCCGATGCCCTGGGCCATGCCGCCCCAGTTCTGGCCATCGACGGTCTGGCGGTTGTTGAGGATGCCGATGTCCTCGACCAGGGTCATCTTGTCGACCTGTGCCTTGCCGGTGGCCATATCCACGGTGACCTCGGCCATGAACAGGCCGTACATGTAGCAGGAAAACGGCTCGCCCAGGCCGTCCAGACCGCATTCCTTGGCCGGAGCGGTCCAGGTGCCGTTGTAGCGGGTCGCGAGTCCTTCCTTGGTCATTTCGGCATGGGTGCGGAAGCCGCCATCGGGCTTTCGCATGGCCGTCAGCAACTGTTCGCAGGAGTTTTTGATGGCCTGGCCGACCATGACGTTGGAGCGGGAACCGCCGGCCGGCCCCGAGTTCGGACACTTGCTCGTGTCGTTCATGACCAGCTTGATCTGGGAGACGGAGAGCCCAAGCGGCCTCAGGGCTTCGTGGGCAAAGCCCAGCGTGCCGGCGTCGGAGCCCTGGCCATGGTCTTCCCAGGCGTTGTAGATCGTCACGGTGCCGTCCGGGTTGAGTTCCACATCGCTGGCGGAGGAGTCAGGACCATCCAGGCCGCAGCCGTAAATGCCGAGGGCCACGCCGACGCCCTTCTTGTGGGTGGCGGTGGAATGCCGCTTGGCATTCTCCAGGGCTTCCTTGTACTTGGGCCGCAGGATGTCGATCATTTCCGGCAGGGTCCAGGAATCGGGCACCTGGGCCGTGGGCGTGGTATCGCCTTGCCGGTAGACATTGCACGCGCGAAACTCCAACGGGTCCATGCCGAGCTTTTCGGCGGTCTCGTCGATGAGCAATTCGGCCGGGAACATGATCTCCGGGGAACCGTAGCCGCGGAAGGCCGAACCCCACACATGGTTGGTGGCCACGGTATACCCCTTGCCGCGCATGTTGGGGATGCCGTAGCCGGCCATCCAGTACTGGATGCCGCGCAGGGTCAGCAGATCGCCGAACTCGGAATAGGGACCGTGGTCCACGGTGTATTCCAGGTCCGAGGCCACGATCTTCTTGGTTTCCCGGTCCACGGCGATTTTGCCCTTGGTCCAGAACGGCGACCGCTTGCCCGTGTAGTACTGCTGCTGGGCATAATTGTAGTGCAGATGGCAGGGACGGCCCGTGGCCATGGCGGCCGCGCCGACCAGGGCCTCCAGGGTCGGACTGAACTTGTAGCCGAAAGTGCCGCCGGCGGGATTCTGGACCAGAATGATGTTTTCGGGCTCGATGCCGAGACCCGGCGCGATCATGTACACGTGCAGGTGGATGGTGATGGACTTGGAATGGATGACCAGCTTGCCCGCGTCATTGAGGTAGGCAAAGCCGACATCGGGCTCGATGTTGAGATGCGGCTGGCGCTGGGTGTAGTATTCCCCGCTGACGACCTCGTAGTTGCCGTTGCTGAAAAACGGCTCCACATCGCCGCCCTTGCTGTGGTTCTGCTCGTAGTAGACGTTGGGCGTGCCGGGATGGATTTCGATGGCGCCGTCGGCCATGGCCGCGGGCGCATCCATGTAGGCCGGCAGGATTTCCAGGTCCACCTTCACCTTTTCAGCCGCGGCCCGGGCGTTTTTCTCGGAATCCGCCGCCACCAGGGCAATGGCGTCGCCGTACTGGAACACCTTCTTGTCGCACAGGATGGGACGATCCCAGCCGTCGCCCTTGTTGGTGGGGAAGGTGATCAGGCCGGTGATGGCGTTTTTGCCCTTGATGTCCTTGGCCGTGATGACGCTGTGCACGCCGGGCATGGTCAGGGCTTCGGCGGCGTCGATGCCCTTGATGTTGGCGTGGGATACCTTGGCTTCGACAATGGCCAGGTGCAGGGTGCCTTCGGGCAGCAAGTGCTTTTGGTCGTCGCCGAACAGCCACTGGCCCGTCACCTTGGCCACGCCCGTGGGGCGCGGGGCCCGGGAACCGAAGATGTTGCCGTCCGCGGGCATGTTGAAATCGATATCCTGGCGCAGCTCGCCGCGCAGCACCTTGGAGGCGTCCATGACGGCGTCGACCAGGGGGATGTAGCCCGTGCAGCGGCACAGGTTCTTGTGCTTCTGGAACCAGTCGCGCACCTCTTCGCGGGTGGGCTTGGGATTGGCATCGAGCAGCCCCTTGGCGGACATGATAAAGCCCGGCGTGCAAAAGCCGCACTGGGCCGCGCCGTTGACCACCCAGGCGACCTGGAGCGGATGCAGATTGTCCTTGGCGCCGAGGCCCTCGATGGTGGTGATGTTGGCATACTCCGGAAGGCGGCGCACCTTGGTGATGCAGGCGCGGACCACCTTTCCGTCCACGATGACCGAACAGGCGCCGCACTGTCCCTGGCCGCAGCCGACCTTGGTGCCGACCAGATGCAGCTGATCACGCAGTACCTCGGACAGGAACGCATCGGGATCAATGATGAGCTTGCGCTCGAATCCATTCACGACGAGTATTTTTTCCTGCATGACATCACTCCGTTTCTGCTGAAGTAGTGTTGGCTCCAACGCCTGGCTGGTCAGAGCGTCGTAAAAATTCTCCTCCCCTGGTGCGCGACCGGCGCGGACATGTTTTCCGGAAAGATCGTGGCCATCGGCGGGGGATGCCGCTTGGGCCGGGTTTGTCTTGCGTCATGCGTCCGCTGCCTGCCCCCTGGAACTGCGAAAGGACGCGTGGCCCCGGAGGAGGTCTCCGGGGCCGCGCCTGTCCGTTGTGGATTACAGCGAGTTCTTGAAGATGCGTTCCACCACCGACTCGTCCACCTTGATCGGGGACAGGGGCAACAGCACCTTGGACAGCGAGGACTCCATGGTCATCTTGACCAGGGCCGGGACGTCGGCCGCGGTGTAGTAGCCGGCCATGCTGGTGGGCTGGCCCACGGTGTGGCACCAGGCGCGCAGCTTTTCCACCACGAAGTCGGTTTCGCTGGGTTCGCCCTTGAGGCCCGGGATGGCCGGCGCGAACAGGTCGGCGATGACTTCCGGCACGGCCGGGTAGATCTCCTGGACTATGGCCGGCATGAGGATGCCCAGACCATCGCCGTGGGTGACCTTGGTGTTGATCGCACTCATGGCGTGCTCCAGGACGTGGGTGATGTGGAGCATGCCCTGGTAGAAGCTGATGCCGGCGATGGCCGAGGCGTACATGAGCCAGTACCGGGCCGTGAGGTTGGACGGCTCGACAATGGCGGTCGGCAGATAGGTGATGACCAGCCGGATGGCTTCCTTGGACAGCCCGATCGAATAAGGCGTGGTCGAGATGGTGGTGGCCGCCTCCAGGGCATGGTTCACGGCATCCATGGAGGTGGAGATGGTCTGTTTGGTGGGCATGGTCGCCGTCAGGCCCGGATCTTCGATGGTATAGGTGGAATAGATGTGCGGCGAAAAGATGGCGGGCTTGTCCTCGCCATCGGACTGGGCCACGGCACCGTAGCCGCACTCGGAGCCTGTGCCGTGGGAGGTGTTGATGAGGATGAGCGGCGCGGCGCCGGTGATGGGCTCGCCCTTCTCGTAGAATTCCACGGCCTTCTTGCCGGGGTGCTTCATGAGCACGGCGGCCGTCTTGGCCGTGTCCATGGCGCTGCCGCCGCCGATGGCCAGGATGGCGTCGGCTCCGAACTCCAGGCCGATGGCCGCGGCCTCTTCGCAGTTGGCATAGGTGGGATTGGGCCGGACCTGGTCATAGTGCTTCCACTTCACGTTCGCGTTCAGGGCCGGCTCCACGGTCTTCCAGGCGCCACTGGCCTTGTAGGCGATGCAATCCGTGACCACGAGGATCTTCTTGTTTCCCTTGGCAGCCATGTCCGCCAAGATGTCGTTGATCTTCGCAATGGCTCCGACACCGAAATAGGTGATCGGTCTGGGCGTTTGCAGGACGAAAATCTTGTTGATGTCGATCTTTTTTTCCCACTGATACATGTCAACCTCCATCATCCTTAAATGGTTGAATGGAAAAAGAACCCTAGATTGTTCGATCTTCTTACGGGTCATTGTCTTTTACAGTAAAAGTCGCCATGCGCCGAACAGTCTTTCCGGACAGTGACACAAACAACGCCTCATTAAAACGGTTTGTGTAAAGACAATTTCCACACAAAACCACTCTCAATGCCAACACAGTTTTAAAAAATACAAGAAATAAACTTTTCAAATTTTACAACTATTAGTATCAACATTCAATTTTCACTTGAGCAAGTTCTGTGCCTGAGAAAGTGCCGCCACAATCTCCAGTCCGCTGGCTTTCGGTATGGGTAAAAAAAGCACGAAGTGAAAATGGATGGCGACACGTGACCGGAAACGTCAGGCGAAAGAAAGATTGCGAGCGCCGAAAATGCTTCGTAAATGGAAAAATTTTAAGGAGTTATACGATCATCACAAAACACTGCGGACAACGGGAAGGGATGTATGTCAAAAGTTATATGCGGGTTCGCGTTTTCCTTTTGCAGCATTCGCTATTTATAGCATAGATAGAAAGAGATTTTCCTAGCGAGAGACGGGTGTTTTCCTCTGTGACAGTGCTGCCTGAAAAAGCCTGCACGGGAGCACAAGACCCGTACTCTTTTGTTACAAGACAAAGGCGCCACAGATCCGCATGATCCCGCAAAAAATCACGGGGTTGGCCCAATGATCCGGCACATCCCGGGTGCAGGGCACTGTTGCAGTTTGCAACAGTGCCCCAGGTCTTCCGCAAAAAGGAGCGCACCCTTTTCTCGACGACAAGCTGGTGGTGGACGACAAAGCCGGGAATGTCGTAGGGCAGGGGTAAGGGATTCTGCTGTCGGACCTCTCGACGCCCTCGTCCACCTTCCGGCCTGGTGTTTGGCAGAACCGGTATGGGCTGAAACGCTGCCCGTCCACGAAGGAATTCGGCGCGGCGGCAGAGGGCGTATGCAAAAAAAGTCATCCATGAGCGGGACTGTCGGGCGAAAGGATGTTCGGCACCGCGAATCCGTCTTTCCAGGCAACGTCGAGCAGCGCCTGAGAACCGCCAGGGAATCATAACAGGACAGTCCGCGATAAAAAGAGGTCCCAGCGATATGGAAACTGCATCCAATACACTTGCTCTACTTGATGCCGACAGCGTGTCCATAACAACGATCATCGACAATTCCCTGGATCATTTCTTGCTGGAAACGCATCCTGTCATGAGACGACCGGTCCTCTCCTGGGAGGACAATCCCGTGGCGGAGCATGGCCTGTCCCTGCTCATCGAGATCGAGGGCGGCGGGAAAAGGCATACGGTCCTCCTCGACGCCGGCCTGAGTTCCATGGCGCTCCTGCACAACATGAACGTTCTCCAGGTGCCGCTGGACAGGATCGAGAGCATCTTTTTGAGCCACGGTCATATGGATCACATTGGCGGACTCATGGATCTTCTGGGCAAGATCGGTCGGCCTATCGACCTTGTCTCGCATCCCGGAGCGTATTGCAAAAGGCGTCTCAACCTCCCGGGAAAGGGACCGCAAAAGGAGCTCCCGGGCCTGGATGCAGTCGCGTTGCGACAGGCCGGTGCCAATATCCTCACGCGGCCAGGGCCAACGCTCTGGTGCTCGGACAGGCTGCTGGCCCTGGGGCACGTCGAACGTGTCACGGATTTTGAACGAGGCTTTCCCTGGGCCGAGATCCACCAGGACGACGCGTGGGACGCCGATCCCTTCGACGACGACCAGGCCCTCGTGTTTCACGTCAGGGGAAAGGGGTTGGTCATTGTCAGCGGTTGCGCGCACTCCGGCATCATCAATACCGTCCACTACGCCCGGAAGGTGACGGGTATCGACACGGTATACGCCGTCATGGGCGGTTTCCACATGACGGGTCCCGTGTTTGAACCCATCATCGGACAAACGGTTGCGGCGATGCGCTCCATCGCGCCGACCTACCTCATTCCCATGCACTGTACCGGCTGGAAATCCATCCATGCCTTCGCAGCGGCCATGCCGGAGCAGTTTTTGATGAACAGCGTGGGAACACGGTGCCATTTCGCTTGAAGACAGGACCAAGGGCGCCGACACCGCGAAATGCAGCCGCGCGACAAACCCGAGAAGTGTCTGGAACTCCCCATTCATCCTGATCTGTGCGGACAATGGTTCTTGTCGCGCCACGCCATCGCACCCGGGGGAGGCGGAGAAATGGGTCTTTCGCCCCGGAGTGGAGGGTTACACGGTTTTCGTTACGGGCCCTTTGGGTGGACTGCCGGAGCTAGGAGGTGAATTCCTATTCCTGCTGCTCGGCGGTCAGCCCGCTGTCGGCGAGCATGGTCTCGAGCACCCGGTGCTGCCGGTGCAGCTTGAGGTGGGTCATGACCCTGGCCGCGATGGCGGACGATGTAAAAGGCTTGATGGTATAGTCCACGGCCCCCAGCCGAAACCCGAATTCCTTGCCTTCCTCGGCGTTGGCAGAGGTCTCAAATTACGCAACGGTCTCCAAGTAGGAGCGGGAAATAATATCTGTAACAAAAGATGCGGCCAGATCAACCTCTCTTGATCCAGCCGCATCTTTGTCTATTTGGAAAAAACTACAGAATAAATGAAGACGCAGTCAGCGTTGCCTTGTTTGAAAGCTGAATCTGCAAATCAGCTGTTTTGTCACCGTTTATATCACCCGAAATAATTCCATTCGAATAAATCAATTGTCCGGCAACGCCTGTGAACGCTGTCAATCCTGAATAGGCAAAGGCCTGATCCCCAGATTGGAGCGTATTCGCATCAATGGCTGACAAGGATATCTTATCCCCGGAAGCAAAATCAGTGATGATATCTTGGTTCGTGCCAGATAACGTTTCTGTTGTCGTTCGAAAAACAAAAACATCGTTCCCCGCACCACCTGTCATAACGTCCTTCCCAAGGCCACCGATCAATTCGTCATCGCCACTCCCGCCATTGAGCGAATCATTGCCGAGATAGCCGTTCAGCGTATTGGCCGCGCTGTTCCCGATGATCGTGTCATTGCCCGTGCCACCGATGACATTTTCCACGGACGTGATGGTATCGGTACCGCCGGCTCCGGTGTTCTGAGCGGTCGACGTGTTCAAATTCACAGAAACAGCCGTGGTTGCCCAGGAATAGGTGACGGTATCGAGCCCAGTGCCACCGTTGATGGTGTCAGTGCCAAGGCCGCCATCAAGCAGGTCGTTGCCATCACCACCGCTGAGGGAATCACTGCCGGCCCCGCCGTAGAGCGAATCATTGCCGGCATAACCGTAGAGCGAATCATTGCCGGCAGAGCCGTCCAGCGTATTGGCCGCGCCGTTCCCGATGAGCGTGTCATTGCCCGTGCCACCGATGATTTTTTCTACATACGTGATGGTATCGGTGCCACCGGCTCCGGTGTTCTGGGCGGTCGTCGTATTCAGATTGACGGAAACAGCGGTGGTGGCCCAGGAATAGGTGACGATATCGAGCCCATTGCCACCGTTGATGCTGTCATTGCCAAGACCACCATCAAGAAGGTCGTTGCCATCACCGCCGATAAGGGAGTCGTTGCCAGCTCCACCGTAAAGCGAGTCATTTCCTGAACTACCGGACAGGGTGTCGTTGCCAGCGCCTCCACTCAGGACGTTAGCCGCACTATTACCGATAATGCTGTTGGCCAAAGAGTTACCGGTACCGTTGATGGCCGATGAACCGGTCAGAGTCAGATTCTCCAGGTTGCTACCCAGCGTCCAGGAAACCGAGGACTGAACCGTGTCGATCTCGGAAGCGGTAGTACTGGTTTCTGTGACCACATCACCGGTAGAATCCACCACATAGCTGTCGTTGCCGGTGCCACCGATCAGGGTATCGTTGCCTATTCCGCCATTCAGAATGTTGGCCGCACTATTACCCATCAGTTTGTCATTTCCCGAGCCGCCGGTGACATTTTCAACGTAGGTGATGGTATCAGTGCCACCAGCACCGGTGTTCTGGGCTGTCGTGGTATTCAAATTTACAGATACAGCCGAGGTGGCCCAGGAGTAGGTGACGGTATCGATTCCAGCATCGCCAGAGATAACATCATCATCCAACCCACCATCTAACAAGTCATTATCATTTCCACCGAGAATGGTGTCGTTGCCATCTCCACCTGACAACGTATCATTTCCAGATCCACCAAACAAAGAATCCGCACCAAAACCACCACCAATCCTATTTGCTCCACCATTTCCAGTCATAATGTTGTCTAATTCATTTCCAGTACCAGATAAGCCTGCACTACCAAGCAGTGTAAGATTTTCAATAGCCATACCCAGCACATAACTGATTGAACTCCGTACGGTATCAAAACCAGCCTCTGGAGTTTCGACCACTTGATCACCGACATCATCGACGGTGTAGGTGTCGTTGCCACCATTGCCGATCATAACATCGGCACCGAGTCCACCATCAAGATTGTTGTCGTAGTCATTGCCGACAAGACGGTTAGCGGATGCATTGCCTTGACCATCCATATTGCCGTTGCCGACCAGTTCAAGATTCTCAACTTCAGTCGACAACATGAAACTCACCGAAGCATAGACACTGTCGGTTCCGCCAGACGCAGTTTCAACTATCTTGTCACTAGCGTCATCAACCAAATAGGTGTCATTTCCCGCACCACCTGTCATCTTATCGGCTCCGGAACCGCCATCAAGATTGTCGTCGCCGTTCCCGCCTTCCAATGAGTCGTTACCGCCTCCCCCCTGAAGCGTATCATTGCCATCCAACCCCTTCAGAATATTGACACCTTCATTCCCCACAAGACGGTTGGCAGAAGTATTGCCTGTCCCATTGCGTTTTGTCGTATCCCAGGAATAACCGTCTGTATAAAGATAGGCATTCTCAACTTCTGCCGCCAACGTATAAGTCGCAAGGGATGTTTCAACTGTATCTGTTCCACCGCTGGCAATTTCGACTATCTTGTCACCAGAATTGTCTACGACATAGATGTCGTCACCAGTTCCACCTGACATCGTGTCAGCACCACCACCACCATTCAAACGATTGTTCGCAGCATTGCCTGCCAATGCGTTGGCAAGATCGTTACCAGTTCCATTGATGGCGTTTGTTCCCGTCAGAACGAGACGCTCGACGGCATTCCCAAGCGTAAAGTCGACTGAAGAACGGACCTCATCGACTCCTTCGCCGTCGTTCTCGTTGGCACTATCTCCAGTATTGTCAACGTAATAGATATCATTTCCCGCACCACCCCACATGGCGTCACTACCGGCTTGCCCATTCAGGATGTTTGCACCGGAGTTACCATAGAGATGGTTGTTCTGCGCATTGCCGGACGCATTGATCGCCGCTGTCCCTGTCAACTGGACTTCTTCGACAAGACTTGAAGCCGTATAACTGACAGAAGAACGCACGATATCCCAGTCGGGTGATCCTTCGGAAGAGGCGTCCGTCCCTTCCTCGACAACCTTGTCACCAGCATTATCGACTACGTAGACATCCCGTCCAAGGCCACCATACATCGTATCCGCACCGGAACCCCCGTCGAGAGTGTCGTCTCCTCCAAGACCTTTCAGAATATTGGCCGCAGCATTACCAGTCACGGAATTGGCTAAGACATTTCCGGTACCATTGATCGCGGCCGTGCCCAGAAGGATCAGGTTCTCAAGATTGACACCCAAGGCGTATGTCACCGACGATCGGACAGTGTCCGTGCCCGCATTTGTCGATTCGATGATTTGATCATCTGCATCATCAACAACATAAGTATCATCACCTGGGCCGCCATACATGACATCGATTCCTGCCCCTCCATCAAGCCAGTCATTTCCAGAAGAAGATTGAATAGTGTCGTTTCCAGTGCCACCAAAGAGTGACTTCGAATCATAACTTGACATAGAAACTATTCTATCATTACCATCCTGACCGTAATATGCTTGGCGATACCCTTGGAGTATTATGGCATCAGCTGCAGCCGTCCCAGTAAAAATGCCTTCATCCATCAAATATTTTGTTCCTGGTACTACATTTTGAACATTATTAGTCAAAACATCAACCATTCTCGACAACCCAAACGGTTGAAGGACCTCAGAAAATGCTGTATTATACGGAGTAGACGTTATATCTGAACCATTCGAATCGGCAATTTCTTTTAGAACAGTTGCCATCGTAGTCCAATAGTATGCTGAAGATATATCACTGCCATTTGGTGAACTTTTCGCCATTTCCTTCATCAAGTCGGAAACTGGACTCACTGTAATAATATAATCAATATCTTTTACATATCCAACGTCTGGGAGAACTGAAGCGAGTGGGCCTGAGATCAGTAGTCGTGCCAGCACTCCATCAACCAAAGAGTTCCAAGCTGAAATTAAATTCGGAACTGCTGCCGCAGTCGGGTTTGAGTCACCATTGGCACTGTAAGGGTTCCCAAGGAAGGATTCAAGTGTAGCGAGCTTTCGTCCGTCGAACAGGTCGCCACGAGAGGTCGTCGAGACTGTACTAGTTCCTGCCCATCGGTAAAGGATGTTTTCAACAACTGACCTTATCCCACCAAGTTGATCTAACTGACGATCACAAATACTTGAAACCAAAGAAGTCAGAGCACCATCAGCCACCATGACCGCGTGAAGTGACTTTACATTACCATAACCCCGAATATCTGGCAGCGCATCAATAGTAGAAAATCCGGACATCATTGTATTTGCATTAGTCGTAACAGTTGAAACATCAAACCATGCATCAACAATTGTTCCGGTTGTACCGTCTGTTTTCTCAAAGGTTGCCTGCTCGTGAATGTGGCTGCCTTCAGCATTGAAGGAGACCGTGGTGCATTTGAGGTCAATTGATTTGATGCTAGCTTGTGCAAGTGTTCGCAACTCGCCTGCATCGGTAATGCCGTCAGAATTGAGATCATTCCAAATCCGTAGTTTTGAAAACACAACATCCTTCGCGTCAATAATGTCATCCTTATTTAAATCATAGTTTTTCAATTCAGTGAAGCCCGAACGGTTAACACTGCCAATCAACTCATTAATATTGTCGATAATGCCATTATTGTTAGCATCAATGGAAAGCAACGTATCTTCTTTGCCAACCCAGCCCGTAAGTTCCTTGATGCCATCCCCATCCATGTCAAAAAAAACATTAGAATCGGCACGTGCGATGAGTTCGACTCCGTCGCCATCCATGTCAATAACGACAGGGTCTACAAGACGACGAAGTTGTGCTTGAATTGCGGAAGAAAAAAAATCGGTGGATTTAGTCAAGAGATTTCCGATACTATCAACAAGAACGGTCAATTCAGTTTTTGTCCAATTTGAAAAAAATTCCGCAATGTTCGCAACCCAATCAGACGTTTCATGTAAAAAATCTTTAATTGCATAATAAGCTGACACAGTTACGCTTATCGAATCAATATAGCTAGATACAACAAAAGACTTTGCCTGTTCTCCACACCAGGTCAAATCGTCATAAACTTGTTTTGAGAAATCACCTAAATCAACAAGTAATTGCTTTGTTTCTTGAATTTGTTCCCTGGTATAGTTTGCAATATTTTGCTTAAATGTTTCGCAATCACTAAAAAGCGCATTTGTTACTTCTAATGATTTTTTTGCAAAATTAACATATAATACCCCGGCGGTTTCATAAGCATCAATGCTATAATCAGCTATTGCGTCAACATATTCAACAATTTTTTGCCTTTCCTCAATCAATTGATTTTTTGTCCAAGTCAACAACTCAAGAGATTTTTCAGGCACAGTTTCAAGTGCTTTGTTTATTATTTGTTCACGAATTGTGTATTTTGCAATTTCTGTTGCCAGAGCGATTGGACAGCCTTCAACGATATTCGGTTCAATTTTTTCAACCAGAAGCACTGCTGTAGCTATTATAATTGTATCCAAAATAACTAAACAGTCATTGATTTTTGCCGACCAAGAATTCGATTCGTCATTTGAAAAAGCCGAAGAAATTTCAATCAGCATTGGGTAAATTTCGTCTAAAAAATGTGACATTTCCCAAACCGTTGACACAGAATGATCGATTATCGACTTTTCAGAGAGAAAAGTATTTTCGAGCATATGCGCTTTAAAGGGATCTTTACTTACAAGGTCTCCAAAGTCCGTTAGCGAAACTGAGGCCCCCATATGACTTTCACCAAGTTTTGAAACAACATCCCCTTTTGCAATAAAAGCAGTGTTTTCAACATTACTCAATACGTCTGGCGAATATTCGTCACCCAGACTTTCAATAAGGGCTTGGCCACCAAGTCCATTGTATGTAATAACTTCAACATCTTTTGAATTATTTATATCGCCTTTGACGTAATTATATGCTGCACATTCTGCCAAAGCTCCCCCCAGACTATGTCCAGTGAATATAAATCTTGCATCGGAATCTTCACTCTTAATCTCTTTAATTGCACGAAGAACATCTTCGCCATCAACGGTACCGACATCCTTTCCCTTCGCATCCCATTGAATTTTACCAAAACTTATATCAGCAAGATCATCATTTAGATCTTTAGGATTTGTCCCTGCGAAGGATACTACGTAATCGTTTTTACCTTTAAATATATATGCATTAAATCCTGTGCCAGTATTACTAAATTTTTGATATTCTACATAATTACCAAGCTCAAGTTGTTGATTTGCCACAGCAAACGGACCATCTTGATACACGGCTTGACTGGCATAGGCCATTAACTTTGCTTTATACTCGTCCACTTTTGAACTCCTTAAAGCGATCTAAGGTTCTTGGAGACGATGCCGTTACTATCTCCCCGCCGAACGAATCGTTTCCGGAAGTTCCAATGAGGTCCAAATTTCCGTATTACTCTCCGGGTTCGGTAAGTAAGGCCGTTCAGGTCGTCCAGATTTGGCAACCTCTTATTTAAGGTGTATTCGAAACTCACTGGATTTTATTTTGATTTTTAATATGTTAGCCTATGAAACAGGGGACACGGTGTGGGCTGCAAAGTCAAATCGTGGGAAGTCACTGATGCCTTTTGGGATATAGCATACCCCGACCGATTCCCTGGACACAAGTTCTTATTACACCAGCATCACGCGCACCACTTGATCCATCCATTGATGTCTGATCTCTAACGATCTGAAAAAACATTTTTTACGCTCCGCCACTCGGAGTTGAACCTAGCGTAAAAGGTCCAACTGCCGCTCTGAGTTCCTCCAACGTTCCTGAGCACTCGGCCGTGGTAGAACTCGGCCAGAGGTGGGCCTGTAACGAAAACTGTGTAAACCTCCACCAAGGTCTGGCCCCATGGAAACCTTGGACCACTCCGAACCGAACCGATGGTGCGGGGCGGACAACCCCCAAGGATCAACGACGGGGTGTCATCAAACCCAATCATCCGATTCTCTTGATGAAAAATATTCACCGGTTCGAACTCGAAAGGAATCCTTACAAGTTGCCGATTCCCTCAGCTTCCCGATGGATCAGCATCAAACCCCCATCATCGAAGGAAGACCAAGATTGACCTGATGATCACAGGGAATCACCCGAAAAGTCCAAACACCCAAACGGAAAGACCAGGGCCGCTTGAAAATTGGGAAAGCGCCTATAATCCTCCCGCTTCGCACACCGCTGCGGAAAGTTCCTGAAAAAATTTGTTTCTGAAGCAAAAAGTCGACGGGTGGGGCGACCTCTTGAAAAAATTCAAGGGGCCTTTTCCGGGAGCTCATGCTGGCCCGCTTCTGCGAACCCTTGTGCTGCTCCTACAGGGGAGCCAACAAAACCCGTTGGCGCAGTGTTGGCTGGGGAAAAGAAGAAGGGGTTATCCCTTTCGAGATAACCCCTTGAAGTCGTTGTGGTGGAG
>Ga0268360_1001867_pt1 | contig 19046 bp, 29 predicted proteins | sample BioMet11_FD_192465 | JGI IMG/M metagenome (GOLD analysis project Ga0268360, IMG submission 192465) | Sewage microbial communities from Oakland, California, United States - Biofuel 11 (Illumina Assembly) | ecosystem: Engineered > Wastewater > Sewage > Unclassified | place: USA: California... | reverse complement strand
AAAAAGCAGGTTTGTCAGTGTTGTTCCAATTTGAGACGTGTATCCGCGGCGCGACATCCCAGGTAACGCGCGATTCCATCACCTGAGGGCATCAGCAGAGCGATCATGCGCCGAGTTAGATCGCTAGCCACGAAAGGCTCTCAGCTCTTGTAACGAGCATTTCAGCGGGCTTCTCGTGTATGCGCACTGGCGGCGAGCTTACCGGCAGAGTGCACTTTGATGTACTCGGCAAATCGGAGCAACTGGAAGATCACGGCCGTTGCGTCCGAAACTTCATTGAAACATCTCAACAAAACAGAACGTTCACTAAAATGAAAATGCGCGCCCGAGGGCGCGCAGACTTGCGCGTCCGCTTCCTGACCGCTAGGGCAGGAAGACAGACGGTGAATTTATGAACTATGCCTGTGGCTCTTCGCCACCCTCGCCCGTCTGGGCTTGGGACTCCTCCAGTGCCTTGCGCGTTTCTTCAGCACGCTTGGCCCGGAGTTCCGCCCGCTTTTCCCGCTTTGCATCAACAATCTTCTCGCTGCCGAGAATCTCGATGAAAGCCTTTTCCCCACCGTCTCCCTTACGGAAGCCAGTGAGAATGATGCGCGTATAACCGCCGTTCCGGTCTCCGAAGCGGGGTCCGATGGTGCCGAATAGCTTGTCCACAGCTTCCGGAGTCATAAGGTACGATGCTGCTAACCTACGCTCCGCGACTCCACCCTTTTTGCCGAGCGTGATCATTTTCTCGACGTGGGATTTCATTGCCTTGGCTTTGGTGACAGTGGTCTCAATGCGCTCCTCGATGATCAAAGAGGTGACGAGGTTCCGCAGCAAAGCACGCCGATGAGAAGTGTTCCGGCCTAATTTCCAACCTGCTACACGATGACGCATAACTCAATCCTTGATATTGCCGGTATAGTTTACGATCCGGCTGAACTTGACTCCTCGGCGTGGCCGGGAGGATTGGGGAGCGCTTTAAAACGTGCCCCAAAAAGAAAACTAGTAGCCCGGGTTACCGTCTCCAGAGCCGTACGAAGTAGGCAAACCGCTGCCCATCGTCGACTGGCTTGTGGCAACGGCGTTACCGTGCTCGTCAATCTTCATTCCGAGTCCGAGACCCATCGAGGCAAGGATTTCCTTGATCTCGTTGAGCGACTTGCGACCAAAATTCTTGGTCTTCAACATCTCAGCTTCCGTCTTGCACACCAGTTCGCCAATCGTCTGGATGTTCGCGTTCTTCAGGCAATTGTAACTGCGAACGCTTAGCTCCAGCTCCTCGACCGAGCGGTTGAGATTCTCGTTGCGAATCTCCGGCTTGTTGTCGGCCGAAACTCCGGTGGGCTCGACTTCTTCCTCGAAGTTGATAAAGATGTTCATGTGGTCTTTGAGCAGCTTGGCAGCTAATCCGATTGCATCCGGAGGCGTGACAGAGCCGTTTGTCCACACTTCGAGGGCGAGCTTGTCGTAGTCAGTAATCTGACCAAGACGGGCCGCCTCAACAGAATAATTCACCTTCCGCACTGGCGAGTGCACCGAATCGATGGGAATAAAGCCTAGTCCGAGGTCCTCGTCGAAATTCTTGTCCGCTGAAACATAACCGCGGCCCTTCTTCAGACGAAGTTCCATCTCAAGCTTGCCGCCTTCGCTCACCGTTGCGATATAAACGTCTTTATCCAGAACTTCTACATCGCCATCAGCTTCGATCATGCCACTCGTGATGACACCCGGCTGATCGGCGCGCAGATAAATCATCTTGGGCGCGTCGCTGGCAAGCCTGAACGGGATCTGCTTGAGATTGAGAATGATGTCCGTGGCATCCTCGACCACACCGGGGATCGACTGGAATTCGTGCAGTACTCCCTCGATCTTCACGGCGGTAATGGCCGCTCCTTCAATTGAGGAAAGCAGAACCCGCCGCAAAGCATTTCCGATCGTAGTGCCGAATCCGCGCTCGAACGGCTGCGCCCAGAAGTGCCCATACTTGTCTGTCAGCGATTCGGAATCCATCGCCAGGCGCTTAGGCTTTTGAAAACCCTTCCAGAGCATTCGTTTCTCCTCTTTCTTCGGGCCATTTGGCACGACGGCTTAGCTTGCCGACAGGCGGATCTGGCCCGAGACAGGGTGATACGACACGGCCCGAAGACCGTGCCGTGTAATTGGGTTGCGCGACAACTCCGAAAACTTTCCGGCAGCGTCGGCTCACGTGAAGGGACAGAACAAGCGAAACTGGAGCGCGAAACGCCCCTCTCCGCTACTTGCTGTATAGTTCGACGATGAGCTGCTCGTTGACGGGCAGGTTGATGTCCTCGCGCCGCGGCAGAGAGAGCACGCGCCCCTTATAGTTGTCGCGATCGATCTCAAGCCAGGTCGGTGCCGTTTGATGCGAGGCAAATTCCTTTGCGGCTTCCAAAATGGCAAGTTTACGGCTGCCCTCGCGGACGGCAATCTCCTCGCCGACGCTAACCTGGAACGAAGGGATGTTCACCTTGCGACCGTTCACCGCAATGTGACCATGGCGCACGAGCTGCCGGGCCTGTCGGCGCGCAACAGCAAAGCCAAGGCGATAAACGACAGAATCGAGCCGGCGCTCAAGCTGCTGAAGCAACAGTTCGCCTGTGACGCCTTTAGAGCGAGCGGCCTTCTCGAAGTAATTACGGAACTGGCCCTCCTGCGCAAAGTACATACGCTTTGCTTTCTGCTTCTCCCGAAGCTGGAGGCCGTAACCAACGATCTTTGCTTTGCGATCTTTGCCATGCTGGCCAGGGGCAAAATTCCGTTTCTCAACGGGGCACTTCTCCAGGAAGCACTTAGCGCCCTTGAGAAACAACTTCGTTCCTTCCCGGCGGCAAAGCCGACATACTGCATCTTTGTAGCGAGCCAACTTATATCTCCTTCAGTCTGGGAGCGGTTTACGGGAGTTGGAATCCTTTCCATCCCGCTCGAATCTTTGTCGACCGGCACTGGTCTTTTAACCTTCTCAGCCGGGCGCCGCCGTCTTGGGCGGCTACGAAACTGTAATCAGACGCGACGCTTTTTCGGCGGACGGCAACCGTTGTGAGGAACCGGCGTAACGTCCTTAATGGTACGAACCTCGATCCCAGCTGCGGCCAACGCACGAATCGCGGACTCACGACCCGAGCCGGGTCCCGAGACGCGAACATCCACGGAGCGCAAACCGTGATCGCGCGCCGTGTTGGCCGCATTCATTGCGGCTTGCTGCGCGGCAAATGGCGTCCCCTTCCGAGACCCTCTAAAGCCGAGAGATCCGGAGCTTTTCCACGAAATCACATTGCCCGAAGGGTCGCTGATGGTCACGATGGTGTTATTGAAAGAGGCGCTGATCATCACAAGCCCGTGAGGAATGTGCTTGCGCTCTTTCTTTTTAAATTTCTTAGTCTTGCCCTTTTTATCCGACGCGGAGGCGCCAGCTGCTTTTGCCATATTCCGTTCTCAATTCCTGTTCTGAAGTTACCAGTAAGCGCTTTCCATTCGGGCCGACGGAGGCACCCTGCGAAAAGACGCCACCTTGCCGACCAACGGAACTACTTGGTCGCCTTCTTCTTGCCGGCCACTGTTCCCTTGCGCGGACCTTTGCGGGTGCGAGCGTTAGTGTGCGTGCGCTGTCCGCGGACAGGCAAGCTACGACGGTGACGATTGCCACGATAAGAGCCGATTTCAATGAGCCGCTTGATGTGAAGAGATATTTCCTTGCGCAGGTCGCCTTCGACCTGGCCTTCGTTCTCAATCACCTGACGAATGCGATTCACTTCTTCTTCGCTCAGGTCTTGAATCTTCTTGAGCGGATCGACCGAAGCTGCGCCGAGAATCTTGATGGCGCGGGGCTGACCGATTCCGTAAATGTAAGTGAGCGCGATGCGAGCCTGTTTGTTACGGGGCAGATCGACGCCTGCAATACGGGCCATGTGTGTCCTACTCCTGGTTGAGCAGACCTGGGATTAACCCTGGCGCTGCTTGTGTTTCGAGTTTTCGCAGATCACGCGCACCACACCGTGGCGGTGAATGACCTTGCACTTGTCACAGATCTTCTTTACTGAAGCCCGAACCTTCATTGACCACTTCCTTGTTAAACTCACCTGGCATCATTTTCGGAGCCAGGCGCTGCTGCCGAGCCGTCACGGGTCTCACGCCAGAGAAAGCCGTGAGACACAGCGCCGCAGCCTTTTACAGACGCAAGACCCGCTCCTTTGAATCCGTTGCGGGATTGCGCACACCCTTCCGCTACTTGTAGCGATAAACGATCCGTCCACGGTTCAAGTCGTAAGGAGACAGCTCCACGGCGACCCGGTCGCCTGGAAGAATCCGGATGAAATTTTTGCGCATTTTCCCTGATACGTGCGCAAGCACCTCGTGATCGTTCTCCAGCTTAACCCTGAACATCGCATTAGGCAGCGGCTCAATGACCATTGCCATAACTTCAATTGCGTCTTCCTTACTCATCCAACCTCAATTTCAGTTTCCAGATTCGAGTCAGCCTCGAAACGGAGCTAGTCGGTCAAAATAAACGGACCGTCCTTTGTGATGGCAACACAGTGCTCAAAATGTGCGCTTGGTTTTCCGTCCTGCGTAACTGCCGTCCATTTATCTTCCAGCACCCGGACCGCCGCGGCGCCAGCGTTTACCATTGGTTCAATTGCGAGAACCATACCTTCATGCAGTTTAAGCCCGCGATCACGCACACCATAGTTCGGTACTTGCGGATCCTCGTGCAACCTGGTACCAATTCCGTGTCCCACAAACTCCCGAACCACGGTGAACCCCGCTGCCTCTACAAATTCCTGCACCGCAGCGCCGATGTCCCCTAAGCGGTTTCCAACGCGGGCAGCCTCGATTCCTTTGTAAAGCGACTGCTCCGTAACTTCGACCAACCGACGCACATCATTGCTAATTACACCTACCGGCACAGTCACAGCAGAGTCGCCGTAAAACCCATCCAGCACGACGCCACAGTCGATGGACACGATGTCGCCTGCGACGAGCTTCCGCTTTTCCGACGGGATACCATGCACGACTTCCTGATTGATCGACGTACACAGCACGCACGGGTAATCGTAATACCCTTTAAATGCGGGCTTCGCGCCCAAATCGCGAATCTTCTTCTCCGCTGCTCTCTCCAAGTCCATCGTGCTCACACCGGGCGCGACCAAGGCTATCACACTCTCTAATACCTGGCGGACAACGCGACCGCTTCGTCGCATTTTCTCTATCTCGCCGACAGATTTACAAACGATTGCCATTTTCTATTGCCTTGACGACCGCAGACGTAATGACATCCGGCTCCGCTGAACCATCGATCTCGATTACGTGGTTCGTTCGCGCGTAGTAATCAACCAAAGGAAGCGTCTGCGTCTGGTAGTTCTTTAGCCGTTCTTTGATTACATCTTCGCGGTCGTCCTTGCGCGTGACTAGTGACGCGCCATCGACATCACAAACTCCCTCGACACGCGAGCCCTGCTGCGCAGTATTTGTATTGTAGATCCGCCCGCAGGTGGGACACGTACGCCGCCCGGTCAGCCTACCCAGCAACAGAGTATACGCCACCTCTAATTGGATTACAAGCAACCGCTTACAACCCTTTTCCGTTACAAAGAAACCGTGCTCAGCAAGATGCTTGTCGAGCCACTCCGCCTGATTTACTGTCCGCGGAAACCCGTCCAAAATAAACCCCCGTGCACAATCCGGTTGCGCGAGGCGATCAGCCACCATCCGTTGCACTAACTCATCGGAGACAAGCTCTCCGCGATTCATATGTGCTTCGGCTTGCTTACCGAACTCTGTACCCCGAGCGATGTTGTCGCGCAGAATATCCCCGGTGGAAACCTGAGGAATCTGAAAAATCTGGCAGATTCGCTTTGCTTGCGTCCCCTTGCCGGCTCCTGGCGGCCCTAAAAGTACCACCGGACCGACAAGCCTCGCCTCTTGTTTCACAGCCATTCCCCGACTGGTCCCCGTCTCCATCGCCTCGCCTCCGAACAGAATTATGATGGATACCTAAAACAGATCGCTGGCTATATGGAGCTTTACCAAGCTCTGCGTCCTCTGATGCGTCCACTTTTCGGAGTGAATCCTTCGTAGTGACGCATAATGAGCTGCGACTCGATCTGGTTAACCGTGTCCATCGCAACACCAACGACAATCAGCAGTGAAGTTCCGCCAAAATAGAAGTTCACGTTCAAACCGTGCAACACCCAGTTGGGCAGATGGTCGAAAATACCACCACCCAGCCAAATCGGAAGATTGTTGAGGTGGATACCCGCAATCATCCACTCCGGAATCAATGATATGACAATTAGGTACAATGCACCAACCAAAGTGATGCGAGTCAGAACCTCGTTGATGTAGTTGCTTGTGCGGACGCCGGGACGTATACCCGGAATAAATCCGCCGTACTTCTGCATGTTGTCGCTTACGTCTTTTGGATTGAAGACGATAGACACATAGAAGTAAGCGAAGAACAAGATTCCGAAGGCATAGAGGAAGGTGTGCAGTGGCTCCCCCCAACCTAAAGCCTTGCTGAGTCCTGCGAAAAACTTTCCAAAGTAGCGGTTGTTCTGTAGCGCGTACCCGATCGTCTGCGGGAGAGTCAACACCGAACTGGCAAAAATAACCGGCATCACGCCCCCGGAGTTGACTCGCAGCGGAAGATGGGTGGACTGGCCTCCCATCACCTTACGCCCAACAACCCGCTTCGCGTACTGTACTGGAATACGGCGCTCGGATCGCTCCACGAAGACGATGAACGCGACCACTGCGACCATGACGGCCAGCAGAACGACAATACCAATTGGCCCTAAAGCGCCGCCGCTTGTTGCCTTCTGATAGAGTTCGACAACGGCGCGGGGAAGCCCAACAACGATACCAGTAAAGATGATCAACGACATTCCATTACCAATACCGCGCTGCGTAATCTGCTCGCCGAGCCACATTATAAATGTGGTGCCAGTGGTGAGGGTGAGCATGGTCATCAGTACAAATCCGATGCCGGGATTGCGGACAAGTTGCTCGCCGCCAATTCCGCGTTGTAGCGTCAGGGCGATACCAAACGACTGCAGAGCGCTCAGAATAACGGTCAAATATCGCGTCCACTGAGTAATCTTTTTGCGTCCGAGCTCCCCTTCTTTTTGCAATCGGGCCAGCGGCTCGTAAACCACAGTCAGCAACTGCAGGATAATAGAGGCAGTAATGTAGGGCATGATGCCCAGCGCGAAAATCGTCAACCGACGCAGGTTGCCGCCGCTGAACAGATCGACGAAACCAAGCAGGCCACCCCCAGCATTGGCAAACAAGCGCGCCAGCGCCGCAGGATCAATACCTGGCGTCGGCATGTGACCGCCGATACGGTAAACTGCAAGCAGCGCAAGCGTAAACAGAACGCGCTTGCGCAGGTCCGGGATTTTAAAGATGTTCGCCAGCTTCTCGAACATGATGCCTCTATGACTACGCTGTTAGGGCCACGGCTCACGGAACCGGACCCAGCCCGCCTGTTCGCTGCAGGCGGGCTCGGGTGAACTTACTTTTGACCGCGCTTAATCGGAGCAGGCTGTTTAACTTCTATGACCTCAGCCTTACCACCGGCGGCAGTGATTTTCTGCTGTGCCGTTTCACTGAACTTATGGGCGCGCACCGTAAGAGCGGAGGTCAGATCCCCAACTCCCAACACTTTGACGAGCCCATCCTTCTTGCTGATGACGCGCAAATCATAAAGCACTTCCGGAGTAACCTCAGCCACTCCCAGTTCAGCCAGTCGCGAAACGTTCACGACCTGAAATTCCTTTTTGAAAATATTGACGAAGCCGCGCTTTGGCAAGCGACGGTGAAGCGGCATCTGGCCGCCTTCAAATCCACGCATACTGCGCGAACCAGAGCGCGAGCGCTGCCCCTTATGTCCACGGGTCGAAGTCTTACCCATGCCGGAGCCCATACCACGACCCACGCGCTTGCGATTTTCATTCGCCTTGGCTGGCTTGCGAATCGTTGTCAGATTCATTTTGTTCGTATCCTTGGCGCGGTGCCACCCATGCCGATGGGCTGTCGAAGACAACCGAACACTTGCACGCGAACAGCGCAGCGTTCCCCGTGGCGAGCGGGCTGTTTCCTAGCGCCGCCGACTCAATCGGCGACTCGGTTTGCGATCAGACCGGCTTATTCCCCGACAATCTGAACCAGATGCGGCACCTTGGCCACCATGCCACGAATCGAGAGAGTGTCCTCGCGTTCGATCACCTGGTTCAGGCGAGTGAAACCCAGCCCCTTGATTACGAGCCGCTGTTTAGTCGGCGTGCAGTTCTGGGAGACCACCCATTTCAGTTTCAACCGGGTGCCAGCGGGGGCCTCTACCTTCGGAGTCTTTGTGCGTGTACGTGGCATGGTTTAGAGTTCCTCCACAGCCTTGCCGCGATTGGCCGCCACCTCGGCACGGTCGCGCAATTTCTTTAGCGCGTCAAAAGTTGCCTTGATGACGTTATGCGGATTAGTGGTGCCGATCGACTTGGTCAGCACATTCTGAATACCTGCTGAAGTCATGACCGCGCGGACTGCTCCGCCGGCAATGACGCCAGTACCTTCCGGCGCGGGCTTCAGCAGCACACGACCGGAGCCGTAACGCCCCAGTGAAATGTGCGGAATCGAGGTTTGGGTGAGATTCACCTTGATCAGGTTCTTCTTGGCCGACTCAATCCCCTTGCGGATCGCCTGAGGAACTTCCTTGGCCTTACCAGAACCGTAGCCAACCACGCCAGTGGCCGGGTCACCGATGACAACCAACGCCGCGAACGACATGTTCTTGCCGCCCTTGACCACCTTGGTCACACGGTTGATGTTGACAACCTGATCCTTCAGATTGTACTGACCGGCATCGAGCTTTTTCTTGACGATTGCCATTTGCTATCGACTCTCCTGGAAATCGCAAATGCGATCTCCGAAATCATGCGGACTAACGGTTTGCACCTCGCCCGCTCACACTCTGTCGCGCCCCTGCAGCAACCGCCGGGACTAAAACTTCAAACCGCCTTCACGGGCAGCGTCAGCGACGGCCTTAATACGGCCGTGGTAAAGATAGCCGCCGCGGTCAAAAACCACCGACTCGATGCCCTTTGCTTTTGCTCGTTCGGCAATCAACTTGCCAACCTGCTTGGCCGAGGCGATGTTGCCGCCTGAGATGTGCTTTTTGCCATCTTTACCCTGTTCGAGTGAACTGGCCGAAACGATCGTGGCGTGCTTGGAGTCATCAATAAGCTGCACATAGATATGGTTGACCGAACGGTACACGTTCAGGCGTGGGCGCTCAGTAGTTCCGGCGAGTTTCTTGCGAATCCTTCTGTGGATCTTCTCGCGCGTCGCATTCTTGGAAACCTTCGTTTGCATTCTTTTTTGTCCTTCGCTCCGGCCTCTCTCCCGGGTTGCAGTGCCGGGGACCGGTTTGTCCCAGCGAATTATTTCGCCTAGGTTGTGCGGACACCCACCGGATTCTCGTCCGATGGGTCCCTTGCATTGTTGGCTGAGCTATCGCCCCGCCGATTCCGCTTGAGTACGCCAAGCGCTAATCACTTTTAACTATTTCGCGCCAGTCTTACCGACCTTCTTCTTCAGTTTTTCGCCGACGTATCGAACACCCTTCTGCTTGTAAGGATCGGGCGGGCGCAACGAGCGCATCTCGGCAGCAACCTGACCAAGTTTTTGGCGGTCGATACCACTGAGCGTCAGCTTGGTCATTTTCGGATCGATCGTGACGTCGACACCAGTAGGCAGCGGGTATTCGATTGGGTGTGAATAGCCCAGGCTGAAGACCACAATTCCCTTCCCCTTCATCTCCGCACGGTAACCGATACCGACGATTTCCAAGTCACGCGTCCAGCCGTTGGTGACGCCAACAACCGCGTTGTTCACCAGCGCGCGAACCAAGCCGTGAACTGCAGCTTTCGAATCGTCTTCGCGCTTAACCAGAAGAATGCCATCTTCCGTGACCAGCGTAACGCCGCCTGGAAGATGATTCGTCACGGTTCCTTTTGGTCCCTTAACGGTAATGAGGTTGCCTTCCACAGTGTACGAAACACCCTTGGGCAGCGGGATTGGCTTTTTGCCGATTCTTGACATTGATTTCTCCTGCACCGCCGTGAGACCTGCCACGGTGGGCTTCCGGACCGGTCTTTTCACCGGCCTCGTCTGCTCGCGCGATCTATTTCGGTCACGCTGCGATGGTTAGTAAACTTCGCAGATCACTTCGCCGCCCACGCCTTCTTTGCGGGCCTGCTTGCCGCTACAAACACCCTTCGGAGTGGTCAAGATGGTAATACCCAAGCCACCGAGAACGCGGGGAATTTCATTGCGGTTGACGTACACACGGCACCCGGGACGTGAAACACGCCGGATATTAGCAATTGCGGCGACATTATCGGCGTTGTACTTGATGTAAACGCGGACAATCTTCTTGCCGTCTTCCTCGGTTGCCTTGAAGTTCGAGATGTAACCTTCTTCCTTCAGAACCCGAGCGATCTCCAGCTTCAGCTTGGAGGCGGGCGCATCGACCTTCTGGTGCCGGGCCTTGATGCCATTGCGGATCCTTGTCAGAAAGTCTGCCACCGGATCAGTAAAGCTCATGTATAGTTCTCCTGAATTCGTTCGCCCGTTCTCTTTCTTGCGCGCGCTGGCTTGGCGCAATACTGCACCGGTTTACACCGGCTGCCCTTAAAGCAGGGCTGCAATAGAAAGAACCTGCGGCGACGTCTTCTTCCCGCCTGTGCGGGACGGTCCCTGATGCGGACCACGTGCCAGCCATTGCGGGGCTCACCCCCGCGGGTCAGGGTAGACTGCGCCTACCAGGACGACTTCATCACCCCAGGAATCTCTCCGCGCAACGCCAGTCCACGGAAGCAAAGTCTGCACACGCCAAACTTGCGCAGGTAAGCTCGTGGACGTCCGCACAATTTACAGCGATTGTGCTCACGTGAAGAGAACTTGGGTTTCTTGTTGTCCTTTGCGATGCTAGATGTTCTGGCCATCGTTTCCTTTATCTCTCACACCCTGGGCTTTCGCCCGAGAGCCGCGTTTTACTGCTTTCCCTTGCATGATCTTCCCCGAGGCGTTACCGCCCCGGTAGACAAAACTTAACTGGCTTCCGGCTTACGGAAAGGCATCCCTATTATCTTCAACAGCGCACGCGCGTGTTCATCGTTCGTGGCCGTGGTGACAATTGTGATGTTCATGCCCTTCTGATGCTCCACCTTGGAATAGTCGATTTCCGGAAAAATCAACTGGTCGCGCAAGCCTAGCGTGTAATTTCCGCGCCCGTCAAATGAGCGTGTTGGAACGCCACGGAAGTCGCGAACGCGCGGCAGCGCAACGTTCATCAGGCGATCTAGAAACTCATACATGCGGTCGCCACGAAGCGTCACCATGCAACCGATCGGCATCCCTTCGCGCACCTTGAAGGCGGCGATGGATTTCTTGGCGCGAGTGACAACCGGCTTCTGTCCGGTGATTTGCGCCAGTTCCGCTACGGCTGGATCCAGCACCTTCGCATTCTGGGTAGCTTCGCCGACGCCCATGTTGATGACGACTTTCTCCAATTTCGGAGCGGCCATCGGATTCGTCAGCCCCAGCTCTTTCATCAAAGCAGGACGCATCTCTCCGAAATACTTCGTGCGCAGCCGGGCCGACGCCGAGTTGTTCAGCTTTGGTCGAGATGGCTTCGCGCCAGGCTCTGGCGCTTCGGCAACCTCAGCCTTGGCCTTCTTGGCCGGCTGCTTAACTGGCTGCTTAGCCTTCGCGTCCTTCTTAACTTCCTTTGCTGCCATGTTTCAGTTCGCTTTCTCTCACGGCCCCCGGAGTGGTTACCGTTACGTGAGGCGGTCAATTGAACGGCACGAGGCCGTTCGGATGATTACTTCTCTTTGTCGAGCGTGTTGCCGCATTTCGAGCACACACGCACTTTCTTGTCGCCACGCACTTCGTGACGAACCCGCACCGCGCCGCAAGTCCCGCAGACAAGCAGAACGTTACTGATCGCAATCGGCGACTCCTGCTCGGCGATGCCACCTTTAATCTGCTTCTGCGGATTTGGACGCACGTTCTTCTTGACAATACTAACGTGTTCGACCAGCACTTTGCCAGTTCCAGGAAACACGCGCAGAACGCGGCCTTCCTTGCCCTTGTCACGGCCAGCAATTACCTTGACGGTATCGTTATGGCGAATATCAACGGTTGCCATATCTTCCTCTCAAACCTTCAGCGCTCAGTGACCGCTCCCCTAGCAAGGGAGCTCCAAAGGGCGGCCGCTGAAGCCGCCCCAAGGACTAGATAACTTCCGGGGCCAGAGAAACGATCTTTAGGAACTTCTTCTCGCGAAGTTCGCGGGCAACGGGACCAAACACGCGTGTTCCAACCGGTTCGCCATCGGCGCTGATCAGAACTGCGGCATTCGTATCAAAACGAATATAGGAACCGTCGCGACGGCGAGTTTCCTTACGGGTGCGGACGATGACGCACTTCACCACCGAACCCTTCTTGACGCTACCGTCGGGCGAAGCTTCCTTCACCGCAGCGGTCACAACGTCGCCGATCCGAGCGCGAACACCGGTCGATCCGCCGATTGGGAGGATCATCTGCAACTTGCGGGCTCCGCTGTTATCGGCCACATCTAAGATGGACCTCATAAAAACTGCCATGGTGCAATCTCCTTCAGTCGTCTATCATCGTCGTCGGCCTGCGACGGGAGCTGTCCTGGCCAAGACTGATGACGGCGTCTAGCTAGCCTGATCCGGCGTTCCCTCAGCGGAAGCAGCGGCGTTCTCTGCCGCAACAGCGGCCGTGACGAGAGCGGAACGCTTCACGATTTCCTTCAGTGTCCAGCGCTTCAGGCGAGACAGCGGCCGCGTCTCTTCGATGCGAACAAAATCGCCGGTGCGAGCCGTCTGATTCTCGTCGTGTGCATAGAATTTTTTCGAGCGCTTGACAACCCGCCGATAAAGAGGGTGAGCCTTCTGGCGATTCACCTCGACGACGATCGTCTTTGCCATTTTGGTCGAAACGACCAGGCCAACCAGGACTTTTCGCTGTCCGGCGGTTTTCTCTGTTTTCGTCTCTTCTGCCATGGCTACTTCTTCTCCGTTCCGGTTTTGATTGCGGCCAGTTGCTTTTCGCGCTGAATGGTCAGCACGCGGGCGATGTCCTTTTTCAACCCTCGCATTTTTCTCAAGCTCTCACTCTGCCCCATCCGAAGCTGGAACTTCAGCTTGAAAAGTTCATCGCTGAGCTCGGTCCTCTGCTGGACCAGCTCGGCATCTGTAAAGTTGCGGATCTTTTCCGAATTCATTGCTCTCTTCTCTTCACCCCCGGCGGACTTCGCCGCCGGCGTCGGAATAAATTGTGGAACACGGCCTGGACGACGTTAGCGACTGGAAGGCCTCGTGTGCCACGAACCAGCCGCGAATCCGCACTTACTGCGCCAGGGCTTCGCGTTTTATGAACTTCGTAATCAAGGGCAGTTTGTGCGAAGCCAGGCGCATTGCTTCCTGTGCATCGGCAATCGACACACCCTCCATCTCAAACAGCAGCTTGCCCGGGCGGACAACAGCGACCCAGTGGTCCGGAGCGCCCTTACCCTTACCCATACGGGTTTCAGCTGGCTTCTTGGTGACAGGCTTGTCGGGAAAAACGCGAATCCAGATCTTGCCGCCGCGCTTAATAAAACGGGTCATCGCCACACGCGCCGCTTCAATCTGACGGTCAGTGATCCAACCCGGCTCCATAACCTTCAATCCAAAATCGCCGAACGCAAGCTCGGAGCCGCGCCAGGCTTTGCCGCACATACGACCGCGTTGCTGCTTGCGGTACTTGACTTTCTTCGGCATTAACATAAGCAGTTTCCAGTCGCCAGTTTCAAGTTCTGGCCGCCCTGAGTACGAGGCGGGCCCGCCGACTTCTTCCCCCTCCAGGAACTGGCGTCTGGAGAAGTTAGCCGGCTCGCTTGCTTAGAGTCCAGCGGTCGCGGTCTGCGGTTCGCGGCGTTTCTGGGGAAGAATTTCTCCCTTATACACCCAAGTCTTCACGCCAATAAGCCCGTAGGTCGTGTGAGCCTCGGCGAAACCATAGTCGATGTCCGCGCGGAGGGTATGCAGCGGCAAACGGCCCTGCAGGTACCACTCAGATCGCGCAATCTCGTTACCGTTCAGGCGACCCGAAACGCGAACCTTGATTCCCTTGCAGCCAAACCGTAGCGCGCTATCGACGCTCTTGCGCATGGCCCGACGGAATCCAACGCGCTTTTCTAACTGCAGCGCAATCGACTCTGCCACCAGCTGAGCATCGAGCTCTGGCTTGTGCACTTCCAGAATATCGACAAACACGTCGCGGTTGGTCCGCTTTTGCAGGTCAGCCTTAAGCTTATCGATTTCTGCGCCCTTGCGGCCAATGATGATGCCGGGACGAGCGGTGCGAATAATGATACGCAATTTGTTGCCCGGCCGCTCAATCTCAACCGAACTGACACCCGCCGATTTGAGCTTATCTTTCAGCTCGCCCCTCAGCTTAATGTCTTCGACAAGGAACTTGTCATAGTCGCGATCCATGTACCAGCGCGACTTCCACGGCTTGGTGTAGCCGAGCCGAAATCCGTAAGGATGGACTTTTTGTCCCATAATTGATTCGTCTCTCTGCGGCAGCTTACTCGGTGATCCTGGCGCCGCCGCTGAATTGGATCATCGCGATCCAGTGAACCTGAACCCGACGTCTGCGACCGGAGAAAATCCTCCCCATACCATCGCTTAGCCGGCTCCGTTGAAGCGTGTACCTATTTGCTCGCCTTCGGCGCTCTTCTCGCAGCCACTTTCTCAGCGCGTTTGAGCAACTCTGTTAGCCGCTCCTCAGACACAGCCTCGGTATCAGCTTTGCCAGCCTTCGACTTCTCGGCCAACAGAATTTCGATGTGCGACATGCGACGGTGATAACGATACGCACGACCCATCGGAGCAGGACGAATACGCTTAAGGCGGGGGCCTTCATTGGCGATGGCGCTCTTGACATACAAATTATCCAGATCGACATCGAGACCCTTTTCGGCGCTCAGGTAATTGGCGTTTTCCACCGCCGAGCGCAGCAACTTCAGGATCGAAGGCGCAACGCCTTTATTGGTGAACGCCAGCGTGTTCAGCGCCGCTTCAACGCGCTTGCCCTTGATCAGGTCCAGCACCAGGCGCACCTTCTGCGGGGATACCCGCATGTATCGGGCTTTCGCTGTGAATTCCATGTTCTCTTCCCTTCAGATCTCATCCCGGACGCCCCACTCGGACGCCCATACTTTCAAAGCCGTAAAACAGATCGATCCCGCGACTATCTCCCACCCTTGGCCGAGGTCTCCGCGGCAGACTTCACCGCATGCCCCTTGAAGGTGCGGGTAAAGCTGAATTCGCCGAGCTTATGCCCAACCATGTTTTCCGATACATACACTGGAATAAACTTGCGCCCGTTGTGTACCGCAATGGTGTGCCCCAGCATCACGGGAGTAATGGTGGAACGCCGCGACCAAGTGCGCAGCACCTTCTTTTCGTTGCGCGCGTTCATCCCCTCGATCTTTTCGATCAGGTGCAAATCTACAAACGGCCCTTTCTTCGTAGAACGTGCCATGATTCCCTTCCCTATTTACCGCGACGCGACACGATAAATTTGTCGGTCCGTTTGTTGTTACGGGTCTTGAAACCGCGCGTAGGCTGGCCCCACGGAGTAACCGGGTGACGTCCGCCAGAGGTCTTACCCTCACCGCCGCCGTGCGGGTGATCAACCGGGTTCATAACAACGCCGCGGTTCGTTGGCTTGATGCCGAGCCAACGGCTGCGGCCCGCTTTACCAAGCGAAATGTTCTCGTGATCGGTATTGCCAACCTGGCCAACAGTCGCCATGCAATCCACAAGAACCTTGCGGGTCTCGCCGGAAGGCAGCTTCAAAAGAGCGTACTCACCCTCCTTGGCCACCAACTGCGCCTGAGCTCCGGCCGAACGCGCCATCTGGGCACCCTTACCGGGCTTCAGTTCGATGTTATGCACGACCGTGCCCGCCGGAATGTTCTTCAGAGGAAGAGCATTCCCCACCAGAATATCGGCTTCGGGGCCGCTAATGATCTTGGCGCCAACCTTCAAGCCCACAGGTTGCAGGATATAGCGCTTTTCGCCATCGGCGTAGTGGAGTAACGCAATGCGCGCCGAACGGTTCGGATCGTACTCAATCGTGGCAACAGTGGCAGGAACACCCTGCTTGTCGCGTTTGAAATCGATCACGCGGATCCTGCGCTTGTGACCGCCAGCGCGATGCCAGATGGTCAAATCTCCAGAATTGCGACGTCCACCCGTGCGCTTCTTCGGTTCAGTCAGCGGCTTATGCGGCCGATTCGTCGTCAGGTCGTTGTTGACCTGCGAGGTCTTGAAACGCTGCGTCGGAGTGATCGGTCTGTAAGTCTTGATCGCCATAGTTCTTCTCTTCCAAGTCCCAGCCTTCTTTTTGGCGGGACCGTTCTGGCCGGGCAGATAGGGTTTCTTTCTCCCGCCCGGCGGTGTCGCGCTTTTCTTCGCGACCGCTTCGGCTTATGCCACGCAGCAACTACAGATTCTGCGCGTATTCGGGCATCTTCTCGCCCGCCGCAAGCCGTACATAGGCCTTCTTCCAGTCCGGGCGGAAACCGACAAACTTTCCGCGGCGGCGCTCCTTCCCGAAGAAGTTGGCAGTTCGGACGCCGGCGACCTTCACATTGAAGGCCTTCTGAACGGCTTCCTTGATTTCCGTCTTGGTTGCATCTGCGGCGACCTGGAACACCAGTGTGCTCTCGGTCTCCTTGACGCCCAATCCCTTTTCCGTGATAACCGGCTTACGAACGATCTGGTAAGGGGACTTAGACATTCTCCACCTCCGCCTTACGCTTCGGCGCCGAGGCCTTCAGCGAACTCTGCAGTTTTTCCAATGCCGCCTGCGAAAATACAGCCAGCTCATAACGCAGCAGGTGATAAGGATGAACCTCGGGACCATACAGCATTTCAACTCCGGCGATGTTGCGGGTTGAAAGCTCTAGGTTAGGATTCAGGTTCGAACCAGCTTCCACAACCAGCGCAGTTTTCTTGAAATTCAGCCCTGCGAGCGCCTGCCGAAATGCCTTAGTTTTGGCTTCCTTCAACTCAAGCGAATCGATCACGACCAGATTGCCATCCTGCAGCTTCGCAGCAAGAGCCGAGCGCAACGCTCCCAGCACCTTCTTGCGCGGGAAAGCAAAGTCATAGGAACGCGGTTGTGGCCCGTGAACCGTGCCGCCATGACGCCAAATGGGGGAACGAACACTGCCTACACGAGCGCGGCCCGATCCCTTCTGTCGCCAAAGCTTCTTGCCAGAACCAGAGACAAGCTTTCGGTTCTTTGTGGCGTGCGTTCCTGCGCGCAGCGCGGAACGGTAATGCTGGACGGATTCCCAAAGCAGGTCCTCGTTCACCGCGCCAAATACTTCGTCGGCGAGTTCGAGCGATCCAACTTTCTGGCCCGCCAAGTTCAGCACATCAATGGTAGCCATTCTCTTTTTTTCCTTTATCTGGTCCGCATCTTCGGCAGACCTAAACTTCCTTCCGTCAATATGGTGCCGCGGAAGGATTTTTTTTCAATTAAAACGAGCGCTCCCCGGCGACAATCATTCACCGGCAAAGCAATCCTATTTACCCTTGGCAGCGCGCTTGGAAGCCTTCAACGGGTTGATGGCCGCACCCTCGCCACTGAATCCACGGCGCTCTCTGGGCGGTTTTTTGGCTTTGGTAATCATCAGATAGCCATTCTTTGCACCCGGTACAGCACCCTCAACAACCAGCAGATTCTCTTCGCGATCAATCCCAAGAACACGCAGATTGCGCACGGTCTTAGCGACGTCGCCCATGTGGCCGCTCATACGGGTACCAGGGAAAACGCGCGAAGGATACGACGATGCGCCGATCGAACCCTGAACCTGGAACATGTGTCCGTGGGCAGCAGGACCGCCACCGAACTTGTGACGTTTTACAACACCCGCAAAACCGCGCCCCTTGCTGGTTCCCGAAACATCAACGAACTTCGCCCCCTCGAACAGGTCGACCAGAACTTTGTCGCCAACCTTTACAGACCCGTCCTCGCCTTCCCCATCCACCACCGCAACTTCCTTAATGAACTTAACCGGGGGAAGATTGTTCTTTTCGAAGTGGCCCTTCATTGCCTTGGTCAGCCGCGAGTCCTTTACGAACTCAACCAGACCAATTTGAGCGGCGTCGTAGCCATCTGCCAGCGCAGTCTTGAGCTGAGTAACTACGCAGGGACCGGCCTGCAGCACCGTAACAGGACGAACGTCGCCTTTGTCATCGAACAGCTGCGTCATCCCAATTTTCTTGCCGAGAATTCCGTTTACTGGCATCTCTTCTCTCCATCATGCCCGCGCAAAAGCTGCGCAACGGCACTGTGAGGGGGCTCGCACTATTGCGCGAAGCCGCCTTATTTGTGTTCTTTACCGTAAGCCTTGATTTCAACGTCGACACCGGCGGGAAGATCAAGCTTCATCAATGCGTCGACCGTCTGCTGCGTCGGTTCCAGAATATCAAGAAGGCGCTTGTGTGTGCGAATTTCAAACTGCTCACGCGACTTTTTATCAACGTGCGGCGAACGCAGCACGCAGTACTTATTCTTGACCGTCGGCAGTGGAATCGGGCCAGCAATCTGCGCGCCTGTGCGACGCGCTGTTTCAACAATTTCGCCGGTTGACTGGTCCAGAACGCGATAGTCGTAAGCTTTCAACCGGATGCGGATTCTTTCTTTGCCAATCACAGTGTTAACCCTCAAAGATCGTGCGGTCTTATAGTCGCCGCGACTTCTTTATCTATTCAGAGTGAAAGTTGCGGGCGCTGCCAAAAGTCAACGCCCGCCTTGATTCCTTACAGAATTTCCGTAATGGTACCGGCACCCACGGTGCGGCCGCCTTCGCGGATGGCGAAGCGCAGGCCCTTTTCCATGGCCACAGGCGTAATCAGTTCGATCTCCAGCGCAACGTTGTCGCCAGG
>Ga0268360_1001865_pt1 | contig 19081 bp, 17 predicted proteins | sample BioMet11_FD_192465 | JGI IMG/M metagenome (GOLD analysis project Ga0268360, IMG submission 192465) | Sewage microbial communities from Oakland, California, United States - Biofuel 11 (Illumina Assembly) | ecosystem: Engineered > Wastewater > Sewage > Unclassified | place: USA: California... | reverse complement strand
TCGTTGAGATATGCCCGCTCGTTTCCCTCTACGTCTTCGGTTTTTCCACCAGCGAATCCGATATCGCTGTCGATGATGAGGTGGTCGGAGATCTGCGCCATGATGGCAGAGAGGATGCCGACCGCCAGCTTGTTCGCGGTAATCGAGTTCGCCGCGATGTCGCCCGTGTTTGTGCTGGTTGCGGCAGCGCTTGCGATGTTCGACCAATCGGATTTTGTTCCGCCCTTGGTGACGCGGCAGGCGCGGTAGTAGAGGGTCCTTGGGAGCGGCGCTTCAGTGGTTCCCGCAAGGGGAATATTGGCGTGGACAAAGAACTCGACCGTGGCCGAGGCCGCTCCGTCAGCGTCTGCCTTCCAGTCGCCTCCGTCGAGGCGAGGCGCGTACCAGGGTCCTGAGGCCGCCTCGGCGACCTGAATGCTGTAGTGATCGAAATTGGTGAGGTTCGCCTGTTTGTCGATGGAAAGGGAGATGGCGTGAAAACCCGAAGTGGCAGAGATCACGGGAGCGACGGGGTTAGTCGTTCCTCCGCCCTCCTTGAAGCCGGTCATGATTTCGATATAGGTCGGGCGCAGGGCGATGGCCGAAAGGGCGTCGTTGGCGGTGCCCTGGGCAGCATCGACCTTGTTCGGGAGGCTGGCGCCTTGCGTTGAGTCAGTGGTGTTCGCCGTTGTTTCGGTGTTCGAGTATTCGGTTATTGCCTCGATCTCGTAGGTATAGGAGCCATCGGTTGCATAATTGATCTGACGAATGCGGCCATAGCCGGTTTTGCCGAGCCTCACCGAATCCTTGACCATCACATAGGAGCCGAGGTCGAAGAAGACGAAGCTCTTGATTTTGAAGGAGAGGACATTGTACTTGTAGTAGTTTTTGAGAACGGTGGCGAGGCTATCGGCCTCGGAGCGGGTTGAGATGTACTCGCACGTATATTCATAGATGTCACGGACATCGCTGTTGATCTCGATGGTTGTGGTGTTTAGGTCGCTCTGGACCCAGACGGTTCCAACCGCCTTGAGCTTATGGATGGTCTGCGTGGCGCCTGATTGATTCTGGTATGAAAAGAGGCACTTTTTGCCGTGGTTTTCGAAGGGGGTGACGAGGGAGAGGCCCGTGTCTTCCTCTTTGAGCGCCGCGTCGAGCACGTCGAGGATTGTCCAGGAATCGTTCTTGTAGGTCGAATAAACGATGCCTGAGGCGTCATCCTTGTCGGGGTAGTATTTCCCCGATTCCACGTCTATTGAGCAGTCATAGCCGTTCTTCGCGCCTGTAGTATCCTCGAAGACGGTAAGGCCTGTTTTTTTCTCCTTCTTGTACCAGGTGAGCCTTACTTCGTCATAGCTGCCACGTTTCTTCGTGTTTTCGAGGGAGATGATGTTTGAAGTGGTGTTTCCAATTTCGTTGAGCAACTCATTGGATATATCCGAGAAGGAGGTTGGGCAGGCGGCGAGGTTGTAGAGCTCAAGCTTTCCCTCGCGGTTGAAGAAGAAGAGGTAGCCCGCCTCGAAGAGGACCGTTTTGAGGATATCATAATAGGTCTTTTTGTCGTCAGCGGTGATACAGAGGTAGGGGACGACGGTGGGGATGGCCGGGCAGGATGATGCGAGTTCGACGCCCGCGGCCGAGCATATCGCGTGGACGATGGAGGTGGTCTGGGCGGCGGGAGTGCAGATAGCATAGCCTGACCAGTTGATGGTTGACGGTATGCATTTCTTGAGCTTCGAGAGGGTGAAGTCCTCGACAGTGAGCTCGGTTGCCTTGATTCTGGCGGGGCTTGGAATGGCTTTCATGACGGGGCTGATGATGCCGTTCATGAATGGCTTGGCATCCCTCATGATGGAGCAGAAGACGGGAGCCGTGGTCGTGAGGAGCACATCGAGGAGCGGCTTGTAGCCAATAACGGAGAACTTGGCGGAGTTCGTATTGGGCTCGAGGCCGTCGCTTCCGTGGAGGGAGTAGGTCATCGAGACGCTGTTCCTTACCACATAGGGGCTGATGTCGATCCAGCTTACTCCGCCGTCGTAGCTCACGGTGATGGTATAGGTAGGTGCCATGCTAGTATCCCAGGACTCCGTATTCCTTGAGGGCTTCGGAAACGACCTCGGTCACGTGGAGGTCGAAATCCCGCTCGGTGACAAAGGTCCCATAGAGGTAGTTGTTGATGTAGACGGCCTGGGGGCCGGTATAGGAGGCGGAGGAACCTCCACTAGATCCGGACGACTCGCTACCCTCTTCGGTGAGGTCGCCATAATCGATCTTCGAGAGGTCGCCGGCGGTTTCCGCGGTGCTCGATATTTGCGAGATGTTGACGAAGGGAATTTTATTGAGGAGGTTGATGATGCCGTTGAGGAAGCTTACGAAGCCGTTGTAGATTTTGTTGAAGACCTCGTTGATTGCGTTGTAGACGGGGACAATGATGGTGTTGTAGAGCCAGACGAAGACCCGGCCAATGAACTCAATGATGGGCTCGAGGAGCCTGAGGGCCGGGGTGAGGAGGCTGCCGATCAGTTTGCCAACGATGGTGAGCATGCCGGCGAGAGGGTCGAGGATGCTGTTGACGACGGGGGCGAGGACCGCGACGAGGCCGGAGAAGACCTTCTCGAGTCCCCAGAGTATGACGCCCAACGGGCCGCCATATTGGACGATACTCGAGATGAGGGATCCCATGTTGCCGGTATTGTCCGTGGAGGATTCAAGGAGCTCTGATCCTGAATTGGAGACTACGTTGTCGGCGCCGAGGTCGGAGGATTTAAGCTGATCGGTGATGTCGTCAAAGGTTTTTTTGATATTGGCCTCGAAGAGGTCGAGATAGGAGAAGTCGCTCAGTTTGGTTGAGACGGCGTCGAGGCTTGTGTGGCTCGTGACGGCGGATGCGTTGAGCTTGCCCTGCTCCTCCTGGTAGGCGGGGCTTGAATAATAAAGGAATTGCTTGGTGAAGTCGTCGAGGCCGGCCGTTGCCTTTTCAAATTTTTCGCCGGCGGATAGGTTCGCGTTGGCTGCTTCGGCATAGGCGTTGAAGTCGACATTGCGTACGGCCGTTTCCTGTGCCATGGAGGCCTGCACCGAGGCGATCCATGCATCGGCCTCGGAGGTTTCAGAGCTTTGGGCGCGGCTTCCGCGCTCCTTTCCCTTTCCGCCGGTAGCGGATTCGAGTTTTTTCCGCTCCTCTGCCATTTTTGCATCGATCGAGGCGAGGGTATCGTCGAGGCCGGTCACGCCGGCGATATCGACTTTCCCGACGAAGGCGATTGTCTTTCCCTTGAGGGCCGCGGCGACCTTGTCGTAGGCGGAGATGATGCCATTTATGAGCGCGCAGGAATCGTTTGCGAGTGCGGAGATGGCGTCCTCTATGTTTTTGACGACCCGCAGGGCGACGTCCTCGATTTCAAGCCAGAGAATTTTGAGGTTGCCGGCCTGGATGATGAGGGTAGTGACGGAGGTGACGATGAGGCTGATGACGCCAGCGATGGGGTTGATGGCTGAGAGGATGGCAGTGATGGAAGCACCGACCACGGCGGTGGCGCTTACGAGGTTGTCGCGGGAGGCGTTTATCCAGGAGAAGAGTTCGGTGAGGCCGTGCACGACGGGGGTGAGGGCGTCCGAGGTGAGCTTACCGAGTTTTTCCTTGAAGTCGGTGAATGCGAGGCCGAGGTTGTGGGTTGACTGGAGCCAGCCAGAGGCCATGGCGTTGGAGGTGGCCGAGAATTTCTCGGTGATGAGGTCGACAGCGTCTCCAGCCTTGAGCTGAGCCGCGGAAAGGGAGCCCAGTTCGGGAATGAGCTTCTCGAGTCTGCCACCTGTGCCGGCGAAGGTCGCGTTGATCTTCTGGAAGGAAGAGTCGAGGGAATCGCCCGTGACGTTCGAGAGGGCGATCGAGGCGTTGGTAATACGCTCGATGTCGCTGTCACTTTTTCCGAGAGCGGCGAGTTCGGCGACGAGGTGTTCGACGGATTCCTTTGATTCGAGGGTTTTCCGCGAAGCGCTGTCGATAAAGCCGGTGAGGCGTTCGAAGGAGCTTTCATTTCCGCCGAGCGAGGCCTTGAGGGAGTTCATAGTGCGCTCGACGGTGCCGAACTGGTTTGCGAGGTCGACCGCTCCCTTCACCGCTTCGCTGACGCCGACGCCTATGGTCGAGAAGAGCGTGAGCTTTTCGAGTGACGAAAAGGTTTTCTGGACGCCCTGTGCGGCGTTGTCAAGCGACTTGAGCGACGCGATGACGCCGCCGATTCCGGAATCGGTTTCGTTTTTGGCTTTTATCTTGATGGTCGTATCGCGATCGCTCATCAAGAGATATAGCTATTTATGACTGAGTGATTGCCTGCTGCCGTTCCTTGAGGTAGTCGATGTAGGTGTCCCTAAGGGCTTCGAGGTAGCGCGTTGGCCAATAGGGCCAGTCGCAGAAGGGGCCAGCGAAGGGGGGATAGGCGAACTGTCCTGAGTCGGCGACGCGGAGTGCATCGTACCATTTGAGGTATAAGAGCCAGGACAAATAGGCGTCACGGCTTTCGCGGTTGAGAGCCGTGACGACGACAAGTCCCCTGAAGTAATCGGAGGCGATTGCCGTGAGTTCCGTCAGCGCATCTTTGCCGCCGAGGTTTCCAAGAAAGGGAAATAGACTTCAGCCGTTCGTCTGAGGAGCTCATTGTTTTCGAGGATGAGGCTCGCGAGTTCCGCGTTGCGCTTCACATCGAACGTATGCGAGACGATGAGGCTCGAGAGGTTAGCGCTGAACCACTGCATAATGGCGACGCTTCGCGCGTTTTTGGCGATTTCCTGCTCGCGGGTGAGAGGTGGCACGGGCTTCGTTCCGGAATCCGGCGTCGATGCCGGTTCCACTTTGGCATGGCCTGTCTTGGCCGCTTCCTTTTTTTGCGCCTCGGGCGGCTCATCGTCGTCGGTCGCGAGGAGCTCCTCGTGCTGGAGGTCGAGGTACTGCAGATAGGTTGGCTCCCTGAGGACAGCCGAAGCCTCTCCGCCACTGAAGAAGTCGGAATAATCGACGGTGACCGTCGAGAGGATGCCCCTCACGGCATTGGCATTGATACCCATTGTTGCTAGCTCCCTTCATCCTCAATATTTCGCCGACGTCCCATCACAGATTTCAATCGTCACACCCTCGCTCCCCGAGTTCTCCGTGACGTTGCCCTCGATCTTGGCCGTGAGCCTGTCCTTCGAGGCAATTGACGTGGCGCTGTCCTGAATGCTTACCTTTGGGCACGTGATTCCGATCTTGTAGGGATAGCCGGTCGCTATGAGTGCCGGGGACTGCCAGGAGAGAGCCACCTCTGCGTAGGCGTCCTTCTTGGCGAACGCTTTTCTGATGGAGTCGATGGCGTCGTCCCAGTAGGCCGTGACCTCGAACTTGCCGGTTTTTTCTCCGTGGAGTGGTTCGAGGGAATAGAGGCCGGAGCCCTGCGTTTTCCCTGGATCGTCGAGGCCCATGTCGAATTCGGCGGATATGGACTGGACGAGGCCGTTGATGTCGGTACCGCCGATCGAGATGGTGCCCTCGAAGGTCGAGAAGCTTTCGAGGCTGGGAGTAGCGAGGCCGGAGGCGAGGGCCTGATCGTCGAGTTCCTGCTGTCCCTTCCAGGAGAGGGTAGCCTTGATTGGTTCTCCCGCCTTGCCTTCGAGTTTGAGACTCGATAGTATGAGGCCGACGTAGCCGACGATACTTGCGCCGCGATCGATGAGGATCGAGGCGGGCTGCTGGCTTGCGCTCTGGGGAAGCGCGACGAGGGTGTCCTTGTAGACGCCCGTCGCTACGCTCGTGGGATCGGCGGCTTCCAGAAAGCCATATTTCAGGATTTTGAGATTCTCCGGTTTCAGGATGAGCGCCGTATCCCCCGAGACCGATATTCCGTTGAGCGAGAGGGCTTTCGCGAATTTGGATACGAGGAGGGTTTCCTCCTCCTTCTTGTCCACGTTCGCCTTGAGGGACTCGCTCGTGTAGTTGAGCACCGAGTCCATCTTGGCCAGGGTGCCATACACGCTCTCTGGCCCTATCTGCAGTACCTTGTTGACTCCTTTATACATTGCCTTTTCCCCTTACTCCATATAGCGTTCAAAAAGGTCCCTATGATCGGATTTCGGTATCGGCCGAGATGCCGATGGTTGCCCATCGCTGGTTTCTGTCAGCTCCGAGTGCCTCGTAGAACTCGATGTCGCCTGAGAGGCGGTACCTGTCGAGGTGGCCATTCACGAAGACCACGAGTTCCTTCACGTAGTTGTACAGTTCGTAGCTTGCGAGCTCGTCATCGTCGGTCTTCCGCGAGGAGACGACGAAGAGATCGACGTGGAGTTTGGCTTCGTAGGTGGAGAAGGATCCTCGGTCGTTTTCAGGAGTGAGGGCCCCAGGGACGATGAAGAGGGCAGGGCGGAGGTTCTTCGCGATTGGATCAAAGAAGCCGACGTAGAGGCCAGCGAAGTCGTCAAGGGGGATGGCATCGGACGAGATTTTTGCACGGATGGCGGGGAGCTCCGAGGCGAGGGCAGTCCTGAGTTCGGTCACGAGCTCGCCTACAAGCTTGAAGTCGGTCACCATTTCCGTGCTCCTATATCTTGAACATCCGGGACACCTCGCGGTCGACGACGCGGTCGATGTCCTCCTGAAATTCAGGTGAGTTTACATAGTTGAGAGCGACGGCGAAGAAGTCATGCGCCTTTATATGCACACTCCGGACGCGGTGCCAGTCGCCGTTGGAGCCCTGGAAAAGGAGGAAATCGTTTCGCGTGGGCCTGAGCTCTTCTCCATAGTTGATGGGGATGAACTTGTAATGCTGCTTCGAGGCGACCCCGAAATAGGCTACTTCGCCCGATTTCGCGCTTGCAAAGATGGCTTTGTAGAGGTCGCCTCTGGCAGTATGTATGCCTGAGGCCTTGTATGCCTTTCGGAGCTTTGCCCGTCCCTTCAAGCTCACCCGGGAGAGAATCTTCCGGTCGAGGTCCGGCATGCAGAGGCCTAGCGCGCTGACTTCCTTCTCGACATCGTCGAGGTTGCTTTCGATCGAGAGGCCAACCATTCCGCTCATACTGCCTCCCGGTAGCGGTCGACGAGGTCGAAGTACTTGTAATACCGCGAGGGGTCGAGGCTGATGGCACCGCCCGCCCCATAGTTGATGTTTGTCGCGATGCCTGCGGAGCCCACATTCGCCAGGAGCGCCTGTGCAATGAGCGAGATGGCGAGCGTTATAGACTGTGGCACAGTATCCTGGGTGAGTCCCGCCGTGTAGGCGACGACGAGTGCATCGCTCCGCGCGGGTGGCGAGACGAGGACGAGGAAATATCCGTCGAGCGAGTAGGCATCGGCGGGGAGCTTATTGCCATTCAGGGCGACCGTTTCGACCTTCGTGATGAAGTAGCCAGGGAGAGGGAGGGCCCGGTCGATGAAGCCATCGAATGATCGAGTCCGGGTTGAGGACTCGAGGGAATACTCGAGGTGCTCCTCGATGATCGACTGGGCAGTTCCGAGTGCTTCCGTAAGGAGAGAATCGCTCTGCCCCGCTCCGATGAGTGTTCTGTAGGTCTCAAGGCTTACGAGCATTGCCATGCCTGGAAAAGGAGCGTCTGGCGGGCCTTTGGTGGGCCCGCCAGACGCTGGTCTCCTACTTTGCGAGAAGGGCGTAGCCGTTCGTCTTCGAGATCGGCTTCCCGTTGTAGAACATGGTTGCCCTGAAGAGGCGCTGGGTGCTCGTGGCCGAGACGATGGGCTCGACGACCATCTGCTCGGCGATGCCGACTCCAAAATTGGAGAGTGGGCCGGCCACGGCGAGCACGGCGCCGCTAGCGGTGTTGCTGGGGGCGTACCCCGTGGCGATGACGGGCATGCCGAGGATGGCGCCGGTCATGAGGAATGCCGCCTTGAGAGGAGCCGATTCCGTGCTCGTGTCGGCGAGGAGTCCCGCGAGGAAGGTCGGGTTGAGGATGAGGATGGCATCATCCCACATGTCCTTGGCGTCGAGGACGATCGTCATGATGTCGGTCCACGTGGGTTTTCCCGCCGCGGCGCAGGTCTCGGTGAGGGAGAGCGCGGCGGCCGCGAAGAAGCCAGTCATGAGGTTTCCCGTGCCCGCACCCTGCATGGCTCCGCTCGCCATGCCCTTGCCAAAGGCCTTCTCGAAAATCGCGGGGAGCTGCGCTTCGATGTTCGCTCCGCTCATGAGGAGAGACTCGGCGCTGATCGGCAGCAGCACTACGTGCGCCTTCGGTTTCACCTCGCACGAATCAAGGGTCGTCGCTGTGTCGTTCGTGATGTCGCCGTTTTCGGCTATCACCGCTTCGTCGGGTATCCCGATGAGCGGAATAACCGTCTCTGCGTTCGGACCAAAGAAGTATGAAAAACCCTGTGTGATCTTCGAATAGTTCTTGATGCCGTCCGATACGAGGTTCGGCACGACTTGTACGGTCCCCGTGGTTCCGATCGTCACTGCCCGGTGCTCGGTCGCCGCCTGGACCATCGCCTCCTTGAACGCCCGGTAGCACGGCTTCACGTCGTCTTCCTTCTGGCGCCCCGGCGCTTGAGCGCGCTCGCGTTCGAGGTCTTTCTTGAGCGCCGCGCCAGCATCGTCCAGCGAACGCTTCGCTTCGTCGAGCACCTTGGCGACCGCCGCTTTTGCCTCATCAGCGATGCTCCGCTTTGCCCCCTCGAGCAGCTTGGCGTTCGCTTCGGTCGCCCCCGTGGCGAGCGACCGCTTCCCCTCTTCGAGCGCCGCAGCCAGGGCCGTCTTGGCATTGTTGGCCTCGCCCTCAAAGGCGGCCCTGATGTTCGCCTTGAGCTTCTCGGCTCGCTCTTCGTCGCTCAGCTTCTCGCTCGCGGGCTTCCCCGCCCCCTGCGGCTCGGCGCCTCTCGTATGCATCATGGTCATCGCGTTCATACTCTTCTCCCTTTTGTCAAAACATTCCCTCGAGCACGTTCTCGAGTGTATTCGTGTTCGCGGCGGTGGCCGTGGCCGGGGCCATCGTGTGAACGGCGCTCGTCTCGAGCAGCTCGTCGAAAATGCTATCGATCACGCCGACCGGTTCGGCGTTTTGTCCTCTCCTGAGGGAGCGGGACCTCGCCTCGCTCTCTGTGGCGGGATATGCCGGAAACACCACGCCGAAGCTCACTTCGACGAGCGCTACCGACTTGAGGTAATGCGTTTCCGTCCCCGCCGTATCGTCGTAAGTCACATCCTCCTGGTCTATGAAAAAACCGAAGGACATGGTCGTCACATCCTGGCGCTTCACGCTCTCGTAGAGGTCGAGCGCGTATGACTGATTCCCCACGGTGAGGTCGCACTGCAGCCCCGCTGGCGTGTTCGTGAGGACAAGCATCCGGTTCGCGACGCGGCCCAGGATCTTCGAGGTGTCGTGCGAGACGAGTGCCTTTACATCGGCTCCGTCCGCGAGCGTCTTGTTGAAGGCGGTCGGGGTTATAACCTCGAAGTAGCCGAACCCGATGTCGACCGACAGCTGGTTGTACGGGATGAGCCCGATGATGTGTCGTTCGCCATTTCCGGTGTCCCGTATTTCGAGTTTGCAGGGAAGCACCCGCGTCACGAGCGTCTTGTCCATTCCATTGGTCCTCAAGGGGATATAGCTGTTTTTTTGCTTTCGGTGATGAGGCGCTCAATCGACCGCATGAACCGATCGTCGAGTGGAACCATCCGGGACTGGAGTTGCCCGTCGATGTCACGCGGGGCCGAACGTTTCCCCGCCTCGAGCTCCTCGAGCTTCGCCTTGAGCCAGTCCTCCGTGAGTGGTGGCGGATTCCCCGTCGGCGCCACATGAAGGTCGCCGAGGTCCCCGCCAATCGCGGGATACCCCGCCCGTGCCCGCGCCTCGTCGAGGGAGAGAAGCCCTCCGGCGAAAAGCTGGCACGCGATGGTGATCCTGCTCTTCGTGTCCGTCTGCACGGCTGCATCGTAGTCGTATGAAAGATCGATATTCGTGTCCGCGGGGGAGACGAGCCCCTTCCTCAGGGCGTCCTCGATGTGCTCGCCCAGGGGGCGTATGGTCCGCTCGAGGAAATTGGCTTCCCGAAGCTCGAGGGAGTTGTAGGGGTTCGTCCCGTCGATCATTTCTGAGGGAATTCCGTAGCATGCCGCGATCCGAGATTCGAGGAACTTGAGGAGCGACGAGAGTTCGTCGTGAGCGCTCACGTTCTGGTTCGTATCGTGGATCTTCGTATCCTTCGGCGCGAGCCCCGGCTTCCCCGCATTCATGGGCCCGGTGAGGTACTTGTTGATGAACGGGACGACTGCTTTATAGACGTCCTCGAGCGCCTGGTTTTTGTAGGTGTCACCGAGCTCAAAGAGGATCCGGTGACCGATGTTGTTATCGAAATTGTGCCGGATATAGTCGAGGAGGAGGTTGTTGAGCGCTATGAGGGGGGGGGAGGCCACCGACCGTGGTGACCGCCCGAGCGTTCCGTTGTAGCCGATCCCGGGATAGGGGATATGAATAACATCGTAGGATGTATGCTTCACGCCCTCGATGGTGAAGAGCTTTTCATGGGTGAGGGGATCGCGGCTCACGATGACTTTGGAACGGTCGATGATTGAGAGGGAGATGGGCACTCCATCAGCGTCCCGGTTCTTGTAGAGAAACGCATTTCCAGCGAGCATGTGGCGGATCATCGTGCTCCAGAAAAGTGAGCTCGATTCTTCATACGAAGGGTCCTCGATGAGCTTGAAGAGCGGGTGAAAGCTGGCGAGCACCTGACCGCCGCCCTTTATGTAGGCGATGAGGTGGAGCGGTATCGTCGAGAGCGTATTGACTATGAGGTTCTCGCAGGCGACAGCAGTGGGATTTGCGCCTTCCGGAACCTGATCACCCGACGACGCGTAGATGCTCCCTGTTTCAGGATAGAATGACCGCTGTTCTGCGCGCTTTCCGCCGAAGCGGATTTCAAGCTTTCCGATTCTCACATGGCATATAGCTCTTTTCCCTATTCGATGTCGGGGAGTGCATCAAGCTCCTCCTTCGAGGGGACCTTGAGCAGGGCGCCGCTCTTTGGCAGGTTGTCGACGAGCACCTTGAGACCGAAGAGACTCTGGTCGATGCCGTCAATCCGTGCCGCTGACTGCGCGCCTCCTGGCTTCACGAAGTGCATGTTCATGTTCTTGTCCCGGAATACAGACGCCTGTGAACGCTGCCAGTCCATGATCGGGTTCGGATCAATGACCTTGCCCGTGAGAACTGAATCATAGTAGAGCGTCGTCGCCGGCCCCACTTTCCCGTACCCCTGCTCAAAGTCGACGAGCTTGTTGAAGAGTTCCACGTCGTGTTCCCCGAGATACTCCTTGAGTGCCATGCCATGGGCCGGGTCGATGGCGAAGGCCATGACGTCGGGGAACTGTTTATGCCACTTCATGCACTCCGCCCCCACTTCGGCCATGTTGATCGTCCCGTCCAGCGCGCCATCGTGGCTCGCAATGAGGAGCCCCTCGTCGATCCAGCCCCGGAGTTGCTCGCCCTCGAGTACGAGCTTCTCTTCGAGGCGGCCGTACGGAATGAAAAACCTATGTAGGAAGTAATACCGGTCGACCGCCTGGATATAGAACACCATCCCGATCGCGGTCCAGTCGGTCGTTCTCGAAAGATCGCCCGACATGACGCATGGGCAGGTCTTGAGTTTCTCAGGGCTCAGAAGCTCCCTGTATTTCGTGTAGTTGTCAAGGCACTGTTGCCATTCGTCGTCCCTGATCCGCTCGTCCGAGAAGGTCGACCACTGATTGAGCATATATGCCCTGAAGCTCGCCAGGTTCACGGGCATGCTCTTGAGGTCGGTGAGCCCGTCCTGGATTTTCGAGGAGGGCCTCACGACATCGATGCTCGGGTTCGCCTTGATCCAGGTCGCCGGATTGTTGAAGTCGTCTTTCTGATCGAGCTCATACACAATCGGGAGATACCGCCCGACCTTGGCCTTGCCGGCGAGCGTGAGCAACGCCCGATCATATTCGAGTTTGCCCGGATTGGTGAGGTTCGTCTCCGCGGTCGTCGCATAGATCGTTATGGCGCCACGCTTGTTCTGTCCAGAGGTGAGTTTCGTGATGATCTCGCGGCTCTTGTACGACGCTATCTCGTCGAAGAAGAGGAAGTCCGGATTCTTGCCCTGTGCCGACTTGATCCTGGTCTCCGGGAAGCAGACGATCGTCGTGGCATTCTCCCGGTAGAGAATCGTATGCCCCCGCTCATTCACATAGATCTCGTCGAGTTCGCGCGCTTCATTGAGTTCTGGCGTATTGTCGATGATGCCGAGAATCACCTGAAAGGCGATCTCGCACTGCTGGTAATCCGTGGCGACGAGAATCACCTGCCCGTTCCCGAGCTTTAGCATCAGGTAGAGGGCGAGCATCGAGGAGAACGACGTCTTTCCGTTCTTCTTGCCGATGAAGAGGAATACTTCCGAGAACACGCTCTCGGCCGTTCTTCTGTCCTTGAGGCCGAAGAGCAGTGCGATGAGGAATCGCTGCCAGTCGAGAAGCTCGAGCCGTGAGCCCGCCTTGTCGAGAACGAGGCCGCGGGAGAATGCCTCGATCTTCCGCGGCTCGGAGTCGTCGTAGACGTTGCCTTCGTCCTTGAGTGCCGGTTCGACAATCCGGTTCATTAGCCGCTTGATGGACTGGGGAACTTTCGCCGGATTTTTCCTCACCCAGGAGAGATAGGAGGAATAGAGCATGCCCCTCATGTACGCTTGTCTCCCCCGCCCGCCACCTCATCGAGGAGGGACTTCTTTTTCTTACCGGCCTGCGACATGCCGAGGGCGAGGTGGGCCCGGTCGCTCGGCGTGACGCCAAAGCGCGAAGCATAGAGGATGAAGAGACGTTCCCTGATGTTGAGCGCGGTTGAAAGGCCCCGGATGACCTTGAGGTCTTTCCCCGCGAGCGCGGAGGAAAGAAGCCCCTGAAGCCTGATCGTGTCCTGGTATGCCTCCATCATGCGTATGACGGAGGGCACGTCTTCCGCCGAAATCCTCCCCGACGCGCAGAGCACGGGGACAATGGCGTCCCAGGCATGAATCGCCTCTGTATCGGATATGGCTTTCGGCCGCTCGATATGAAGTACAGACGAAACGAATGAGGCTTCAACCCCGACTTGGCCGTCACGGCTCCGCAGGTTCCCTTCAAGCGCTTTTTCCCTGAGGCTCTTCTTCGGCCGGCCCCCAAAGCCGCCGGATCCTTGCCCGCCCACCTTGTTTCATCCTTTCCTGCCCCTTGATAATCGTCCGGCCCAAAAAAGTTTTTAATTTGGCTTTGTGTGTGTTTGATATGCGGCTGAGGTCATGATTTTAATTGGGTCTTTTTTTTAAAGACCCCCCTGGTCCCGCGCTTCCGCGCCAGAACCTCAGCGAGCGTAATCCTTGTGTGGCAATCATGACAGACAATCTCGCGGTTCGCTGGGGCAAAGAAGAGTTCCTCGTCTCCCCGCGGAGGAATAGGATGGTGGATTTCAAGCCGCTCCCTCGAGCCGCAGTAGACGCACCGTGCCCCGGAGGCCTTCGTCATGCCTTGGACTATGGCTCTCCATCTGGCCGTGCGATAGAGGTCATGGTTCGGACTCGGCGAGTGGGGAAACATCCCGGCAGTCGCAAGCCGACGGGCCATCATCTCGTCGTCTCGCTCCCTGCCCCGGACCTCATGTTGTTCGCAGTACCGCTTGTTGCCCTGAACAAGCTTCCCGCAACCAGGATACTTACAGAGGTGCATCTACAAATATAGCTTTTTTCTATTTTGACCTGTGCCTGACGGCATGACGAGTAGAATTTCTCACCAAGAATAACGGGCCCAGACGAGTATGGCCCGATGCTCTTCTATGCGGCATTTTAGTGACCGGAGTTGCCGGCTTTGTGAAACCCAAGCCGGCATGGTGGAAAACTTCCCTCACTGCTTGAGCAGCAGCTTCACCAATTCATCGAGGTGAGCGAGCGGGACCGCTGCAATTTCGCGGGCGATTCGTCGGCGTGTAGCCAGACTCCCCTGAATAGCTCCATTTCTCGCCGCAGCCGCGACGAGGTCGCGCGCCGCTGCCGACTCTGCCGCGATGTCTGCGTGGAGAGCCACCTTTCCGTCAAAGCGGGGTATCGGAAGCTCAAGCGGAACTTTTTCGATGCCGCGCTCTCCGAGCAACCCTTTGGGTTGGAAGGGACGAATCGCTTCGAGCACTATTTCACTATTTAATATACCAGATAAATATTCACCCTCTTCTTTGGTTGTTACATTTAGATAATACATTTTATAATCAACAATAAAATCTTTATGGTTTCTTTTTTCAACTAATGTTGATGAAATGTTGCCTCCTATCGCATTATATAGCACCAGCCATTTCCCTATTGCTGACCGCTGTTTCAAGAGACCCTGTTGGTAATTCAGCCTTTGCTGCAAATTCATGTCTTTCTTCTGGCCGCGGTTCTTCGCCCAGGCCGCCTCTGCCTTCGCAAACCAGACGGCGCCGCCCCGGAGACCCACCCTGTTGAGGGCCGCCGAATCGGCGAGACTGGGCTTCCCCCCATCAGAAGCCGGAGGCAGGAGGGGAAGGACGATCCAGGGCAGTTTCTCCTCGACATAGAAGGGGAGGATGTGCTTCGAGAGGGCAGTCCTGTAGAGGAGGTCGCGCTCGACGCTCCCCTCGAGGAAGATGTCTTTCCACGGCGCCTTGCCATCGCGGGCTTGCTCGGGGTCGGTGCGGACAAAGAGCTCGTCCTTTTTGAGGTCCTCCGCCGAGGGCTCCTCGATGAAGTAGAAGTTGCGCGGCACGATGGTCGCGCCCTGGTAGAAGTCCTCGAGGTAGGGGCTCGAGCCACCCTTGGCTCCCGCTCCCCGCGTCCGGGCGAGAGCGTTTCGCGCGCCGAGCTCGGCGAGCCAGAGCTTCCCGTCCTCGTGGTCGAGGTAGGCCTTGGCCCGCTCCCAGGGGAGGTTCCGGTAGGCCTTCATGTCGCCCGACCAGAACTGGGCCGGCCAGCTCTTCCGATCCTTCCCTTTCTTAGCCTCAGCGAAGACCACGCAGGCGGGCACGTTGAAGAGTGGCCTCACGTCCTCGAGATCCCAGTACTCGCTCACCGAGCAGGTAGCTTTCCAGCCTCCCTCGCGGAAGACCGCGTGCTGGTCCGCGCTGAAGAGGCTCCGCGGCATGACAAAGCCCAGGTGCCCCCCCGCCGCTAGGTAGGTGTCCGCCGAGTGGACGAGGAAGACGGTCGCAAGCTCCATGTGCGTCATCAGGGCCTGGTTCTTGGGCGCGAGGGCGTAGCGCTCCAAAGCGAGGTGCTTGACCCTGGCCTGGTATGCGGGATCGGCGATGTAGCGATATGAAAGCCAGGGAGGGTTGCCCGCAACGACGTCGAAGCGCTTGCGGAAGAAGGCGGGGCGGTAGGTGTTCCTGAGTATGAAGCTCCAGATGTGGTCTTCCTTCGCCGCTATCTTGCGCTCCATGGCGCGTGCGAGGGCGAAGCAGGCGTTGGCCGCCTGCCCCACGACATCCTCGGGCAGCGAGGGAGTCTTGCGCCGCAGCGCGGAGAGAATGCTCTCGAGGCTCTCGGAATCCTCGTCAGCCGCGAGATGGGTGGCCGCGTCGGCGGCGAGGAGGACGAGCTCGTCGTAGATCTGCGCCTTCTGGAAGACAGCCCTCGGGATGAGGAATTTCTCCGCGAGGAAGTGCAGCTCCACGTTGTCCGCGTCGAAGCCGAGCACCTGCTGTTTGCCCGTGTCCTCCTCGAGCGGCATGAAAAGGCTGTCGGCGAGGAAGACAGGTATGACGACAGCCCGCTTCTTCCTCGCGAGCTCATCCCTGATCGCGAGGACGTAGTTGGCCCGCGATATGATGACCGCGAGGGGATTGATGTCAACGCCGACCACGTTCGAGAGTAGTTCGTCGAGCACGAGGTCCCAGTCCGCGTGGCTTCCCAGTTGCTCCCTCACTATCGCGATGATCTTGCGGAGGGCAGCCCTCAAAAAGCTCCCCGATCCGCAGGTCGGGTCAAGGAAGGAGGGAATGTGCCCCTGGGCGGGACCGAGACTCGACTCATCGAAGAGACGGTCCACGACGCGCTCGCAGAGCCAGTCCGGGGTGTAGTACTCGCCCAGGTCGTGCCGGCCCTTGGGGTCCACGAGCTCCTGGTAAAGTCCCTTGAGGATGTCTTCGTCGAGGAGGGAGAAGTCATAGGTCTTGAGCTGGTTGAGGACGCGGAGCCAGGCGCCCTCGAGCTCGTCGAGCACCGACGGGTTCCCCGTCCAGTGGAAGAAGTCCTCGTCCGCGAGGTTGAGGATGTTCTTCGACTTGAACCATTCGCCAGTCACGACGCCCCGGATGAAGGAAAGGTCCCCCGTTTCTGCATCCTCAGGCCAGAGCGCCGTCGCCACGAGGAAGCGCGCCAGGACGGAGAGGTAGCTGTGCCTGATGAAAAGGTCGAGATCGGCGTCCACCGAGCCATAGCTGTACTGCAGGTACTTGCCCCACTGCTCGAAGGCAGTCTCCACGTCGGAGTCAGCCTTGTGCGCGGTGAAGGCTTCCTTCAGAGCCTCTTGCAGATCGTCCCAGAGCGCGCCCTCGAGGCCAAAGTCCTTCTTGAAAGCGTCCGTCGTCGGCGCGAGAAGCTGCTCGCGGAAAAAATTCCGGTCGAGAAAATGGTAGAATTCGCCCAGGGCAGCCGGCTCGGCGCTCGAAAGGACGATCTCCTCCTTCGGGGCGAGTTCGATGTCACCCGGCTTGAGCTGAGCTCCGCCCCGCCTGGCCTTCGGGTGCCAGCAGACCCAGCGGAGGCCGTCAGTCACGATGCCGATATAGGGTCGCCGCCGCCCCCCCTCCTCGTTCCAGAGGCCGGATACGTATTCGCGTATCTGCCGGCAGGCCTCCTCGTACTTGGCCTTGACGCCGAGGTCGCGCTCGAATTCTATGACGAGGTTGCCGTAATACGCGTCTATGCTGCCCTTGCCGGGCTTTGTCTTGATGACGACACGGGTCTCTGAGCCCTCTATGTACTTCGCGACGGCCTCTTTCTGGGTGGGAAAGAGCTCGGAGAGAAGGACAAGGAATTTTTCCCGCTTGTAGGTCTCGTTCGCGCCCTGGCGCTGGACTAGGTCGCGATAATAGCCATCGATGGCGATTAGTCTTTTGGAAGCGTCACACATTTTCAATACGGTCCCTTTGCTGAGTGGTATCCAATGCTTGGCCGGCCTTGCTTCCGGTAAACAGAGATAGAATGGTACCTTATTATTGGGCGGTCAAGAAGTCGTTTTGCATTTTCATCAAGACATCGACGAATTAAGCAAGCACTTCCGATTGACCATAAACTCGAATAGAGAAGAGGAATTCCGAAAGGTCAAAACTGACGATGAGCAAGTATGGACATCAGTGACCATTGCATGGCGCACAGAGATATAGAGCATCAACGCTAAAGGATCCTATATTTGATATACATTACAATGCGCGAGAAGGGGGTATGAAGACAGGTAGCGCGGGGCGTATTAGATATGCTTTAATAGTTAGTATTATTGCACCTAAAATTATAGATATCTCATCAAAGATACTAGCGCGATATCCGGAACTGGTGTCTATACAGCCAAGAGTTGTCTTGCCCATATCATCAAAGTTATAAGGAACTAGTGTCTGGCTTTTAAAATATATAGGGTTATGCTCATGAGCACAGCGCGAATCCCAGTTCTCCCTGTTTCCAGTGGACGCCTGAGGGGATCGCTGGCTCGACTTCATCGTTCCCGGACTGCGAAGCTACGACAGGGGGATAGCCGTTCCAGATCGCTCCGGACGACGGTGCCCTGCCGCCGACCTTCCTGAGCGCCTCTACCCGCCGGACTTCCTCGTCACGGATCTTGCGCCTTGCCTTTTGAGAGAGATACCGATCCGGGGACCGTTTCGCATGATCGTCGGGCTTGGCCGTGAAACCGGCCGGCTGTGCAGCGAGCTCACTGCCGTCGTAATCGTCAGCGATCTCGGAAAAATAGAGCGTGGGCACGGATGAGCCGAGACACGAGAGCACCCGCAGCCTGATATAGGGCCCATAGAGCTTGATCATGAAGTGCTCATCTCTGAGGTAGCGTCTCACGATGAAGTCGGCTATCTCCTCGGCCATGGCTCCGATCTCGTCGGGGCGCCTGAAGGTTCCCCGCTGTGCGAGCATGTTCTTCGCCACCTGATAGGCGAAGCGCTCGAGGAGCGGATGCATCTCGAACCAGAGGATGGTCTCATCCCGACCCGCCGCCAGATACTTTGCCGTGGCGGCATTGAGTGCCTGGCACAGCCGCCCCGGATCCGCTTTCTTCCCGCCCATCGCCTTATCCCGATTCTCCCTCTCGGGGCATGACGGAAAGGTCGATATACGCGTCTCCCCCGAGGAGAATTGCCCAGGCCTTCCTGCCGTGGGGCTTCACGTACGGGCCTTCGACGGCATCGCAGCCAACCGCCTGGCAGATCCGTTGCAGGAGCTCTTTGCCGCTCTCGGCCTCGTCGGTCCACGGAACCGCGATGAGGTCCATGTCGCGGGACATCGAACCGTGAACCGCGAGCGCATAGCCTCCCACTTTCGCCTCGGCACAGAGATACTGGTACAGCTGGGCGCAGACCGGGGCGATGCTCATCATCATGCTCCGCCAAGGGGCTTGAGGGCGCCCCTTCCGTCTCCGTCAATCATTCTGAGGACGATCGACGCGACGGGATTGTGGGACGCCTGCGCCTCGAAGATCCCGCGGACCTCCGCCATGTCCTCGGCGGTTGGCTTTGCGCTCTCCTCGTCCGTCACCGGTTCTGCCGTTGAGAACGCCTTGGCAGGCCTCAGGGTACAGTCCTGTTCCTTCTCCCAGGCCATGATCGCCGCGAGCGTCGTCGCGACATCGGGAGGACCGAAGCGTATCGGCTGGGAGAGCTTCATCGCCTCGAGGACGGCGTCAAGGTGCGCCTTCGTGGGGGCGATGCGCCAAGAGAGGAGATGCCTCACATCCCCGCGTATTTCCGCCGTTGCATACTTCCCGAAATACGCCTCGACCCGGTCGAGGAAGAAGTCCAGCATGTCAGTCATGACTATCCTCCCGCCCCAGATAATCTGCGTCGTCCGGGAGCGCATTCCAGGCGGCCTCGGCTTCGGTGATCGATGGCGTGGCTC
>Ga0268360_1001862_pt1 | contig 19092 bp, 11 predicted proteins | sample BioMet11_FD_192465 | JGI IMG/M metagenome (GOLD analysis project Ga0268360, IMG submission 192465) | Sewage microbial communities from Oakland, California, United States - Biofuel 11 (Illumina Assembly) | ecosystem: Engineered > Wastewater > Sewage > Unclassified | place: USA: California... | reverse complement strand
CGACCCGCGCCACGTGCTGAAGGCCGCGCTGGAAAAAGCTGCGGGCATGGGCTACTCCTTCAACGTGGGGCCAGAGTGCGAATTTTTCCTCTTCGAGACCGACGAGAACGGCCGCCCCACGCCCAAGACCGGCGACGAAGCCAGCTACTTCGACCTGGCGCCGCTGGATCACGGCAGCAACACCCGCCGCGAGATCTGCTTCGCGCTGGAAGCCATGGGCTTCGAGATCGAGGCCAGCCATCACGAGGTGGCCGCCGGCCAGCATGAGATCGACTTCAAATACGCCGAGGCGCTCACCGCCGCCGACGACATCATGACCTTCAAGCTGGCCGTCAAGACCCTGGCGCAGAAGAACGGCCTGCATGCGACCTTCATGCCGAAGCCCATTTTCGGGATCAACGGCTCGGGCATGCACGTCAACATGTCCCTCTTCAAGAACGGCAAAAACGTATTTTACGATCCCTCCGACAGCCGCGGTCTCTCCGGGCAGGCGTACAGCTTCATCGCGGGCCTTCTCACCCACGTGAAGGGCATGGCGGCCGTTACGAACCCGCTGGTCAATTCCTACAAGCGCCTGGTCCCGGGCTATGAGGCCCCCTGCTACCTGGCCTGGTCGGCCTCCAACCGCAGCGCCCTCATCCGCGTTCCGGCCGCCCGCGGCCAGAGCACCCGTCTCGAGCTCCGCTGCCCCGATCCGTCCTGCAACCCGTACCTGGCGCTGGCGCTCTGCCTCGCCGCGGGCCTGGACGGCATCGAGAAGGGCATGACGCCCCCCGCGGAGATCACCGAGAACATCTTTGCCATGGACGACAAGACCCGCGCGGCCCACGGCATCGACAACCTGCCGGCGGATCTCAGCGCGGCCATCGAGGCGCTCTGCGCCGACCCGCTCATGTCCTCGACCCTGGGCGAGCACGTGCTGACCCAGTACGTCGCCGGCAAGGAAAAGGAATGGGACGAATACCGCACGCAGGTCTCCGACTGGGAGATTGGCAAATACATGGTCGCCTATTGACCCGCCCGGTCGGCTGAAAACGGTTTTCGGGAGAGGAGACGAGGGCAATGATCCGTACAATCGTGGCGTTTCCCTCCCCCGAAGTGCGCGCGGCCGCCAGCGGCATGCTGGAAAAGAACGGCATCGCCGTCAGGGAGCAGTGCGCCACCGGCGCGGAGGTCATCCGCGCCGTAAAGAGGATGGGCGGCGGCGTCGTGGTCTGCGCGTGCCGGCTTGCCGACATGACGGTGCGCGATCTGGCTTCCGCCCTCGACGGCACGGCCTCCCTGCTGGCAGTCGGGAGGCCGGCCGACCTGGAGCTCTGCATGGACACGGACGTATTCCGCGCGACGCTTCCGATCAAGGCCTCGGAGCTCTCAGGCTCGGTCAGTATTCTGCTTCAGATCGATGAAATGAGAGCGAGACAGGACGTTCCGAGACGCAGCACCACGGACGAGAAGCTCGTCAGCGAGGCAAAGCGGCTCCTGATGCTCCGCAGCGGGATGACCGAGGAGCAGGCGCACCGCTACCTGCAGAAGCGGAGCATGGAGGATTCGGCAAAAATGGCCGACACCGCCCGGCGAATCATCCGCACGCTGGATCATGGGCAGGGGCTCTGACAAACTCATTCACTCAATGGGGAGATGAAAGCTATGGACGGTCAATGCACCGCCTGCGGCCAGGGCCTTTACGACCCCCGGTTCGAACATGACGCCTGCGGCATAGGCGCGATCGTCAGCATCAAGGGCGTGAAGACCCACAAAACGGTCGACGACGCCCTAAAAATCGTGGAAAGGCTCCGGCACCGCGCCGGATGCGACGCCGCCGGAAAGACCGGCGACGGCGTTGGCATCCTGCTGCAGATCCCCCACGCGTTCTTTTCCGCCGCCGCCTCGAAGCTGGGCATCGACATCGGTCCCGAGGGCTGCTGCGGCGTGGGGATGTTTTTCCTGCCCCGGGACGAACGCGCCCGGGACCGGGAAAAGAAGCTTTTCGAGGTCGTCGCGGAAAAGGACGGCCTTTCCTTCCTGGGCTGGCGCGAGGTGCCGACGGTCCCCTCCATCCTGGGAGAGACGGCGCGGGACTGCATGCCCTGCATCTGCCAGTGCTTCATCGCCAAGCCCGAGGGCTGCCCGGCGGGCCTCCCCTTCGACAGGCTGCTTTTTGCGGCGCGCAGGGAATTCGAACAGTCCGCGCCGGACACCTATGTCGTCTCCCTCTCCAGCCGCACCATCGTCTACAAGGGAATGTTCCTCGTGGATCAGCTCCGGGCGTTTTATCCGGACCTCTCGGACAAACGGTTCGCCTCCGCGCTGGCGCTGGTGCATTCCCGCTTTTCCACGAACACGCTGCCCAGCTGGCAGCGCGCGCACCCGAACCGCCTCATTCTCCACAACGGCGAGATCAACACCATCCGCGGGAACATCGGCCGCATGCTGGCCCGGGAGGAGACGATGCGCTCCGACGCGCTGGAGCCCTTCATGGACAAGGTCCTGCCCGTGGTGGACGCCGGCGGCTCCGACTCCGCCATGCTGGACAACGCTTTGGAATTTCTGATGATGAGCGGCATCGAGCTCCCCCGCGCGGTGATGATGCTCATCCCCGAGCCCTGGCGGCAGAGCCCCGACATGTCCCGGGAAAAGAAGGACATGTACCACTATTACTCCACCATGATGGAGCCGTGGGACGGCCCGGCGGCCGTCCTCTTCTCCGACGGCGACGTGGTGGGCGCGGTGCTGGACCGCAACGGCCTGCGGCCCGCGCGCTACTACGTCACCAGCGACGGGTACCTGATCCTCTCCTCCGAGGTGGGCGTGCTGGAGATCCCGCCCGAGAAGATCCTCAGAAAGGGCCGCCTTCAGCCCGGTAAAATGCTGCTGGCCGACACCAGGGAAAAGCGCATCGTCTCCGACGACGAGCTCAAGCGCCGCTATGCCCTGCGCAAGCCCTACGGCGAATGGCTGGACCAGAACCTGATCCGGCTTTCCGACCTGCCCGTCCCCAACAAAAAAGTGCCGGTCAATTCCCAGGAGACCCGCGACCGGCTCTACAAGGCCTTCGGCTACGCGTACGAGGACGTGCGCTCCGTGATCCTTCCCATGGCCAAAACGGGCAGCGAGCCCACCGCCTCCATGGGCGCGGACATCCCGCTGGCGGTGCTCTCCGAAAAGCACCAGCCGCTTTTCAGCTACTTCAAGCAGCTTTTCGCCCAGGTGACGAACCCGCCCATCGACGCCATCCGCGAGGAGATCGTCACCGACACCTCCGTCTACGTGGGAACGGACGGGAACCTGCTGGAGGACAGGGCGGAAAACTGCCGCGTCCTCGAAATCCGCAGCCCCATCCTTTCGGACGTGGACCTGCTGAAGATCCGCGGTCTCTCCAGGCCGGGCTTCCGGGCGGAAACGGTGTCCATCCTCTACTTTAAGAATACGCCGCTGGAAAAGGCGCTGGACCGGCTTTTCCTCACCTGCGACCGGGCCTTCCGCAGCGGCGCCAACATCATCGTGCTCTCCGACCGCGGGGTGGATGAAAACCACGTGGCGATCCCCTCGCTCCTGGCCGTTTCGGCGCTGGAGCAGTACCTGGTGCGCACGAAAAAGCGCACGGCGGTCTCCGTCATCCTGGAATCCGGCGAACCGCGGGACGTGCACCAGTTCGCGGCGCTGCTGGGCTACGGCGCCCGCGCCGTCAACCCCTATCTCGCCCACGAGTGCATCGGCGAGCTGGTCGAAAAGGGGCTGCTGGACAAGGATTACTACGCAGCCGTCAGCGATTACGACGCAGCCGTGCTCCGCGGCATCGTGAAGGTCGCCTCCAAGATGGGCATCTCCACCATCCAGTCCTACCAGAGCGCGCAGATCTTCGAGGCCGTCGGCATCTCCAGGGACGTGATCGACAGGTACTTCACGAACACCGTCAGCCGCGTGGGCGGCATCGGCCTTCCCGAGATCGAGGAGGGCGTGGAGTGGCGGCACGACCGCGCCTTCGATCCGATGGGCCTGGGCACCGACACCACCATCGACAGTACCGGCACCCACAAGCTCCGCAGCGGGTGCGACAAGGAAGACCACATGTGGAACCCGCTCACGGTGCTCACGCTGCAGAAAGCGGTGCGGGAAGGCGACTTCAGCCTCTTCCGGGAGTACAGCGAGCTGGCTCACAACGACGCCGTCCCCCACACGCTGCGGGGGCTTCTCAGCTTCGTCTATCCCGAGGGCGGCGGCGTTCCCATCGGCGAGGTGGAGCCCGCCTCCGAGATCGTCAGGCGCTTCAAAACCGGCGCCATGTCCTACGGCGCCATCTCTCAGGAAGCGCACGAGTGCATGGCGCAGGCCATGAACAGCATCGGCGCCCGCTCCAACACCGGCGAGGGCGGCGAGCTGGCGGAGCGGTTCGGCACCGACAGGAACTCCGCCGTCAAGCAGGTCGCCTCCGGCCGCTTCGGCGTCACCTCCCAATACCTGATGAGCGCCGGCGAAATCCAGATCAAAATGGCCCAGGGCGCCAAGCCCGGCGAGGGCGGCTACCTCCCCGGCAAAAAGGTCTACCCCTGGGTGGCGCGGACGCGCTGCTCCACGCCGGGCGTCCCGCTCATCTCTCCGCCGCCCCATCACGACATCTATTCCATCGAGGATCTGGCTCAGCTCATCTACGACCTCAAAAACGCCAACCGGGCGGCCCGCATCTCCGTCAAGCTCGCCAGCGAGGCGGGCGTGGGCACCATCGCCGCGGGCGTGGCCAAGGCCGGAGCCCAGACCATCCTCATCTCCGGCTGCGACGGCGGCACCGGCGCGGCGCCGCTGACCTCCATCTACAACGCCGGTCTCCCCTGGGAGCTGGGCGTCTCCGAGACGCACCAGGCGCTGGTCAAAAGCGGCCTGCGCCGCCGCGTCGCCATCGAGGCGGACGGCAAGCTCATGACCGGGCGCGACGTGGCCATCGCCTGCATGCTGGGCGCGGAGGAGTTCGGCTTCGCCACGGCGCCGCTCATCTGCATGGGCTGCGTCATGATGCGGGCCTGCAGCCTGGATACCTGCCCCATGGGCATCGCCACCCAGGACCCCGAGCTGCGGAAAAACTTCCGCGGCAAGCCGGAATACGTGGTGAACTTCATGATGTTCGTGGCCGAGGAGCTGCGGGGCATCATGGCGAAGCTGGGCGTCCGCCGGGTCGAGGACCTGGTGGGCCGCAGCGATCTGCTCCGGATGCGGGAAAAGCAGGTCACGAAGCGCGCCGCCTCGGTGGACATGTCAGCCGTGCTGCGCAGCCCCTGGTCCGTCCCCCAGCACTTTGAGCCGGAGCAGGCCTACGACTTCGGCCTTGAAAAAACGGCGGACGAACGGATCCTCCTGAAAGAGCTGGACGCCGGAGCCGGCAAAAAGTCCGCGCTCTCTCTGAACGTCTCCAACACTGACCGCGCCTTCGGCGCGATCTTCGGCTCCGAGATCACGAAGCACCACGGAAATTCCCTGCCGGACGACACCTTCACGGTGAACTGCCGCGGCAGCGGCGGCCAGTCCTTCGGCGCGTTCATCCCCAAAGGGCTGACGCTGGACTTGACCGGCGACGCCAACGACTACTTCGGCAAGGGGCTTTCCGGCGGCAAGCTGGTGCTGCGCCCGCCTGAGGGCGCGGCCTTCGAGGCCGACCGGAACATCATCGTCGGGAACGTGGCGCTTTACGGCGCGACCGGCGGCGAGGCCTACATCAGCGGCATTGCCGGCGAGCGGTTCGCCGTGCGCAACTCCGGCGCCGTCGCCGTCGTCGAGGGCGTGGGCGATCACGGCTGCGAGTATATGACCGGCGGCTGCGTGGCCGTTCTGGGTCCCACGGGAAAGAACTTCGCCGCGGGCATGAGCGGCGGCGTCGCCTACGTCTGGGACGAGCACAGCGACCTCTATCAGCGCATCAACAAGTCCATGGCGGATATGCTGCCCCTCACCGAGCGCGGCGACGTGGAAACGCTCCTGCGCATGATCGGGACCCACGCCCGCCTCACCGGTTCGCCCCGGGCGAAGCGGATGCTGGAAAACTTCGAGGAGTGCGTCCGCCTCTTCAAAAAGATCCTGCCCCGGGACTACGACCGGGTGCTCCGCACCGTCGCCGAGTGCGAAAAGCGCGGCGTCCCCCACGCCGAGGCGATGAACGAGGCGTTTTACGTCATTGCGAAAGGAGGCGCGCGGTAATGGGAAAAGCGACGGGGTTCATGGATTACGCCCGCGCCGTCTCCCGCTGCCAGGAACCGCTGGAGCGGATCAGGCACTGGAACGAGTTCCACATTCCCCTCTCCCGGGCCGAGCGGATGCTCCAGGGCGCGCGGTGCATGGACTGCGGCATCCCCTTCTGCCAGTCCGGCATCAGGCTGGGCGGCATGTTCACCGGCTGCCCGCTGCACAACCTCTCCCCGGAATGGAACGATCTGCTCTGGGACGGCTGCTTCGGCTACGCCTACGAGCGTCTGCGCAAGACCAACGGCTTCCCCGAATTCACGGGCAGGGTCTGCCCCGCCCTGTGCGAGGTGGCCTGTACCTGCGGCCTCAACGGCGAGCCCGTGGCCGTGCGGGAAAACGAGCTGGGCATCGTCGAGGCCGCGTACGAGGCGGGGCTCGCAACGCCCCGCCCCCCGAAGACGCGCACCGGAAAAAAAGTGGCCGTCGTCGGCTCCGGCCCGTCCGGGCTCTCCGCCGCGGACCTGCTCAACCGCCGCGGCCATCTGGTCACGGTGTTCGAGCGCTCCGACAGGCCCGGCGGCCTTCTCATGTACGGCATCCCCAATATGAAGCTGGACAAAAAGGTCGTGGAGCGCCGCGCGGCGCTCATGCGGGACGAGGGCGTCGTTTTCCGCACCGGCGCGGACGTGGGCAGAAACGTGAAGGCGTCCGACCTCCTGCGGGACTTCGACGCGGTCGTGCTCTGCTGCGGTTCCCGGAACGCCCGGGATCTGAAAGTCCCGGGGCGGGAATCGAAGGGCGTTTTCTTCGCCGTGGACTTTTTGACTGCGGCCACGAAAAGCCTGCTCTCCGGCGCCCCAGGCGGCGGAAGCTTCACTGCGAAGGGCCGGGACGTGGTCATCGTGGGCGGCGGCGACACCGGGAACGACTGCGTCGGGACCGTGATCCGCCAGGGCTGCAAGAGCGTAACACAGCTTGAAATGATGCCGAAGCCGCCCGAGGTCCGGGCCGCCTCGAACCCCTGGCCGGAATGGCCCCGCGTCCTCAAGACCGATTACGGCCAGGAGGAGGCGATCGCCCTCTTCGGACACGACCCGCGGATCTATCAGACCACGGTGAAGGAGATCCGCGCGGACAAATCCGGCGCGGTGCGCTCCGTCGTCACCGTGGGCCTGGAGCCGAAAAGCGACGGCGGACGCCGCCGGATGGCCGAGGTCCCCGGCAGCGAAAAGGAACTGCCCTGCGGCCTGCTGCTCATCGCGGCCGGCTTCCTCGGCTGCGAGAAGTACGCCGCCGACGCCTTCGGCGCGGAGCTGGACGAACGCACCAACGTGCGCACCGCCGAGGGGCGCTGCGTCACAGCCAATCCCAAGGTCTTTGCCGCCGGCGACATGCGACGCGGCCAGTCGCTGGTGGTCTGGGGCATCGCCGAAGGACGGGCCGCCGCCCGCGAGGTGGACGAATTTCTCATGGGCTACACCGATCTCGTCTGAAAAACTGTTTCTCTTCGGGGCCTGCCGCAAAAGCGCAGCCATCCCGCCCGGGCATCGCCCGCCGCGGGCGCGCGCCGCCGCGGCAGGCCCCGCTATATTCAGGAAGCTATAATAAATATACGTGCACTGCCGCACCGACGCCCCTGACCGTGAAAAAATACACAACCGGCGCCGGAGCGGCGGCGGCTTTTTCGTAGGTTGCTCCAAACCTTGCTCCGCGCTGCCGGTTTTGCCGCGTTTCTGTTGACAAGGCGGCAATATGACTGTATAATTGCTGACGAAAGAAGAGCGGCGGCGCTCGGCCGTCGGGCCGGCGCCTTTTTTTCAGGCCTTTCTCGCCGCCGCTATTCGGAATATTATTCATATTTTATGTATATTTCTTTCGGAGGGCACAGAATGTTTCGGATCAACGACAACTTTACGAAGCTCCCCGGCAGCTATCTGTTCGCCGAGGTCGCGCGGCGCAAGGCCGAGTATCTGGCGCGCAACCCCGGAAAATCGCTGGTCAATCTCGGCATCGGAGACGTGACCCGTCCCCTCGCTCCCGCCGTCATCGGCGCGCTGCACAAGGCGTCCGACGAGATGGGCAGCGCGGCGACCTTCATGGGCTACGGCCCGTACGAGGGCTACGATTTTCTGCGCGAGGCCATCGTCGAAAACGACTACGCCCCCTTCGGCGCACCCGTCCGGGCGGACGAGCTGTTCATTTCCGACGGCGCCAAGTCCGACTGCTCCAACATCGGGGACATCTTCGGAACGGACAACACGGTGGCGGTGTGCGATCCCGTGTACCCCGTGTACGTGGACGCCAACGCCATGGCCGGCCGCGCCGGGGACTGGGACGGCGGGCGGTGGACGAAGCTCGTCTACATGCCCTGCACGGCGGAAAACGGCTTCATGCCGGATCTTCCCGAAGAGGTCCCGGACATGATCTACCTCTGCTTCCCCAACAACCCCACCGGCGCCGCGGCGACGAAGGCGCAGCTGACCGTCTGGGTCGATTACGCCAACGCCCACGGCAGCGTGATCCTCTACGACGCCGCCTACCGCGCGTATATCCGGGACGATTCGCTGCCGCGCTCGATCTACGAGATCCCCGGCGCGGAGACCTGCGCCATCGAGTTCGGCAGCTTCTCCAAGACCGCCGGCTTCACCGGGACCCGCTGCGGCTGGACGGTGATCCCCCGCGCGCTGACGTGCCTCGGAAAGAGCCTTTACGATCTCTGGATGCGCCGCCAGTCCACAAAGTACAACGGCACCTCCTACATCATCCAGCGCGCGGCCGAGGCCACCTATTCCCCGGAAGGGAAAAAGCAGGTCGCCGAAACCGTCGATTACTACATGGAAAACGCCCTGTTCATCCGCAGCGGGCTCGCAAAGGCGGGCTTCGAGGTCTACGGCGGCGAAAATTCGCCCTACATCTGGTTCCGCACGCCGGACGGCTCCGGTTCCTGGGCGTTCTTCGACCGTCTGCTCCGGGAAGCCAACGTGGCCGCCACTCCCGGCGCGGGCTTCGGTCCCAGCGGAGAGGGCTACATCCGGCTCACCGCCTTCGGCACCCACGAAAGCACGGCGGAAGCCGTCCGGCGCATTGCCGCTCTGCGCGGCTGAGCACTTACGGAGGAGATTATGCAGAAAGCGTACCTGATCCTGGAGAACGGGAAAAAATACGAGGGCGTTGGGTTCGGCGCGTCCGGGACCAGCGTCGGGGAGCTCGTTTTCACCACCGGCATGACCGGCTGCGCCGAGAGTCTCACGGACCCCAGCTATTTCGGCCAGATCGTCATCTTCACGTTTCCCCAATTCGGAAATTACGGCATCGCCCGCGCGGACATGGAGAGCTCAGGCATCCATGTCCGCGGCGTTGTAGTCAGGGAGCAGTGCGATTTTCCCTCGAACTTCCGCTGCGAGCTCACGGTGGACGAATTCCTGAAGGAACACAACATCGTCGCCATCTCCGGCGTGGACACCCGGGAGCTCACGCAGATGATCCGCGACGGCGGCGTGATGAACGCCGTCATCACCACCGAGGAGCCGGACTACCCCGCCGAAAAACTGAAGGACTTCCGCATCAGGGACTCCGTACGCGGCGTCAGCGTGACCGCTCCCACCGTTCTGGAGGCCCGGGGCGAGGAAAAGCACCGCGTTGCGCTGCTGGATTACGGCGCGAAGAAGAGCATCGCGGAGAATCTGGCGAAGCGCGGCTGCCGCGTGACCGTCTGCCCCTGCGGCACGCCGGCGGAAACCATTCTCGCCGGCGGCTACGACGGGCTCATGCTGGCCAACGGCCCCGGCGACCCCGCCGACAACGTCTACGAGATCGAACAGCTCAGAAAGCTCCTGGGGAAGCTCCCCATCTTCGGCATCTGCCTCGGCCATCAGATGCTGGCGCTGGCCGCCGGCGGAAAGACCGTCAAGATGAAATTCGGCCACAGAGGCGCCAATCAGCCGGTCAAGGACCTGGAGACCGGACGGGTTTACATAACATGTCAGAACCACGGCTACGCCGTGGATAAGGACAGCCTCCCCGCCTGCGCGAAGCTGCGCTTCGCCAACGTGAACGACGGGACCTGCGAGGGCGTGGATTATCCGGGGCTGCGCGCCTTCACCACCCAGTTCCATCCCGAGGCCCACGGCGGTCCCAGGGACTGCGAGGGAATGTTCGACCGCTTTATCGCCATGATGGAGGTGCGCTGATGCCGCTGGACAAAAAGATCAAGAAGGTGCTGGTCATCGGCTCCGGGCCGATCGTCATCGGGCAGGCCGCGGAGTTCGACTACGCCGGCACGCAGGCCTGCCGCATCCTGAAAAAGGAGGGCGTGAACACCGTCCTTGTCAACTCCAACCCCGCCACGATCATGACGGACGGCGAAATGGCGGACTCGGTCTACCTGGAGCCGCTCACCGTGGAGACCATCAAGCGCATCATCCTCAAGGAAAAGCCGGACAGCCTGCTGGCCGGCCTGGGCGGGCAGACGGGGCTGACGCTGGCCATGAAGCTCTCCCACGAGGGCTTCCTCCAGGCCCACGGCGTGCGCCTCATCGGCACGAACACCGAGGCCATCGACAAGGCGGAGGACCGGGAGCTCTTCAAGGAGGCCATGGAGCGCATCGGCCAGCCCGTCATCCCCTCCGGCATCGCCAACGACACGGATACGGCGCTGGCGATCGCGGAAAGGATCGGCTATCCCGTCATCGTGCGCCCGGCCTTCACCCTGGGCGGCAGCGGCGGCGGCGCGGCCTTCACGCCGGAGGAGCTCCGGACCGTGGCGGCGAACGGGCTGCTGCTCTCCCCCATCACCCAGGTGCTGATCGAGAAGTATATCTTCGGCTGGAAAGAGATCGAGTTCGAGGTCATGCGCGACCATGCGGGCAACGCGATCACCGTCTGCTCCATGGAGAACTTCGACCCCGTGGGGATCCACACCGGAGACTCCATCGTCGTCGCGCCCACGCTGACGCTGGCGGACAAGGAATACCAGATGCTCCGCACGGCGTCGCTGGACATCATCAAGGAAATGGGCATCGAGGGCGGCTGCAACGTGCAGCTCGCGCTCAGGCCGGACAGCTTCGAGTACGCGGTCATCGAGGTCAACCCCCGCGTTTCCCGCTCCTCGGCGCTGGCCTCCAAGGCCACGGGCTACCCCATCGCCAAGGTGTCGGCGAAGATCGCCCTGGGCTACACGCTGGACGAGATCAAAAACGACATCACCGGCAAGACCTACGCCTGCTTCGAGCCGGCGCTGGACTACGTGGTGGTGAAGCTGCCCAAATGGCCCTTTGACAAATTCCACTGCTCCGACCGCAAGCTGGGCACCCAGATGAAGGCCACGGGCGAAGTCATGTCCATCGGGCACACCTTCGAGGCGGCGCTCATGAAGGCCGTGCGCGGCGCGGAGATCGGCCAGGACACGCTGGACCGCGCTCCCGCCGACGGAAGAAGTCTGGAGGAACGGCTGGGCGCCATGGACGACCTGCGGCTCTTCACCGTTTTCGAGGCGCTGAAAAAAGGCTTCCCGGCGGAAAAGATCCACGAGATCACCATGATCGACCCGTGGTTCCTGGAAAAGCTCCGCCATCTGGCCGACTTTGAGACCCGCGCCGCCGGAAGCGGCGCCCTCTCGGACGCGGATTACCGCCTTGCCAAGAGGTACGGCTACACCGACGACGCGCTCAGGCGCATTACCGGCGCCCAGTCGCTTCCGCATCTCCTCCCCAGCTACAAAATGGTCGATACCTGCGCCGCGGAATTCGAGGCGGAAACGCCCTATTTCTACTCCTCCTACGACGAGAAGTGCGACTCCCGGGCCATGCCGCCCCGCACGCGGGAATGCGTCATCGTCCTGGGCTCCGGGCCGATCCGCATCGGCCAGGGCATCGAGTTCGATTACAGCTCCGTCCACTGCGCCCAGACGCTCCGCAGCCTGGGCTACGACGTGGTCATCATCAACGACAACCCGGAGACCGTCTCCACCGACTACGACACGGCCGACCGCCTTTACTTCGAGCCCCTGTGCCCGGAGGACGTGATGGGCGTCATCGAAGTGGAAAAGCCCATCGGCGTCGTGGTGGCCTTCGGCGGGCAGACGGCGATCAAGCTCACGGCTTATCTGGACTCCCACGGCGTAAAGATTCTCGGCACCTCGGCCGAGGGGATCGACACCGCGGAGGACCGGGAGAAGTTCGACGCCCTTTTGGGAAAGCTCGGCATCAAGCGGCCCAAGGGCATGAGCATCTATACGCTCCCCGAGGCGCTGGAGGCGGCAAAAGCGCTGGGCTACCCCGTGCTGCTGCGGCCCTCCTACGTCATCGGCGGGCAGAACATGGTCATCGCCCACGAGGAAGCGGACGTCCGCCGCTACATGAGCTTCATCCTCAACGGACACGACACCGCGGACGGCTCCGTGCTGATCGACAAGTACATGCCCGGCATCGAGCTGGAGGTGGACGTCATCTCCGACGGGAAGCGCGTCCTCATGCCCGGCATCATGGAACACATCGAGCGCGCCGGCATCCACAGCGGCGACTCCATCGCCGTCTATCCGCCCTACAACCTGACGGACAAGATGGTGGAGGTCATCGTGGACTGCTCCACCCGCCTGGCGCTGGCGCTGGGCACGAAGGGTCTCGTGAACATCCAGTACCTCATTTACAGCGGCGAGCTGTACGTCATCGAGGTCAACCCCCGCGCCTCCCGCACCGTGCCGTACCTGAGCAAGGTGACCGGCGTCCCCATGGTGGACGTGGCCTCCCGGGTCATGATGGGCAAAACGCTGTCCTACATGGGCTACGGCTGCGACCTCTGGCCGACGCCGCCCTATTACGCGGTGAAGGTCCCGGTCTTTTCCTTTGAAAAGATCACCGACGCCAACTCCATCCTGGGGCCGGAAATGAAATCCACCGGCGAGGTGCTGGGCATCGGGCGCACGCTCAACGAGGCGCTCTTCAAGGGGCTGCGCTCCGCCGGCTACGATCTTTCGCGGGCGCGCGTCCCCGGCAGGAACGGGGTCCTCCTCAGCGTGGAAAACCACGAGCACGGCGAAGTGGTCAAGCTGGCGAAAAAGCTCTCCGACCTGCATATGCCGATCTATGCCACGCCCGACACGGCGAAGGCCGTGCGCTCCCTGGGCATCGAGGCGACCGAGATCGGCCACGTGGGGAAGAGCGCCGACGCGTATTCCCTCATGGCGGACGGGAAGATCAGCCTGGTGGTCTACACCGGCGCCCTCTGGGACGACACCACGGGCGACTATACCGAGCTGCACCGCCGGGCCGTGCGGCTGGCGATCCCCTGCATCACCTCGCTGGACACGGCCAACGCCCTGGCGGACATGCTCCGCAGCCGCTTCGACAGCTGGAACACGGAGCTGGTGGACCTCAACTCCATGCGCAAGGTGCACCAGTACCTCTCCTTCTGCAAGATGTACGGGTGCAGCAACGACTATATCTTCTTCGACAACCGCAGCGGCGTCATCACGAGCCCGGAATCCCTGGCCGTCACGGTAAGCGACCGGCGCTGCGGCATCGGCGGCTGCGGCATCGTGCTGATCGGGAACTCCGACCGGGCCGACGCCTCCATGCGCGTCTTCAACGGCGACGGCAGCGAGGGCGGCGTGGCCGGCAACAGCATCCGCTGCGTGGCAAAATATCTTTACGACAAGGGCATCGTCCGAAAGGACGAGATGGCCATCGAAACGGCGGACGGCGTGAAGCGCCTGTATCTCTTCACCCGTAACGGCGAAGTCGGCACGGTCAGCGTGGACATGGGCCGCGCGGTGCTGGACGCCGCCGAGATCCCCGTCCGGCTTCCCGTTCCCCGGGTGGTGAACCAGCCCGTCACCGTCGGCGGGAAGGAATACGCCGTCACCTGCGTCTCCATGGGCAACCCCCACTGCGTCGTCTTCTGCGACGGCATCGATTCCCTGGATCTGGACAAACTGGGGCCTCTCTTCGAAAACGCGGACATCTTCCCGGAGCGCACCAACACCGAATTCGTGCGCATCGTGAACAGGGATACGCTGCGCGCCCGAGTCTTTGAGCGAGGCAACGGCGAAACGCTGGGCTGCGGGACAGGGGCCTGCGCGGCAGTGGTGGCCGCGGCGGAAAACGGTTACCTGGAAAAGGGCAGCGACATCACCGTCAAGCTCCCGGGCGGAGACCTGACCGTCAACTACACCGACGACGGCGTCGTCCTCACCGGCGACGCGGTGATGGTGTTCGAAGGCACCTACGAATACTGAAAACCGCAAAGCAAACGGGGCCCGGGAAAGCAGCCGCTTTCCCGGGCCCCGTTTTCGTTTCCCCGCTCCCCGCCTCAGTGCTCGTCGCCCTCGTAGGGCTCAAAGGCGCCGGGGAACAGCGTCTTTTCCACAATGCGCGCGCCGTCCAGGACGCATCCGGGACAGCTGCGCAGCTTTCCGTGGCCGTCGCCCCGGAGATCGCGGCAGAGCATGGAGGTGTTTTTCGCCGCAAAGCTCTCCGCCATGGCGCGGCCCGTGCCGTAAACGGCGCGCTTGGTGCCCGGCTTCTCCAGGTTTCCGTCGCTTCCGGCAAGGCCGGCCAGGATCTGCATGGCGCTCACGCCGCCGCACATCCCCTGCATCCCGGCGACGCCGAATCCGAAGGCCTCCGACATGCGGAAGCCCGTCTTCTCGTCCACGCCCAGAAGGTCGCAGTAGGTGCACACCACGGCCTGGCAGCAGTTATAGCCCTGAAGATACCGGCGGACGGCTTCGCCCGCTCTGCTTTTTTCCATACGCGCGCCTCTTCTCCGAAAGATCTTATCCGCCCCAGGCGGGCACATAGCGGCTCACGTCCTTGTCTCCGATGCGCAGCAGACGGTGATAGCTGTAATACTCTCCCCTGCCGTCGCTCCAGCAGGAGAGCTCGTCCTTATGCCCCAGGCGGCGAATCATGCTCCACTGAACCTTGTTGGGCACGCGCCCGTAAGTATCCCAGAGAGAGATGTGGCCGCAGCCGCAGCCGTAAAGCTCCAGCGCGCGTTTGCGGTACTCTTCCGCCGGCATGTAGCGCGGCATGATCTCAAGATAGACCGTGACGCCGTACCGCTCCAGCGCCATGAACTCCGCGACCCGCTCCGCCTGATCCTTCGGCCCGCGCAGAACGCCGCGGGAGTCCTCCATCGGCGGCATGAACTGGAAATCCTGCCGGCGGTAGATGATGCTTTCCGGCGCGCCGCGCATATAGCGCTCGTACTTGTCCGGATCCAGGTGCTCCGGATCCCCGTCCCGCCACACGTCGCCGCGCAGCACCTCGCGGATGCGCTGGGGATAGCTGATGACCGTATCGATGAGGCCTTCCTTCGCCCAGGTCTCCAGATCCTCGCCCACGTGGCGGCAGTCGTACAGGGAAAACTGCGTCCGCGCGTGGAGGCCGACGTTTTTGCGGCCTGCCGCGTCCAGCGCCGCGCGCAGCTCGCGCACGAACTCCGTCATGACGGCGCAGCGCTCCGCCGTGACCCGCTCGTCGTCCAGCGGCAGATACCGCGGATCCTGCCCGTACTTTTTCTCGAAGCGCTCCACAAAGGGCGCCTCGAAGAGCACGTAAGGCACGCCGCGGGTGTAGATCATCTCCACCGCGTCGCAGCCGGTGGCCGCCATCCGGACGAACTGACCGATGATATAGCTCCGCACCTCGGGGTAGACGTAGCTCAGCGCGTCGATGGGCGTCCCGTCGCGGTCGACACAGCGGAGCTCCCGGTGCTCCTCCATAAAGGTGTTGGTGAAATACATCTGGTCGTAGGGGAACTCGATCCCCCAGGCGCCCATGCGCATGGAGACGCACATCTTCAGGCCCATCCTGTGGCCGAAACCGCACAGATCGGCGATCATCGGGCAGGTGTATTTCGGCTTCAGTCCCTTTTGCACCATCTCGTCCCCCGGACGCGGATAGGCGAAGTTGTCCGGGTTCCCGGTGGAGACGCCGCCGTCGAAGATCAGGATGTTCTCCATGGAGAACCACTTCACGTCGCTCTGTTCATAGGCCTGGACGATGGTGCGCCAGTCGTCCTGATCCTGAGGCGCGGCGATGGAGAGCATCCCGTGCATGTCGTGGGTGGCATAGATGCGCTTTCTGTCCTCCCTGGCCTGATCCGCCCGGAACGCGGCGGCTTCGCCCGCGTCCATCGGCACGAAGCGCAGCCAGGCGATGGCCGCGTCCGCCGGGGAGCCGGCGCGGTACTTGCCGATGACGACCTGCTCTCCCGTCATGTCGGCGGATTTCCAATAGACGTCCTCCACGGCGTGGCGGGCGTACCCGGCCTCGCCGCCGGAGGCGAAATTCGTGAACGCGCCGTCGCCGGAGAGCTTCACGTTCACAGACTGGCTGTCGTGATACTGGCCGACGAAAACGCGGTACCAGCCCGTGAGCCCGGGGTCCAGCGTTACATTCCCGGGGCGCCCCTCCTGGAGGGAAACGAGCATGGTGCCCTTCACCTCCGCAGTCTCATAGGGGACGGCGTTCCACTTGTAAAGCTCCCTCACCGGGGAAATGTTGAACTGCGGTGCGCAGAGCGCGCCAAGGTCGCTGAAAACGACTTCCTTCCGGTCGTCCATGGATGCGTTCCTCCTGCAAATCAACAAAAATTCTGCGCGGGCAGCCCGCGCCTGCCCCAGAATGATACACCGCCGCCGCCCCGCACGCAAGGGCGTCCGGCAAAAAATGCGGCGCGGGAAGAGCTCCCGCGCCGCATTTCGCCGATTTGGCTCCCTGAATCAATAATTTTCCTTCCTGACCTGGAAATAGCTCTGGGGGTGCTTGCAGACCGGGCAGATGTCCGGGGCATACTTGCCGACGACGATGTGGCCGCAGTTGCGGCACTCCCACATGGTCTCGCCGGTCTTTGCGAACACCTGCTTCATCTGGACGTTGCTGAGGAGCTTGCGATATCTCTCCTCATGGGTCTTTTCGATGGCGGCGACGCCGCGGAACTGCTCGGCCAGCTCATGGAAGCCCTCTTCGTCGGCGTCCTTGGCAAAGCCCGCGTACATGTCGGTCCACTCGTAGTTCTCGCCCGCGGCGGCGGCCGCGAGGTTCGCCGGGGTATCGCCGATCCCGCCCAGCGCCTTGAACCAGAGCTTCGCATGCTCCTTCTCGTTGTTCGCGGTCTCGTCGAAGATGGCGGCGATCTGCTCGTACCCTTCCTTGCGGGCGGCGGATGCAAACCAGTTGTACTTGTTGCGCGCCTGGGACTCTCCGGCCATGGCAGCCTGAAGGTTCTTTTCTGTCTTTGTTCCCTTGTAATCCATTTTTCAAATCTCCTTTTATCAGTCAATATTCTATACTGTCAAAACCCTTTCGGGCCATGCGCTCAAAACCGCTCGAAATCCGACGCGCCGTGCTTGCAGACGGGACAGATGAAATCCGCCGGGAGCTCGTCCCCCTCGTAAACGTAGCCGCAGATGCGGCAGCGCCAGCCGTGCTTCACGGCCGCCGGCTGAGGCTTCGGCTTGATATTCGCCTGGTAAAAGCTGTACGTGACGCTCTCGGCGCCGGAGAGAACGACGCCGTCCTCCACCGCGGCCCTGAAGAGCGTGTGCGTGCCGAAATCAATGGCGTCCAGCACCTTCAGCGAAAGGTAGGCGTTGGCACAGCGGGGCAGGAAAACCACGCCGTTCTCCGCTCTCGCCCAGTTGTCCCACCCGGCGAATTTGTCCACGTCCCTTCCGGACTGAAAACCGAAACGGCGGAATATCTCGAAGGGCGCCTCCACCGTCAGCGTGGAGACGTTGAACTGCCCGGTGCGCTGGATCATCCCATGGGTAAAGTCCTGCTTGTTGACGCCCACCACGGCGACCAGCGGATCAGAGGTGATCTGCATCATGGTGTTGATGATGCAGGCGTTGTCCCGCTCCCCTTCCCGGGCGCTGAGGACGTAAAGCCCATAGCCCAGCTTGAAAAGCGCCTTGTTGTCCATCCGACTTCCTCCCGGTATTAATAATAACCATTCTTGCTAACTTGTAATATCCTACCACCTTCGCGGTCCTTTGTCAAGAGCGGCTCCCAAAATCATTCGCTCTTGAGCCCGTTGTCGTACTTGACGTAGCCGGGATGGCGCCCGGTGATGCCGTAAAAGCTGCGCAGGTTGAGGAGCTTTTCGATGTTCCCGCGGCTGATATCCCGGCTGCCGCCGAGGATGACCGCGTTGATGGTCGTCTTGGCCCAAAGCTCCAGGCTCTCCATCCTGTAATAGGCGCGCATCACGTCCCCGCCCAGGGTGAGGACGCCGTGGCTTTCCAGCAGCAGCGCGTCGTGCTCCTCCAGAAACGGCTCGATCGCGTCCGGCACCTCGGCGGTGCTGGGCGTGCCGAACGGCGTCAGCGGCACCGCGCCCATGGAGCAGACGGCGCCGATCATGTTGTACATGTCCATGGACTTGTGCGCCACGGCGAACGCCGTGGAACAGGGCGCGTGGGAGTGGACCACCGCGGCGATGTCCGGCCGCTTTTCATAGCAGCGGGCGTGCATCTTGAATTCGCTGGTGGGGCGGTAGCCGTCCTTTCCCTCCAGCAGGTTCCCGGCAAGGTCCACGCGCAGCAGCATGTCTCTTGTTATCTCGCCCTTGCTCACGCCGGTGGGCGTCGTCAGAAACGATCCGTCGTCCAGGCGCGCGGAGACGTTGCCGTCGTTCGAGGCGACCCATCCCTGCTGCCACATTTTCCGGCAGGCCGAAACGATCTGCTCGCTGGCTTCTTCAATGACCATGATTCCCTCCGTATCCGCAATAAGCGTCCGATCCCGCCGCCGGCTGCCGCGAAGCGGCGGGGCGGACGCGCCATATAAAGAGAATATCTGCTCTGCAGATATTATATCACAGCAGACGGGCGCCGGAAGACCGGCGCCCGTTAATTCAGAGATTATTCACAACCCACCAGACTCCAGTGCTTGTCCAGATGGTTGAGCCGCTCGAAGC
>Ga0268360_1001860_pt1 | contig 19107 bp, 14 predicted proteins | sample BioMet11_FD_192465 | JGI IMG/M metagenome (GOLD analysis project Ga0268360, IMG submission 192465) | Sewage microbial communities from Oakland, California, United States - Biofuel 11 (Illumina Assembly) | ecosystem: Engineered > Wastewater > Sewage > Unclassified | place: USA: California... | reverse complement strand
TGGGAGAATTCTATGCTTTTGACAATGAGATAAGCGAAGATGTTTTTGATGCCATTAAAGATAATGAATTTAGGTCTTATTTCAGGAAAAGAGTAGGATTTGTCTTTCAGAACTCAGATGTACAACTCTTCTCGTCCACAGTTTATGAAGAGGTTGCCTTTGGACCCCTGCAGCTCAATATGACTCTGGAAGAAGTTAAAACCAGAGTGATGGAAGTCCTGGAGATGATTGGAATTACCAAGCTTAAAGATCGATATCCTCATACACTGAGTGGAGGAGAAAAGAAAAAAGTCTGTATAGCCGCTGTTTTGGCTAATAACCCGGATGTCCTTCTATTGGATGAGCCCACTGCAGGATTGGATCCAAGGACTCAGCTCTGGTTGATAGAGCTATTACAGGAACTTGGGAAGGTGGGAAAGACGATAATTACCGCTACTCATGACCTTGAAACAGTAGAGCAGATTAGCAAAAGAGCCATAGTCATGGGCGAAGATCATAGAATTGTTGTGGATGGAAATGTGGAAACAGTGCTCAATAACAGGGAACTTTTACTTTCCACAAATCTTATCCATGAACACATGCACGTTCATGGCAAGCTTGTGCATGACCATCTGCATGTTCACTATAGAGAGCATATACACGAGCACTAAAATTGAGTTGCTTTATACGATTTAATAAACTGTGCCTGATTATTACATAATTTGATGTTTGTCCATGTATTCGGTTAAGATATGATCTATAAGAAATGTTATTTTTGTTGCCGTTTCTGTAAACATATAGCTTCCGTAAACATATAAAATGTAAATCGAGATGCATAAATGATTGCAGTAGGCATTTTAACGTTAACTGATTTCTTAACCGAATTAACGTCAATGGATTCCTAACCAAATTAACGTCAATGGATTCCTAACCAAATTAACGTCAATGGATTCCTAACCAAATTAACGTCAATGGATTCCTTAACCGAATACAAATGAATAATTCTTTGGCGATAACTGTTTTTATGTGACGGATTTTCATTTTTTATATAATACGTGTCAATAAAATATTTTAACTGTTTCTTTTGATTTTATTTCTTTCTTCATTCTTCCCTACATATTTCGTTTTTACTCTATCACTTCGCAGAAACAGCAATTTTTTATAAAAATTTAATAAGAGATGTTTAATAAAAGTGCAGTGCCTTATGAACTAGGGGAAAGTATGAGCTGGGGGTACGTAAAAAATCTGGTTGCCAGAACAATAAAGGAATGGATGGGAGATAATGCAATGACTTACAGCGCCGCGCTGGCGTATTATTTTGTACTGAGTCTTCCTGCCCTCTTATTGTTTTCAGTATCCATAGGAAGTATTTTTTTGAAATCTGAAAATCTCCAGAGTAAAATAATAAACAACCTGCAAGGAGCCGCTGATGAGAGAATCATCAACATGATAATTCTACTTTTTGAACGTATTCCGGAAATTAATTCTCTTTCAATAAGCGCATTGATAGGTTTTATCTTTCTTCTCTGGAGTGCAAGTAACGTGTTCAGGCAGTTGAAAAATTTCCTTGAGAGGGCATGGGAGATCAAACCCACTGAACCAGGCAACATTAAAGACTTTATCAGGGACGCAATCATGTCCTTTGTTATTGTTATACTCTTTGGAGGGCTGCTCGTAATGAGCATATTTGTTGAAGGATTTCTTTATGCGGCTTCAAAATTATTCCAGCAATTTCTACCATTTTCACCCATAATTGCTGATTATACAGGCTCAATAGCCAGCTTCCTTATTCTTGTGCTGTTTTTCATACTTGTGTATAGAGTGCTTCCAGATAAGAGTTTTGACTTAAAATCGATTTTTGTAGGGGCTTTCGTAACAGCAGTTCTTGTAACAATAGGAAAATACGCTATTGTACTTTTTATTGCATATAGTAACCCAACAAACGTCTATGGAGCAATAGGGTCTATTATGGGGTTATTTCTTCTATTTTACTATTCCTCAATTATGATTACGCTTGGTGCGGAGTTTACAAAAGTTTATTTCAGTCGAATACCCCGCTAGCTTGCTGCGGGGATGGAAATCTTCCCCGAGAACCGTTGTTAAATAATCGATTTATATTTCTAGTTCCATTTGTATTGTAAATGGAACTACGGCATGCAAATCACTGTGTCTATAAAATCAGATATCACATGGTCTTTTGCATGAAATACCGTAAAAACTTTCTTTTAAATTCAGAAATTATAATCTTTTTGAAAAAAATATGCTTTGAAATTGGCGAAAGGTACTGTTTTGAGTTTGACGCAATTGGTACTGATGGTGATCATGTCCATCTTTTTGTTGGCGCTGAGCCAAAATATTCTCCGTCAAGAGTAATGCAAATTATAAAAAGCATCACAGCAAGAAAAATATTTAAAGAATTTCCTGAAGTTAAAAAACAGTTATGGGGTGGTGAAATGTGGAGTGATGGAGGTTACATCGGGACTGTAGGAGATGGAACAACTTCAGATGTTATCAAAAGCTACGTTGAGAATCAGGGAAATCAGGAAGAAAAAGAAGCATATCAACAGATGAAAATACTCGATTTTTAATTAGTCCATAATAACAGAGCGGTGGCGCGAACATACCCCGTTGCTTGCAGCGGGGTGCGCCAGCGCAACTTTGATTCGGAATGTTAAAAATGGGTAGTCCGCCATTATTCGGTTGATTTTTTTGTATTCCATCGTTATTCGGTTGATTTTTTGTTAGTCCATCATTATGCTGTTGATTTTTTTGCATTCCGTCATTATGCTGTTGATTTTTTTGTATTCCGTCATTATGCTGTTGATTTTTTTGTATTCCGTCATTATGCGGTTGATGTTTTCGTGATTAATTTTCTGGTGCTGAAAAAAATGCCTTATGTTTCGTGTATCAAGCATGCTATTAACCTTACTGAATTGCAAAAAAGGTACGATACGCCACTAAAAGTGTTTTGGAAATGACACCAACTAACTAATATTCCATGAATTTCATGACCTAAAAATGCTCACCTCAAGAAATAAGGGCTAATTATTCTTTTAATTTTGATTCTGTCTTATTTTACGATTTGTTTTTCATGAAATTCCGGCACCCGTGAAATCCTGGTATAAAACGATTTGTTAAAGAGCTGTATCCGGCTTTAAACTAGCCACAAGTCTACCTTAAAATTCTCTTTGAGACCGGCACCGGGAATCTTCTTATACTATTAAAAGAAATGTGAGAAAAACGTTATGTACTAGTAAACATAACGCATTATTTGCCATATATTTCCTCTGACTAACGCGACTTATAACATAATATTGCCTTGTCAGAAAATACAGGCATGAGTAAAATAAAAAAACAACTTGTATTGCCGCAGGTTCATTGTTATCAATTCTGAATTCAACCGCGTAAGTACTTAATTATAATAATATTTTGAGTAGGTGAAATTGTGAGAAAAGAACTGATAGTTCTGTTAGTAATATTAGGAGTATTCCTTGCAATAGGGTGTACTGGTAATGGAAATGAAGCTACAAACGAAACTGTTACTCCAGTCACAAACGAAACGGGTGCAGCCACAAATGAAACGTCGGTTTCTGATCAGAACCCTGATGCTATAACAGTATCTGCCGCTGCCAGCCTTACCGAAGCTTTTACGGATATGGAATCCCAGTTTGAAACTGAAAACCCTGGCACGGATGTGAATTTAAATTTTGCGGGGTCAGGAAATCTGCGTAAGCAAATAGAAGGAGGAGCTCCAGTTGATGTTTTTGCTTCTGCTGACCAGAAAAACATGGACATGCTTGCCAATGAGACCCTTATCGACAACAGTACAAGGAAAGACTTTGCTGAGAATTCCCTTGTGCTCATAGTCCCTGCAAACAGTGATCTTAATATAACCGGAATAAAAGACCTGACAGCCTCAGATGTGGGAAAAATCAGCATTGGAAACCCCGAAACTGCCCCTGTAGGCAAATACACAACCCAGGCATTGACTGACGCAGGACTCTGGGACCAGCTAAAAGATAAGACTATACTTGCTGAAGACGTTAAACAAGTACTCACATACGTGGAAAGAGGAGAGGTTGACGCAGGCTTTGTGTACATGACCGATGCAAAGACCGCAGACCCCGGAACTATAAAAATCGTTGCTACCGTCCCTGTTAATACTTCAATCAGTTATCCTATAGCCCTGATTTCTGCTTCTGATAACAAAGAAGAAGCACAGGAATTCGTGGATTTCGTGACTGGAGACGAAGGACAGGAAATACTGGAAAAATACGGATTTACGCCTGAATCCGAATAAAAAAATAAGCTAAAAACATAAAAAATGATTTCCATGCTGGGCAAGATATGGTTTCCTTTATTTCTTAAGCTCCGGGTATAGCCATATCTTCTATTCTCTTCCTTTGCGTGGCGTTAATCATGGCTTATGTGTTTGTAAGGCCGTGATTTTCGGGGAAAAGGGCTTGTGGGGTTATTCGTGACCCTTCCCCTTGTCCTTCCCACCGCTTTAACTGGTTACCTTTTTATGAATTTGAAATGCCATCTCTAGCCCAGCTAATCAGAGAAAAAAGCTCGGTGAGTGGAAGGTGAGAGATTTCCACTCAATTTGAAGAGAATACAAAAGTAGAGTTATAAAGCTATAGTCTCACTTTCTTTTTTCCGCTTGAAAATTGCAGTTACTCTGCCTTCTTCATCGATATCGTTCTTCATCAGAATCAGTTCCCACCCTTCATTTCCTATTCTTTCAAGTTCGCTCATCAATTGCGGCATGTTTAAGCCGTTAAGCTTGCGAGAATCATACTCCCATAGATGTATCATTTATTACGCCCCCGTTGACGATAAAGATAAATTTTTTAATGTTTATATTGGAATAAAACTATAAATAACCTGAACAAAAGAAAAAAAGCAATCAGGTATTTGCCTCAAACAAAGCTATCTTTTTCCTTCTTCAGGCTTGTTTTGTCGGGATGATCCATACAAAAATTCGGGTAAATTAAACATCCGGAGATAGTTGAAAACTTATTCAAGCATCTTTATTTATGATTCAGCCTTCTTGAGAGAACGAAGTGAGCGAAAAGGGTCAGTCCACCCGAGATGAGAATCTGGTGACGGAACTCGGGTTGGAGAGCAGTACTCTAACTGGAAGAAAATAGGGCAATGGAAACCGAGGCTGATAACTCAATTATTATATATAATGCCCAGACTTTTAATAAACAATGATCAAAATCAGCTTCAAGCAGGGAACGCTTCTTATAGAAGGTAATGTGAGAGTTCCCAATGCAGTCTGGGATGAAAGAAGCGGAAATTTTAGAGCTCTTGCTCTTTATTACAGAGATATAACAGATTATCTGAAAAATTCTAAGATCCCGTTTAAAGACGAAGTTCTTGACCTCCTTCCCTGTCCTGACCTGTCAGCAGCTTATGAAGCGTCTGGAAAGAAACTTGAGTTAAGGGATTATCAGGCCGAAGCTCTTGTGACCTGGGGAGAAAATAATAGATGGGGAGTGCTTGTCCTGCCAACAGGAAGCGGAAAAACTCTTGTTGGGATCAGGGCAATTGCAGGCTGCAATACCCCTGCCCTTGTGGTTGTCCCGACGCTTGATCTGCTGGAACAATGGAAAAAACAGCTTGAAGAAGCCTTTTTAATGGAAATCGGAAAGCTTGGGGGCGGGGAGAAGAAAATTCTTTCGATAACCGTTTCCACATATGACTCTGCTTACATTCACGCCGAAACTCTCGGGAACAGGTTTGGTCTCCTTGTTTTTGACGAAGTTCACCACCTTCCTGCAACCGGATACAGGAGCATTGCCGAGTTTTCTGCAGCGCCTTACAGGCTTGGGCTGACAGCCACTTACGAACGGGAAGACGAATTACACTCGGAGCTTAACAGGCTTGTCGGGGGAAAAGTATACGAAAAGCACGTCTCGGAACTTGCAGGCAGCCACCTTGCTCCTTACAGGATAAAACGGATAGCTGCTGCACTTACGGACGAGGAAAGGAAAGAATACGACAAGTGTTATTCGGTTTATACAGATTATCTCCGGAAAACCGGGATGGTTCTTCGGGGGCCAGGGGATTTTCAGAAACTGGTTATGAGAAGCGGGAGAGACCCTGAAGCCAGAAAAGCCCTTCTTGCAAGAAACGCAGCAAGAGAACTTGCTTTCAATACGGAGTCTAAAATTGAAAAGTTAAAAGAGATCCTGAATACACACAGGGAAGACAGGGTCTTCATTTTTACGGAACATAACCGGCTTGTCCACCGGATTTCCAGGGAATTTCTTATCCCTGCAATCACTTACAGGACGCCTGCAAAAGAAAGGAATTCCATCCTTGAAAAGTTCAAGGAAGGAAAATACAGGGCTGTAGTTACTTCAAAGGTTCTTGACGAGGGCATAGATGTCCCCGAGGCAAACATAGGGATTATAGCAAGTGGTACAGGGAGTAAATTAGCGTATATCCAGCGCCTTGGAAGGATCCTCAGGAAGAAAGAAGGAAAAGAAGCCATACTCTATGAGATTATATCCGAAGAAACGACCGAAGCCGGAACTGCCAGGAGAAGAAAAGAAGCTGTTTCAAATCAAAAAGGCTCTGGAAGATCAACGCAGGAAAATCAAATGAAGAGAGAATCAGGACAGGAAAGCCAGATAAAAAAAGAGCCTGGGAAGGAAAACCAGATAACGAAAGAGACTGGGAAGGAAAGCCAGATAAAAAAAGAGCCTGGAAAGGAAAGCCAGATAAAAAAAGAACAAGGAAAGGAAAAACAGATGAAGAACGAAAAAAGCTCAGGAGGCGACTCACCTGCTCACTTCTGACCTTCTTGTAACCCGCATTTCCGGAGGAAAAATAAAGCCTGTATACGCAGCTTTTGATCCCGAAAACCTGGAACCTGCAAGGCTTCTGATAGAGACTTTCGAGCAGCGTATCGGAAAAACCTATGGTGATCTTCTGGCTGAACTTGATGGTTACGAGGAAATGAATTACCGCTTTATCAGGGGTCTTTCCCAGTTGCTTGGAAGACGCACCGTTATAGAAACAGATGCCGCGGTTGACCCGTCTCTGGCGAGAGAAGCTGTTTTTGAAGCCTGCGGAGGCATGGCACTTTCTCCTGCCGAGAGAAAAGAGGCTCTGCAAAAAGCTGCAAAAAAACTTTCAATTTCGGAAAAAGCACTTGAAAAAGCACTCTGGGCGGACCTTGAGGAAAACCAGGTCGTCAAAAGTTTCGTACCTCTTTCTCCTGCAGAACTCCTAAAACAGTACAATATTTCTCTGACTCAGACTCTGCTTTTCCGTGCAGTTGACCTCGATATCTGGATAAAAGGCGATTTTCAGAAAATCCTCTGGAAAATCCTTCGTTCGGGGCTTATGTATTCCCTTGAAGATACTGATGAGGAAACAGGCAAAATCGATAGAGAAATCAATAGAGAAATCAATAGAGAAATCAATAGAGAAATCAATAGAGAAATCCATAGAGAAAAAGAAGGAAAAACCAGAGAAAACTTCGAAGAACTAAAAGCCGTTCATCTGCATCTTGACGGGCCTGCCTCTCTTTTTCGGATCTCCGAACGCTATGGAAATTCCTTTGCAAAAATCTTTCCTGCACTGCTGAGGTCAAAAGGCTGGAGGCTCAAGGCAGGCATTCTTCACAAGGGCTACCAGGGGAAGCGCATCCTGAATTTTACCCTTGATGACTCGGAAAAGTTTTTCAAAATCACTCCTGAAGCAGCCGTGTACCCGGAGGCCCTTTCGCCAGAGCTCCAAATTAAAGAAGAAAAGGAAAAATATGAAGCTGGGAAAGAAACAGGAAAAGAAGCCAGAATTGAGGAAATCGATGCCGAAGAAGCTACCTATGACAGCACACTTGAGCAGATGTTTGGCAGCCTCAGTTTGGGAAGCTGGAAAATAAAAAGGGAGCCAACGATTCTTAAAGCCGGAAAATACGCTTTTGTCCCGGACTTCTCTCTCCATAGGGACGGAATGAGGGTATACCTGGAAATAGTGGGTTTCTGGACTCCTGAATATCTGGAAAATAAGATTGACAAGCTCAAGCAGGTAAAAGAACCTGTAATTCTCCTGATTGACAGAAAACTCAAGTGTTCTGAAAAGGATTTTCCTTCGCAGGACATAATCTTCTTTGACAAAAAAATTCCGGCAAATGAAGTCATGCAAATACTCAGAAAGTACGAGGAAAAAAAGCTTTCAGAAGACCGGTCAAGACTGGAGAAAATGGAATTTCCAATCTCAGGAGAACTGGTGAACCTTGAAGAAATCGCAGCCGGTAAAGGAGTCCTGCCAGACGCCTTAAAGGAAGTGGTTGCAGACAGGCTCGCAAAGGCCGGAGAACTGGAAGAAATCGGGGAGTTAGGAAAAATCAGAGAATCAGAAAGAACTGGAGAGTTCGAAAAAGCAAGAGAGTTAAAAGAAATCAGGGAATTCGGAAAAGTCGAAGAATTCGGAAAAGTCGAAGAATTCGGAAAGGTCGAAGAATTCGGAAAAGTCGAAGATCTGGAGAAATATAAAAATTACGTACTCCTTGAAAACTACTTAATTCACAGACAACTTCTTGAGAGAATAGACCAAGAACTTGAAAGACCGAGGGCAGTAGAAACGTATGCTGACGTGGTAAATGTTTTTGAAGGTTTCGGGCTTGACCGCAGCCTCTATTATCCTGTGCTTGATTATCTGGGATATAAGGTTATCTGGACAGGTTTGAGCGAAGAGAGTGCAAGGGTGAAGAAAAAATAGGAAGATCCTTTATCTGCAATAAAATAATTTTTCTAAACTCCCATTTGATCGATAGGTATCCACACTTGCCATAGTTTGTTTCATCCATCAGTCATTCCTCCTCATTTAACCTAGATTCGGCAGGTCGACATTTCATTATCTATAATTTTATTGATGTCGATTTTGAAATAATGATCCCTTGTTGTATGTAGTAATTAGGTTTACATATTATCCAAACATAATATTTCATGCTGAACTTTGATAGAACAAAAATTCAGGTTTATATATGTTGTTGGAGTTAAGCCACACGTAAACCAGCTTTAAATCTACTAGATAACTATCAAATGTTGAAAAACGATATCAAGAAAAATATTCAAATTTCTTATGTCGACCTGCTGAAAGTAGGATCATAATATTCAGAACTGTAATTTGCAGAACCCTGAACACCAATAACCTGGTCATGATAATGTTTCTTACAAGTGGGACAAAGCCAGTATGTAACATTGAAAGAGATAGTGCCGTAACGTGACAAAAGAAAACGAGTGTGGTGGGAGTTAATATGTAATTTACTTCCACAAATATCACACTGAGTAGGGGAGAATATAGAGAACATAGGATAGTATCGATTTTCAACCAAAACGAACATGATATTCTTTGAATAACATGCACAAACAATGAAAATGTTTGCAGATGGCAGCATTTTCATGCTAAACCTTTGGCAAAGGAATTATTATTTTGCCGTCAACAACCGTTTTTATCATTGACTTATCTATTGCAATGTTTCCTTTTCCCATAAATTAGAATTATCTCAATATAATTAAAATTTTATTGTTTTGCACGATTTAGAGAGAAAATCTGAAGACCAGAAAATAATAAAAAGTCTCATTTATTTCGATACAACTAGAAGAATATTCCAATAGATGTGAGATAAGATATAGCTGAAGTGGATCAAAAACACAAATGGCTTATAAGGCAGAAGATCCCTTAAAATGCAGAATATTTTTTATACAGGTTCTGGAGCAGATTAAAATGACCCTTGTTATCGCTTTTATCGGGAAGAACGGTGCAGTAATGACCGGAGACCTGCGGGAAATAACATTTGAAGGAGAGAAGCAGAACAGAGAAAAGCTTGAAAAAGATCTTTACAACGGGACAATAGTCACGGATGACGAGCTCGCAAAAAAAGCCCGAGAATTCGGGGTCGGCATAACTGTTACGGACTGCAAAAGCAAGATCTCGGAAAGAGACGGCATTTTAATAGGAGAAGTATCCTCAAGTGAAGGTGGGGTCACCAAAAAAAGAAGGCTGTACGCCTCAGCCGGGAACCACGCAATTGCCGAGATAAGGGATTCCGAGATAACCTTAACCTCACACGCAAAGGGAAGTAATTTAATAGTTCTCGGGAACGATTTCACAAAGCAGGTAGCCAATAAATGCTTCAAAGACAACTGGACGAAGAAGAGCACTTTTCAGGATGCCATCAAAATTCTCATTCTCTGTATGGAAACTGCAGCAAGGAAAACCGCGTCTGTGAGCAAGCAGTTCTTTTTGATTCAGACTACTTCAAACGTTGATGTTTTAAAAATTGTAGAGAAGGACCGAAATAACTGAAAAAGCAGAAGAAATAACCGAAAAACTGCTGAGGTGTAATAAATAGAGGAGTAACACAGTTGGCTCATGGCATATCGTTTTTTACAAATTTTTAAATATGCAAATTAATTTAATGTGTATAAAGGACTGTTTAAATGGCTCTTTATTGTCCTGTGGATATCTTCATAATATTCTCATAAATCCAGCTATTCTCATCAATCCAGCGGATATTGAATTGAAAATAGTGTTATCCATAGGGAATGAATAAGAACCAAAAAACCAATAAATTTATATTGGTTTCTGCAGATTATTATATACGCGAATAAGATCTGTTAGAACAGGTGTTAAAACGGTAGGAAAATTCTACACTACTTTTATATTATAAAAATTCGCGAGCAATACCAAAACAGAAATAAAAACATTACTGCAAATTGCAGACAGAATTGTTTGTTGATACATATGCTGAAAAGCATCTGTCATTTAAGCTGAAATAATTGAGCCATCTATATTTGCTTCTTTTTTTGGGTGGTTGTTCGGAAACAGCATATTGTATCATGGAATTGTAGAGTTGATAGATATGGAAATGGAAAAAAAGAGCTTTCTAAAATCACTAGGATTTAGGCGAGAAATTAAGATAGTTGCAAAGTGTACATGTCCGTTATGTGAGGAGAGAGTAGACGAAGACGAATTCCGAAGCGAAGCGTTTGTCAAGGAATTCAAGAGTTCAGGACTGTGCCAGGGATGTCAGGACACGGTTTTTGGATACAGGGTAGCATGGTGATCAATCAATTACCCTATATAAGGTATTGAAAATCCCTGTTTAAGGTGGCAAACATGGATTTTGATTTACCTCTACATTTTATTCCTCACAGAAAAAGTTTCATATTTTTTCACTAATTTCGTGTTTTTACTCTTCTTTTCAGATTCGACAACGATTTCTTATTTCTTGTTCATATTTTCAGATTCGACAACGATTTCTTATTTCTTGTTCATATTTTCAGATTCGATATCGATCCCGATTTTAAGGAAATTTCCACAAAAGTTCACTTTTGAAGAGTCCATTTCCTCAACTTTCTTCAGTTTCTTCAATCGGGCCCATCAATCTGGCCAGCCATTTTGTTTCCTCAAAGCTTTCAAGTATAATCTTCAAAACTATTGTAAGTGGTATTGAAAGCAGCACACCTGCAAGTCCAAACACGAAATTCCAGTAGAGAAGAGCAAGAAACAGGAAAGCAGGAGATAGTTGCAGGCCTTTACCCATAAGTGATGGAAAAAGAACATTTTCTGCAAGCGCGTCCACAGCAACAATAATTAGAATGACTGCAAGAGCACCTAGAGGCCCATACTTGAAAAGCGCAAGCATTATTGGAGGAACAGAAGCAATAACCAGACCAATATAGGGAATATAACTTAACAGAAATATGAGGACTCCCCAGAGAATAGCATAGTCAATGCCTCCGATGAAGAGGAGAAGAGCAATTGTAATACCAGTTATAAGGTTTATTTCTGCTCTTATGACAATGAATTTTACCAGCTTCTTGCTAAATTTACTTATCCTCAAGCGGAGTTCGGACTGCTTTCCAATTTCCGAGTCTACTTTTTCAGAAGTATTGGCGGCATCAATTAGCAGAAATGCTGCTGTAACAATAATAATTCCGACTGTTGCTCCAGCATTCACAATTCCGTTAACGGTATTTGCCATGAGAGAAATTGTTATCGACACGATACTACGGAGAATCGACTGTATGGAAAATTCTTCATATGAAGGGATATATTTTGTAAGGTTATTCGCCAATTCAGTCAACTGAGCTTGATAACTCGGGATCTGATTTCCAAACTGCAATGCTGCTTCAACAACTATTACCCCAAGAACCAGGATAATTAAAGTAAATAGTAAGATTACCAGAATAACACTCAGTGTACCTGGAATCCCTCGTTGTTTTAGCCAGCGGACAAGTGGAGTAAAGATCAGTGCAGTAAACACAGAGAAAAAGACTACTGTAAGTATTGATGCAATTTCCCGCATCCCTATTGTCAAAATAACGGCAGCGGTGCTGTAAAGTAAAATTTTAGCGGGTACTGAGTGATCATTTGAATTTATATTTTCATCCCCCCTATATTCTTTCGCAGTCATCCATAGAAATTTGCGCCCTGCTTTTTCCTCATCTAAAACTACATTTGTCAAATCTATCAAATATTACTCGCCTTAGAACAGCTATCTCTTCTAGCTCTTCTCAGGCTAGAACTCAGTCCTCATGCGCCATTTGATCGAGTGCAGCTGTAATCGCCAGAATGAATGCATTGTCCTGCCCAGGTTCGATTTCCACTCCATAGGTATCCCGTATGTGGAACCATTTTTTCGAGATTTCTGCAATTCTCTCTCCTTCAACATCAATCCGATACTCATGATCAAGAATATCGCCTTTTAATTTCATTTCCGGCCCATCCGAAATTTCAACAGTCCAGCTGTCCCTCAAAATATTAATGAACGATTTTTTAATTGTTGCAGCCAGGCCGTCATCCACTCGTGTGATATCCATTGTATCCCTTATTTTTAGTAACCTCTCCTGAATTTTGTAAAGATCTCTTCCCTGTGAATCCTTTAAAATCAGGGTGTTTCGGAGACGAAATGCCTTACCGTCAACATAAAATTCTCGTTTTCCTTCTTCATTCTCGATCCAGTAATCATCTCCAATGGAAACAAGTTTTTCGTGCATTCTGTAGATGTGCTTTTTTTCTTCGTCATGGCCTTCATGGCCGCCAAATAGTTTCATCAAGAATCATTCTCCTTATTTATTCAATCTCAAAACCTTCTCTTGAAGACGCAATTTACTGATCTTATCATAAAACAAAGAAAAATAAAACAAAGAAGGATAATAATAGTTCGTTTATTAGCAAGATAGTTAACAATTTAAAATCTCAATTTCAGGTGTTCTTTCCAGGCATGATCTTTCCAGAATTATTTTCTCCAGAATTGTTCTCTCCAGAGTTGCTCTCTCCAGAGTTGCTCTCTCCAAAATTGTTTTCTCCAGAGTTACTTTCTCCAGGCATTTTTCACATGGCCTTTCTGTATATTTCGATAATATCTTCCTTTGAAAGTTCTCTGGGGTTTGTCAGGCGGCAGACATCCTGCATTGCATGTTCAGCCAGGATTTCGAGATCTTCTTCCTTTGCGCCAAGTTCTTTTAAGCCAGAAGGAATTCCTATATCCAATGCAAGTTTCCTGATGGCTTCTATAGCTCGATCTGCAGCTTCTTCATGGCTTAATCCCTCCACTTTTTCTCCCATTGCCCGAGCAATATCGGCAAAACGTTCCGGAACGACCTTCTTGTTGTATGCTTCCACATACGGAAGAAGAATCGCGTTGCAAACCCCATGAGGAAAGTTATAAAGCCCCCCTAGCTGGTGCGCCATGGAATGTACATAACCAAGGCTTGCGTTGTTGAAAGCGATACCTGCGAGGTATTCGGCATGTGCCATCATATCCCTGATCCCCACGTTTTCTCCGTGGGCAACGGCTTCACGTAAATATTTTGAGATAAGTTCTATGGATTTAATAGCAGCTGCATCTGTTGTAGGCGTTGCCATGGTAGAAACATAAGCTTCAACTGCATGGGTTAAAGCGTCCATACCGGTTGCAGCCGTAAGTGCAGGCGGCATGCTTACCATGAGTTCAGGGTCGTTAACTGCAATATCAGGAGTAATGCGCGGGTCGACGATTGCCATTTTGATATGCCGCTTCGTATCCGTAATAATTGTGAAACTTGTCATCTCACTCGCAGTGCCAGCAGTCGTATTTACTGTGATAAGTGGAGGAGTTCCTTTTGTAACTTTTCCTACGCCTTCATAATCATTGATCAATCCACCGTTATATACCACAATTCCAATTGCCTTTGCGCAGTCCATAGGGCTTCCTCCTCCGACAGCAATTATTATGTTACAGTCCTCTTTTCTGTAAATATCCGCTCCTTCCATAACTGAAGTATCAGTCGGATTCGGGTCTGCTCCTGGAAAGATTGTGCCTTCCAGACCTGAATCTTCAAGAATTTTGTATATATCCAGTGCAAGCTGCTCTCCATGCTTGCTTTTGCCGGAAACTATAAGGGCTTTTGTAGCTCCAAGGTCTTTTGCATGCTTGCCGATCTCTTTTACGCAGCCAGCCCCCATCAGGGCTACTTTCGGGTTCAGATAGATATATGTCCTGTTTTCGGTCATGATTTATACTCCCCTGATAATTCTTTTTAGATACCTCTAAACAGATCTTTATAAATTTTTTATTGGAAACTCAAAATATTAATGGAAATCATTTTTCCCGGTAACTAATAAAGTTTTGCTCCGGGACAGAATTTTTGAAGCCGTGAACAAAAGTTATGAGAGTAAAGTGTTTTATCCAGAAATTATTTCACTTTTTTAATTTCTGTTATTACAATGATCTGTCATATACGGGTGACCACCATTTCGCTTCAACTTCAAAGTTGTTTCATTTTATAGAATCATTCTACATTACCAAAATGAAACTTAAAATACTCATATAGATATAAATCCAAGTATAAATATTAGTGTAACTGTAAATATAAGTCTTAAAATATATACAAGTGAGATAACTAAAAAACATACAAAAAAGAGCCAATAGCTCCGGATAAGCTTGTTTTTTTCTAAACGTATAGCTATTTAATAAATCAATCCTAATTAAATATACATGAGTGGGATCAGGCTTGGGGTGGATTGTCTTTCAACATACGAAGAAGGAATAAAAAGAGAGTGGATTATAGGAAACGGACTTGGAGGATATGCTTCCTCTACCGTTATCGGAGCAGGCACAAGGACTTACCACGGGCTGCTTGTGGCTGCTCCAGAAAACTCACCAGGAAGGTTTGTACTGCTTTCTTCTCTTGATGAGGAAATCTCTACTGATGAAGAAAGTTATAAACTTTCCGTCCATAAATTTACAGATACTGTTTCTCCCACGGGCTTCAATTGCCTTTCCGAATACATTCAAAACCCATTTCCTCTCTGGGTTTACCAGCCTGGCGATTTTACAGTGAAGAAAAAAGTCTTCATGGTCCATAACAGTAACACAACCTGTATTCTCTATGATATCGAATCCAGAACAGAAGAAGCTTTACTGAAAATTTTTCCGTTGATAAACTCAAGAGACTTCCATTACACTGCTCGCTCAGGATACCTTTCTTTTTCTCAGAAAGCTCATCCAGAGGGAGTAGAGCTGGAGAGTTCCAATGGTTTTACCTTCTCTCTTTCATCCAACCTTGAATATCATTCTGATCCCAGGTGGTACTATAACCTGGAGTATGATGCTGAAAAGCAAAGAGGGCTTAACTATCAGGAAGATAATTTCAGTCCTGGCTATTTTGAAGGCAAACTCAAACCTGGAACCTCTCGTTTCTTTATCATTGCTTCAACAGACGACATTCCTCCTCTTAACCTCAGGAAAGTTGATGAACTCTATAAAAGAGCAGTAAACCGACAGAACCTCCTTATTCTCAATTCCAGGCTTACAGATCCCTTTGCTCTTAAACTTCTCAGGGCGACGGACACTTTTACAGTAAAGAATCCTTTTTCAGGTGAAAATACTATAATTGCAGGATATCACTGGTACTCTGACTGGGGAAGGGATACCATGATCTCTCTGACTGGCCTGTATTTAATTCCTTATCGTCATGAAGAGGCCAGGTCCGTTCTCATGAATTTTGCTAAATATTGCAGGAAAGGCTTAATTCCCAACACTTTTCCGTTTTTTGGAGGAGAGCCAGTATATAATACGGTAGACGCTTCTCTCTGGTTTATCCATGCTGTTAGCCGCTATTTTGCATATACGGGCAACTTTCTTTTCCTCGCAGATATCTGGGACACTATAGAGGCTATTATAGAAAACTACCGTAAGGGTACGAACTTTGGAATCTGCATGGATTCTGATCATCTTATTCAACAGGGGCCTCAATTAACCTGGATGGACGCTAAAATTGGAGAGCGAGCAGTAACTCCAAGAGCAGGTAAAGCCTGTGAAATCAATGCCCTCTGGTACAACGCCTTGAAAATTTCTTCCAGCCTGGGTACTATTCTTGGAAAAGAGGTCTTTTTATATGAGATGCTTGCAGATGGCGTTGCCTCAAATTTTGAGAACACTTTCTGGAACCCGGAAACTAACTGTCTCTTTGACCTTGTATGTAAGGATGAAGCCGGAAACGAGGTTAAGGACCCTGCAATTCGCCCCAATCAAATCTTTGCAGTATCTCTTCCTAACACCATGCTCCCTCCTGATAAAGAAAAAGCGATTGTGGACAAAGTTGAAAAAGACCTTTTAACACCCTTTGGGCTTAGAAGTCTTTCAAGTGATCACCCATTATATAAAGGACAGTATCACGGGGATGCATTCACCCGAGATACAGCCTATCATAACGGGACAGCCTGGCCCTGGCTCCTTGGCGCTTATGTGAGAGCTTACCGGAAAGTTAACAATTATTCCAATAAGAGTCTGGAAGATATGAGGGCTCTTCTGGAAGGCTTTGATACGCATCTCGAAACCGCAGGGTATGGCACTATTTCCGAAGTTTTTAATGGTGATTATCCTTACTCTCCAGGCGGGTGCATAGCTCAGGCCTGGAGCGTTGCAGAAATTTTTAGAGCATATGTAGAGGATGTGCTTGAGGTCAGGCCACTCTTAAGCACAATATCCCCGGTAGTCTTAAGCACAATATCCCAGGAAATGGATATGATGAGCTTCTCATCTATGAAGATAAATGAGAAAACAACATAAGCTGAAGGGAAATAATATGACCTGGAAAGACCATGGGGAGCTATTTATACGGTCTAGAAAAAATCCAATACTTACGGTTGAAGACTGGCCTTATCGAGCTAATTCAGTATTTAACCCTGCAGCTGCCATAATCGATGGTAAAATTCTGTTGCTGGTCAGGGTTGAGGACCACAGGGGTTTTTCTCACTTTACAGTTGCAAGGAGTGAAAACGGAATTGATGGCTGGGAAATTGACAGTGAACCAACCTTTTTTCCGGACCCCGTAAATTATCCTGAAGAGATATATGGCATTGAAGACCCGCGCATAACTTACATCGATGAGATGGGAAAGTGGGCTATAGTATATGTGGCTTTTTCGGATAGTGGCCCTTTGCCGGCTCTTGCCTTTACCGAGGATTTTCGTAACTTTGACCGAGCAGGACCGTTGATGCCACCTGATAATAAAGACGCTGCCGTTTTTCCTGTAAGGTTTAACGGTAAATGGGCTATGTTACACAGGCCTGCGCCTACTACTCACACTTTGAAGGCTAATATCTGGGTCTCCTTTTCTTATGATATGAAATCCTGGGAAAAACCCGAAGTTCTCCTGTATGCCAGGGAAGGTGGATGGTGGGATGCTTATAAAATCGGCTTATGCCCGCAGCCGCTCCGTACACCTGAAGGCTGGCTAATTATGTACCATGGAGTACGCCAGACTACCTCAAAAATTAGTTACAGGCTCGGGCTTGCTCTCCTTGACCTTGAAGATCCCACGAAAGTGCTCCGCAGGTCGGAAGGCTGGATTTTCGGGCCTCGTGAGCCATACGAACGCAGTGGAGATGTCAATGACGTTGTTTTTCCCTGCGGATGGGTCGTAGTAAACGATGAACTCCGCATTTATTACGGAGCTGCCGATACCTCGGTATCAGTTGCCAGCGCAAAATTTAGCGATATTATGGAGTATATCTGCGGATGCCCTGGAAAACAGTGCCCTGAAGAATACTGCAGGCGGTTTGAAGAAAATAGGGGAAAGACTGTTGATCTGAGAAGAGGATAAATCTAGAACTGGACATGGATCGTCTACTGAAAACCATAATCCTATGTATTATAGTCACGAGGCGAAATAATTGCCCAATGAGGTACAATGAAGTTTTTTGTTACAACAATCACAGGCGTGACTATATGTGCAATGCTTCGATACATCAGATTTTTCTGTACTTCATGTTCCATACACCAGCAGGTAATGGATTACCATTCACCAGCAATCTGGTTATCTAAGCCCTATATTACTTCTTCTTAAGGTTCCACCCTCCATAAAGACAGATCAAGCTTCCCAATAATCCAAAGCCTGGAGTAGAGTTATTTTTGCTCGATTCATTTCTACCTGAGCGATTACCATTATCGGATTCATAATTATTATTTTTTGACTTATTGAGTCCGACAGCGTTTTGCTCTTCAGATGAAGAAAAGTTAAAACGACAATATCAGCGACTCCCTCCTGGATTTTGCTCATACCAGCACCCTATAAAAAGGAGGTTTCGATAAACCCGATTTCCTTAGCCAATTGTATTCTCTAGTTTCAGTTTAGAAATCAAATGATTATGTATGTTTTTACCCATCTATATAGTTAAGGAATACGTTCAAAACTGTCTCATTCATTTCAAGCTCATTTTTTATTTTAATTGCGTCCTTCTCTGGAATCCAATTCATAGATCCATTTCCGAAATGGAGCTCACACCAGACGAACTTTTTAATCTGAAGATTATTTTTATCCAGCATTTCAAGAAAGCTTTCATTCTCGATAGCTTGTTCGGATAAAGAAATTATATAGTAGTCTCTCTTTTTTTTATCAGGAGCAGATTTAAATTCGTCTCCTATAATGATATTTTTATTATTTTCTATTTTTATGTAGTATTTATCTGCTATGTCTTCCATATCGTAATCCAGCCTATACATGGTCAAGTTGCAATTTTCAAGAATATGTTTAACTTCGGGTTCAGTAATTCCTTCTTCAAATTCGATAGCTGAACTACTTACTTGTAATTCTTTGACTGGAGTTTCGA